>Ga0307515_10000871_pt1 | contig 69329 bp, 58 predicted proteins | sample 17_EM_MG_FD_194513 | JGI IMG/M metagenome (GOLD analysis project Ga0307515, IMG submission 194513) | Populus trichocarpa ectomycorrhiza microbial communities from riparian zone in the Pacific Northwest, United States - 17_EM | ecosystem: Host-associated > Plants > Roots > Unclassified | place... | reverse complement strand
GAAAAACGGCTTCAGCATAACTGCAGCCCCTGCGAAGAGTGTAACACACGTGTCGTTCTGATGATGCGTATACGTCACCACAAAGTAAAGGAGGTACGTATGCAACGCGACCCGTCGCCTGGGCGACAGGCAGCGTGTAATTCTCTCTCAGAGAGTACGACGTTCCGTCAGAGCCATCAGAGCCGTCCGGAACACCCGGGTGTTTCAGACGGAAATTAGGGTCGTTGCTGATGTGTGACACACTCTCTGACACGCTGTCTCTGACAATATGACTCTAACTCTCTCTGACTGTGTCTGACATGCACGCTGACATGCTCTCTCTGACAATATGACTCTGACATTGTCTAGCACATTCTTTGACACACTTTCTGACATGTTCCCTCTGACACTTTCTCGTTGACAAGTTCTCTGTGATATGTTCTCTCTGACACCATCTGTCTCATACGGTCTCTCTGACACACTCTCTTTGACGTACTCTCTCTGACATGCTCTCTCTGACATACTCTCTCTGACATGATCTGTTTGACATGATCTCTGTGACATGCTCTCTGACACTCTAACTCACCCAAACACAATGAAAGTCAGACAAGAAACAATCTTTCTGACAATACAAGGAAACTTACCTATGTTTCCCACCACCAATCTGGATTCCTCATCTCAGCAGATATATGTTTGCCACTGGGACCCATATGTTGGACCGGCATATATGAGAGCCAGTCCTGAATTGGTGGATGTCCTAAGATATATCACGCCGGTGCAATGGGGTTTTGATACCAACACGGAGTAGCATTTAATTCAATATTCGCCAAACTCTCCACCCATTCCTGTACAACTTTGTACATTTCTTCCATCTCTGCCATAAGTTGATGGAGCTGTTCAGCGGTGTTGGCATTGCTGTTGGGTACAATAAGTCTTCGTATGAGAATATCATTGAGTTTTGTTTAACCCAGGTTGGTATCGACAATAGAATGAGAAAGATGCCATTGTCGGGGTGTAGCAAACGAAGCAAGGGGGTCCCAGTCATCATCCTCAAAAGACTGAACTTGTACTGTGTCATCAATTGGGGCAAGTGCATTGGGTATCACTTCCATCTCAGGCAGGTAGCTTGGAGTATCATCGTCGTCAAATTGGACAATGTTATCTGCTACTTTCCAGTCTAGCCCATCTGATGCAGAAAGATTGCTAGAATTTGGGTGAAGATGCACATGTGTAGAACAGCAGTGACAAGTGAGACCCCTTTGTTGGGAAAAGACCATGCCAGATGAAGTGCAAATAAAGGATTGCATTTGAGAAGGGGAAAATATTGCGATTGAGTGAACTTGGGAAATTGATCGTTGTGAGGCTCCAATCACATATCCCGGTGCCGTGCATACAGCCTACCCTTACCGGACTTGGATGGTAACCTATCCTCGTGATATTGTTGTACCACACACACAATATACATTGTGGATAGTAGAAATGCATTACACTCTGTTCAATGGTTTTCCAGAACTCTTCAATTCTGATAACCTTCTATTAAACTGTACGCTTGATAGTGCTGTGGGATAATTCCATCTTCAATGGCTTCTGCTAATTCCTTCCCATACATCGATTGTCTCTATCTAGATAGTCCGTAAAGTAGTCTGAATCAATGATACTCCAGGCAGTGGCTTTTGGCTCAGCATCAGACTGACCGAACTGAAATTGTATACACTGTTTCGGGGTCATGTGCTCAGACCTGTAAATTTCATCTTCTGTTATTGATTTCATGCACATGAGATTATTGGTGACTATGCTTCTGGGACGTGATTTTTTACTCCCCACCTTCTGCAATAGTTGTTGCTAATAATGTTGGAAAAATTGTTAATAAACCTAGCATTGAACCAATGTCACTGGATGGATTTCTTGCTCCAATAAAGCTTTTGAGTTCATTCAATCAGTATGTGATCATTTGGTAACCCCATGTCTGCAACTATTCTGGTGCACCACAAACTCCCAATATTTTGTTGTAGAAACCTGTTCAGACCCATACACATGGATGTCCATTGCAGTATAAACTGTGTAAATCTCGAGTTCTCTTACCTGACAGAATTGTGTTGCCAACTGTTTGACTGCTCCTGCCTCTGGAGACTTCGACATTCTCCTTCTACCCCAAACTCCAGTCATGTAGTAAACTCACTCTAGTGCATTGTCTACTACTTTGAGGAATTGATCAGAGTGATGTTGTTATACAACAAGTATAGAGAATTAACATAATGCCTGCACTTCTCCAATGACAAATTCATCAGAGGCAGTTTCTGCTGCTGTATTTCCATCATCATTGGAGCAGACACGAATTAGAGGGCGGCTACTTAATCGTGTTCTAATTGTTGCACCGATTTCATTTTCTTGCTAGGTGATAGTTTGCTATGAGACAAATAGTTTAGAGCAGTGCAGGAGGCCTGGATACCATGGTTCCAATGTGAATCAATTGCCATATTGGTTATTTACATTTCCAGCTTTCAGGTATTTCAGCAGCCAGTTCAATAAGTCTCTAACGAATCCCAGCAGCAGCTGCTGCAATTCATCACACTGCCAAAGCTGGTAGACATTGCAGAGATCACCAAGAAGAATGACCTTACATGACATGTAACTTATGGAGGAGTTGTTTTTGGAACCGTAATCCATCACAATTTGACTTGTGGCACTAAGAAGTCCTATGCACCTGCTCATTCACTAGATTCCTATGATACGCATGGAATTCTGTGTGCTTGATACCATAAATCATGCTGCATACAACTCACATAATATCAAGCAGCCGAATGCACTGCATTCCACGCTCCCAAGTATGCTCTGATGTTGATTGCACTCGATCACACACTCCCAGTCTGCTACACTGTGCACACGTATGATCTCCACATGCACCTAAGTCCACCACCAACCATGCTACAAAGTCAGGCTCGTAGCGGAATACAGTTCCAAGTACCGTTCCGAGCTTGAGCTCAAGTACACTCACAATTGCATTAGATGGCACACACCCAGCCTGCTTGATAATAGATTCCCAAATCAGCTCTCAAGATGCTTTCAAGCACACTCCCGAGCATGCTCTCAAAGATGCTCCCACTCACAGTCGATGTCACAACCCCAGCCTGCTTGACTACATGCTCCTAAGTATGCTCTCAGCACATTCTCAAGCACACTCCTGAGCATGCTCTCCGGTACACTCCCCAGTCTGCTCTCATGTACACTCCAAGTATGCTCTCAAGTATGCTCCCAATTGCACACAATGGCACACTCCCAGCCTACTTGACCCTACTCTCCCAAGTACACTCTGAAGATGCAAGACATTCCCAATCCCTCTTGACTATATGCTCGCATATATGCTCCGGTTTGCTCGATCCAGAGACTTGCTGAGTTGCAGGGGCCAGGCACCGGTAGGCGAGAGGGGTGCGGTGGGTGATGGGCCGCATGTGGCATACAGCAGCATTAATCATAGTCTTGGTCGATGTTATAGTCTGATGCTTCTGAATTTCGCCGCCACCACAATAAGGTCTCACAATGCGTCACTGTTATGGTGTTGACAATTGCAGCCTCAGATTCTGCAGGAAAGGTAGACAATTGGATCTTGGGGAGAGCAGATCTCCAACTCAGATTGTCCAGCAGAATCTGATGCCCGCTTCCCATTGATTGTGGGCATATGTGTGTGCATTTGTTCTGGGGCTGATGGTGATGATGGCGATGCTGATGATGGCAATGGCGATGATGGTGATGGTGATGATAGCGATAGTGATGATGGCAATCATGATGATGGCAATGGTGATGATGGTGATGCTGAAGATTGTGATTGTGATGGTGTTTGTGAGTGATCTTTGTACCACAAGGACTTAGACAGGTAGATTGGCTATGTCAACATCAACATCGAACCTTCCACAGACTTAGAGCCTTCTATCAGGCAAACCTTATGCAAACCCAGAGCCTTCTATTAGCCCAAGCTTCCACAACTCAGAGTTTTCCATCAGCCACAAGCTTCCAATGGACAACACTACTCCTTCCAAAGCGCTGCTCTCTCAACACAGCTCTCTCGAGTTGGCTCTCATGCAGGCTATCAAGCACGATTTCAAGTGGGTTCTCAAGCAAACTCATAATTGTCTGCGGTTTCAGTAGCTGCCTCGCAACAGTGGTGTGTACTGTACCAGTGAAACAGTGAAGACTGCAGGCAGTATAGACCAGTATAGGTCCATCACTGGCAGGTAGTCATACATAGTTCCATTGACATATGTGCACTTCTCTATGAATCAATAATAGATGACCATAGACTGCGCGCCGCACAGGGGTGCAGGCACATCTTGCTATGAGCTGCACTTGTGGGAGTAGCACAGCATATAGTCGATTTGCGCTGTTGTAGATAATGGTTTCACTAGAACTGGTAGTATATTGGATGAACACCTAGTGTGTGCAGAGCATTAATGTTAGTTCTCTCCACGAGCACAGAGTAAACATGCTGATCTCATCAGTTATCAAGTATACAAAATGTTGAAAGCCCCATTGGCACATGAATAGAAATTTTGCACATCACACATAAGCCATATTATACTTTAGCATTAGTGAATCGTGCTGCGTATTCCCTGACCTAGGCAGCCAACAGAGGGCAACACAGTATCAGGAAACCATCAGCACTGTCCCATGCCAAGCTGGAACTGATTATGTCAAGATGCCTTAGCAGGTACAGCACTGTACCAGTCAGAGAATGCCAAGCTTCTTCAGTATTTAGTCAATGTGTTGAGGCACCTGGACGTAACCTAACAATATTCAGAAACGTTGTTTAGAAGCCTGAAGGATATTGATTTTGAATATTACTGATTTTGAGATGCACTGGTCCAGAATGCCAAGCGCCCGAAAGATTGGTGAAATGAGTTTTCTGGGATCCACTGGTGATTTGCACAATTATCACCCCAGCAGGAAATTGATCCAGTCTATCCAATAATCAACTGCCTATGTTTATTTCACTGTATGTTTGATAACACTGTAAGGCAGCAAGGTACACTGGGTCAAAGTCAATGTGTAACTGAAATGGGAGATGTGGTAAGAAGAACTGTATATATTTGAAAATATCCTTGTATTACAATGTGCCAAGGATATGTAATTTCACTACTATCCAAATGTTATTGCTGAGCACGATAACATCTTTGGAGAGCACCTTGTGCACGCCATCCACTGATTGGAATGATTTGATTTTGAAGTGGTACACCTCATGCCTGACATGTTGATCTATGTATAGTGTCCTTTGTTGGTTGAAATAGTAAACATGTTAAAAGTCAAGTGTGGTCCAGAATGGATGCCGTGCATTCCATAATTCTGAGTACTTGCGATGCTTGTTGTACAATCCAGTTGCTTTGCTACACCCTGTCCCTGCAGCATTTTCCAATCCAACAACCACCCAATGAGCCTTTGTCTGTGGTGGATGAAGGATAGATGTCAAATGAGGCTGCTGGGTGTTCATCACTGCTATGGCAGGGGTATCTTGAGTGGATGGTACACCTTCCTCATTTCCTACAGGTCCATCATTAGTTCAATCTGAATTGCTAAAGACTGGTCACTCAGGTGTATTGTCTGAATTCAAATCATAACCGGCTGGGTCAAGTCCAACCAGCAATTGGTAAAAATCCCTTCGGTCATAGCCCTCTATTTGTCAATAATAAGTAATATTGGTGATACTGAGTCTCCAGTCCGTACTTATGGAAAGATTGCTATTTGTAGATAAATCAATCCGCCCGTTACCAACAGATTTTGAACATGCATGAAAACTTGTCTGCATATATGTTCAGATGAGTTATAATTGAACATTAGAGCATAATGCTGTTGTTGCCTGAGTGAAACATCAAGAATACTGGATTGAAAGTGAGCAAACTAAGGATAGTTTATCACTTTCATGGCCACACTACACCATACCAAATTCTGGGTAGAGGTAAAACAAAGTTATGATTGGATCAGGTTGCTTCAGTAAGTAGACTATATCCATTGTATTGTGCACAATTCTTATGTACCTTACCTGCTGATAATCAATTAAGTGACTTGACATTGTTTCAACTGTCATCAACTGCATTCCACTAATATGTTCTTCAGCACATACAGCTGCAATCACCTCTCTTGACCTATGTCATGTTGGTATAGTAAGTAATACATGTGCAAATACCTCCAAACAGCTGTCAGTGAATGTGAATGGTTTTAATACATCGAGCAGGTGAGTGTCCTCGCTTCCTGCAAGCCCAGTCGATGATTATTGACCACTGCCTGGGATGCAGAATCTCAGCATCAGTAATGTTCCTAGGTTGGTGGATGGATGCTTGAGGAGTACAATGAAGTTTCAAAAGAAGCTCAAAAGGAACTAAATACTATTGTTGCATAACTCACCAGCCTTCTATAGAATGAAATTGCAGGTGGTACCAACACATGTTACATGTGAAATCCTTAGTCGTACTAGCCTTGAAACTTGATATAGCAGTTGATGGGTCCTTGGAGATTTTATATCACATCACCTCTATGACCTTTACTGTCATGTACCATACACAGGTGGTCTTCTATCCAAGATCCCAGTTTGCCAATAAGGGTATATTACAAAGAAAGGCATATTGCGCAAGTCAGATTACATATTCTCAGCTGGATGTTATTGTTCAAAGGTGCCATGAAACACTCTTATTCGTGACAACATCATAGGATATTTAAACCCTTCGTTCCATTGAATGTCACTGCTACATTGAATATACCCAACTGTACTCCCAACTATTGCAAAAATTTATGTTGCTTCTAAGTTCATATAGTATCTGCTATTGAATCCAGTGTATGACTGGAAACAGATTTCCACCAAAGAGAGTGAGTATGGCTCCATGAAGTGGGCTATTTGGCTTGCAACATCACCCTAATGACAATTTGGGATCATCAGACAATAGTTCTCACCATGCCCCAAGCAATACCAGTCTATTTAGGATACACTCCAATCAACTTCATCTGCTGCCTGGGTATGGTTACCCTCCATCACTGCAACCATGTCCAGGTTCTCCTTATTTCAACAACCATTCTCCTTTGACCATGACACCTAGTTCAACACTATGCCCCAGTGTAAGCTAAGGGTTACCAATCTGCATGCCACCAGGTCAAGGTTATGAAATTACCCATGGTGGTTATTGTGGATCTCAGATGTTCCCCTCTCCACAGTTCACATGACAAGGGCCAACATCCTACTGTGCACCGTGAGTGTCACTGGCACTGCCAGGACACAATCCAGTCATGCGGCTGACAGCTTCCAGCGCTACCCCAGCAGTACAGCCTACCCATGCACATCGAAGACCCACCGCAGTCTCCCAACAACAGGACTCCAGCTGGTACCACAATCGTGGGACACTGCTGTTGCAACAATTGCGGATTTCCACCAGTCACAAGAACTGGTGTATGACACATATAATTCAAATGATGAGAGTGACCTTTTGTTGGACTTCTCTGGTGCAGAAGGCAAAGCCTCAAACAGCTCGAAATAAATAGAATTTTCCTTGACCCCATTTGGCAACAGCATGGGGAGTCCGAACAACACTGCATTCACAGTGTCCATGAATGAGCAGGTGGGTAGGTTTTGGGAGAAGATGCATCGAGGCTGTTTCTGGGGGCAATACCTGTGCATCTGTCTTGCTATTGACCCCTGGACTGGTTGATTGTGATTCCAGCTGTTTTGGCAACAGTCAACAACCGGCTGCATTTGAAACCTGGTGATAATGCCAAATCAATTCAGTGACAATCAATCAAGGTGTTTCGGGACAATTGTGAAAATCAGCCTCTGATCATATGGAAGCAAGGGAGGTAATACAACAAGTTATCAGCAATGGATGTAGCCGAGTGGCTGGGCAAACAGGCAAGAAGAAAGTTCTGAGAGTTGCCAAATACAACTTTCGAGGTTGTAATTGGTGGGGGGCACAACAGTGCCCATCCTTGACAAAATCGACTGCTAGCCTGGTACAGATATATAAGGTACTGGCAGCAGTTGATCGATTTCATTGTAAAAACACTAGCTCTGAACACACCGTACTGCCTCAGCACAATATTCAAGTTCACCTTGGATCAAGAGGAATTTTAATAACAGTATACGCGATTAACTCTACACTGCTGAGTGAGGAATCACCCCATATATGGCCAGATTTCATACAACTGTTGCCTTTCAAAATCCTTTTTGTTGAAACTGGCATACAGTGTGAAAATAGTTTTGTCGAAAAGAGAGCTGTTACAGGGAAGCAGGATGCAGGGTACCTAAATTGACCAGCAAAGGTAATCCCTACTAGAGTTATTCTGGCTAGACATGCCTAAATGATACACTTAATGTATAGATTTTGAAAACCTCACAGGAGAATGAAAGAGTGGAGGGCAAGCAGGATGGTTTGCAAGTCATTGGTAGTAGAATTAATATAAGTTCCGATTGAAAGAATTGGATTGATTGTATTCCACATATCGTTATTTATTCCAATGCTTTGTTGTAAAATTCCAAATTTGCATACAATTTCAGGAGTACCGAACAATGATCCCATCATGCAAACATACATCAGACCGACTGAAAGAACTCATTGAAGGTACTCAGACACCTGATTGAGCAGCAATTGGGGTTTAGGAGCTAGTTGATGGGAAGAAGGTCCTTGTTCCAGAGAATAGCAGCCCATTTTTGAACACTTTGGTGACGGCATATGCCCGTGTATGGCCTCGTATGAACGTATATGTGAAGATACAGTGGCAGATGTAGATGTTAGTAGTGTAGAGTATTATGGGATAGTTAAAGTATAATTATCGCTAATTATCTCAGGCTTGTGGCAAGCCGACTAGATAAACCTGGTGTTACCCTGCCTTTGACACAAAATGTGCAGCTGTGCTGTTACATCATTCCCCTTTTTAGTTGCAGACCACACGGGCTGTATAACACTGTACAAGGGTAGAAAAAGAAACAATCCAACAACCATTTACTGTACGCGAATTTACGAAGCCCTATGTCTGATAACCAAAGAGTACTCTATGGTAGCGATTTGGCAAATCTGGCACACTGGGAAAGTCCGCCTCCACTTAACATGACTCTAGAGGTGGTAACAACCCGTGCCAAGGCCATTTGTACTGGGCTGAAATTCAATGAAGAACAAAAGTCAAGAGAAGAGAAGTGACAAGAGAGAAGGAACAACCAATGTGCCACTGTCCTCCATATGTCCACTGCCGGAATGTCCGGCATCCAACCATCTAATCACGTGCTCGTAACTCCAACCAAGTGAAGGAAATTGTTCTAATTGGTCGCTGTAATCTCAGTGAAATCTCCAATCATTATATTAGTATCATCTGGACTGCATGGCATCGATGGTACCTTCCGCTCGCTGCTCATCATCCCCATTGCCATTGCCATTGCCATTGCCATTGCCATGTGCCATTGCATTAGTATATCTAACATGTCAACATCAGAGTAACTGGTTATACTGACTATACTTCGATGTACACTAACTCTCGAGCTGTCCCCATTCCTTGCGAACTACTGCGTAGGCCCATCCCATCAGTGATTATTGTTGCTGCTTTGGAAACTACTTTGGCAGTCATTTGCACTCAGTCTGCACAGATTAAGCAGGCTCAACATCTCAGCATGGAGTGTTGCTTCTCCTCTCCATATCATAGCTGGCAGTGCTGGCCAATCATATATGACCTCATATCGATCTTGTTAGCCTCTGATGAAATGATGATTCATATCACACATAGATTCAAGCATGTTCGCACCCCCCCCCACACCCTCGTGTATAGCTTGGTCAGGCAATCATCAGATACCAGAACACCTCTTTCAGCTGGTTGCTCTTACATGATGCCAATCAGTAGTTAGAGTCATCCTCCTTCAGCATCGACCATGCAGGCTTAGATGTCTCCAGTATGGTCATTCAGCATTGAGTTCGGCAAGCCCTTTGGTAATCATCCCAGTCGGTGACCACCGTAGGTAGGGCTCCAGATAATGCTAAGTCTCTGCGCTCTCAATTCACGGCACTCCGGTAATTATCTGTTTAGTAGTTGCCTCGACTACCTCCTGATGCCGATAGGAGACTATCTCTCGCAATGCCATAAGGGAGACTACTTGGTACGTTCGGAGATCATGATGGGTCTCATTTGAACCTTCTTCAGTATACATACTTGCCCTTGCTTGGCATAGATCAAACTCGCTTGAAAATCTCGTCATCTCTCCAGTGCCCTTGCCATCGCACTGATCATCCTCCAAGTCAGTGTACTGGTAGGTACACTTGACATCCGTCCGTTGCTTGGTGCACCAATCATTTTCCATTGTCCGCAGTCATTCCTCCAGGTAAGATTCCGTTTCTCGTCCATGTGAACTTGCGGCAAATTTCCTGGGAATCCATATCATCATTTTCGCTTGTCGTATCATCTTCCACTGCAGTGGTTCACCCTTCTCCATGAACACCTGTTGACTTGGGTGATGATCACTTCGAAGGTATGCTCATCAAGACATCTCCAGCTACAATTTTCTGCCAGTGAGTGCTCTCGAAGGTGCTTCCACCCAGCAGATCGAGTATGATGATTGCTTGTGGTTGGGATTGTTGATCATTCCGGTAAGGTCATCCCCCTTATGAATGTCACAGCCCTGCCTATGACCAATCCAAAACGGCTTCTTCTGATGCAATATCAGTTAGTTAGGCTTGATTCTGCGGTTGATTCCCAGTAGCAGCGGGGTATCGCCGGATTGTCGAGACTCAGCATCAGCAACAACTCAAATTTCCGTCAGAAACACCCGGGTGTGCCGGATGGCTCTGACGGCTCTGACGGAACCTCGTACCCTCTGACGGAGAATTACACGCAGCCCGTCGCCCAGGCGACAGGCCGCGTTGCATACGTACTCCTTTACTTTGTGCTGATGTTTACGCACCATCAGAAGGACACTTGTGTTACACTCTTCGCAGGGGCTGCAGTTATGCTGAAGCCGTTTACACAACACCTGGCGATGTTCAATTATAGCTACTACTTATCATTCAACGATTTTCAAAACTTATGCATTCAGTTTGTATTCTCATCTATGTATCTATGTATCTATATAGCTAATATGTACTCCCCGTAGTTCAGTCCACCTCTGTTCTGCCTGTCTCTCCGTACACCCACCCTCGCTCATTAACGATGTACTTGGAGGCCGTGATCGAGCGAGTTGAGAGATGCACTGGGAGGCCGTAATCGAGCGAGTTTGGAGAGGCACTTGGAGGCCGTGATAGTGCGAACTTGGAGGCCGTAATCGAGCGAGTTTGGATATACACTTGGAGTCCGTGATTGAGCAAGATTGGATGAGTACTTGGAGGCGGTCGATGAACGGCGCGCCGGGTGCTGAGACTGTATTTCATCAGTTAGTTAACTCGCAACCGTGGGAATGTGACAAGGTGACTTTACCTTTGAGCTCACATGGAGAGCTGGCTGATGGCGGTCGATCGTGTATGGAGGCATGCCGGAAGCTGAAGCTACATTCAGGGGTCAACTTGTAATCATCAGAATGAAGGGAAGACAAAAAATCTTTGAGTGCTGTACTCAGTGTATGCTGTACTCGGTGTATGCTGTACTCGGTGTCAACTCATGATCATGCCAGGGAGAGATAGAGAGGGATGAGTTAACTTTGTGTTCTGCGATGATGGTTGAGATGTGGATGAGAAAGAGAGAGATGGGGGATGAAGATGAGAACAATGTGGAGGATACGAGCGGATATGAGAAATCAGGGGTACAACTGGCCTGATTGGGTTGGGAAGACCTCGTATCGGTGTTATTACCCGCCAGATCGGGACTCATGCCTGCCGTATCGGGGATGGTAAATTGACTCGCACACGAAGTTCTCTTAAGTCCCAGTTTCTCATGATGATTTGTCCCATCTCCTCTACCATCACCTAAGCACACGAAGTTCAGTCATCCCTGTCTATCTCTCCATGCCATGATCAAGAGTCAACCTGGCTCGAGGAGCGTAGGATGAGGGTGAGAAGATATGATACTACCCGGCCGCGAGGATCCACGCAATTGCATAGATCCACGAAATCGTAGAAAGAGCGAGTGAGATCAAAAGATCGGAAAGATAGAGTGTGTATTTCGTCTAGACTGACAGAGTGAGAAGAAACGGCAAAACGGTGATCAGAGGGCGATATGCTACGCGACGCGTGGTATTGACCCTGGGGGGGGAGTAATTCGCCCCCGGGGTGTCTCTGACGGCTCTGACGGAGCGCGTCAACTCTGACGGAGCCATCCCGCCCGGACGGAAATGTTTTTTGCTGATGAGTCTGGATCTCATTCAGAATTGCACCTTTTACATGCCGCTTCTTGATTCATCTGTAGGTATGTTTGCCATCGCTTGTCTGGGTGCACTTTCTGCCATTGTCGGAGTACAATTGTTGCTTCCTCTCCTTGTGCAATTGCCGCTGTCAGCCTTCAAATGTGGAGAACGCATTTCACAGTGCCTCATTCCTGCACATCAGGTGCGATAATTTGAGGTGGTTGTTGTTGTGATTCCGGCACTGTTATCTGCTCAATTACGATCCTTGTGCCACAAAACGCTAATCGCATATGCCTTTGAGATGTGCACTATCGGCATTGGATCTTTGTGACTAAGGATCACCAAGGATGAATTCAAATCACATTCAGGATCATATTCGGCATTGAAACTGGGGCATCTCGCTGCATTCTTCAGTATCTCTGAATAGTGCTCGCTATTGTGCTCTGTTGAACCATATTGCCCACAGTACATCATGTATCTGCATATCTGTGCTTGATTGTAACTTCATAGGTTGTAATCAAAGGAGGTGATTTTGAGAAGGGTATAACTTCTCATAACCTCAATATTGTCATATTGGAAAGGAAAATGATTGCCATCTGCCTCCCGTGATCCATTTCCTGAGATCGCTCCCCTGCCAACCACCTCCAGTCATCTATCCATATGTGGTTACGATCCATATCATGCTGTGATCCATCTCTGGATGGAATCCATCTCTTGTCATCCATATCCACCAGCAATCCATCTCTGGCTGCAATCCCTGTCCGGTCACAATCCTACTCTGGCCATGATTAATCACCGGCTGTGATTGAGTCGATAACAGTCCTCAGTTTGCAGCCCGTACATAATAGTGCTTGAATGGGCAGCAATCTGTGCCCTCTCCTGTAGCTCTGTAACCTCTCTAAAGGTCATTTTTACTTACCTCCATAATGTCCCTCTTCCATTGACTTTCATTGCAGGCCCATAATCCATCTGGTCACATATTGTCCATCATGAGAGAATACCCACTCATCGATCCGTCCATATGGCATGGAATCTCTAAGACCAAATCCAAGTTCATGAAGCAGTTCTAGAGCACATGATCTTATTCCATGCAATTGCAGGAATACCACCCCACTTTCAACTCTGTTCAACTCAACCACATAAATTGCAAATCTGCGCCTAAGGCAAATTGTAGCTGGGGTGTAAGTCAATTGCGTGGTTAATTGAATGGCGCAAGTGTCACCACCTTGGTTTTGCTGACAACATCCATGAAATCTCGGTTTATTGCCGGGATATGTCTTTTGCTATCTGTAGGTACCAACTTTGTCAGTGTGTTGGCTCCATCTGCAAACATTAATTCTCAATTTATACTAGATATGGAGTGGTAAGGAGGAATATCCAGGAGGCCAGATAATGAACAGTTGGCCGCAATAGAGCAAAGCCCCGCCATCTGGGTCCTCATTTCATGTCTCAGCACGCCGCCAACAGTCTCTGAGGTATACCATGGGGTGCCTGTTTTCGGCCACTGCCGCAGCCGTGCTTTGCTCATCCGTCCAGGACCTGGGGTCTATCTCACTCAGCATCAGTGCTGACTTCCATGGGCGCTTCCACCTGCCCTGTACAATCTCCCCGTCTTAGGAAGAATGTCCAAACGACCTGCTCACTGGCCAGTAGATTGTCAATAGCAGTAGCTCCCTGGATTTGAATGTATGAAGTATGGCCACCTTTGGAATGCACCTTGTCGCTTACTGTGATGCAGGTATATTACCAGGGCATACCTGATAGCCAGCCCAGTCAACTGCCACCTTTTCCACTCAGTGTGGGGTTACACAGGCACAAGTCGAATGCTTTGCAAGTCAATGCTAAGATTCCTGGTCTGGCGCCAAGGCAACTCCTATCAGTCTCCAACTAACACAGTGGATCCACCTCGGCAGCCACCATGTGTACGAATTAGCTCACTGAGTGAATCATGAACTTGTCATACCCATCTGGGACTGTCTGACTACCAAATAACCGCCCATTTCCACCTGGGAATACAACACATCAATTGAACCTCTGTGCACCTTAAGTACATGCTGAGTCCGCTGGTCTCCTGACAGTGCCCAGACGGTCCATCCTCTGGTAGTCCCATGGATCTTTAGAATCCCAACAACAATTGAAATTGAAATCATCTCCATGATAATCTTGAAACCCTCCTCGTATGTCATCGTATGGGCACCCATCCTCACTCTGTCGCTTGCAATTGGGCGGCCTTGGTCGAGTTGTTCGACCGAATAGAATAGAGCTGGCGCAGCGGGCTCTGTACTCACAACTATCAAATTTGGTCATCCAATCAGGTGCCGATTGTGAAAATTTGACAATGGTAATCACGAATACTATCTGCTTCCCTGTTTAACTGATTGGGGGTTGTTGTACTTCCCATTCAGAGCTGCCACATGATTGGTGATTGTTGTGCCGCTATCTTGACCTATGCCCATCTGTAGACGATGATTGCAGTGATCCTGTTGGTCGTCAAATCGGTATTTATAGTTGAATGAATTACCCACTGACAATAGATATCCTTGAAAGACTGCCCAAACCGCTGCGGTAGAGTACTGACAACATCCATAACGTGGATAACAGTGTTCAGTCTGTACAGCAGCTAGAGGCGATTGGAACTGCCATTGGCGATGTTGATTGACGTGACTTGCACAAACTTCCTAAACCACCGCTGGAGAATGGACTGCTTTGCCATTGCTGGTAAAATGACTCTTATACAGATATGGGCTCTGGCATCTTCCCTGGAATTGTCAATTGACTCAATTGGGAGGTTACTTATTAAATTTCATCGATGCTGCAATTGTTAGACTTCGAGTTCTTATATGAATCGGTGGCAATTGACTTAAACAGACACAGTTGCTGACGCATCTCCTGGCTGGTGGGGCTCTGGAATCAACTAGCAATAGTCTCTACCATTAACCTCAATTGGGTTTACTTCTCAAGCCTCATTGCTTTGACAATCTGACACTGTCACAATCCAGACACTTTTTCATTCTCATGTATGGTGACACGTCTCTGGTTGATTGGCATCTGGTATCCAGATGAAATCATCTCTGTTATTGTTACCATCAATTTAATTGTCATATCACGGCACTTCGCTGATGCGATCAGTTCTCCCAAATCTTCATCATATCTTGCACGTAGATTGTATGTTGTGACATGTCGGAAACGTGTAATTCACGAAATCCCATATGTGAAATTTATCCGAAATTGTAAAAGCCATAATAGTGTAAAGCAGTACGCCCATGTATGGCCTTGTGCGTAGGTATATGAGGTAATACAGTTGCAAACATGGATGTCAATAGTGCAGAGTAGAATACGTTAGTTAAACTAAAATTATAGCTAATTATCTAAGGCTCATGACGAGCCAACTATGTAAGGCTGGTGTTACCCGGCCCTGGACACGTCATGGGCAGCTGTGCCATTACAACCGGCTATAATGCAATCAACAATGTATATGAACCTGAGTATCCTGATTAAAGAGTCTGGCCACTAAATGCCCATCCAATGTGCAAAATGAACAATTGCTCCATTCCTCACAACATGTATTCAATTCCTTGCAGACATGGAACCAAATATCTGGTGTGGCAGGTTTGGGCAATACGGTCCAGTATAAGCAGATGGATTTGGAATTGAGATATGCCAGAAGTGCTGGTGGCAGATAAACTGAGTCCAGCCCAGATGTTTACATCACTAGCAGCAGCTATGACAGGCAAAATGCTGACTGCACATGATGTTGTGGGGTTGCCACAGTAAAGATAATTGGGGAATACTGTTTAGAAATGTGTGAATATGGCTCATAATGACTATCCTGGTATTGATGGCAAAGATCAAGATTGGAATCCAGTGAAGACACTGAATTGAATTCCCTGTCATCTTGTAAATATCTAAAAAACTCGACGCCTGAGACATTCAGCGCATACTTCAGACATTGAAGCGATCCTGGTAGTTTGAATGCTCATTGTAGCAGTGACAATTAACAGTTTCATTGATAAGATGGCATATGGGACCAATTTCCAATTTGACTATAATGCATGCAGAAAATGCTAATCTCACCTATGAGGATTTGAACACGATTATTATCAAGTGAGAAACCCAATGGAATATTTATCGTGATTCATATAATATGTTACCACCCAGAGCGAGAATGTCAATTAATTGCCAACTCTTGAACTGTGATTGCTGTTGTGAGAAATTTTGATGATTATTGTCTGCACAGGATAAAAAACAGTGTAGTCTGGCAAATTGTAATCAATGCTAGAATCCCATTCAACCTTCAAGTCAAAGCAATACCTGGATACCAATCACTCTTTGATTGTTGTTACTGGACGATATGAGTTATTTCTGGTGAGTCCAATAATCCAGAGAATAATACTATAATGGAAAAGCATTGTGCTGTGGCATGGTATTCCACAGTGCAGAGGCTAATGCATGCCATCTGCATTGAAGGCAATGATGCTCAACAAGGTGCCATGCACTGGATGATTCTCAATGCATGCATTGGATAATCAGGTCGTGGATAGAATCAAAACTCCCAAATGGAACACGATTCGTATCAAAGCTTGCAGAGAATGTGCATTATGTGCATTTTGAGTTGATTTGGGAAGTGCAAGCATAATTAAAGACAATTGTTTAATGAAATACAGAACTATGTGATATAGAAGCATGGAGGGTTCAAAGATGGTAGTTAGAATATGTCTTCTTAGTGTTGGGAGACAGTAAATATTGTGACAACATACATGGACAATAATCTAAATAATGTGCACTCAACACTTCAGTGGATTCTCCAATTTTCAAGGGCTTCAAGCGACAATTCTGCCAGTGTTGGTAAATGTACTAGCGGAATATCCTGAGCCTGACCACGATGAAACATGAAGTTTGGTACACTTTTCAGATCCCAAATGGTATCATAATGCTCTTTTTGGTTGTCCTTGTCCACAAATGGAAGTGCTGTTTTGCACTTTTCGTAGCCAGATTTGGCATTTGCTATGGTGGCTAACATACCATTTAACAGAGTATGTGGATATAATCCAGATGAATACAGAAATGGGCAACGATGAGTGCACAGAAATGCAGATCAAATCACAGGATTCACTCAATCCCTCTGTATTCAATACTACACCCTATGTGGAAGGGAGAGGCCTCAATCCAAAAGCACCAAACAACATAGTAGGAACATATACCATCTGGGTAGTGAATGGCCAGGATCAGGCATTTGTACATATTGTCCGGATAGGGCAAATCACATTTCCATACCCATGGCTATCAACCATGTTTCCCAGTGGCTATGATACGAGTGGAAGTTAACTCCACCTGCACTCTGGAGTGGCCCAATGGAGTGTTCCACATGGTCTATTATGTCAACCAAACATCACAACGTAGATGAATCACCATATGCTGGAGTCTCATGAGGACGATTTGCAGTGGCTAACAGGGAATCGGGTTAAATTCCAGTCACATCAAGACCGTGATCATTTGTCTTAGATTATCAGGACAGAGATTGCAAGATTTACCTCTTTGAATATTCAAGAAACACATCCTGAACAACGGAAGTAAAATGTGAAAACGTGACACTCGCAAAGCTCACCAGAGCATTTATAACCTATTTTAAACTGATTTTAAACTCATGAATTAAGTATTGAAATTGGAATTGTTGTATCAAAAAACAGTATTGCCAAGAGAGGGATTTCATTGGCAATCTTAATTTTTTAGTGGTGAATTTGAGATCAATACATTGGATTGGCACTGGGAGATCAAGTGAAACACGACCTATGGTCCGATCCAATCCACGAGATTGTTGGTGTGCCAGTTAAACACACAAGAGTCACAGGACACCTTTTTTACAAGCACCTATTTAACTGTTTGGGGCAGTGCAGGGGAATATCTGGGTGTTTTCTCAATCATAACAAAATACTGAGCTGGAGACTTCAATTTGGTGACCCATAGTCACTTGATTTCACAAAAACTGTTCAGGGTTGCAATATGGTATTTGATTTGGCCAAGTAACTGATATGATTCTTCAATAGCACATTTCACATGTACCAGAATCTTGCTGCAGTGTATATAATGTGAAATCCAGAAGGTTCCACTTGTTGACTTAAATATTTCTTCTGGAGCACCAGAGTATTTGGTATGCCTTGTATCTCATTATGGCCAACAGTACACCACATATTTTCCAATCACAATAACAATACAGACAGTCTAAGCTATATTAAGTAAGTTTGTAGGTAAATGAGATATGGCTTGCATATTCATGGCAAAACTGCAGGTTTTGCTGGCATCCATGGTTGAAGTTCAGTTACACCTCAGATCTGCAACCCAGTAAGTCAGGTGATTAAACGCAGCTTCCGTAGTCATGGCTAAGCCAGTAGTGTGTGCTGGCAGACATTGTGTGGCCTATGATCGAGGTTTAGACACACCACAGATCTGCAACATAGAGAGTCTGCAGATGAGGCAGAACATGGGAATTCATCCCTAGGCACACTGTGATTCCTGATGCCTATAGGATGGCCAATATTGGAGGATCAGGTACACCTCGGCTCCACAATCCAGTCAAGTATATTGATTGGTGACTTGTGCACAGCCAACTGTTACAAGCTATGATGCAGTCTGTATGTAGCATTCCAGCCCGGGCATACCACAGAGCATCACAACCGCTACTAAAGAGCATCGACCCAAATTTGTAGTGTAGTTTGAATTTTTGAGTCACTTCATTCCAAGTATATTTTCTTCAACTTTCAATGCTTTTGATTTAGTGGACACAGTGTACACAGATTGTCATCTATCAGAATCTCTACATTTCTAAGTTGAAGGCGGATCATCCCTATTGGACCAGCTATTATTTGAATTTATGCTGGATAGGCATCTGAAGGCTGCTACAATGCTGCCTTGAAGCATCTGATTTGTATCCACTGTCCATTGGAGGAAGGCAGCCACTTCAAATTATATTGTTAATGAATAGCAATGTCCAAATAGTAACCTCACTAAGCTGAATATCGACTATGTAGAATGCTTGGACCTATTCATACATATTCTAAAATCACTTCAGTAAGTACATGTTGCATCAAAAGAGCTGGAACTTGAGTGCAAGCATCTCCAATGTAAGATTTTACTCAGGTACACTGGAGATTACTCAGATCTTCCACTCACTCCAAGAACTGGACATACTCAATGTGTTGTTAGTTCTCAATACTCTCAATCCAAACTTAACTGGATGTAAAGTAAACATCAGTTTGGGACACCAAAACCTTTGTTACAAAATATACTATACCATCTGATTTCCATTAAGAGAATTCCAAGAGACACATTGTTGAATGGTACACCCTGCACTGGGACCAAAGAAGGTGACAGGTAGATTTCTGTGAATGGCATAACTCGAAATGCTTAACTTCTTAAAGAATCCCAAACTGACTAGTTAGAATTCCTCCAACTGTCATCATGACAAGATAGCATGAAGGTCATGTTGTTATGCAGACTTGAATTCAGAAAACAAAGCTTTGACAAGTGCAATCAACTGTCAATGTAAAGCAAGCCTGTGCTTGCAGCCATGGAATTGAATCCTGCCTAACAATTCCAGCCTCAGAGCACCTCAATTCTCTGAAACTGCATGCAATTATTTCACTCCCACAGTGTTATAATAGCTCAATATGTATTGTACCATCATATATAGCTTTCAACCCCAATAATTATTTTAAGCCACCATTGCCATTGTGATAATCATAATGAATTTGGGATTGAATAATGTATGAGTTACTAGATACTAAAGGCAAACACTGAATCAAAGTAAGAATAAATGACCCGATTACAACCTATCTTGCACTTGACGAAAGCTTGAATAAATCAGATTACCACCGAACCATCATTGTTTGCTACCATGTTTTCTGCACCCTTGTGTCAGTCCTTGGTACACTCAAATGCTTTTGCTCTCATCCCATGACTGCATGAGTGTGGGTATCCTATTCAGCATCAATGACTAGAAAAGATTCATTGGACTTTAGTTATGTTGAACAAATTGCCATATTGACTGCTAACCCAGCTGCCATATCCTAATCAAATTGAGTATGCAGATAATGAGTGTATTCTTTCTATGGATATACCAGAAATGGAAATTTGAATGTCTCCCTGTATCAATATCAAACCCTGATGTGACCCTAGTAATTCAATCATCACTCAGATGGTCCCAAATGTTCGTTAGTTATGCACATTGTAAATGCTGCAACAAATCTAAGCCATGCAGCTGACTCAAATGTACACACTAATGCTCACAATTACATTATTTGAAGGAGTTATATTCTACAGCAGTTATTCTCATTCAAGTTCTCTACAAACCATTTAACCCGCACCTTGGGTTAGTTCATGTTACAACAATGATAATGAAATGAGTTCTGCATCTGTGTCGGGTTGAGGTGTATCAGGTTCTGGGTGCATCTAATTTAATTCTTTTTACATTGGCTAAAACCAACCTGCAATTCATGTATTAATACAATGCGTTGTTGATTGGAGTGCTAGCATTCAGCAATTGGCATTAGGAATCCATCCATTCTGGTTCACCTGACAATTCCTAACAAACAACACCAGACTACCATCCTCCATATCGATATGAGCCAGAGAAGTCATCTCTCCAAAATCTTCAACGGCGTACATCAAATTGCATCCTCCTTGACCTTGTGCAACTTCTTGCCCCATTTTCTGTTTATTCTACTGCACTTTATCTTCTATTTAACACTTCTATGCTGTCTCTCCTACATTCTCTAACTTCTATAATGGATTTGATCCCAATGAAACCAACTGCCAGCATACAGCATACTCACTATTCAATGAAGAATAATGAAGCTCATCTTCAGAGAGCACTCAAACTAGTACTCCAGAACAGAGCCAATGTTCATTGCCCATCAATGGTTTATCTTCCAACACTGCCATAATGCATTGTCATGGAGACCACCAATGTCCCTCATTTTGATAATGAAGTAGGACGATAACACTCATCAGGAGATAGGCAATGACACAGTTGAAGATACTGAAGAGTCTACAGCGCCATCAGATATCAATAAAGATATTTTGCATAGTCAATTGGAGGTCTTACATCTTGAACAGGTAAGCCAGGACAAACCATGATGAAGTACACGTGATTAACTTACAAAGAAATAGTGCCCTGCTGATACAGCCATTGCATGCCCTTCGCTTTCAAATTCCTGATACCATCTAGCTCAGGCAACTGCACATGCTTGACTCATACACCAAAACTGAACCTTCCTCAACAAATTATCCCAGTCTGACAGTGCACCCGCCTAGGTGCTCATGCTCCTCAAGTCTTGTGGAGACCAGAATATTCCACAACCCAAGGCAAGTGCAGATCAGAACATTCCACATCGCCAAAGGCCTACTGTTGTGGTAGCAAAATGCTTCATGAAGGCAATTAAACATGGCAAGACTTCTTGGCCAATATAATTGGAGGAGAAGTAATCAAATTGAGACAACACTTAGAAACTAGGGATTGAATGTCAGCATCGTCAGTGGGCATTAGCGAGTCCATCTGTTGGTCTACAATTAGTATGTGAATCTCACAGTGGTTCACATTTCAAGCTAGATCTGTAAAGATATGAAGCTATAAGTGTTGCATTCTGTGTAATACTCCCAAATGGGACATACGATATTTACTATGCCCGACGGTATGCATAGTAATATCTTCAGATTTGGAACATTCAAGGACAGTTGGTAGATGTCGTTGATTGAACAGTTGCTTGTAGCAACTCGGTGAGTGATGGCTTCCAGACTTAGCTCAGGATGTAGGCTGAGGATCATCATTTTGACGCTACTCATCTCTCAATGGTCGAGGATGATCAGAAATCCATGTTCACTAGAATGGAAGTCGAGTATTTCATTGACCTTCAATTCTTCGTCACCACTATTAGCTTGGGATGCCAGTCTACTGCATCCCAGTTCTTTCAACCTCTTGGTCTGCAGAAATTAGTGCTGATGGCTGCCACTATTTATTGTGAATTGTCTAGATGTGCTAGTAGAAAGAAAGCTACAGTTGTGTTTTTTCAAGGTAAATTTTGCCCTTCCCCAGTAATACATTTTACTCTGAAACCAACTACTCTCAGCATAGAGAGATTGTTGGGCTGCTTCGCACACTCCCATCAGGACAATGCCTGATTGGATAGACACTCTTCAATTTCCATCTGCAATGTTCAGTCTAGTGCTGTTCAAATTGTATTTACTCTCAATTATTTTGCTTTCAGCACTGCTCACTCAGGATGACCACACCTCAATTTGCATCAGTGCACCTTGGTGTGCAATGTAACTGCAATATTTCATCCTGTACTCCTTATGACCCTTGTTAGCACTCCTCAACTGAGATAGATAATCCTAAATTCCCATCCGTGCTTCCCCGCATGCATTTGGACTACTCCAGTCCATTGGATGCTCCATACTCTACCACCTATTTGCCACTTCTCTATTTCGTTTTGCGCTTCATACCCCTCTGTTTTGGTACACCTCCACTAGTATAGTCCCAGCACAACTGATATAGTCGCTTCCCTATGCCTGTTTGTGCTCTTCAGCCTGGATTGGCTATCTTCTATGTTATTCCATGGCCCTTCATCACATTCTGGGTACTCCCCCTTTCCACACAGCATTCCCCATCTTACCACTCCATATTTTGTGGCAGTTTCTGCTGTGGTTGGGAAGAATAAGTTATACTGCCTTGTAAATGCTATTCTGATTCTCGGCTGATAACATCTCTTTCAACTTTTGTTATCTATTACCAATCGTGCCCAACAACATTGGAAATCATTTTCACCCACTTGCCAGGTACACATTATCAGCAAACAAAACAAACACCTTGAACTTGTTTGCACCATTCATAAATGGTTTGTTCTGGATCTCATCAGCTCTGATGAGATGGGACAGGTAGTGGATGTCACAGCCTGGTTTGTTATGGCTAAAATCACGGCAGGGATGGTGGGACCTAGGAGACATTACTGAAGGGATTGGTTTTACTGAATGCCGGAGATGTTGAGAGATGTGGGAATAGCAGTAGGATATGATGTGGTGGTGGCGGTATGATTTGTAGTGAGAAGATAGTGGTCCCAGGTGTTGCAACGTCGGTTGATGTGGCATGGTTTTGTTGATAAGGAATTAGGTTGACGGTGTGGAAGATCATGGCAAAGGATTTGGATGGTACATCGGAGCATGGAGAATGATTTGAAGGTAACAGATGCACTGTATATAAAGAGAGGTTGTTTGCTGTTGGAGGATTATCTTTTTTTCTCTCTTTACTTGTTCTCTTGTATAGCAAAGCAACAGCTGACTTTGAAACAGCTTCGACTTCTGTATTGTCTTGATCCCCTCGATATGAATTTCGAGCCCATTCGTCTTGTTTGGATATTACATTATTGTTACCAATATCACCTACGTCCAATCTCAACCATTACAGTCGATGACATGAATACAACATTCCAATGATACCATACAATTGCTTAGCCAGCTTAAAGTTCAGGTGTACCTGAGTTTATTTTTGAATCACTTGGCTTTGTCTTTGGTTCTTTAAAGCAGTGCTGTAAAAAATTGAATATTGAAGATGTTAGCCAGTATAAGTATAATTTAGAAGTAATTATAAACAATTATCCAGGAATCATATTTGCCTTGCAGGGTAATCAATTCCTAGTGTACATCCACACAGTCTCAGATAACGCCTGCCGTCATAGTACTTGATATCCCGCACAATACAGAAATCTCTCAAAGATTGTTTGCGAAGTTACTAATTATTATGCAATACACCGAAGCACTTCCAAACTCCACTCAGATGCTCTGACATCCTCACAAAACTGACACAATCACATGCAAGTTCCTCCTGTACTAGCCATCAGACTCTCAAGTTACTCTGAATGCTGGCCTGTATGCCCTCCTCAAATCTACTTGTCTCCTAATATGGATGCATTTAAGATTACACTCTGCCTTCACTCACACACTCCTGTAGGATCCTAGTGCCTAAAATATATTTTGCTGATGTATGGTTACCCTAATTCACAGGAATCATTTCCAGGTACTCCCCAGATTTACCACCCTTCATGATTTAACATATCAGTAAGGGTGCCATCAAGCACCATTGCCCACCTCGGATTTTTAACTTATCAGTGACAGTAGCAGAGAAATTATTTGTCCCAAGATATTCTAGGTGGACAGCAAACATTCTGGCATCAATAGGTCTCAGAATAAGCGCCATTATATACAGTCCCACCTCAAGTACTGCCAGCAATGTCTCAAAGCAATATGTTTGTTCAGCCAATATCTTCCAGCTTAACTCAGTCAGGATCTTTTTCCAATACCCCTGTGAGACCTCCTATAAGCCTCCTGACAAATAGATTCCAGCCAGCTATGGAACAACACACAACTGAAGTTGCAGGTCTTGTGGGCTTATCACATTACCCGAGCATTACGATGCAGAATGTAACGAAATTGATAAGTTTGATAATTTGTTAGACGTTGGTGGTGCTTCAGCCAACACCCCAGCAAGCCTGAAGCAAACTGAATTCTCCTTGAAGCAATTTGCTATAAAGAGAGGTCAGTTCAAACTCAGTGCATTCAGTGCATAGAACAAAGAATGGGTGGCTGGGTGTATAGGAAAGAGCATTGGAGTATTATCCAGAGACAGAAATACTTGATACATTTACAACATTGCCCTCCAGACTGGGAGAGACCAGTTGCAGATCATGTGGTGTTATTCCAGAACCGGCTGCCATTGGGAACCTTAGACTATGCAGAATGTACTTGGAGATATTGAGCAGAGATGATTTTGCAGATTAATTCAACCTATATCTATAATGTGAGGAACAAGGAATGGCGTAACAATGGTTAGATGGTTACTGGTTTGGGAGAATTCGCTGGGAAAAACAATAGCAACATTCTTACGAAGTTGCACAACAAAATTTTCCTGGTTGTGACTTACTGGGTGTTCGATAACACTAATGTCAATACATCCTGCAACCAACTCCAAGCCCTGTGCACACATGTCAGGCACTTGGAGAAGCTTATTCCTGTCATTACAATCGATCTAGATGTGAAAGAGCCATATCATCTGACAGGAATCTGCAAGTGCCCTCTGGAGTTGAAAGAACTGGATGATCAGTATATGGGATAATATACATGCAGGAAAATAACCAATGAACTCATGTAGAGTTATATTTTTTACAACTGCATTCTTTAAAATATCATCCAGTTAAAACAGTACATCTGTTAAAGCGTATCTGGTACAAATGTGGGTAATAGTAGTGAGGTAGTGAGAGAAGTATGCAAATTGACTCGCCAAGATGACTTCTGCTGACTGTATTAAGACAAGATGTACCAAGTAGATGACTATAATGTATAGACTACAAAGGGTTCCGCAATTCTTTGACGAAGAGAATGGTGGTCATGAAAATTGCAGTTGTTTGAATCAATGCTCAGAGTGAATAAATAAAATGTAATATATATTACACATATTCGTTGATATCAATGCTAGCCTGTGAAGTATCAAACATTTTAATAAACTTCAAAACTGTTAATGTTTGAGTTGATCTGCCCAATTTACCTTTGAGCAGCAGAAAGTAACTATTAAGATTAACCACATAACAAACAATCATGGAAGGAAGGATCAGAAGCAAATCAATAACTAGGGGGTCTATAATCATGATAAGAACACTTTAGTAAAGATAAGGTACTCAATACAGTCGATAACAAATTAGGATATTAGTATCATGATAAGGTGGTAACACTGCTGCATACCCCCCCAATTCACCAATCACGGAATGTCAGAGTGTCTGACACGAAGGGGTTAAATCCAAAATATCATGGAATCAAGTTTCTGGCACAGGAGTATTGGGCAGTATGCGTAATGGTGAGAAGATGTATTTGTGATTCAGGTATGCCATGAATGCTGGTGGCTGATGTAACTTGTGCTGGCAAGATGGTTTCCTCAGTTGCTGTAGATATCATATGCATATTACAGACTGACAAGGTTGTTGTGGGATAGTTGCTATCAATTTGTTGAGTAAATACCCTTGCCAAATGGATGAATCTGGCTGACAATGAGTATTTAGAGTTTAATAGTACAGATTGTTTTTGGTATAGTTTGCAGAGAACAAATGCAGAGCCTTGTCTCATATTGGAGATCTGGACAACATCACCTCTTCCATGTCCAATGTATACTGTAGCCATTGAATCAATCATTGCAGATAAACTGTTCTGAGTTGCTGGGGTGCTTTAAATGGATTCTTGACGAATAGATACCAAGCATACACTACAACCTTGTGACCTGGTTGGATGCAGAAAATGCAAATCTCGCTTATAAAAATCTGAATACCAGTATAAAGATGTTGGAAAACTGGTCAAATATCCACCTTGTTGCATTTGATTTCTCCACATCCTGAGCAAATCCACTAAGTTATAGCCAATTCTCCCACACTGTATGAAGCTTTGGAATTTTAGATGAGAATTATTGGTATAAAACAAAGAATAGTATTGGCTAGCAAATTGTAATAAATGCTAGAATGATATTCAAGCTTCATGTTGCAGTAATACTGAGATTCCATTATGACTTTGTTTGGGGTCGCCAGATGATGTTGCTGTTTCTCAGTTCTCATCAAAATTCAACAGAACATTCTGAGATTGGAATCCATTGAGCAGAGGAGCAATATTTGGTGTGGAAGAGTTTCCAGCATGCCATCTGGAATAAAAACATGAACTTGAAAATAATGCGGCACACCAAATAATACAAATTGCAAAGTATTGGGTGATTAGAAGAGGGTTGAAATCAAAACAGGCGAATCAAGACACACCACGTCACATAACCCAGGAGGATACACACCAAGATTATATCAAGTGGAGTGAGAATGTAAAATCACAAGTGAAGAACCTGGTTGAAAACGTCACTATGGAACATGCTTCAGAAGTATGGAGGGTACATGGATAAAGGCTGAAAAATTCCCAACTAGTTTTGCCAAATACTGAGGATCATGATAACCTTCGTTGGCAATGATATAATATGTACCTACGCAATTGGTTTGATAGTTCTCTAATGCTCTGCAGGATGACAAAACTCTTGCTTCCAATGCCTTTCAATGAGGCAGTGGAGTATTCCAAATCATACCATCTTAAAGTATCAATCGAAAAGCTTCTTCACAAATTACATTTGGAAAAGTGCATCTTGACTTTAGACAGCAATATTCACCGCATATGTCAAACTTTCTATTGACTCCTGCACAATGTACAGTCTACAGCTATCGATAGAGAGTCAATAGATATCTGTGAGTGGGACTATGAAACTATATAGGGCTGGCAGTCGATAAACCACAGCCAGTCTTTACAGCTGGTAGGCTTCACTCACAATCTGCACACCGATTGGGAACATTCATCAGTGGTTGCTTATTGCCTGCCTGAGAGCCTACCTGAGAGCCTGTCTGAAATTGTTCCTGAGAGCCTGCTGGCTAGAGGCATACTTTGGGAAATGCATGGGAGAGTGCTGCTTCACATTGAGTAACAATTTCCAACTGGGGCTTTCGGCCAATTGACAACTATTACTCGGTGGAAGCTTTGGAGTGGTATTTTATGATAATTGCCTGTTCATTCAGTGTCCCTAGTTTACTCTGCTTGAATATATTTGTAACTTTTTCACATAGTTCTGATGTATTTCTCCACTCAAACTCAACAGTGGGGCATATCTTGCGGGTGATTTCTTTCTACTGTTGTGAGTGACACGGATTTACCCACATCAGCAAAAACTAAATTTCCTTCATTAAATTAATTTAGTTAATTGTACCCACAAACTCAAAAAAAAATGAAATCGAGGTTTCCCTGATATATGGCATTGCTTTACAGTTCGAGTGTGTTCATTGAGCTGTTGCGACGCTGTTTTCGAGCGGCACGATGAGTGTACCCACTTTTGTGAATGTGAAAATGAGCACTTGATGAATGGTTCACTGTGCCTTTGGCAATATCACAAATCATCTCTTCGAATTCTCCTACATCGCCCAATTCGATTCGCCCTCGCAATGATGATAGTACTTGCTCCATACATTTAATGTAATGTGTAGTTCTTGTTTTCAAAGACCCTCATGGCTTAATTTGACCAATGATAGTTACCATGCAGAAGTGGTTCACAATAGTTAATCTGTTAATACAGTATCATCAGTACTTTGCAGTTGCACCATCATGGGACGGGTATGCATCATCGCAATTTTGATTTCACCCATTAGTGATAAGACATCAGTAAACCATCAGTTCTATTACATTCACTACTATTATGATATATCGACGAAACCTAGAATGAAATAGCGCACAAAGGAAACACTAAATCCAATCACCAACGCCATTCCTAATCGCCAAGTGACATCGCACCCTCTACAATTGTACTTCAATCGACCAATCCCGTATTCTCAACACTGGTCATGTTGGTGATGCTGGTGATGTCATTGCTGTTGCTGCTGCTGTCACCGCAGGGTACGGGCTGGCTGCTGCTGGCGATGGCTGACCCAACCATAGGCAGAAAAGCTGTGGATCGCATGCTAGCTTCAGTAGCAGCGACAAAGCCGCGGAGACGATGGAAAGAATTGCAGGGCTGCAATATCAGCTCCTCCAGGACGTAATCAAGGAAGTCATCATCAGAGCTGCCCTTGATCTTTGTGAGGTTGTGCCATCACTGGGTCCATTCCTGTTGAGTGGATCCTTGCGTGAATTATGCTGCGGATATTGTCTATCTTTTTGGCTTGAACCTCTGGGAAGGAAGAACCAAAATCTGAGTCGAGATGGCGATATACATCCGCGCATGCATTATTATCCTCATGAGAAATATTTCTTGTATTGCACTTACATTGGGCTCCACCTCCTGAACCAGACACTGGCAGGACCCTGAACTCGCCATTTTCCTGTCAGACAGACAATATTTGATAGCCGTTGCGGTGAGGGCAATGAATGTCAGGTTCATTTTATCAATCAATGATCTATCTTTGATTCCTATTTGTCATATGCCATAGAAGTATATCCGGTGAATAAGATCCACAATATCAGTCGCTGCAAATCAAGACTAGCAGTCCTAAATTGATCGTCAAGACAACGATTCAACATGGAGGGAACTTTGAACTTACCTCATGAATGTTTGTGGGGCACGTCAACCTGTCCTCAGCCGATGGCCAGGGTACCATTTTCCGGATCTCTGTAGGTGACTGTGTTCGAAATCCATACATAGAGTTGATTGAGGTCTTGCAACGGTATACCATTGCCGCACGAGAGCAAGTAATATTTGTGAAAGGCTGATGCGCAATGTCAGCGATGAAAACAATCATTGAGCTGATTCATTTACCACTGAAATGTAGGCATGTGGAGGGTCTGAGTCGCTCTGAGCTGGATCAATCATGGTGATCTCCTGATGCCACTAACTATGAATCCGGGCGGTCTTCAACAGATTCGTGGCAAAGGGATTCCCAAACACTGCATAATCGATGGCTATAGCTTTCACACGTGCCATGATTTTTGCCAGAACGCCTCACAGGGCTGTGAGGGCGTTGAATTCTGCGCCGATGATGAGGCCTGTCACATTGTCAACAACAGGCTCATATCGCCAATGATTTCCAGCTGTCCATGCAACCAATTGCTCACCGGCTTCATTTGAATCCTTCCTCTACTTAATATATACATCAGCGGGCGAATTCAATCATTCAATCGCTTAATCAGATACCTTCTTGGATGGCAGTGGCAGAGGTTCGCATTCATCCTTCACCTCCAAAACATGATAGACCTCCCGACACTCAGGATGTAGGGGTTGCGCCGACTCAGGAGGTATTTGAGTTGCTGCAACTCGTTTTCCAAGTTTTGACGTGAAGGCATTCTTTCATGGAGGCTTGCCTATGACTTTCCTTGATGGTTGCTGGAGAGGCTCATCGTCGGATTCTGAATGGTCATCTTGACAATCATTGTAATTGTTGGGTATCATGATGAGATTGTCATCTGGATCCTCATTGTGGATAGATCGTCTGTTTCTCCTGGTGCTGGAACGAAGAGGAGGAGATGTGCGGCGCATTCTTGTCATGATTTAAACAGGTGGCAAGTAATAAGTACGATAAAATTAAAGGAGTGACTACAGGAAATGTGACTGAATGTATAGTAAATCAAATAGAGTGTTGTGTAAAGGAAAGAAAGAGTTGATATGATTAAATGCATCAACGTGATGCATCATTTTATCCTGTCGACTATTCAAGGATCTTGGCTTCTTCCGCTACACACACTCCCAATTTGGTGGATGGATGGGAACTTGAACAAGGAATGGCAGGTGGCACACATGCTGCAGGGTTGTTGATTGGCTTCCGTTGTCGAAAATGATTATCGCAACAAGCTAAAACCATTCGCCTTTCACTAATCATTTGGGCTAACGTCTGCTGGGTAAAGATACCGAACCACCAAGTACATGATAGCCATACAAGGAGTCCTATTGCTGCCACTATACCTTTCCCAAAAGCCAACGTCTCAAGGATTAATCCCACCATCATGAACTCTCAACACAGCCCTTCATGGATGAATATGAATGATGTAATAATAAAATAAACAAAACACCAAACAGAGACCCAAAACCTCACCAAAAATCTCCATATTATCACCCCTCCATCCACCCTCCAAAGTGTCAGAAAAAAACCCACCCACCATGCCCATCGTTGAACAACCGCCCAGCAAGTGTATTCCATCCTCCCAACGACTAATATGCCGCTGCATGGTTGCTTGTTCACTTCGTATTAGCCAAAGAGCTCGCAGGGTGAGAATTCACAATGTGATCGTGCTCGCGTAAGCAAGCCACATCCTCAGCAGCAACACCCCATTGTTTGTAATCGGCAAGAAGACCACGAGCACAGTTTCGGATGCCTTCTAGGTATTGCTGGTGTCTGATAATTCTCTTCTAAAGCTTCTGTTCGAATCTTTGGAAGCATGTTTTCATCGTTCGGAAGCTTCTTGGAATTGGGCGCTGCGTCTCAGCATCAACATCCAATTCCTCCCAGATATCATCGATCATATCCTTGTGTGGAGGTAGGAAGATGTCATCCAGAGGACGGTAGCTGCGGCCACCACGCAAAGGTGTCTGGGCACCAGATGTGCTGTCAGCTTGTTGGCCACAATAAATGACGCCAAAAAGCATTCTGTTGTTTACTTTCATCACCGCCTTAACCCATCCGGCAGCAGTGTTGTCATGGAAGATTGAGGAAATTTTCTCTGAGTATGGACCTCAATCTCCATTGGGCTCCTTCTGGCAGCCCCAAAGCTCTCGGATATTCTGGCTGGGGTCTGGCTGACTGGCGATTGCAGCATTCATGATTGAGAAAATGGTTGTATTGACGATTGAGGTATGTATCGGAAGTGTCGATTCATCATCTCCAGGCCAGTCCCATGAGAATAGCTGAGTATTGTTTTCACCCACACTCTTCCCAGCAATGTTGGGATGCACATAGGCGATGGTAAAGCTAAATGGTTTGACAAGGAAATCAACTGAGGCATTCCAACTCACATTTATCGGTGGAGATCTGTGACCCGAGGTTCCCTCCTCATCCTCTGCTGTATCTACACATCATCAGGAAGAGCAAGAGAAGCATCAGGGCAATGAAACATGTACCGATGTGGACGAGTTTATTCATCTTGGTCAGGGTTCCATTGGGCATATTCATCTTTTGGCGAATGCCAACCTCACGAAGTCGTCCAGTGCTGCCTAGAGTGTCTGACCATCGAGGTTAGTCCAGTCTGCTATTTTCCATTTGTAAAGGGGCCGTTTAGACACCGGATCGCTGATTCGAGTAATGCAACGATCGATTAGGTGATCCTATTTCTTGGGGCTAGCGCCTTGCTTGTTGATGATGCTCATGGACTGGGTAATCTGCCAGATGTGCTCCCTCACTGTATTATCTATTCGTTGTGTTGTCAAGCCACCCTTATCCTGCCAAAGTCTTATGGTTTCGGCTGCCCTTTGGCTGACTCCAACACCGGCATTCATGGCCCAGACACGGACTCGGACAGTCGGCATCTGCATTGTATTAGCATCTGTGACGACTGATTTCTGCAACCAGAAGGCATCACATTGCATTTTAGGTTGTCAATGGTGGTCAGTGATTGATTGGTGGATATCGAATGATCATTACTCTAAACGAGCATCGGGACTGTTGAATATATCGTCACTGGTGAAGCAATGCGGTAGCAGAGGTCAAGAGTCTGTATCGAATGTTCTGGAAATTGTAAGTGAGGTGGGCAGGCAAGGCGAATATATATCTGGGCTTGGAGGGTATCTTTGATCCAGCGACATCGTCTTGGCAGCAATTCAGCTAGGAATCATTTTGCTTAACATCATCTAAGTGCCTTGATTCATCAACTGGACGCTCAAGTTCATCACAAAGACAACTAAAACCATCCTCTGCAGTCATATCGCACTCGTTTGTCCTTGCTGTAGGTCTGGTACCCCACAATGACATCACTCGATCGGTATCTAAGGAGAATGTATGCTTCATGTAAGGTTCGAACTTAACACAAAGAGACAACCATAAATCAGGCAATGGGCATAGGAGGGACTTGTGAGGGTGCAAATCGATCGCCGTGATGAGCTTGATGCAGATGTGGTATGCTTTTGAAAATCCAAGGGTTGTTGAAATTTAGAGAGCGAATAAACACTTTGCAAATGTGTGAAGGAGGATGATAGAAATCCTACGAGAGTGGTAGGATCCCTTGTTTGAAAATGTAAATTGCGGTGCGGCAATTTCCGAGGACCAGCCAGCTTGGAATGGTATGAGTAGCTGGATGGCCATCGAGACATTTCCTAAAATTGTTGTGTCATATCATTTTGCTAACAAAACATGCATCTTCGTCAACAGTGTCTAGACAGCTTGAAGTTAGACTCCAACATCGGCGCATTCATCGATCATCTCTGTCCCTACCACACAGCAAGAATGATATATGTATCAGCCAAACAACTGCCAGAAGATGGTTTAGCGATTGAGCACAATAGTATTCTACTTCCATTCATTCCTGAATAGTATCATAACCCTTTTCTTCACTCTTCCGACGATGATTCCAGCGATACAGAAGCCCACAGCAACAATCATGGTATCGATACAGAGCAACCTCCAGTTCGGACACGTATTCATGGTACTCCACACTGGGGCAGCCGTCTAACCGGCAAGCCTATCAGAAACGAGTGCTTCGATATCTTCAATGATGAAATTGATCCATGGTCACTGTGTTCTTGCGAGGAGGAGTATGGATCAGGTCACTGGTGCATCAAGCACAACTTGAGTAGAGCTGCTATCAATGAGCTTTTCAGAAACCCTACGATGGCAACCATCAGCAACTTCAGTTCCTCCTGCACTTGATTCCAAAGGTTGAACGACATTTCCTACACGATTGGCATCGACTCTTGGAATTACGGAAATGTGTGTTACGATTATTTGGTCGATCTAAACAACCTTTGCGACCATGATTACACATGTTTCTTTTACCGCAATCCTGTTGAATGCATTGTGTTCATCATGCGACAGCCTGTGTTCAGCGAACATATGTTGTATGCTGCAGCAAAGGAAATCAATGATGATGAGGAATGTATCTACTCAGAGATGAAATCAAGCGACTGGTGGTGGAATGAACAGGTACATTAGTTGAATTTCGTCATACCTACAATGAATTTGACTGCTTCCATAGCTACAGCGGCCGCTTCGAGCTACAATTGTCCCTTTATTACGCAGTTCAGTTCAGACACATCTTACAAACTATTCTGGCGACAAGAAGGACTGGCCACTATATTTGAGTCTCGGAAACATCAACTCAACAACTTGACAAAAGCCTTCCAATCTTGCAAGTATCGTTGTTGCCCCTCTTCCTGTTCCTCTGAAATATCATTTTCAAGGACATGGAGAAACAACTGCCGTGAAAGAACAACAAATCCACAATCGAGAGGTTTGAAGGAAGGTCTTCGAGCTTATTTTTCGTCCTATCAACGAGCTTTTTCAACACTGGACAGCTTATGCTTAGTGTGGATGGTCGGATGCGGCAATGTCATCCTGTCATCTGTGCATGGACGGCTGACTACTTTGAAAACATTCACTTGCACTCAGTAAAGCAGCCCCATTGCCCTGTGTGCGAAGCACCAAAATTCTTGTTTGGAGAATGGAATTCATCCTTGTGGCAATTGAGAGACAATCGGCAATACTGCCAAAAGATGATACTTGTGACTTAAGGATATGAGTTGGAGAGATTAGAAGAAAGACAATATTGGGAAGATCGAGCGGATGGAACCTCAGAAGGGGTATTCTGGAATATGGAATGCATCTCTCCGATGACTGTTATCTTGCCTGATATTCCTCATACGGTCCCACTTGGTCTGCTTAAGCGTTTGATGGACTGGGTAATGTCCTTCCTCAAAAAACATTCCAGGATCGAAGAATTTAACTAGCTCTGGGCGGTGATGCCTCCATATCCTGGCTTCAGTCGATACAACAAGCCATATGGCCAGGTGACGCACTGGTGTGGTAAGGAGAGGAAAGCACTCAGGCAAGTGATTGTTCCAGTTGTGGCGGGGATTCTTTTAAACCCTTCAGCGAGCCAATGGTTTCCCCTCACTGGAGCCCTGATGTGCGTCAAGAACTTTGTGTATATTCACCTTATGGCACAGTACCGGTACCATACTGAGGCCCCGATCGAGTACATTGAGAATTATCTGGAGGAGTTTCATTGTCACAAGGATGTGTTTGGTGGAGTCTGCGCCAGTAAATCTACAAAGAAGGTCTCAGAAGACTTGAAAACGCGGCTTACTTTGGGCAAACTGGAGGAGCTGGAGAATGATCCCGCTTGGAACAATTCTTCTGCGGGTGCAAAGAGTTGTTGCATTGATTAAGATACAACGACGATCATGTCAGAAATTGTACCACATCTTGTCGATGAATCAGATAACAACTTTGTGAAGATGCATCTGCTGAACAACTTCCTTGACCATATCCGCCAGCTTGGCAACCTCTTGAATGTAAGCTCTGATCTCCAAGAAAATGCGATGATGGATCCTAAACAAGCGTACCGATAATCGAATCGTCAAGAGGCCGCCTCCAGGATGTTGGGAACGACAGCCAGAAAGGAGATCTCTCAGTATCGAGAGCTGACTGCACACGCTGCAAACCAACGTCACGACGATGAGATGCCTTTAACCAAAGCGCCTATCAAGCGAATGTAGAATAACTCGCGACCAGAAATCAAGACCCTTGATGACATGGCCAAGTGGTGTGCAATGCCAAAAGGGGAGCTACAGAATCACATTGCTTGGTGTTTCAACAGATTTGCTGGCTTCACAGACTACGTCGATCACGATCAGTATTTCAGTAGTCGGAAAGATGCAACATACCTTGGGTACAACACAATAGCTAATCCGGTGACGTCCATTCAATGCGACGAGCATGCAGTTCATATGGTTCGTTCCATTGGGTCCACAAGGTGGAGAAAGCATAAGCCAACAAGTAATGATACAGTGCTTCTCTGGATGGGGACAAGTCCGGATAGCCACTTTAAGTCGACTGCTTGATGCATTCACTCATGGATGAAGTGTCGTTTCATCATCGAGGGTACTGAATCAAGCGTTAAAGGGCTTCTTGCCTTGGTTCAGACTTTTGCAATAGGGTCAATACGTCAGGCTGCTGGTATGGTGATTGTTGAGAAGAGGCATCAACCTCCAATCCAACCCTTCCACGATGGAAGCTACTGGCATTAGCCTCTTTCCGGCGTCGAAACCACTGCTATTGTCCCTATAAGCGGAATCCAAGGAACTGTACACCATCTTCCGCGGATGCTGCAGCCAGATAGCTTGCAATGGTACATGAGCAACACTATTGACATCAATGCTTGCAATTTGTTTTACATGTAAATTATTTAACTCGATGCTTGAAGTAATCATTCCACCGATATATGGAAATCTGATGAGTGTTTACTCCGTGTGTCTTAATTTTTGTAATGGGAGTTGTGCAAGCTTGTGTATAATCGATGTCTGAAAGGATTAAATAGTTGAGAAGATTCTTCATATCGATGAAACAGTTCAAAAAACCGTCGAAATGATTAAAATCTAGAGGACCACCTTGAATGAAACAAGTGCAATAAATTAGCTTAAATGGCTAAACACATTTTTGAGATGTCGTGACAACGCGATCACATCATTGAATGGTTCGAAGCATGGGGGAAGGTTGCAAATGTGAAGTTGTGATTATTTGTGGAGAATGTGGAGAAGAATCGGTGGGTGGGGTCCATTTTCGGAAACCAATTTCACTTCTTGCTGATGTGCCATCGATGTTGCCTCTCTTGTCTTGAGGTTACATCATCGCTAGTGGTGAATTGTCGGAATCATTGGTTTACTGTTGGTGGATCTTACTCCATAGAAATACATCTTCCTCCTCCATTTTGAATATCTACTCCAGTGGGGGCATCTGATCTCCTCAACTTGGAACTGATCTCTTGTATATTCTCACTTTTCACTATAGTCCATCAGATGTATCTTCTGCATGTTCCCTCATCTTCCTCATGTCTTTCCAATCATCATTTGGATGAAATTGCTGCTAGTATAGGATGTCAAGTATTCCAGTTAGCCACCAACAGTTTACTTGTAACCATATTTACTTCCTACAGGCATGATTATTTTTCGCAATATTTCCGCTTCATTAAATTTATCAGTCATACTTGAATCTATTTCTGGACACCTACTCCGTATACCTCAGATTTGTCATATGCCCTCAATTTCTCCCCCACAGTGGCACCATATATACATAGGCTTTGAACACAATGGATACAATCATTTTGACTCAAGTCCTCCCTCAGTCAACTATCATACATGCACCACATCAGGTCATGTACATCTAGCATGATGAAGTAGATAATTTTTGAAGTTTTTGGCAATTTCTGTGATGTGGTATGGTACTCGCTGCAGAGTATTCTGTTTAGCAGTGTGCACCTACACTATTGCCATAATGTACATAAAGCCCAAATCACCCTGTGGAAGTTATCTGCTTGGAGGATGACTGCTTGGTTAAATTAATAATTATGGGAAGTATTTAACTTGTTCATGTATTCTTTGGCAGCATCCATATCCTCTTGGCTTTCTCAGCAACATATATTTTAGTCATTGCAAGCCACCAGCAGTGTGTGAGAGGTGGTGGAGTATAAACTTAGAAGTTTCAATGGCAGAATAGAATCCACTGGTTGGAGGGCATTCCAGCTAGTCTTCAGAGTAGCATACATCTCTGATATCTTATACCAAAGTACTCTGGGAGTGATTGTGTAAAGTTTGCATAATGATTGGAGTACCAGAGAGAACATTCGGAGCTCCTGCAAGTGTCACTGCAAACACTGTGGAATCCCAATGCAACTCTGAATAATGCCAGCACTTTCATTGATATTCATTTGGAGGACTGCAGTCATCTTCTCAGACTCCTCAGATATTCAAAAGGAATTGATTCAGCTCCAGCGTGAATATGATACTTGGATTGTTGTTTATTATCAGTTCCAAATCAGACTTATACTTGCAAACTGATCTTCCATATGAGTCTATTTCTGCATCTCTACGTTAAGAAACCAAAGAAAAATAAACCGAAGAATGACAGAAACACATACACTGAAACAGTAACCTGATAAAGTGATTGAATGATATCCCTTGAACATTGGGTGAATCTCATCCACTGCATTTACCATCTCAGTAATGCTGACAAAAGCAGAATCACACAATTCATCCACAGTGTATGGACGCTGGATGCACTCTTAGTATGTTCGGATAATTCGTAACTAGCAACTAGGTGAAATTGAATTCTGATGTTGTTAAGCTCGATTTGTGATATCTACCAAATGTGTAATGACATTTTTGCAAGCTGGGAATCAAAGTAGGAGTTTGAAAGGCAATATGATATATATTCAGATAAAAAAGGGGAGCAACTACCCGAAAAAGAAAAGTGCAAGATGGGGAGTGCTGTGCGGAAATGAGATGTACACACAAGGTGTTGGATGAGCATGGAAGGAAATAGAAGTATGCCAATCAAGGCTGAGGAGCACCATCAGGGATTGAGGAGTTCCTATTCCACTGTCAAAGTACCTACACTAGTGATGCAGCACTGAACAGAAAGGGCATACAGTGAACAAATGGAATAGAGATATGCCAATCCTGGTAGAGGAGCACCAATGGGGATTGAGGGGTGCTGATTACTGGGGAAGTGCACCTGGAGGGCGGGGGTATGGAACATGGAATGCCATAGAGGAGAGCCAATTCAGACCCAGCAGTGCTGGTACCGAATAAGGAAATTCCAATCGTGCGGAGGAGCTCCAAAAGAGTGTGGCATGGAGCACAGTATAAGATACAGAAGCACCGACTTTGACCAAGGAGATTGCAAATTTCTTATTGTCGTGGAGAAGCTCTGTTAGAGGCGGAACTATGCATGCAATGAAGTTGAATATCATCGATCCCATGTCAGGAGTGCAGACTGGGGGTGAGCATTATCTTGTCCAGCTTCATCTCACCAAAGTGGGGGGTAAGTAGTAGCCCACTGTTGGGTAATAAATGTGTGTAGTGACTTCCAGAGTGGAATTTATCATGGGTAATGGGCACACTGTACCTCGATATTCATCTTGAAAAGCCATCACCATCACATTCTTTCCAGTGGCATATTCAGACAGTGCACAATGAATCACTGCTGACGCCAGCACAAATTCCTGCAGAGCCACAGGTTAATAGAACTGGGATGTTGTTGGCTGGCACCCCAAACTATTGGCAGTGATGAAAAATTGATTGTGAATTAAATCCAGAACTTCCATTTGGGTAGACCATAATTGGATAACTTCAATGACCATTTCGAGATGAGCATTGTCATACAGGAGCTCCTCGAATAGGATTCATAGCTCAGTCTCAGAGCCAGAATCCAACTGGCAACTCCAGACTACAGTTTAAAGAGCACCATCTGCCAAGTGTCCTCGAATGGTACTATTCGTCAGTTATAGGTATGTTTCTTGTGTGGTGTAGTCACTGTTATAAGTCAGATAGAGGTACAACAAACACAATGCGGAAGTTGCAGAATCATGTGTTAGCGGATCTACTTTGAGAAACGGACCACCAGGCCAATGATCAACAGATGGTGTATCTACAGGAGTACCTCCTAACATGTACTGACAATCCTGAGCTGTAACGGCAAGTTTCCAAGCTACTTCAACCACTGCGTACTTCTAATCAGATGATGTTTGCAATGGAGTCTTGGTGATTATGATTGACTTTATGAACCTTTTCGCTACCTCAATAGTAAGCTTTTTGTGTTGGTGCACATTCTAATCTCTACTGGCCTTTGGTTGTGGAACAGTCTGTTCTCCTCTAGACTTGGGTAGCAGGAATCCCTGGGCGGGTGGTACGCAGTGAGACTTGCATCATTTGATCAGCAGGATTAGCTTTTGGTGTTTAACTAATTGTGGTGCCATTACCCAGATGGATTTCGGGTATGTGGAAGTGGAGGGTGTACGATTACTGTATTGGCACGGCTCCATTTGTTTGGGAATGGAACTCTGGTAGTTCCTAATTTACTGTTCTAGTGTATCTGGCTGTGAAGTAGAATATTCAGTGTGTGTTCCAAATCGTGTTCTTCATTGTCAAATGATATTGTGAACTCTGCAGTGTGATGACTTTTGTCATCAGCTATCTGCCAATCTCTATTTTCATCTTGCATTGATGATGAGATCAGGTTAATTAGTCATTTGCCATATGATTCATTAAGGCAGATGGTTGGAAGGCAAACAGATGATGGCCAATTAGTATTGGCTGTTTTCTTAATTGATATTGCTCACTGTAGGCTTACTTCTTGATTCTTCTGCGAATGGTGATTTCACACCCTCCTGGGTGTAGGTTCCATTTGCAAAAACCAAGATAGAACATTGGGGAATGTAGGAGACAGTATATCAGCGGAAAATATCAGATTAAGTGCAATAGACTAATGGGAAAAATGGTGCAAAACAATACACAAGGTAAAGCACAATGCAGTTGCAGGCGTTTCATCAAAGTGTTTAGGAGATATGACTTCAATGGCATACATTTATATTGAAGAAGGCAGTCCAGTTTGGTGTATCAGGATAATGCCAGGTGCACTGGAATAGATGGATTCTAAATGCCAGATGTTAGCACTGCTATTCACAAGGCTGAGTATTGATGTATTAATCGGTGGTTCGTTTCAGTTAACACACAGAGAATTGAACCAGATACATCTGAACCTGATACACTGGAAAATAACTTGCAACTTTACCATGCTATGTAACATATACTGAGCCTTGGTGGTGGCCAAATGGAGCACTGAGAAAATCAATAATGACAAATGCCCCTGCATATGACTTCTCCAAACATAGTAATTATGCATGATGGTTAAGGCATGTGAGGTTACCACATGGCATGGAACTGTTGCAGCATTGAGAGGCAGCAGAACTTGATTGATTTGTGATCTTGTTAGTGACAGTCAGGTTACAAGTATTCATACAGTGTTGGCAATTGATTCAGGAGGAATATTAATTGCATATCTAATAGCAGGATACATTTACATCGGGAAAACCTTTGGTGCAACCATAACTGACGTATAATATCCCTGTTACAACTGTGTTACGGTTGGTTTTTATAGATTATGACTGCCTACCATGTACTTCGGCCATTAAAGACGAGTTATGAGAATGTTATGCAAGTGTTACCGTATGTAATATTGAATTACAGAATGAAGCAAATTTCTCATACTGCATGCATTCCATCAACCCCATTGTTTCAATTGTCATCTCCACCACCATCACCATCACCACCATCACCATCACCACCATCACCATCACCATCACCACCATCACCGTTACCATCACCACCATCACCATTACCATTACCACCATCACCATCACCATCACCACCATCACCACCATCACCATCACCACCATCACCATCACCACCATCGCCATCACCACCATCACAGTCACCAGCATTGGGTATTGTACTCATCGATTATTCTTCCATGAAATGTATGTAACACCCCCCTAACAGCGAAGCCCGATCCACTGCTACCAGCTTGCTCCAAGCGAAGCCACTTTCACCCCGACCAGCAAAGACCGATCCACCGCTACCAGCTTGCTCCCCGTGAGGCCACTTTCACCCCTACCAGCGAAGCCCGATCCACCGCTACCAGCTTACTCCCAGCGAAGCCACTTTCACCCCGACCAGTGAAGCCCGATCCACCGCTACCAGCTCGCTCCCAGCGACGCCACTTTCACCCCTACCTGTGAAGCCAGATCCACCGCTACCGGCTTGCTCCCAGCGAAGCCAGATTCACTGCTACCAGCGAAGCTAGTTTCACCCCTACCTGCAAAGCGGGATCTACTGCTACAAGCCTGCTCCCTGTGAAGCCCGATCCACCACTACCACCTTGCTCCCAGCGAAGCCAGATTGTCAGAGAGGTGAGAGTGAGCATATCGGAGGTTAGAAAGTGATTATGTCAGAGTTGTGTGAGTGAGCAGATCAGTGATCAAAGTGAACATGTCAGAGTCGGAGTGTGACCGAGTATGTCAGAGTTGTAAGAGTGAGAATGTCAGTTGTGGGAGTGAGCTTGTTGGAGTCGTGAGAGTCACAGTGTACGCTCGTCAGAGTAGTAAATAAATATGTAACTATTGAATATATAGTATAATCCATAAATTGCAGTATATAATACATGCGCTACAGTTGCATTACACTAATAATTCAGTTATGCTATCAGTAAATTACAGGTGTATTATTGTGGGTTACCGAAAACAGCACTGGGGTGTTTTGCATTATTTGGTGTTATTGGTGTTACGGGAGGTTACAGTAGGCCATATAGCCTATGGTAGATTACACATAACAGAATATGTTTTTCCTGATGTATTCTCACTATATTCAATTGTACTATGATGCTGCAGCTATGTTAGCTGTCTATCACACAATATTATAAGCATAAGTACCCTTTTATACATTCATCTGGGCAGTGTCAGCTGATTAATCATTACCACGATGTTGCAGTTGATGGAGGAGGGATAGAGTTTGGTACACAATAAAGAGATGCAAGTGAGAAAAAACAATTGTAAGGTGCAATATTCATTCAGGAGAAATCTTATTGATTAAAGCACTCGTCAATCCCAAGATTGCTAACAAATGCGTCATATATAGTGACTCACTGTCTGATTTGGCACGAAGTATTGAGTCAAGTGCACTTTGTTCAATCACAAACTTATTATGAATGTCAAATACTACCCAGTTGAGTTGGAATGAATGTTGGGGATGAAAGCTATATACAATGGTAGGAATGCATAGGGTGAGTTCATCTTCCAGAAGGTGAAGAGATAATTGCGTGGAAGTTCCGGGGAATTACTGTTCACCAAGGTTTAACTGGTGATGCTGGATTCAATGGCTGGAATTACAGGCTCACCTCACTCTAACTGTTAATTGCACTCATTTAAGCTGTCTTGTCTTTACTTTAGTTTCAAGATTCTCTCCATTCTCTCTATTGCTTGATGGATATTGGTTGACATAATCAATTTTCAGAGATTGGTTTTTGCAGCCCTAATATAAATTAAATCAGAATCCAGTTAAGTCTGCACTAAAAGCTTTGACAATTTAGGCTTGGCTGAGTAAGTGCAGTACAGGGGGTGAGCAGGGGTTACTGGTCATTGGTAGAGTGGCTGAGCAGAAGTTCTCTCATATTTTTCTCACTCAAGCAGAAGCTCTGTTAATGAACCCCAAACATTTGTAAGCTGTTTTAAAATCTGACAGTGTAGTACAAAACATACTTTACCTTATCAATATCAAGTTATGTGAGGTTACTATTTGTCTAGGGCTTATGAATTTATGGTTTAGTGTGCAGTAGCTATCTGCCTCCAATTGACAGTTGACATGGAGGTTATCACTCAAAGTATTTTAGCAGTAGCCTTTCCATACCAAACATGCATAAATTCATAAATTAGCAGCAGCTGAGTGAATGAGCCATCTCCACCAAAACATGAAGTGTCTTGATAGAGAACAAACTGTGTACACTACCTCCATTGAGTGAAAATGAAAGCATACATAATCAGGATGAAGCAAATGGAAAAATAAAGTGCACTACCAAACTGGGTTTAAATGCTTTGGTTGGTTATTTGTTACTTAGTGGTGCGCCTGGGCTGAACTATCCATTGATAATCAATTACAGCTTGTCAAAGATCGGATCATATAAATCCAATAACATCATACTTGACAGAATGTCAGATCCCAGGTGGGCCTGAAATTCAATTATGGACCAGGAAATACTGAATGGTGAAAGTAGCAATGGAGCCATGAATACTCGAGCTGTGATACATCATCTGACTCTGTGCAATCAAGAAGTAAGAATGTTTCTGAATCTGTATTATAGGGTCGCAGTTGCTGCTACTTTGCCATGAATAAGTTCACTATTTCTCCATTGTGACACCGGTACTCAATATTGCCTAAACTGTCATGATTGTAATATGTGATTGCCAAATATGCAGTGCTCGATTCATCATAACGAAAACCAAGACCTGTAAAGAGGATTCTCCAGTGGACATGAAAAAGATTGAATGTTGCATTGTTTATTCTGTAGAATATGAAACTCATGCCTGGCTTCAGGTTTCTGGTGCAGGTTAAGTTCCCCCAACACACATAATTTAATGCTCATCAGAGAATGATATGTCATAATGCTACCATGGGCAACTGACATTTGATGTAGTGAGCCTAGAACTTGAAATCGTACCTATTAATTGACTTCATAACATATGTGTAATCAATAATCCTCAAGAACTGCATTGAAATCCCACTCTCAGCATTACCGATTTAAGTAACAACAATTCCTACAACAGAACTTGATTTACATCAAAATGATAGAAAGAAATGATTTCTTTTTGTAGTAGAGTGTGCCTAAGAAATAACCTTTTAGACAATTTGTATTAGTTGAGAAAATTAGGTAGGTTGAATGTCTAAAACAGCTTTTGTTGATTTCATCATCTTGATAATCTTAGATGATGGATCATCAAACAGCTGCCCATCTCTGTTCATTCGAAGCTCCTTTCAATGATCCCTATGAGACTTCAGAACATAGTAAATCGTAGACATCATGATGTTTGGTGGACTCATCATGGCATTCAGAACTTTCCTTAGCACCATTCCAGAGTATTAGTGGAGATTACCCATCTGATTATCATAGCCACCTGGACCATTATTGCATAACCCTGTATGTAGTACTATGTTTTGCACCAGCTGGACAACATGTAGAATGCCAGGCACTACTAGTGTTAGCAACGGTTCCAGCATACCCGGCCCTGGTCCGGGTGGGCACCGGAACAGAGGCCCTGGTTCAGTTTAGGAACCGCCAAGGAAGCAAACCACCTGATGACGAGCAGTTCCAAACCCGGACCGCACCTACAGTCGCGGTCTCTTGGCCTGGTTTCACCTACAGCCGAGACTCATTTTCGCAAACTCAGAACTTTCACTCCAATTAAGAATTTGGTTTCTAATCGTATCGCAATATGATATATATGTAAAAGATGCTGGTTTGCTTGCTCATTCACCTCCTGCTCTTCAGTTTGCGATCCGATCAATATTCGTTGAGTTGCAGTGAAAAAACGCTGAGAATTGGGCGAATCTCACAGTGATTCAATGAATACTAATCAGATTACAAATTGGAGAATTGGAGGTGAAAGAGTATGCAAAATTACATTGCTTACATATATCATATTGTGATATGATCAGAACTCAAATACTTAATTGGGGCCAAAGTTCTGCGTTGGCAATGTTATGGAACCGGCCAAAAAACCATCGGTTCAGTGATGTTCAGTTTTTTGATGGGGTAGAGCCTGTTGCAACGGATCTTGTTCTGTTCCAACCAGGACCCAGAACCGAACCGCGGATTTGGAACTGTTGCTAACACTCGGCATTACTCATTCAGTTCCATCCCGTTCTAAGTGGTCACTGCTAGCTTAACTGCTGAATGATTGCGGCCATTTCCACGCACTGTGAATACCGTTTCAAATATGAAGGGATAAGGCAAATCAAGCCATTGAAATGACATTTCTGTATGTTCATTGTTGCCCATTTCTGCAAACATATGGAATATATCGACCTGATCCACACAATACTAGGTTAACCACCACTTCGCAAGTTGAACCTGGACAGCAGGAGAATATCAGAGGACCACCTTTCATGTAGAAGGTGTCCTGCGAAGTGCATAATGATTTCTCAGTTCATTTTAAAGGATTGTATCACTTCATTTAATGACTTGCTCAGGTTCTGGATACTCCACAGAATTATGCACAATCATTCAAAGAAATGACACTCTCAGCCATCCGAATATTGCAGAAGCAACCCATGAACTATGTCACCATTCACTGTATGATTGTCCTGAAAAGTCATTTTGATTCTTGGTAACTACCGACACTGATATACAACATGCTAACCGCCTTCTATCTACCCTCAATTCATCTGAAGCACATAGTGCAGTGTACATTACCACAATAGTTATCAGTTGTGCATTCTCATACTTAGTCAACTTGGGATGAACCAGGTGTACATTCCCCATCCATATTCATATCAGAGATTGTTCATTTCCTAGTTTCCATACAAAACATCTCCTGGATATCCAATGTTCCACAATTGGAATCATGCAGTACCCCACATCCTGGTCAGCATCTTTATCTTCAATCCAGATGGTATGCATTAAACTCTTTGAAGCAGAATACTGTGCCTGTGCACTGCAAATTTGTGTCACCGTATCATATTCTGGATATTCTGTAGCATCTGAAAAATATCAAAGAATCAGGTATCACCAGTCGAAGATTGAACGGAGTTGCAGCACATCTGTGACTGGAAACTTGAATCCAATTCTTGCTTTCATTGCAAATAGCCAGACAATATTGTTTTTGGTCTTACACGAATGGGATACATTACAAATCCGAAGGCAATATCATAATGTGAGAGTTCGTAGTTACATAATGATAATGCTCTGCATGTTACAGTAACATACGAATCAAGGTGAATATGCCATTGGATTTCTGGCAAGTCAATATATGGGGATTCAGATTCTTATAGGTGAGAAGTTCATTGGCACTATTGGCATAGCTCACTGGGTGGGAGTTGGTCGAATCTGATATCGTGTCAAGGACACTCTTCAATATCTGTAAAACTCCAGGCTCTCAGACTATGGGGATGGGTTCCAGGGCTGATAGATACACAGGATACCCCAGAAGTTTGGTTCTTTGGAACTCTGACAGGCGGTGGAGAACTGAATTCAGTCTCTGTGATGAATACCATGTGTGTTCTTCACTGATACTTGCAGCGTAGTCATTCAATGCCATATTCATGCAGTCCTCAGAGGCATTCCTCAAAACAATCAACAGTAGCAACCCCACAACAACCGGTGAAGTCAACACGTTGCATTTCATAGCGACTAATGCCGATGGGCAAGACTTGCCAAGATGCATTTTGTCTGCCACCAGCACACTAGGCATATCTGAATCCCAAATCCATCTCCTTATTATAAACCATATTGCCCATATCTGCTGTGCCAAAGACTAAATTCCAGGTAGGCCTGGAATTAAATATAGGTTGCTAGGAACTTGTTCAGTGTTCAATTAGCAAATTGGATTGGCATTTATCCACCTGACCACATCATCAAGACACTCATGTTCAAATTTATTATTGATTTTAATGAGAACAGTATCTAATCCTGAAGTGCTATTATCTCGATTTAAATTCTCCTTGCCATCCTCCACTTGCTCAATCACAGGCTCAAATTAGATCTCAATTTACACACTATAATGGCCACCAAGTGCACCTCCGTACTTGCTCGATCTTGGCCTCCAAGAGCATCTCTCAGTGTATCTCATCAGGGGCAGTAACTGCATTGTGACATTCACTTCAATCACAGCCTCAAAGTGCATCTGTGAGTTCAGTCGATTGACATCTTCAGGTGCACCTCCGATTGTTTACCCACAGCCTGCAGCCCATCCAGATATAATGTGTGTAGATAGATAGCTACCTAGATACATAGATACAGAGATAAGAATACAAACTGAATACATGAGTGTTAAACAATCATGGAATGATAAGTAGTACAAACAATTTCCAGGAGCACGTGCAACACTTCAGAAGCGTATTGTGTTGTTCCGAGACACCTCTACCATGATTTGAGGTGGTACCAGGTTTGTCGCTGGTGTTCCCAGGTGCTCCCACACTGGATACCTGATTCCCCATGTACTCCCGTGATTGTCAACAGCCCTTCTATATCCTCGCCATCTTGAGACCAGTGCATGCATGTGCACCGGAAGGCCTCTGCGTGGTTCCAGTGAACTCGAGGTTTCAGCCGTCCTGTGATTCTGGTGCAATATCTACCAAACACTGGTCGAGGCTCACTGCGACTACAATACATATTCCTGATGTTGAAAGGTAAAGGTCATACGAAGACACAGTTAATCTGCCTGTAGCCTTGAGCCATAGTTGAATCCCAACTGCATCTCCTCATAATGAACCATTCTATCAAAACATGGTATACCGGAAACTTTGTTCCAGGTTGGCCTGGAATTGAATACTTGTTGGAAGGCATTTCATAGGTAAATCCGAACCGAATTCAGCAGCCTACCTGCGACAGGATGACACTTATATTCAAATTCATTGATGATTGTATTGAGCATAGTGGCCAAAACTGAACTCCTATTATCTGGATCAAGGATCTCCTCACCATCCTCCACTGGCTCCTGAACCTCCCTTGCAGTTATGTTTGTTTACTATTCATCCTCAATGATTGTTTTCAGTTGATCCGAGGTAAGCTGTGCAGATGGGCTCATACTCTGGCACCCATGAAATTCATCCTAATGGTAGATATTGCACAGCCAAGCAAGCATTGGAACAGATATATATTTGTGGAATATAATCAATTCTTTTCTTTCAATCAAAACTTACATTAATACATGTAATACTCTCTTGCTCACCATCCACCTCTCCCTCTACTCTTTGACCCTTTTCAGAACATTCGAAATTGGATGCATAAATATTCACATTTTGGTATTTCTAGCCTTAACATTGTTATTTTGGATTACCTTGGCTGGTCTGATAACAAGCGCTGCAGTCTGCTCCTTCTCTAAAGATATCATCAATTCTACGAGAAATATTGCCAAATTGTATCCCAGTTCCAACTACAAAGCAGTTGAATTGTAACATTTGTACGAAATCTGGCCATATATTGGGTCATATATCCTTTGCCCATGTGTGCATAATATCATTTGCTCTTCTTCTGATTGGACCTGCTGGATGGTTCACTTGTATATCATTGTTAGAATGTATGTCTCTTTACTTCTTTTGTGTTTTTTGAAGAAATCAATCATTTTCTTGAAGTGCCTTATACTGGGTATGAGACTTGGAGTGTGATGGTGCATAAAAGACTATAATTGCCAATCAGCACCCAGCAAATTTCAACCATGAATGACGTATTTGATAACACAAGGAGGTGCCTTCTCGCCATGTTACCCATGCACTCTCCCAGATGAATCGCCAGTGCCTGTTATCTTGCCTGCCCATTTACCTGAACCGCAGTACCTTGCCTGCAGATTTCTTTAAAACCATTCCGATCCACTTACACTGGAACAATTCAGCCAAATAAACATATTGCAATGGCTGGCAGTTTCTGAATGTTGCCGAAATATTTCAACTGTTATGTCCCACAGCTTGGGTCCGTCACAAAGCTTTTCGAAATGGTTCTACCATCAGAAACTACTGCAATGCTCTTGCTCCAGAACTCCAGCTGCCTATAAGTTCATCCACTTGTTGAATGCACTACAGTTAGGCTGCTCTATCCTTTTGGCTAATTGCTTCAAGGTTAATTCTATTTGCTTCAGGCTGTTTGGGGCAATGCCTTCTGCACCACCCAAGTGGGATAATTGAACGCTCCAACATGGTGCATCACATTCATCATTGAAGTGCTCCGGTAATGGGGACAAGTCCATATGCCCTGTGAAATCAGGCTTCCACAGTTCTGCTACCGCCCAGCAGTTTCTCATTGAGAGCCTGACGGGGCATGACCCAGGGGCGCTCGAAAGAGGGTCTGGTGGAGAACAGCTGGATCATGGTGACCAAATGACTGAGTTGCTTCCTGGTGATACTAGGGGCACCCCAGGTGTCATTGGAGATAACTGGCCTTGTTCCAAGAACTGCACAGGGTGGATCAGTTGAGACCCAGCACAACAGCCATGGTGTAGGATATATCCTTTCAATGGTGGCCCATGACTTGGACATCCTGGGTTCATATTGGTGCTTCGTTGTGAACTGGGTGTCATGTTGAATCAGGAAACGTGTTAACACTGTAGAGCATCTGAAAAAGGCTTCCATGATGAATGGTACGCATACCCATATGGCGGATGAAATGGAATTGAGTGATTCCCAAATGGCCGGTCATTCCTATTCGCAGTTCCACAACTATTATCTGATAATGCTACATCAACATCCACCTGTTGTTTTGGAGCCACATTATCCACCCAGTTGGGCTATGATCACTGTCTTCAGTGGAGATCCATTCATTGACATGCTCTGTCAACAATCAATTGGGCTTGACTAAGTTATATAAAAGATGTAATAAAGAACCAGTTCGAGAATGGCTGATTACGATGTAGATAACAGTGACATTCGTTGGATTGAAGAGCTACGTATATCTCTGGATGTCGTCCCAAGCTGTGGTGCTTCACTACACCTTCAATCCATGAAACCTCACTGCAAAGAAGAAATCTCGATCACACCCAACCTGCTTGTCTTTATAGTACGATTGATAAGGTATACTAGAATCCCAAATTGAAGCATAGTTTTGTACAGTTCCTGGATTACGAAGGTCATAGATGGAATATGATATGTGTATCTCTGCGTAACAAAAAAGAACTATATATAGTTCCAGGAAAACCACGACTAGGCTTATTGCACATATGCTGTGCATGTACGATCTGCCACTTCATTCAATTGGTGGCCAGTGAGTTGAGCTGCAAATGTGATTGAATACTATGGAGCTTCTTGTCTGGAAATTGTTAGTCTCTGCAGGATTCATGCTCCTGTCAATGATAGTTACTGAAGCAAATATCCTACCAGCCTATCAGTTGTCAAAAATCATCAGTGGTTATACAGCTAGCTAGACAACTCACCTATTTATTCTATTAATATGATCTGTCTTTATTATCTGCTGCTCAGAGGTGTAAGTGTAGATATAACACTCAATGCAGCAGAGACATAGTACAAGGTCGATTGTGGTGATTGCAGTACCCCAAGATGAACTAGAACCTAAAGTGGATTGCAGTAATGACAAACAAAACCTCCTCGTCTCTGCTAATGAATGTTAACAGATGATGCTCATCAGTATTGTAAGGGATATGATATATCCTACTTAATAATGAATACTGATGACAAGGTGACTTGGTAGTATCCCTCCCCCACATTGTGCAGGGTGCGGAGTGGCTGTGAAAGTGATACATTAACCTGAGTTAGCTCCCTTGCAAACCAGTATCCCCCAGGCTATATACTACCCCTTGCAGAATAATCAAAATTGGGTGAGATACATGTACGCTGACTACTTCTCGAATATGGTCAGCACTCACCCGGCAAGATGTGAAATAACTTATCAGCAAAAAGAAACTACTGAACTTGGACTGACTGGAATTGCACTATCAATAATATCGCCCAATATCGATGAATGAAAGGAAATTACCCAGTGGGATTTTACTCCCTGCAGGCTGAGATTGACCTGAACCATTAGTGTTCAACTTGAGTTTGTTCACCTCAATGGCTATTGAGGAGCTAGTCAACTACTATTCTATCAATAGACAATGTACCAGGTGTACCAACACTGGAAGATTCTCCTGATGCAGCAACTATGCACCCCCAGAAGTCTAATTTTACATCTGCTTCCAATCCAACACCGGCAAAGGCTGATTGGGACCTAGTTAGAGTGGAAAATGCAGGGAGGATAGCATATGGCAAATCAACCGAATTTCACAACCTGTTGTACCATGACTGCTGAACTCAATCTCTCCATTGACATATACTTACAGACTGTTTCGCTGAGTCTGATTGACACATACTGACGAACTATAGTATGTGCCACTTGGCCACACTCAACCCTAAACCAACCCATGAGATGGCTGTACTCAAATCAATCGCAACACCACTGCAGAGCAATTTTGCAACCATATATACTAGACACTAAGGAATGCACAGATGTCGCTTGCCTGAAGATCCTCCAAATCGATTGTCCTCTCACGCAATGGTGCTTTACTGCAATGTTCCCATCCTGCGATAATAATGTTCCAATCTGGCATGGAATGCTCGCAAGCATTCGTCAACCATAACTCATACTCTCCGCCAGCACTCTCTTGAATGATCATGATTCCGTAGCCATTGACTGATACAATCTGCTATACCCCCTCTGTCAACAATGAGTTGAAGAGTGAGTTGTGTAGTGGTTCCACATTCGTGGCATCTCTGTCAACTAGTTCATTTGAAGGGTGACAGCTTTCAGATAGTTGAATCCTCAATTGAACATCTTCGTGCCAAATGGCCTTGCCTGCAACCTTTCCACTAAGTCACGAATCACCCACCCATCTGTATTGGTGTACTGCATGCACTGTTTGAACTTTCACCAATCTCCTCAAATGTGCGAAGTTGTGTCACAGTCCAAAATCCAGCTCTCCATCAATGGGGCTTCTCAGGCAGTAGCTGTCAGCCATTTGTCCACAATAGATATCATTGTTGTCTATGTGGCTGCGGCTGTCTCTGTCACTGCTGAGCTCTCCACTGGTGCAGTGGTTGCACAACACTATGCACTGTGCCCTAAAATATTGCATCTGGTGTATTGCAAAGTAAGTCTGCAGCAATGCATCTCACTCTCCAAACTACACCCCTTGCTATCACTATTGCCATTATGAGACTTCTGGGACTGCTGAGTTGGCTCTGAACTCCCCCTCTCACTCTTCATCCACAACTTTGAGACCATTGCTGCCAACTCCAGGTCATCTTGCATCTGTAATCATGCTCTGTGGGTTCCCTTCTTGAAGAAAGTCATTTCTGTTGTATTGGCTTGGGTGTTGATCTTGTCTTATATCAACTGGGTGAAGTCCCTCTAATCATCATCCTTAGATATATCCTGCATCAAGCAGTAGCTGTGCTCACCAGTTGGAATCATACGGTTCAAATTCTCTTCACCGAGGTTGATGTTGTTCACATATCACTTGATCTTCAATGAGTATTCCTGTACCGTCTCAAAATCCCTCACCATCCCAGCAGACATTGTGTGTTGCAATGTGCAAATAGTCAACATCTCCTTTCACTGGTTGTCCTCCTTCAATTGATCCCATAGCATCTTTGTGTTTTTTCGATCACCATACAGCGGCTGCAAAGATGTCTCTATCGCAAGGAGAATGGTTAACCAGGGCAATCCATGCTGCATCTTCCATGCTTTACACTCAGGCACATCCTTTGCATATGCTGCTTCCTCTGTACCATCAACAATGCCAATAACCTAGTTCCGTTCCAAGACTAACCCACTTTCCAGCCTCCACCTGTTGAAGCCCATACCATCTGACATCTTAATCCAAATTGCTGTTAATTCGGCCAACTCGTCATTGCAATACTAATCAAGTCTGTCAGTACTCCTTTGGGACTGTGGTGATGTTGGTGTGAATCTGAGTCCTGTTTGTCCAATCAGCCAGGTGCCAAGGCTTGTAACTTGATATGCCATGACTGCTGTGCTGATGTCGGTAATGACCTAAACTCACGGACTGTCTATTTAAGTCTAATTTACACGTACACAAGTACTAAAGTGAATACTGCTCCACTGCACTCTACCCTGAACCAACCCATGTGATGACCTCACTCAAATCAATCACCACAAAACTAACATTGCATGTACTCAGAGCAATGGAATCCATGTCACCAGTTTTGATCCATGTCTGGCTTTCAAAAGGATCAATGATATTGCCAGCAAACAAAATTGTTGATTGATCATTTTCCTGAGGCATTGACTGCATAACTTCAACATCATATCATTTCAATCAGCTGATGCGCTGGGTACACTCCCAGCCTAAGTGGAATTTGGCCCTGCTGATAAGTGTTGAATTCAAGATCATTTACAAATGCTCAGAATACTATACTACAGTGACATTTTAGAATATATTCAATTCCTTTCACACATCACCCTTTGCAGGCAAATGTCGATTTTGAAACTGTGCACTTACAGGACTTGGAATGCTATGAAATATACAGCAAAACAACAAATGCGACTGTTGGTGGGTTGTATGTGATGAATGTCTTGCAGGAGCGATGACTGTGCCAGCCAAGGGTTGATCAGATACTACTCACTTGATCAATTTTTCAGGTGATAAGCATGTGTGGCTGCTGATTGTCAACATAATTAGTATTTGAAAAAAAACACAATGCATGCCTGGAAACCTTGCGTAGGTTGTCATTGAGCTAATCCCATGTACCCAGGATCATGCAACAAATACTAATGGTGCATGCCATGACTCAGTGCAATCAAATCTGTCCCCCCTAATTAATCCAGATATCACTGGTTCTTACTTGAATTGTGATTGTGCTGTTGGATTCAAGGGAAAATCTTAATCTCTTTTGGCTGCTTGGGTTGGGGAATATCCAAAACAATTGATGGTTGCTCAAACCTCATATCGCAAATACCTGATGTGCAAATTTCCCAAAGGTGTGCTAACTGGGTATTCAACTTTTTGACCACTCCATAACTCAACAAATCAGTAGGTTTACTTGGGGTTCCTGGAGAAGACTAATAGTGATGCTCTGCCCACTCTAGGTTTTCACTCAATCCACAACGACTTCTGGTGATACTCTCTCTGCCATGTCTATCAGCTTTTGCAGTGAGATGAATTACATCTGCTGCTCCTGGGATTAGTTAAGGACTTATTGTACCGGCTGTTAACCTACCTGAATGTTAGTACTGTCAAACATCAATCTATGAATCAATTTATAATGGTACCATCATATCCAGGCCACCAGTTCATCTCTGAACCAATGATTTCATTGAAAAGTGAGGCTTTGTAAGGAAATGTCTTCCGGGGAATGATCAGAATACCGGCTGCGAAATGCGCTCTGTATTTTGCCTGCTCCAAAGATGATAGGGAAACTGTAGTTGAACAAGCCCTTGATGGACTAGTAATGGAAGTAGTGTGGATATTATTTGAATTCCCTCTGCGTTTTACCCAACAAAATAACTCTGATTGATACATCCAAGCGTGAGACAAGGCACCTGCAGAGATTTTACCAGATGCATTGTGCTTTCCAAGAACTGAATGTGTGGAGGTCAGCAAGGGCCAAAGTGGATGAACCATACTGAACAAAATCTCATCAGTTACGAGAAGAAATAAATCATACAATTCATGCTGCAATGCCAGTCCTTCTGGAAGTGGCTGAAAAGGTTACTACAACACAATGAATACAATGTCAGCAGTGCCTGAATTGTGCCCCAAAAGTGGCAACCAAATGGTTAGATGCTGATAGATAGAAGGCACAAGAGTGAATGGAACACAGAATTAATTAGGTAACACCTCTCAAATGCACGCTGTTGAATAAATTATTCTTTCATTATGAGAAACATCTCTTGCTGGAATTATGGACTGAAGCAACTGGTCCCAGAAGCATATTTGTTTAAAAACTAGCTCAAATAATGATCGCTGCACAAGATGTGCCTTATGAGGTAGCCAATATGACACCCAACAAGGATGTGTGATTTCAGATATGTCTATCTGCTGCTATGACTGAAGCCACCACCTGGAGTATTTCTAATCCAGGTTGCACTGTGAATCAGCTGGAAAGCGAAGCTTAAAGTAACACTTCTAATGAGCAGATACAGTTTATAAAGGATTTCTCTATCTGCTAGACCGAGTTTGAAGGATAAAAGGGTGTGTTCAGCTTTAGGAGCTTCCGAATACCATTGACCAATACATACCACATTGGATATCCAACAATGGATGTTGGTTGCCATTTATCAGAGGCAGTTTCGCAAATGGGTTTTGGCAACAATTACCCCAGTGATATTTCAGAATGGCTATATATCAGCTATGAGAAAGAGGGATATTGATTTACAAATACATTTCATTACAGTCTCTCGATGGCCAAACATAGTGACTGCAGTTGTGTTGTTGACCATATCTAGGGGATACTGTCGTATCTAGCCCTTCATGGCTGGTAAGATATTAACTCTGCAAAGTGTTTCTACCTACTACCTGCTATCAATAAACAGCGAAATTCACACAGAGTTGATATTTTACACCTCCCACAGTATCTGTAAGTGGCAATTTTCTGCCTCATCTCAAAACTGGTATATCATACAAGAACAACATGTGTCTGTGCAGCGCACAGAAGTAACCAATCAATCTGACTCAGTGATGCATTTGTAGATTCCGGAATGTCCAACGTCCAATGGGTAGTCCATGTACAGATAGACATGGAGTGGTGACACAAAGTTTGCGGACTGGTGCTTGGATATGATCAGAATATACTTACAGACAGCAGGTTTATCAATCTTCAGCATGGGCTGTTGTAATCCCACCAACCATTTCACTGACCTGAATCTGTTGAGCATCAGATACTTGATTGGAAGGTAGAATATACCAATGGCAACCGAAGGAGCATGCCTGAATCGGAGCACATCTGGGTCCAATATACAGGATGCAACCTGCATAACCCCATTCAGGGAAGAGTTTCTTATCTACTGGGTGATTGTAATGGCAGCACATAACCGGGGATGGGTAATGGCCATCCTATACCGTCGGCTCGCCACAAGCCTCAGATCTCTACTGACAATCTCACCTATACATTATATCTACTGTCAGTCGCATCCATGATTGTAACCGTATTTCTATACGAAGTATATATATACATATGAGACCAAATACGGGCATATGTGCCCTTATACTAATATCGCATCTGCAGTAGACATTTATGTCTCGCTCAGGGGATTAGGACCTTCTGAGGTTTATCACTTATTTGGGCATATGTTGCATTACCGGATGAATCTGAGACATAAACAACGCGTGCAATGGCATACTATCAATCCAGATGAGTTCAAGGTGACATGAATTACTCCCGATGACTGCAATCGACCACCGCTCAGCGGAGATTCAATGACTGCACTCCTCAATGTGTCAATTCACCACAGAGTATATTCAGAGACAAATTGGCGCACAAGGCGTATCTCAGGAAATGAAGACAATGAGTATCATGAGTACAGAACACCACAATGATACCCAGCCAACGGGAAAAATCGAATACATTTAATCGAATTCAGTTCAACCACCATTCCTATGACTTAGTTGAGTGCGATCAGCAGCCCATGCACCTCAAATTGATGGAGTGACATCACCCCTGAATGCGGCCATATCAACAATCAAGAGTGAAGTCAGATACAATTTAGGAGGCAGCACAGTTATGACTACATTTCTTCCAACTGAACCAAGTGCATCTATGTCACTTTGCATGGACAACTTCACCTCTAGCAACCTCGATGAAGGCCACTTGTAGAAGCATTCAATGGCCAACGTACAGCTAGTCATAGCTACGGAGAAGAATCAGGCTACGATGGAGGTACTCTTTCTGCCACAAATGTATGCATGATCCAAGGTCACTTACAAAGAAGACACTCGACGATTGAAGCACATTGATAATGAGAAGTGTTCCCTCAACTCAAGCGAACTTATAATGATGATACATTGCACACCATGATGTGCACTTATGGTCAATGACCAGAGTCTGGGGCGCAGTCTGGATATACACAGACTTGGAGCAACCACATTCAACGATCTTCGATGTAGCAATGACGTTGTTGTAGCACGTACCCTACTGATTGGGGAATACATAGAGCTGCAGAGAGCGACTTTGAAAGGCATCACTCAGGATTGACCAGGTGGATATAAAGATCCAAGTGCTGGACGCGACGAGCGGGGAGCAGCAGCAGTACTTGCGGCAGCAGATCACCTCAGAGGGGATATTGAAATGACTGCTACCAGCTTGCTGGGACATGAAGGGCGTGACCGGATGCCGGGGCTTGGCTGGTTTGGGGTCCAACCATTAATGACAAGGCCTCCTGGATATTCGCTTCCACCACTTCCATCTCCTGTCTTGATTCCTTTCCCTAACATAGATGGACTGGTTCTGGGAAACCCCCGGAAACAAATGACAATTGAATGCGAAGAACACACTGATGTACATTGAAGTCTTATAAACTACAAGTGGAAATCCCACGGATTAGATAATGTCCCAGATACGAGAGTTGACAGTCCTGCAGTAGCCTACCTACTGAGGAAATGAACTAGGGTTGAGACTATGAGAATTGCTTTTTCCAGCAGCGAAGGGCATATCCCAGAGATTCTCAGAGATGGATGAAAATCAATCTTTGACTATAGCAATATGCATGAAGTTATGTGCAATTCTACCCTATTCAATATACTGACTTTAACAACAATTAACAAGAATCCCAATTGAAGGCTGAAACACATATATATCTACCAGCTGCCTTGCCATACCAAGACAAATCCCGACTATTATTCAAGAGACACAATTCCTTGCCATATGGGAGAGATTACAATGCCAATTGCAATGCAGATTACATTGCCAAATACAATGCAGCTGAAAATGCCAATTACAATGCTGAATACAATGACGATTACAGTGATGATGATAATACGTAATACAATGTAATACCTGCTTTGGAATTACATTCATGTGAATACTCCTGAATTCAATTCTGACTAAGACTAGAAACTGTCCAACTACACAACAATGATGTCCATTGACAACTGCAAATCAACTTCCCCGATGTGCCCAATCAATAGTCCCTGCAAAGCTATATGAGATCAGTCACCAGCAGACCTACAATATTCAAATGAGGGGGATGATTGTTCCGGAATCTCAGACAACCCCTACTACCAACATGTATTGTCTAAGAAGTGCACAAAGAATGTCAACCAAACTAAGTGATGTGATGGCAAATTCACCAACAGATGAATCGAGAAGCACACCCGGAGGACAGCCAGTGAGCGCACTCTTCTCTCTAAGATGGTAAGTTCACCTAGCATAAGGCAGATATTCAGCAGACCTGTCAATGCAGAGCCTGATGAACTCCAAGTGTTCCACCCTTTGGTTTGATCATGGCCTCCAGGTGGATCTGCAATGTCATAAGTTTATGGCCTTCAAGAGCATCTCTAAGTTTTCATGATCAAGGCATCCAAGTGCATCTCTAAGTTTACTCAATCTTGGAAGCAAAGTTCATCGCAATACTTGCTCAATCATGGCCTCCACCTACATCTCTGAGTGTACTCAATCGCATCTTCAAAGTGCATCTCCAACCTTGCTCACTATGGCCTCCAGTAGCATCTCCAGATTCAATTGACAATGACTTCCAAGTGCATCTCCACACTCGAGTGATTGCATTCCCCAAGTCTATCTCTGTGTTCATTTGATTGTGGCCTTCTAGTCTATTTCCACACAAACTTGATCACGGCCTCCATGTACATCTCTAAGTTCACTCAATTGCCATTTTCAAGGACACTTCAAATTGCTCTAAATCATTGTCTGCAGCCAGTCCAGATATACTCTGTGTACACAGATTGCAATATTGATACATAGCTTCATAGGTATATAGATCAATACATTTGTCCATGTGAATAGAAATTGACTACATGATCTTTAACAACATTCAATAAGAAGTAGTAACTATGATATCCATGTACACATTGAGCGATATGACACACAAGCTGGTCGTATCGGATTCCTGGTGGTTCTGAGATTGTTGCTGATCCTTCTGTATTATTGCAGATTTGTTACCAATTCTCCCAGGTAAACTTGATAGCCTCTGCATTGGTCCAGTCAACTCTGAGATGTGTTGCCAGCACTCCCAGGTGCACCTGAAGGCCACTGCATTGGTCCAGTCAATTCTGGGATTTTGTCATCCTTGGATTCCAGTCCAACAACATCCATTTACTCCCTAAGGCTCCCAGTGATTGAAGTACATTTTGCTGATGTGCCATTCTCCTATTTGCAAGCTCCACACACTCTCAAGCACTGTTGTATGCAACAATTGCAGCCCACTGTGTGTTCAATGCCATATTCAATGACTCTAGATGAGGGAATGAGGTCATTGCTTGGTAAGAGTGGAGGTTGATTGTCCCATCTACTTGGCGATAATTACTGGAGGTCATAGCTACTGCAATTATGAAAATCGTATTCTCAACTTCCTTATCTTTAACTGGCAGTTATGCAATCTCTCCCTACCTGACAGTGCCATTCAAATAACTTCTGTTGAATGGTGGAATCAATTCATCTCCATGCAATGCATTATTGCCAGTCACTTCCCTTGTTTGCTGTTAAGCATCAGGAGTATCTTCAGGTAATTTGTTGTCAAATGACTCCACCACTTATTGTGCAGCTAGTTCAATCACTGGGGAATTTGAATGCTTAATAACATCTCTGTCACAGTACCAGTTCAAGATAATTCCATCAGCAGTATTCAGTTCTGTAATCTGCTCCATTTCATATGACAACTCAGAAGCTGCTGAGCATCTTGAGCAACAAATTATATTCCAAATACTACATAGTAAATTTGCCGTATGGAATAAGCATGCCAGGAATTGGTGTGAATCCCATATTCTTACATGTCTCTGTCAGAATATACAGGAATGCCAAGTATGCAGACACATGGAGATTCTTCATAGATGCCTTCAGCCAATGCCAGCTTACATACCCAGTAATACCATGTACTCTCCATATCTGTGTGCATTTCTTGGGATTGACTGCTACTGAGACAGTAGCAGCCTAGTACTTTATTGATAGTTGAGCATCATCCAGTATATATTATATGGACTTCCGTATTTTGCAATTGGGATTTGTCAACTCGATTCGACTGGGGCAGATTAGAAGTCATCATTTCCATTAAGATCTATTCTAATGTTAGCTATTCTGTGATTTTCTTTGAGATTTGCTAACCTTCTCCATTGGGATAACATTGCATCACTTGCATGCACAAAGTCTTGTCTCTAGAAGCCTGGAACACATTAATATTTGCCATGGCTTTCAACTTGTACTGTACAACAGACTGATCTGTATTCCAAAAGGTAGTTTCAATACAGTGTAGTATATATTGAGCTTCTCAAATATCTATGTCGAGGGGAGTACTTATGTCCAAGGACAGCCACAATTGGGAATGAGTGGCATGACAAGACGTATTTGGAGTAAAGGTCTTTCGAAATAGCTTGCACCAGATGTAGTGCTCGCATGTACACTGATCTGGTATTTTCACAGTATCAGTGATCACAATCCTTATCGCTATAGCCTTCAGCCCAATTTCTGCCAATCAAATAGTCTGCTGTAACCCCCTTCCCTGTGTCATACTGTGTTTCATGCCCAGTTACCATATATGGTAGTGGGAAGTTGACATTGTTGATATCAGTGTGTACTTTCACTTGCTGAGCTTAATCCACAATCGATAGCCCACTCACATGATGTCCAGTGAATTCCAATTTGCAATCTTGATTGATAAAGTTGAAACCATTACAATCGAATGATTCCATCTGCAAATAATATGACTTTATTTGGTCCTGGTTGCAGCTAAGTATTGGAGGATTTTTGGTATAGTTAATGAACATTCATTGATGGCTGGAGATGTGAGTGAAACATTCCCAACTATTGATCAAATCCATGGCAGAAGTATAATGCTAGCCATCATCTATGAATTCTCAATTTAAGAGGTGATAGTTGATGTAGTCTCTGTTGATGCATTTTCTACAGTGTCAGCAGCCTTTGATTATTGGCCACATAGCTTGCTCATACACTGCACTGTGATATGCCCTCTCTTTTGACAATGACACCATTTCTGCTAATCCTTCTCTTTTTGGACATCCTTATTTTCTCCCTTATTCTTCTTTGGATCATTTCCACCTGTAGTGCCTTTCCCACCCTCCTGTGTAATACGTCGTGCTTCCAGCAATAGCTTATTCTCCCCCTTCATCGCAGGTTCCAGTTCAAATAGCTTAACAATCATCTTAAGCAGCATGGCAGTCATTGTGTGATTTTTGCCTACTGTGAACAGCAAGAACAGTTTCCACTCATGGTTTCTAACAGTCCTACATAGATGGTACATGATCTATTCTTGCTAACCCATCTTGGCAAAAGTCTTTGTTGCATCCATGTTAGTCGCATCAGTGACAGCAGTCATTGGCTGTATACACAGATTGTAATCCTTGATATTTGGATTGATTTGTGCTATATAGTTGTGAACATTTCAGGAGTCCCATAGCTTAATACTGCAAATGTATTCTCTAATTTGGAAGTTGTTAAAGTAGAATACCAATAGGTTCACTGATGTGAGCTTATGCAAAAGTATCTTCACATAATGGATAACTGTGTATTCTGCTTTCATTCTTGCTTCCATATACTGCAGAGTACACTGTTTGGCAACCCTTTGGTGATTCGTCCATTCTTTGAAAGCAGCCTTCTCTGCCACCGTAGTGTTTACAGCTGGCTCAGTCAGTATGTCATTGAATTGTGGAATGATCCCATTCACATTGTTCTGCTCCAGAAGTTGGGTTACCTCAGTCACCCATTGTCATTAGTTTATGCCATGGAACTTGGTGATGTTGATGGTGGTTATACTCAACTTGCATGATGCTGATCATTTATCAACTTCATGTGTTATTGTTGATGCCCTGGCTGTATGCAAGATGTGTAGCAGCCATTATCACAAGCATGGCAGGATGAGGGTTGAGTGCTGAGCATGTAGAGACTTGTTACAGTGACATGTTTTGCCTCTGCCGGACAAATAAAGTGGAATTGTTGATTCCTTTTCTTCCTTCAAGGATAAGGCACCAAAATCTGGAAATCATAGGCGGATGCTTGTGGAGTGAAATATGTGGGCACATGTGAAGACCTGTCTGGTTGGTCATATCGAGTGTTGGCAACAGTTACGGACCATTGCTTTGGGTCCGGGTCTTGGTCGAAACAGAACAGTTGCCAAATCGGGGATCCGGCTTAACAGTATTCCTGAACTTTCAATTCAGGTACGGTTCGATGGCAATCTCCTAACTCCTCTGAATTGGGCAGGTTGTCAGCAGGTCCGACTGTAGATTCATAGAATGCTCCTGTTTTTGCTGTTTGATAATAGTCTATTATCAAAATTGCTTATTCAACATCCAATGATCTCTTTCTGCATGTTTTGCAGTTTGTGATATCGATTATTTCGGAATCTGTGTTTGCCCTGTTATATATTGTATTTTTACCTATAAAGGCGGTCAATAGTTCTGTTATGAGCTCAAGTATCCATGTAATGCCTTGATTACCCAATATGCAAGACCAAAAATTGTTGATGCTCCATTGACAGTCATTTTCATGATGGGGTAACATATATGTCATGCACTGTTTTGGCTGAAAAGGCCGCCATTGCTTCATATATGAATTATTGCCACAAATCGACACTTAGATTACCCCAGATGCAAGACCAAACATCATTCACGCTCCATTGATGCTCATTTTCAGGATGGGGTAGGGAGCATGTCTCTATTGTTTTTGCCTCTAAAGGCGGCCAATCACTCATTTATGGATGGTGTCAACCAATCACCACTTGGATTACTGAAGATGCAAGACCAAAAATTGTCGACACTCCGTTGATGCTCATTTTCAGGATGGGGCGGGGAGTGCGTCCCTATCGTTTTACCCTCTTCAGGTAGCCAATACCTCATTTTTGGATGTTTACAACCAATCACCCCTTTGAGTAACCAAGATGCAAGACCAAATATTGTTGACACTCTGTTGTCACTGATTTCAGGATGGGGCAGGGAGGGTGTCGCGATTGTTTTCGCCTCTGAAGGAATCCAATACCACATTTGTGGATCTTTGCAACCAATTGCCACCTAGGTAACCCACGATGCAAAGCCTAGACTCATTCAACCACCCTTGACGCTCATTTTCAGAATGGGGCACTGACCGTGTTGCTCCCTCTTCTGCGTATAAAGGCTGCCAATATGTCGGTTATGCATAACAGCGACCAAGTCACTTTTCAATTACCTTACTGACAAGACCAACAATCGTTTACCTTCGGTTGACGCTCATTTCCAGAATGGGGCAGGGTGCTGGTCACTATTGTTTTGCCTCTGAAGGCAGCCAATACCTCAATTATGGATGTTTGCATCCAATTGCCACTTAGGGTACCCAAGATGCAAAGCCATAAATTGTTGACACCCCGTTAACACCCATTAACAGAATTGCGCAGTGCCCATGTTGCCTTCTCTTTTGCCTATCAAGGCTGCCAATACTTGTGTTATGCATATCAGCGACCAAATCACTTTTCAATTACCATACGTACATGACCAAAAATCGTTGACCCTCCATTGATGCTCATTTTGATGTAGTGTCTATTCAAAACCTGCTGCCATCAATAATTGAATTCGTAATTATTTGAACTTGTTGGTTACCTTTCTGGCTGATTGAGACTTGGCCCTTTGGCAAAGCCGAACCCAGTAATGTAGTTGCACTGGTCGCTCTCATTCAATTAAAATGTATATATCTTGCCACATGACTCATTTTGCCCGGTATACTTCTGTTTATTAACCAATATTCACCTGTGACTGCTAAATATCCTCCTATAATAGTTCTCTACATGAAAATCTCGGTCAAACAACACCAAGAACTTGGTGAAAATTCATTGACGGATTCTGTGCTATGTTTTCTTGATCCGGTTATTCCTCCTAGTGTCCATTGCATTGATCGAGTTCATCACCTTTTCGGCTAGTTTCTTTGACCTCCGTGGTGGCCGAGTCAATCTGGAAACATTTGGTGTGGCCCTCACATCTTGCTGCTTTCGCGTTTCCAGATCCTTGATGCCTTTGTCTACCTCTATGACAGATTCATCGTCTGCCTCCCAGTCATCATCACAGTAATTTCGATTATCCAAGTCACCATTCCTGTCAATCCAAGTCTCAGTGTCCAAAATGATTTCAGGTGCACTTTCCTTATCACTTTCGGGTGGATGGCAGTCGATTGTTTCGATATGGCAGACATTTAATACTTGAGTTCATCCTCCAGGGAGGTCCTTTGCAGTCAAAGCTGGTGGGAAAGGTGATCTTTCCGACAATTTAAATGAAGCCTCACCATCTTGTTGAAAGTTTGACCAGGATGCGTTGACGATCTCTTCATTATCTGATATGTATCCTATGGCTGTCATTTGGTTGTTTTGAGTGCGACATTCCTTCTGTGTAGCATGTAGGTATTGGCTGCACTGCCACATCTCCAAACAGTTGTGGACCTTGGCCATTCTGTGCACGTTTCTTTTCTCCGCCTGTGTCTTCATTCTTGAGTCGTTTTCAGTATTTGTCGTATATAATGCTGGGTTATGACTAACCATTATCCCGTTACTGGCTTGAGCCAACTGGCTTGAGCAAACTGGCTCATGACCATTGTTGCCCAAAGTGCCTTGCCTGTGGTTTATTCTCCCTTCAGCAGATCACATATCACAACGGAAAAACAGGCCTCCACTCCGACACCATGTGGTATGGTAGAGAATATATCACACAACACATTAGAGCGATCGGCACACTTTGAGTGTGTTTCCTCTTGTTGGCACCACCAGTCAGTGATATCTGCTATCCAAAATGAACTGCTAATCTCAATAGGGTTGGAGTTGTAATTATTAAGATTCTGATTAATTTGCCACCAGTTCTGAGGTAATTCAGGTGGAGAATTCAAGTAGAGCCTTCCGGCTGTTAAATAGCATGCTATGCAATCGCTTCGTCCAGGCGTTGTTTCAGCCACACATTTAGGCTTTAAGTATTCACCTTCATCGCTGGACAAATTGTATGGATCATATGATGATTGACCAGATCCAGAACCCATTGTGGAGGAGAAGAGATTGTTGCTTGGTATGCTTTCAGGTTGAATAATGACTAAATGTCAATGTTTGGCGCAGTATTCATTCATCCTGTGTTGTGAATTGTGGCTGCAAATCACAGTATTTTTGATACTTGAGCCATTTGTGTGCGAATTCTGAGAATGTGTAGGCTCGCTCAAGCCACTCCAGTGTTGAATTTCACTGTGCCATCAGATTCATAATCGCTATTACTATGCTTCATACGTTGGTTTTCGACAGTCAATAAAGTGATTTCGACAACCAGGTGTTAGCATAATCAATATAGCCAGCATTCGATGCTATATGAAGGTAAGTTTCAGAACTTTCAAAAATACTTGAAATACATACTTTCACACTTATCTTCGCAAAACCTGGTCTCATGGCCAACACCATGTTGATTCGAGCATTGCCCTCTGTATGAAGTTTTGGGTATGCCTTCATTTGCTCCAAATTGCTGATCGTGCTGATGGGCTTCCCAAGACTTGGAGCAGCCTTTCACAGCCAGATTGCTCATGAATTCACCTAAAGCCAGCTGAATGATGTGTACCATGCATGGTATGTGGTTTCTCAATGCAGGCAACCCGATTCCGGAGGCCTCAAGGGTTGATTATAATTCACAAGTTATTGAGTAATTTAACAATGGGTCATCAGTCGTAATTCTGAGTAAATGGCTGTCGGTAAACTCAAATCGACCCAGAACTTCCTTTAAATGTATGACTTGCCATGCTCTACTATGTTGACCCTCAAACTATGATTCTTATTTAGGGTTTGAAGTGGCAAGAAAAGATGCTATGAACCTCATCAAATGTGAGTTGTACGTCTTGCAATTCCCAACTTTGATCCATACAGTAAGCAATGACCGACGTAATGGATGATTTGTCTGTCAATGTCCTCCCGTCTGATGCTATACCAACTTTATTTCTTGATGGCAATTGCTGCTTAATAGCAGCCACTGACAGTGGGTATTGCCTCCAGCAAATGTTGTTGCGAGTGCTGGTGGACGACAGCACGAACTTACTTCATAATGCATTATATGACCGTCGTAGCTAAAGGTTTGATATAGTGTTCCATGAAATATCAGCTGAAAGAAATCCTAACATGAGGTAGCGATTCCAGGGGTCTCGGTGAAATTGGGCAGTTTTGAAAGTTGTTTGCTGCCAGTTTGGAGCATTTTCTCTGTCAATTCAGTTAATATGAATATAACCTAAATGTCAAATATGAATTTCCTTTGCAAACTTACAATTATAATTCCTCGACTACCTTCCCTCTTGAGTATGGCCCATGCTCTTTCATCGACTGCTGAAGTAGTCAATTCGGTAACTTCTGACTGTGTTAATTTGTTTAACTTAGCAATATGGGCTTTTGCCAGCTAGTGTTTCCCCATTCAGCTAGTCCCATGTTCTGATGGATGGTGAAGAACTTGATGACAAATGATGCATATGCCGCTAGGACTTCTTGGCTTCTCCATTCCACAGTGCAAATAGAATTGCCACAATGCGCTTGTCTATAAATATTCCAAGCAAAAGGATTCTTCAAGCCTACATTCATAGAAGCCCACCAAGCATCAAATATGATTTTTAAATTAAGGTCGCACAAATTAAGAATAACAACATGTTCAATTTTGGAAGAAATCATAACCTCTAGCAACAAGATATTTAAAGATAGTGTATCTGAGATAGCGGTAGGAATTTGAAAGCTGGTTAATTCGACTTGAGAGACTGTCATAATTTATCTTATAGTAAAGTAGAAAGTTGGTTCTTAAATATTGACTCTAGAGCTACAAGCCAGAAGAAGGTCAGACCTGTGAGACATTGCATCCACATTTGTGAAGTTGTATACAAAGACATATTGAGAACACTGACTGTTGATAGCTCAATTTGCTAAAAATGTAGTGCAGTTTGTTGCTGTGTAGCTTACTGAGCCCCCACATAACTGGTGATGCTCCATTGGCACACATTGCTGGGAGGTGGTTATGATAATGGCACTAGCATTTTTGCACATAAAGGCTGCCGATAGTTCGATTCTGGGTTGACTCTGTTGCTTAGCCCATTGATTTTCCAATATGCAATACCAGAAACCATTGAAGCTTTGTGGATGCTCACAGTTAGGAGGTAGTAGCGATATCGTCACTAGCATTTTTGCCGATAAAGGCGCCCAGTACTTGGATTATGGGTTTATGCCATTCCATAGCGGATGGCTTGTCCAAGTTCCAAGACCAATAATCCTTGATGCTCCATTGACGCTCAGTTTTAGGAGGTGGTAGCGATGTCATCAATAGCATTTTTGCACATAAACGCGGCCGATTCATTGATTATGGATTCATACAGTTGCACAGCCATCTGATTTTCCAAGATACAAGACCGAACATTGTCAACACTCTGTTGACACTCATTTCTAGGATCGGGCAATGAGATTAACGCTCTCCTTTTTACATATGACGCCGGATAGTACTTCCTTAGTGCAAGGATGTGACTATGCACCGCTGTGATTGCTGACAGGGTATGACTAAACATAGTTGACACTCCATTGACACTGACCTTAATGACATACTCACAGTCATTGGATGCTCAACAATTGCACAGCTACATGCATACAGGCATGAGTGTGAGCAAATAAATGATTTCTATGTAAAATCATTCACATTCCAAAGGTTCGAGGTGTTTAAGTTTCTGAGCCACCACTATACACATTATCTGATCAAGGAATGACACTGGCACATTCCGTTTCAGCGCTTTCGGCTGGCAATTCACAGCATATAGATCTATCCACTAGTTTTTGCTCTATATAGCACGACTTCCTCACCTTCGCTGATCCAGCTCCTTCCCCTCAATTTCCATGACGTACCATAAGCAATTTTGAAAATCTTCACCATGTGCACCAGATCTGAGGGGAGAGTAATGCAGTTTGCGGCATGGATGAATACAGCATGATGGTCGATGTTCATCCGGGTTTGCATTGCACATTGACCGTTACATCTATGATTCGTATGACATCAGATAGTTAAATTTTGTTACCAAATTTCAACGTTGTTTTACTTTTTGCTTTCCCACTTAACCATAACAGGCAAGACGATATCGAGTTTGTTGATCTTCTCTCAACTTGATTTGGAGTCTAGAACTTTCGCATGGCCCGCACGACCATTGCACATGCACAGAAAAATCATCTTGTTTCACAATTTGATCAGTGAAATCCAGCAATCACTGACACAGAGCAAAATAAATACACAATGTGATTTTCAAAGTGATATGTCATCAAAATTGACTATTTGGCAATCTATCCCTCCACTGACACAGGAGCCATCACGATTTCATCGTCCGAATCCAGTTTCTCTATTATAATCAGCTGAGGACAGTATATGCAGGTGGAACAGCTTGCTGGTTCAAGTGGCTACCATTTCTTGATTGGTGACAAATCAGTCGCTGTGTTGGGCAGGTGAGTTGCTGTGCATTTGAGTGTCTGTGGTTTCCCGGAACCCCGCCTCATACAACTACGTCCTGGTTGAGAAGTCCCTTGTGGCAATTGCAATTGTCTGGGGACGACATCAACTGTCTACATAAGCTCTCCAAATGTGGTCGGTGCAGGTGCTGCTGCAACCTTATGTGATAGCGGCTTAACAACTGCCGGAAACATCAATGTGGCCATCCCTTACTTCATATCTCTCTCACAGAAGAAGTTGGCCAAGATCCCCCATCCCAGTTACGTGAATTCGTGAAGCCTCATCTGCTTCTGCGGAAAACTCTCCTAGGGCTGCAGTACCATTTTGCAGATTGTGCCCAGCACCCTGCCGGGTTGGTCATGTTCGTTCAACTTGCCGAGCTCTGAATGTTATTCTTCCTCATCCTTGCCTTCCCGAACCTCCTCATTGTCAGAACTTACAAGATCGCCCAGACTAGCTCAAAAATCAGTAAAAAACATTTCCGTCCGGGCTGAATGGCTCCGTCAGAGCCGTCAGAGACACCCCGGTGGCGGATTACTCCACGCCCGGCATCAATACCACGCGTCGCGTTGCATATCGCCCTCCGATCGCAGTTTCGCAGTTTCTTCTCGCTCTGTCGGTCTCCTATTTTAAACAAACACTCTGGCGTTGTGGGCAACTGTGACCATAC
>Ga0307515_10000870_pt1 | contig 69361 bp, 50 predicted proteins | sample 17_EM_MG_FD_194513 | JGI IMG/M metagenome (GOLD analysis project Ga0307515, IMG submission 194513) | Populus trichocarpa ectomycorrhiza microbial communities from riparian zone in the Pacific Northwest, United States - 17_EM | ecosystem: Host-associated > Plants > Roots > Unclassified | place... | reverse complement strand
CGCCGCGAAACCGACACGATGGACACCTTCGTCGACAGCGCCTGGTACTTCATGCGCTACTGCGATGCGCGCAACGACAAGGCCATGGTGGGCGCCGGCACCCAGTACTGGATGCCGATGGACCAGTACATCGGCGGGATCGAGCACGCGATCCTGCACCTGCTGTACGCGCGCTTCTGGACCAAGGTGATGCGCGACCTGCACCTAGTGAAGATCGACGAGCCGTTCACCAAGCTGCTGACGCAGGGCATGGTGCTCAACGAGGCGTTCTCGCGCACTGACAGCGGCAAGGACTATTTCTGGGCCAGCGATCTCGACATCGTGCGCGACGAGCACGCGCACGTGGTGTCGGCCACGCTGAAGGCCGACGGCAAGCCGGTGCATTACGAGGGCTGGACGACGATGTCCAAGTCCAAGAACAACGGCGTCGACCCGCAGGACCTGATCGAGCGCTATGGTGCCGACACGGCGCGCCTGTTCGTCATGTTTGCCTCGCCGCCTGAGCAGACGCTGGAGTGGAACGACGCCGGCGTCGAAGGTGCGCACCGCTTCCTTCGCCGCGTGTGGAACTACGGCGTGAAGAACGCCGAGGCGCTGCGCGCGCGTGGTGACACCAGTGGTGCCGATGGCGCGGAGGCCAAGGCCTTGCGCCGCGAGGTGCACACCGTGCTGAAGCAGATCAGCTACGACTACGAGCGCATGCAGTACAACACCGTCGTCTCCGGGGCGATGAAGCTGTTGAATGCGCTCGAGGCCTTCAAGGTCGGTGCGCCCGGTGTCATTCGCGAGGCCTTCGGCATCTTGCTGCGCGCCCTCTATCCGGCGTGCCCGCACATCACGTGGCAACTCTGGCAAGACCTGGGTTATGCAACGCCGATGGGCGATCTGCTCGACGCCCCTTGGCCCGAGGTCGACGAAGCGGCCTTGGTGCAGGATGAGATCGAACTGATGTTGCAGGTCAACGGCAAGCTGCGCGGTGCGATCAAGGTGGCGGCCGCGTCGGACAAGGCGGCGATCGAGGCGACGGCGCTGGCGAATGCAGACTTCATCAAGTTTGCCGAGGGCAAGCCGCCGAAGAAGATCATCATCGTGCCGGGGCGGTTGGTCAATATCGTCGTCGGATGATGAAGGCCACCCAGTCGCTGCGCTCCTGCCCCCGAGGGGCGCCACCCATTGGCCCGGGGAACCCGTGCTTTGGGCGTTGCTTGATGTGCGCGTCGCTGCGCTCGCTTGGCTAACAATGCTGCGACGTCGTCTCCTTGTCTCTGGCGGAATTGTTTTGGTCGCCGGCTGCGGCTTCGAGTTAAGGCGCGCGCCTGAGTTGAAGTTCAAGACTTTGCAGCTCGCAGGCTTCAAGGCGCACTCGCCACTTGCTGACGAACTGCGCCGGAGCATCGCGACCAGCACGACCACGCGCGTGGTCGAGGCGGCTTCGCAGGCGGAGGTGGTGCTGCAAGCGCTGACCGACTCGCGTGACAAGGGCGTGGTGACGTCCACCACGGCTGGGCAGGTGCGGGAAGTGCAACTGCGATCCAAGCTCAACTTTCGGGTGCACACGCCGGCGGGCAAGGAGCTGATCGCGGCGACGGAAATTTCGACCAGCCGCGACATGACCTACAACGAGCGCGACGCGCTCGCCAAGGAGCAGGAAGAAGAGCTGCTCTACCGCGCCATGCAGAGCGACATCGCGTCGCAGGTGCTGCGCCGGCTGGCCGCGATCCAGGCGCTGTAGGAGGCTCCATGCTGTTGCGTGCCGACCAGCTCAACGCTCACCTCGCCAAGGGCCTGCGCTCGCTCTACACCGTCTTCGGCGATGAGCCGCTGCTGGCGCAGGAAACGACCGATGCCATCCGCGCCGCAGCCCGCGCTGCTGGCTACACCGAGCGGCAGGTGCACACCGTCTCCGGCGCGCATTTCGATTGGAGTGGGCTGCTCGGCGCGTCGCAGGCGATGAGCCTGTTCGCCGACAAGCAGCTGATCGAGATCCGCATTCCGTCGGGCAAGCCGGGCAAGGACGGCTCGGAGGCCTTGCAGCGTTATTGCGAGACGCTCTCGGACGACGTGCTCACCATCATCCAGCTGCCCAAGCTCGATCGCACTCAGCAAAGCAGTGCGTGGTTCACCGCGCTCGATGGCTCTGGGGTCACGATCCGTGTCGACGCCATCGAACGGAGGGCCTTGCCGCCGTGGATTGCGCAACGCCTGGCCGCGCAGGGGCAGCGGGTTCAGGGTGGCGAAGCTGGGCAGCACACGCTGGCCTTTTTTGCCGACCGTGTCGAAGGCAACCTGCTCGCCGCGCACCAGGAGATCCAGAAGCTCGGGCTGCTGTACCCGACGGGTGAACTGAGCTTCGAGCAGATCGAAGCGGCTGTGCTCAACGTGGCGCGCTATGACGTGTTCAAGCTCGGCGAAGCGGTGCTCGCCGGCCAGGCGGCGCGTGCGCTGCGCATGCTCGATGGCTTGCAGGCCGAAGGCGAAGCGGCCGTGTTGGTCCACTGGACGCTGGCCAACGACATCCTCTCGCTCAAGCGCGTGAAAGACGCGATCAACCACGGCAAGCCCTTGCCGATGGCCTTGCGCGAAGCGCGTGTGTGGGGTGCCAAGGAGCGCTTGTTCGAGCGTGCCGTGCCGCTGCTCACCGACAACGCCATCGCGCAACTCGTCGAGGCCGCGCAGGTCTGCGACGGGTTGGCCAAAGGCCTCAAGCACCCCGATTGGCCGTTCGATGCCTGGGAAGGCCTGAAGCGCCTGGTGCTGATGCTGGTGCAGTGGACCGCGAGCGGCTCGCCGCGCAAGACCGTGCGGCTGGCGCTGACGGCCTGACCGTCGCCTCGGAGGGCCTGGCTCAATAGCCGCGCGCGCGGTTCACCAGGTTCACGACCGAGCGGCCTTCGCGCCAGGCCTTCAGGTTGGCCACGGCCACAGCGGTGGCGCTGCGCAGGTCGGTCTGCGCGGCAGCATGCGGCAACACGGTGACCTGAGGATGCGACCACAGCGCGTCGCCTGCGGGCAGCGGCTCGCTGCGAAACACGTCGAGCACTGCATGGCGCAGTTGGCCGCTGTTCAGCGCCGTCAGCAGGTCGGCTTCCACCACATGCTGACCGCGGGCCAGGTTGACGAAACTCGCGCCCTTCTTCATGCGTGCGAAGGTCTCGGCGTTGAAGAGGCTGTGCGTGCGCGCGGTGAGCGGCAGCAGGTTGATCACGATGTCGGCCTCCTTCAACACCGTTGGCAAGGCGGCGTCGCGAGCGAAGCACTCGATGCCCGGCAGCGCGGCGTCGCGTCGACTCCAGCCACTCACGGGGTAGCCGTTGGCCGCCAGCCGCAGCGCCACGGTGCGCCCCATTTCGCCGAGGCCCAGCACGGCCACGCGCACTTCGTCGGCCCGCTTCTGAGCCAGCAGGCGCCATTCGCCCGCACGCTGCTGCGCGGCGTAGGCGAAGTAATCGCGGTGCAGGCTCAGCACGGCCCACAGCGCTGTCTCGGCCATCGCGGTGTTCATGGCGGGGTCGACCATGCGGGCGAGAAGCACGTCGCTGGGAACGGTGTCGTCGCGCAGCAGCTTGTCGACGCCGGCCCACATCGACTGGATGAACTTCAGGCGCGGCAGCCCTTGCAGCGAGCCCGGGGCCGGGTTGGCGACGAGCGCCATCTCGACGCTGCCGTCGTGCTCGGGCGAGCGCTGCGTCAACACCGTTTCGCCGGGCAAGGCCTCGCGCAGCTGCCTGGCCCAGGCCTGCAAGGCTTCGGGTGCGAAGTCGGTGGCAAGCAGCAGGCTCATGACATGAGCGATGCGGCAAGCGCCTGCAACGCACGGTCCACCGTCTGCTCGCGCACTTCACTGCGGTTGCCGCTCAGCTGCAGCAACGTGGCCTGCGCCGCCTCGCCGCGCCGCGCCAGGGCGAGCCACACGGTCCCCACCGGCTTGCTGGGCGTGCTACCGCCGGGGCCTGCAATGCCGGTGACTGCCACCGACAGCTCCGCCTGCGAATGGATCAGCGCGCCTTCGGCCATGGCGCGGGCCACTTCGGCGCTGACGGCACCATGCCGCTCGATCAACGCGTCGGGCACACCCAGCAACTCCGTCTTGGCTTCGTTGGAGTAGGTGACGAAGCCGCGTTCGAACCAGTCGCTCGAGCCGGCGATCGAGGTACAGGCTGCGGCGATCAGCCCGCCGGTGCACGACTCGGCCGAGGCGAGGTGCAGGCCCCGCTCGCGCAACATCTGCGCGAGCGTTTCGATCTGGCGGTCCCAGCGGGCGAGGGCGTGCGTCATAGCCATTGCCAGAGTGCGAGGACGAGCAGCGCGCACAAGGCGGCGACGAAATCGTCGAACAGGATGCCGAAGCCCTGCGCCCAGCCGACCGGTTGGCCCCGCTTGCCCTTGAACAAGCCGTCGGCCCAGGCCACCGGCCCGGGCTTGACCGCGTCGAAGAAACGGAACAGCGCAAACGCGGCCACCTGGCCCCACAGGCCTGCCGGCATCACGAGCCAGAGCACGGCCCAGAAGGCGACCACCTCGTCCCACACGATGGCGCTCGGGTCGGCCACATTGAGGTTGCGAGCCGTCACGGTGCAGGCCCACCAGCCCACCAGCGTGCCCACGACCAGCACGATGGCCCACTGCACGTCGCTCAACCACGTCTGCATCACCAGAAACGCCAACCAGGCCCACAGCGTGCCCACCGTGCCCGGGGCTATCGGCGACAGCCCACTGCCGAAACCGAGCGCGATCACGTGGGCCGGGTGACGGAACATGAAGCGCGCGCTGGGCTTGAGCGGCACCACGCGCAGCGGTGGATTCAGCGGGGCGTCGGTCATGTCGTCTTGAAGTGGTCAAAGGAACCGAAGGTGTGCGGAACGCTGCGGCCTTGCGCATCGATCAGGGCGAGTGCGCGCGAACGGTCGATGCGGCCGATGCGCGTCACCGGCACGCCTGCCTCGCGCGCCGCAGCTTGCACGGCGGCAGCGTGCGGCGGGGACGCCGTGAAGAGCAACTCGTAGTCGTCGCCGCCCGCCAGTGTGCATTCGCGCTGCAGGGCAAGCCGCTGCGACGCAAGTACGCTGCTGCGGGGCACGGCATCGACCTCGATCGTGGCGCCCACGGACGAGCGGTTGAGGATGTGCGCCAGATCGCCCAGGAGGCCATCGGACACGTCGATCGCACTCGTTGCCACGCCTCGCAGCGCAACGCCCAGCGCCACCCGTGGCTGCGGCTGCTCCATCGCAGTGCGCGCCTGTTCGAAGGCGTCGCCGGCGAGCGTGATGTTGCCCCGGAAGCACTCGAGTGCGAGCCGCGCGTCGCCCACGCTGCCGCTCACGTACAAGTCGTCGCCCACGCGGGCGCCGGAGCGCAGGAGGGCTTGGCCGGGCGGCACTTCGCCGAACACGGTGATGCAGATGTTGAACGGGCCTTGCGTGGTGTCGCCGCCGATCAACTCGCAGCCATGCTCATCGGCCAGCGCAAAGAGCCCTCGGGCAAAGCCGGCGAGAAAAGCCTCGTCGACGCGCGGCAGCGCCAACGCCAGGCTGAACGCCAGCGGCTGCGCGCCCGCAGCTGCGAGGTCGCTGAGGTTCACGGCCAGCGCCTTGTGCCCCAGGCGATGCGGCAACACGGTCGACAGGAAGTGCCGCCCGTCGACCAGCATGTCGCTGCTGATGGCGAGCTGCATGCCCGCCGTAGGTTGCAGCAGCGCACAGTCGTCGCCGATGCCCAGCGTCGCACGCTTCACCGGGCGGGTGAAGTACTTGGCGATGAGGTCGAATTCGCCCAGGGCGGTCGGGTGGTCAGTCATTTCACTTGCCGATGTTGACGAGCGGTGCTGCGACCAGCACGCACCGGTGACGACGGGGCTCGGTAATGGGGTACGAAACATTATCCGCGGCACACCGCCGCACAAGGCATCAGATGCCGCGCAACAGGTTCGCCAGCTCGACCGCCGACTTCACGTCCATCTTCTCGAACACGCGCGCGCGGTGCACTTCGACCGTGCGGACGCTGATGTTGAGCTGGTCGGCGATGAGCTTGTTGGCCAGGCCGTCGATCACGCACTGCATCACGTCGCGCTCGCGCTCGGTCAGCTCGGCCAGGCGGCGGCGCACGCTGAGTTGTTCGCGTTGGCGCAGCAGGGCCTGGGCGCTGACCTCGAGCGCCTGCTCGACGCGGTCGACCAAGGCGTTGTCGGAGAAGGGCTTCTCGACGAAATCGAAGGCGCCGCGCTTGACGGCTGCCACGGCGGTGGGCACGTCGCCGTGGCCGGTGAGAAAGATTACCGGCATGTACTGGAGCAGCTCGCGCTCGATCAGCCGCTCGAACAGCACCAGGCCGCTGGTGCCCGGCATGCGCACGTCGAGCAGCAAGCAGCTCGGCGCTGCCGGCCAGCTGGTGGTGAGCGTGCTGCGCGGGGCGGCGCCCAGGCGCGAGTCGAGCAGGGCTTCGAAGGCTTCGGCGCTGGCAAAGCCTTCGGACAGCAGGCGGCGCGACCGGAGCAGCCAGGCCAGCGCGTCCCGGACCACGTCTTCGTCGTCGACGAGGTAGACCATCGGCAGGCCGAGTTGCAACGTGGTGTTCGGGTTCATGGCGCCATTCTGGTCGTTTGAGGTCAAGGCGTGGCGATGGGTGTCTCTTTGGAGGCGGCGCCGCTGCCGGGGTGCGACGCCGGGGCTGCTGGCAACGTGAAGTGAAACTCGGCACCGCCCGACGGCGCAGTGCCGCTGGCGGGCAGGTTCTGGAAGTCGAGCACGCCGCCGTGCTGCTCGATGACGGTGCGGCACAGGCTGAGGCCCAGCCCCATGCCTTCGCTGCGGGTGGTGAAAAAGGGTGTGAACAGGCGCTGCGCTACCTCGGGTGCGACACCGAGTCCGTGGTCGATCACGCTGAAGCTCACCCATCGCTCGTGCGTCTGCCGCACGCGGATCACCAGCTCGCGTTTGTGCAGCGGCGTTGTGGTCTCCATCGCCTGGATGCCGTTGCGGGTGAGGTTGAGCAGCACCTGTTCGAGCATCGTGCGGTCGCACACCACGCGTGGGAGCGGGGTCGGCAGGTCGAGTTCGATGCGCGTGCCGCTCTTGCGTGCCTGCAGGCGCGCCAGCGGAAGTACTGAGTCGATCAACTCGTCGACGCGGATGGTTTCTCGGGCCTGCTCACGGCGTCGCACGAAGTCGTGCACGCTCTTGATCACGCGACCGGCACGCTCGGCCTGTTCGGCGATGCGCTGGGCGGCCTGGCGCAGCAAGGTCTGCGTCTCCGGCGAGTTGGCATCGCGCTCGTCGTTCATCAGGTTGATCGAGCCGGTGGCGTAGCTCGCGATGGCGGCGAGCGGCTGGTTGAGCTCGTGGCTCAGCAGCGACGCCATCTCGCCCACCGTGGCCAAGCGAGCTGTGGCTTGCAGGCGTTCTTGTTGCTGGCGCGAAAGCTCTTCGATGCTGCGCTGGGCGCTCACGTCGAGCGCGGTGCTCATCCAGCCGGTGTGTTGGCCGTGGCCGTCGACCAGCGGCGCCTCGAAGATCATCACCGCAAAGCGCTCGCCGTTGCGCCGCATGAAGATGGTTTCGTAGCCTTCACTCGGCGGCGGCGAGCCGGTCATGCGCACCTGCTGGCGTTGTGTGTACTCGTGCGTGTTCTCGGGGGGCCAGTAGGGCGGCGTGGCCTGGCCGACGAGTTCGGCGGCGGAGAAGCCCACCATCTTGCAGAAGGCCGGGTTGACGTAGGTCACGCGGCCTTGCAGGTCTCGGGCTCGCAAGCCGGTGACGAGCGAGTCCTCCATGGCCTTGCGCAGGGCCAGCGCTTCAGCCAGCGCCGATTCCACGTTGGCGCGCCGGCGCACGTCGCGCGCCAGCAGCACGACCACGGCGCCGAGCGCGAGGGACAGGCTGAGCACCAGCGCAATGGTCAGGTTGGGAATCAGCCGCGGGCTGCCTTTGCCGCTGTCGACGCGCAGTTGCAGCGTGAGGCCGGGCAGGTCGAGCACACGGTCGGCACGGTAGATGCCTCTGCCGCGTGGCAGGCCGGCGCGCGCCAGTCGGGTGCCGTCGCCTTCGACGAACGAAAGCTCATGCGCGCGCGTGACTTCGGGGCTCACCACCTCGGTGAGCAACTGGCCCAGCGAGAACGTGCCGACCAAGTAGCTCACGGTTTCGCCTGCGGTCTGTGCGGGCAGGCAGACGTCCACCACCTCCTGGCCCATGCCATTGGCGATGGGAACAAAGTAGCTGCGCGAGTACGACGGGCTGCCCTGGCGCTGTGCGTTCGCGCAGGCGAGCTGCGCCTCGAACTCCATGCTCGAGCGCGGAATCTGCGTGAAGACCGCCGTGTGGAAGGGCGAGTTCACCGCGGACTCGACACGCATGCCGCTGTCGCGCCGCTCCACGCGAAGCAGCTCGCGGCGCGCGCGAAGCAGGTCGCCAGCGTCGGCCCGCCATTGCAGGATGGGCGGGGCGTTCCAGGTGAGCGCCTGCAGGCTTTGCAGGTCACGCCCGAGGGCCTGCTTGAGATCACCGACCGATGCGGCTGCGGCGGCGTCCACCTGTTCCTGCGCGCGGTTGCTCTCGTAGTCGAGCGTCAACCAGACCAGCAGCGACTGGGCCACCAGCAGCAGGCCCACCAACGCGCCCCACAACAGCGCGCGCCGCCAGCGGCGCGGCCGAGCGGGGATGGTTGGCTGGGGCGAGGGAAGGGCAGGCATCACGAGGGCATTTGACGAGCGCAGTATTACGGACGCGGCTTTGAACGCGATACGCAGTTACTCGCATTTCTTCAGCGCAGGCGCTCCTACAATGCCAGCCCACCGAAGCGCGTCGCGCTGCCAAAAGGACGAGACCCCGCCATGAGTTCCTCAGAAGAAAAGCGAGCCGAACTTCGCCGCGCCGCACTTGAGTACCACGAGTTCCCGACGCCAGGCAAGGTGTCCATCGCAGCGACCAAGCAGCTGGTCAATCAGCGCGACCTCGCGCTGGCGTACTCGCCCGGCGTGGCCTACGCATGCGAAGAAATCGTGGCGGACCCGGCCAACGCGTTCAAGTACACCTCGCGCGGCAATCTGGTGGCGGTGATCACGAACGGCACGGCCGTGCTGGGTCTGGGCGACATCGGCCCGCTGGCTGCCAAGCCGGTGATGGAAGGCAAGGGCGTCTTGTTCAAGAAGTTCGCCGGCATCGATGTGTTCGACATCGAGGTGAACGAGAAGAACCTCGACAAGCTGATCGACTTGATCGCTGCGCTGGAGCCCACCTTCGGCGGCATCAACCTCGAAGATATCAAGGCACCTGACTGCTTCTATGTGGAACGCGCGCTGCGCAGCCGCATGAACATCCCGGTGTTCCACGACGACCAGCATGGCACAGCCATCGTGGTTGGCGCCGCGGTGCTGAACGCATTGCGCATCACCGGCAAGAAGATCAGCGAAGTGAAGCTGGTGACGTCGGGCGCGGGTGCCGCTGCGCTCGCTTGCTTGAGCCTGCTCATCAAGCTCGGCGTGCCGCGCGAGAACATCTGGGTCACTGACCTTGCCGGTCTGGTCTACGAAGGCCGCACCGAGCTGATGGACGAAGACAAGATCGTCTTCGCGCAGAAGACGTCACAGCGGACGCTGGCCGAAGCCATCGTCGATGCGGACATCTTCCTGGGCTTGTCGGCCGGCGGCGTACTGAAGAAAGACATGGTCGCCAAGATGAAGCCGCAGCCGGTGATCCTGGCGCTGGCCAACCCCACGCCCGAAATCCTTCCCGAAGAGGTGAAGGAAGTACGCAGCGACGCGATCATCGCGACTGGCCGCACCGACTATCCGAACCAGGTCAACAACGTCCTGTGCTTCCCGTACATCTTCCGCGGGGCGCTGGACTGCGGCGCGACCACCATCAGCGCCGAGATGGAGATCGCGACGGTGCACGCCATCGCCGAACTCGCGCAGGTCGAGCAAAGCGATGTGGTGGCCGCGGCCTACGCTGGCGCGACGCTGAGCTTCGGGCCGGAGTACCTGATCCCGAAGCCGTTCGACCCGCGCCTGATGATGAAGATCGCGCCGGCCGTGGCCAAGGCCGCCGCCGAGTCGGGCGTGGCCACCCGGCCGGTGAAGGATCTGGACGCCTACCGCGAGAAGCTGCAGAGCTTCGTCTATGCCTCGGGCACGACGATGAAGCCCATCTTCACGCTGGCCAAGGGTGCCAAGAACAAGCGCGTGGCCTACGCCGAAGGCGAAGAAGAGCGCGTGTTGCGAGCCGTGCAGGTGATCGTGGACGAAGGTCTCGCACGGCCGACGTTGATCGGGCGACCAGCCATCATTGCGCAGCGCTGCGAGAAGTTCGGCCTTCGCCTGGAAGCCGGACGCGACTATGACGTCGTCAACGTCGAGCAGGACGACCGCTACCGCGACTACTGGCAGACCTACCACCGCATGAACGCCCGCAAGGGTGTGACGCAGCAATACGCCAAGATCGAGATGCGGCGCCGTCTCACGCTGATCGGCTCGATGCTCCTGCACAAAGGCGAAGTAGACGGCTTGCTGTGCGGCACCTGGGCGACGACGGCCTTGCATCTGCACTACATCGACCAGGTGATCGGCCTGCGCAAGGGCGCCAAGACCTACGCCTGCATGAACGGGCTGATCTTGCCTGGCCGTCAGGTGATGCTGGTCGACACCCACGTCAACTACGACCCCACCGCGCAGCAGCTGGCCGAGATCACGGTGATGGCGGCCGAGGAGATGAAGCGCTTCGGCCTGATGCCCAAGGCCGCCTTGTTGTCGCATAGCAGCTTCGGCTCCAGCAACCAGCCTTCAGCCATCAAGATGCGCGAGACCTTGGCTCTGCTGCAGGAGCAGGCACCCTGGCTGGAAGTGGACGGCGAGATGCACGGCGATGCCGCGTTGGACGCCCCTTACCGCAACCAGTTGATGCCCGGCAGCACGCTGACCGGCGAAGCCAATCTGCTGGTGATGCCGAACATCGATGCCGCCAACATCAGCTACAACCTGCTGAAGACGGCCGCTGGCGGCGGCATTGCCATCGGGCCGGTGCTGCTTGGCGCAGCCAAGCCAGTACACATCCTGACCCCGTCCGCCACGGTTCGGCGAATCGTCAACATGACGGCGCTGACAGTGGCAGACGCCAACGCCTTTCGTTGAGCGACACATGCCAGCGCCGGGAGGCGCTGGCCGGATGGCCGAGGTTTGTGCACGGACAATGTGACAGCGGCTGTCATAACTCTTTTCCGTGCTCGACCCGGAGATTTGCGCCTTGCGAAATCTCCATATCCGAAGTGCCGGCAGAAATGTTTGCGCTCACTACGAAGACGCCAGTCCTGCCCCAAATTGAGGCAACGGCTTGAGATTTTTTACCTGATTCAGTACCATCGCGGTTTCGCATTTCAGGGATATCCCGTGTTTCTCTTTGGTCGGCAGCCTGCATGGCCACCCCTTGGTAAGTTGGGGCTCGCTATGGTTCTGGCAGGTGCTGCGGTCTTCGGCAATGTTGCCGCAGCAAAGACGCCAAGTCCGCAACTAGACACCGTTGCGCTGGCCAGCCTGCCGAGTGAAGCCCAAGCCACCGACCGCCTGATCCGGGCCGGTGGGCCATTTCCTTACACGCAAGACGGTAGGAGTTTTGGCAACCGCGAGCGGCAACTCCCGGCCCAACGCCGAGGCTACTACCGCGAATACACCGTCAAGACGCCTGGATCGCGCAACCGAGGGGCGCGCCGGATCGTGTGTGGAGGCTCCCAGGCCACTGCTCCCGATGCCTGTTTTTATACGGACGATCACTACACGAGCTTTCGCCGAATCGTGCAGTGATCGCCCAGCAAGTTTTCATTTGACCTAAGGAGGAACGCGACCATGCTTTTGCAGACAGTCCGTCCAAACATTGTCCAGTCGATACGCGCCTATCGCGTCGATGAACTGCACGAGGCCGCGCAGGGTGCGGGCCAGCATTTCCTCTACGCCAACCTGACTTCTGCACAGACCAAACAGGACGTGATGGAGGCGATTGCCGAATCCTTCCTGTTCCCCGCGCACTTCGGAAAAAACCTGGACGCGTTGTACGACTGCATGACGGACCTGGTCCACAAATCGGGCGCACAGCCCGGCTTCGTGGTGGTTCTCGAGCAATTGCCCGACAACCCGCGCTTCGATCGCGAAGCACGCGAGCAGCTGCTGGATGTGTTTCGCGACGCGGCCGATTTTTGGGCCGAGCGAAAAATTCCATTCAGGTGCTTCTATTCTTTTCAGTAGCCCGCTCCCAAGAACAAGGGTCATGGGAGCGGGCTACGGAAACGGCCCCAAGCGTTGCAGACAAGCCGGCCAAGGCGGCGGCGAAGAGTGCAGCCAATACCAGCTTCGGCACCAACATGCCGCTGATGAGCAGTGCGTTCGACACGTCGATGTGGCTCAGCGCTGCTTGATGTGATCTGACGCGTTGAACAGAAAAGGCAGCTTCGGCTGCCTTTTTCTTTGCCCGATCAGTTCAGCGCTCGCACCAAGGCCAGGTAGTCGCTGACCGGGACTTCTTCGGCGCGACGCTGTGTGTTGAATTCGCCCGCGAAACCCCGTTCGTCCAGCCAGCGGCCCAGCGTGTTCCTCAGCAACTTGCGCCTTTGCGAAAAGGCCACCGTCACCAGCTCACCGAGCAGCTTGGCGTCGACACCCACGGCGAGGGGCAGGGGCTGCATGCGCACCACTGCTGAGTCCACGCGCGGTGGCGGATCGAAGGCCTCCGGAGGCACGTCAAGCACCGACTCGATGTCGTATCGCCACTGCAGCATCACCGACAGGCGGCCGTAGTCCTTGTTGCCGGGCGATGCGGCCATGCGGTCCACCACTTCCTTCTGCAGCATGAAGTGCTGATCGACGACATGGCCGACGTGTTCCAGCAGGTGAAAGAGGATCGGCGTCGAGATGTTGTACGGCAGGTTGCCGACGACACGCAGCTTCTGACCGGCTTGAGCCGCCACGCCAGCGAAGTCGACTTTCAGCACGTCGGACTCGATGACATTGAGCTCGTTGCGTTTGCGCAAGCGAGCGGCCAGATCGCGGTCCAGCTCGACGACAGTGAGCCGCTCGCATCGCTCGACCAGCGGGTTGGTCATGGCACCCAGACCGGGCCCGATTTCAACCAGCGCCTGCCCTGGCTTCGGATCGATGACGTCGACGATGGCCTCGATCACCGCCTGGTCAGCGAGGAAATGCTGCCCGAAGCGCTTGCGGGGAATGTGCTTCACAAGCTACTGCGGAGGCTCGCGCATCTCCACATAGGCCCGGGCGCGCAGGTCACGCACCCACTCGGCGTACGCCTCATCGAACTTCTGCTCACGCAGAGCATTGCGAGCCTGCTCGCGCTGCTGCTTCGCATCGAGCGCCACTTTGCGGCGTTCGATCACCTGGATCAGGTGCACGCCAAAGCGCGACACCACCGGATCGGACACGCCATTGATCGGCAGGGCATTCATGGCTGTCTCGAACTCCGGGACGAAGGTGCCGGATGACACCCAGCCCAGGTCGCCGCCCTGCGCAGCACTGCCGTCTTCGGAGTTGTCGCGAGCGATCTGGTCGAAGCCGCGCGTACCCGCTGCGATCTGGCGCTTGAACTCCAGCAGTCGGCGGATCGCCGCTTCCTGGCTGAGTTGAGGCGATACGCGCAGCAGGATGTGCCGCGCGCGCGTCTGCGCCACCGACAGCGCGCTGGCCTCGTTGCGTTCGAGCAGCTTGAGTACGTGAAAGCCCGCCCCTGTGCGCAGCAGCGTGGGCGAGACTTCTCCAGCCTTGAGCGGGCGCACCGCTTCGACGAACACATCGGGCAGCCGATCTGCCGGGCGCAGGCCGATCTCGCCGCCCTTGGCGCGGTTGCTGTCCTCGGAGATCTCGCGTGCGACGGCCGCGAAATCTTCGCCGCCGCGGATGCGGGCGAGTGCCGCATCCGCCCTTGCGCGCCGCTCGGCCACCGCGCTCACGCTGGCGCCATCGGGCACCGTCACCAGGACTTGGGCAATGTTGTATTCGGTCGCAAGGCCGGCGGCAGCCCGCTGCTTCTCGAGCCAGTCGTCGATTTCGGTGTCGGTGATGCGGATGCGGGACTGCACCTCACGTTCGCGGGTGCGCTCGACCATCAACTGGTCGCGGATGTTCTTGCGGAAACGCGCGTAGTCGATGCCTTCACGCTTCAGCCGTTCGCGCAGCTGCTCGGGCGTCAACTGGTTTTGCGACGCCACATTGGCCATGGCACGCTCGACCTCCGGGTCATCGACTTTCTGGCCGCTGTCGCGCGCGTTGGTGATTTGCACGCGCTCGTCGATCAGGGCATCCACCACCTGCCGGCGCAGGTCCTCCTCGGATGGAAGGCGGGCGCCGCTGCGCCGGGCGTCTTCACGCACTTGGGCCAGTCTCAGCTGCACCTCACCCGCGGTCACCAGCTCCTGGTTGACGATGGCCACGATGTAGTCGGCTGTGTGCGGCGTAGACGCCCGCTGCTGTGCCAGGGCGGCCGGCACGAAGCCAGCCGCGAAGAGCGACAACAAGGCAATACGGGACCAGGAATGAATCAGTGTCATGGGATGTTCAGGGCGCGTCGGCCATTGCCGTCAAGGGGAAGTGTCGTCACGCAGCAGGCGGTAGCCGGGGATATTGTCCTTCAAGACCCTGAGCGGGTTGGTGCCCAGGCGAGACAGGCCGATGAACTCGATTTCGAAGCCCAATTGCGTCGTGGCCTCGACCTGGCTGGTTGACAAGCGTTTGGCCACGACGCGGCCGATCCAGCAGCCGGCGTCGTACTCCAGGCCGAGCACCGAGTCGGTGATCCGGCTGTCGCGCAGGCTGTAGTTCACCCGGCCCACTCCGTACCAAGTCCCGGAGCAGGTGTTGCTGGACTTGCTGTTCCGCGATGCATTGCGTATCGGACCATAGAGCGGCCATTGCCAGCCGAGTTCCACCTGTTCCGTGCCGTCCAGCGCGCTGACCAGTTCACCGCTGCCGTCGGGCTTGGGCTGAAGAGTATCTCGCTTGAACCGGTAGGCGACGTTCAGTGTTCGGTAGGGGCCAGGCGAGTAGCGGGTGCCGACGACCGAGCGCACTGTGCGGTGGATGTCCGGGCTGTATTGGAGCCCCGCATCCAGCTTCCATTTCGACGAGAGAGTCGAAGAGCCGAGCAGCAGCAAATCGGACACATGCTGCGTGAATGGCGTGCCGTCCGGGGTGATGAGCTGGTCGGAAAGCAGGAAGCGCTGCGCCACGCCCAGGCGCAGGGTCTCCGTGCCGGTATGGGCGTCCAGCAGGCGGGTGGTGACGCCTGCAGTGACCTGGTGAGCGTCCGACACCCGGTCGATGCCTGAGAAGGCGTTGTCGGTGTAGATCGAGTCGAAATTGAAGTCTTTGCCGGCGGAGTCGAAATTGGGCAGGAAGGTCTGGTCGTGGAACGGCGTCTTGACGTACAGCAGGCGTGGCTCCAGCGTCTGCCGCATGGAGCGGCCGAACCAGACGGCATCGCGTTCGAGCACCCAGGCGCTGTCGAGGCTGAAGCTCGGAATGACGCGGCCGAAGTGGGTTCGGTTGGCGTACGGGCCGGAGAGCGCCGCCTGGTCGATCGAGTAGGACGCTGCATTGAGCGACACCTTGGGAATCAAGCTCCAACCCGGGGTCACATACGGCCAGCTCAGCGAACTCAGCGCATGAACGCGAGACCCCGTGACCCGCGAGGGAGCCAGGCTACCGTCCGGGTTGCTGAAGTGGTTGAACTCCGTTTCGAGCGCGAAATCGAGGCCACCCCAAAGCTTGTGCGACCCACGCACGCCAATCTGCGGCAACCGGTCGTAGGGGGCCGGGTCGAGCTGGTCAGCCGGGTTGGACGAACTGGCCGCCTGCAGCAACTGCCAGCGCAATACCCGCGCATAGGTGTTCCAGTCGCCGAATTCCTTGCTGGCCTGCAGGTCGGCGGCCAGCAGCCGAGGTGTGATGCCGGGATAGTCGCGGGAAAAATCTTTCCAGTAGTCGTCGTCGGTGACCCGAGCGACGCTGGCCTTGTACACGCCGTCACCCAACAGCGTTCCTTCATGCGTCAGGCCGAGCGAACCGCGTGTCTTGCCGGTCAATCGGTCATTGGCCAAGACGTTCAGGTTGAGGGCGCCCTCGTACTGCGGTTCGAGGTAGCGAAACTCGGTCCCCAAGCCTACGCCTCGCTTGGAGATGATGCTGGGCGTGATCGTGGCGTCGCGGTTGGGTGCGATGTTCCAGTAGTACGGCACCGACAGCTGCAGCCCGCTCTTGCTGTCCAGCCCGGTGCTGGGCGGAAGCCACCCCGACTTGCGCGCGTCGGTCAACGGAAAGCTCAACGTGGGCGCGGCCAGAATCGGTACGCCGTAGAAGCGCAGCACCGCTCCTTTGGCGAGGCCTTCGTTGTTGGCGAAGTCGAGCTTCACGCTGTCGGTGTAGAGCATCCAGGCGGGATCGCTCGAGCCGTCGCGCGGGCAGCTGGTGTAGGTGCCGCCTGTGGCAACGGTCAGGTCTTCGCCAAGAAAATCAACGCGGGTCGCCGTTCCACCAGCCTTGGTGCGTGAGAAGAAATAGGTCGGGCTGATGAAATAGCCCTCGAAGCGGGCCACCTGCACCTGCAGTTCGGGCCCGCTGTACTGGTTGCCGTCTCGGGAGACGCTGACCTTGCCTTGCCCGCGGGCGGTGTCGGTTTGTTGGTCGTAGCTAAGGCGGTCGGCGCGAATCTCGGTCTTGTCTTGGCGCAGGTAGGCGTCGCCTTCTGCGGTGACGTCGGCATCGGGGTGTGCGCGAATCTCAGCGGCTTCCACGGTGACGGGTGGCTTGGGCGGCGCGCTCACCGCTTGCGGCCACGCGAGCGTGCTGCCAGCCGTCAGCCAGCCGGCCGCGAGGCAGCCTGCAAAAGCGCGGCGATGTGAAGAAAGAAGGTGCAACGGAGGCGGAGAGCGAGTTCTGCGGTGGTAGAACGCCTGGTGCTGTCGTGCGGCGCAGGCCGACCCGAGGCGATTTGTAGAATCGATTATCAACGAGGGGCGAGGGCTCGCCGCCTTGGCTTCCCCTTATCTGCATTGCGCCGTGCCATGACCTCCGAATCCCCTGCCATTGCCTGGACCGACGATGCTCGACGCGAACTCTTCGCGACGTGGCTGGCCGGCGTGGCCGAGCGTCACGCGCTCAACGTCGCAAGCCTGCGCTCCGCGAGCGCCGATGCGAGTTTTCGGCGCTACTTCCGCGTCGACGGCGACACAGGTGCGTCGTTCATCGTGATGGACGCGCCTCCGCCGCAAGAAGACGTGCGGCCGTTCGTCAGCGTTGCGGCCATGTTCGAGGGTGCTGGCCTCAATGCACCGCGGGTGCTCGAGCAAGACGTGCAAAACGGCTTCTTGCTGCTCACCGACCTGGGGTCTCAGCTTTACCTTCATCGCCTGCAGGAAGCCAAGGCACAAGGCGATGCGCGCAGCATCTCGTCACTGATGCACGACGCGATTGCGGCCCTCGTGCAGTGGCAAGTCCGCGCCGACGCCAGCGGCCTGCCAGCTTATGACGATGCGCTGCTTCGAAGAGAGCTGGCACTGTTCCCCGACTGGTGCGTGGCGCGCGAGTACGCCGTCACCTGGACACCCGATCAGCAAGCGAAGTGGCAGAAGGTGTGCGACCTGCTGGTCGCCAGCGCGCTGGCACAGTCCACCGTGGCCGTTCATCGCGACTACATGCCGCGCAACCTGATGGTCTGCCCGGCCGAGCAGGGCAACCCCGGCATCCTCGACTTCCAGGATGCGGTGCGAGGCCCGATCAGCTACGACCCTGCGTCGATGCTGCGAGACGCCTTCATCTCATGGGAAGAAGAGCAGGAGATCGACTGGGCGGTGCGCTATTGGCAGCAGGCTCGAAAGGCCGGCCTCAGCCTGCCGGACGATTTCGGCGAGTTCTGGAAGCAGCTGGAATGGATGGGGCTGCAGCGTCACCTCAAGGTGCTCGGTATCTTCAGCCGCTTGAAGCATCGGGACGGCAAGCCCAAGTACTGTGAAGACCTGCCGCGCTTCTTTGCCTACGCCCACAAGGTGGCAACGCGTTACAACGGCCTCGGCCCATTGGCTCACCTGCTGGAACCGTTGATGGGCGCCACGCGCCACGAAGCCTTTTACTGAAGAACCGGCTGGCCAAGGCTGCGCGGTGTGGCGCAACCGGCGGCCTGAAGCCAGGGGTCGTGCTCGCCGCCGCCGAACGTCTGCACGAGAAAGTCGATGAACGCTCGCGTGCGGGCCGGTACGTACTTGCGTGTCGGCATCGCGGCGTACAGCCGCAGCGTCAAGACGCGCCACTCGGGGAGAACTCGCTCCAGGGCATGTTCAAGCAGGGCGTCCTCGACCACGTACGAGGGCAGGCCGGCAATGCCCATTCCAGCCAGTGCGGCGGCGTACATGGTGTCGCTGTGGATGGTGCTGAGAGCCGGCTTCGAAGGAACCAAGGTGAACGACTCGCCCGAAGGTTCGTCGTCGCCCCAGTCGCCGCGATGAAACGTGATTTCCCGCATGTGGCTCGGGAGCATGGCTTCGTGCATCGGCAGCTCGTTCGGGTGCACAGGCCGGCCCACGCGATCGAGGTATTCCGGTGAGGCGCAGGTGATCACTTCCGAACGTGCCAGCAAACGGGCCACGAAGTCGCCGTCCAACGCCTGCTTTCCGACCTGGATGATGCTGATGTCGAAGTTCTCGTCCACAGTTTCAACCGGACCCGGCACGACCAGCTCAAGTGTCACTCTGGGATAGAGCGCTCGAAAGCGCGGCAGGTGCTTGGCGATCTGGTGCACCGCGAAGGCGGGCGGAGCCAATACGCGCAGATGGCCGCGCGGGTCCGAGGTTGCGGCGCTCGCCAGCGCCTCCGCTTCTTCCACCTCCGTGAGGATCTGCCGCACGCGGTCGAGGTAGAGCTCACCGGTGTCAGTAAGCGCCAAGCGGCGCGTCGTGCGGTTGATCAGGCGAGCCCCCAGATGCTCTTCTAGATCGGCTACCAAACGAGTCACGACCGCAGCCGACAAGTTCAGTTGCCGGGCGGCGCCCGCGAAGCTGCCCTCTTCGATGACCCGGGAAAACACCCGCATGGAATGCAGTCGGTCCATCTCTTACACCTCTATTGTTTCGTTTTGAGCAATGCGCAATTGAAGCATAGGCCATTTATTGATCGATTGGCAATGCCTACAGTTCACTCCATCGATGAGCCGAATGCAAACAGAGCGACTCACCGAGGCTGGACACGACGGCACTCATAGCAACACCGCCTGCCCGGAACGTCACCTCAACTTTTTGAATTAAGGAAATCATCATGAACACCAAGCAAATCATCGCCGCTGCCGCCATTGCCCTCGTCGGTTCTGCCGCCTTCGCTCAAGAAGCCGTGCAAAACATCGAAATCCCGACGTCTTCGAATGTCCAACGTGCTGACGTCAAGGCTGAGGCCCTGCGTGCTCGTGCTGCTGGCGAACTCGCGAACAGCGAAGCGCCCGTTGCCGCTGCACCGGCAGCTTCAACAACGCTGACCCGCGCTGCTGTGCGCAACGAGTTCCTGCAAGCTCGTGCAGCCGGCAAGGTCGTCTACGTTGGTGATGTGGCCCAGTACGCCAACGACACTGCAGCTCCAGTTCGCACCCGCGAAGAAGTCAAGGCCGAAGCCCGCGCTTTCGCCCGCCTGAACCAAACTGCCAACGTGCAGACTGCTGGTTACTGAGATTCGGCGTCCTGCGCCGCTCGATTAAGCCGCCTTCGGGTGGCTTTTTCACGTTTGGCCGCGGCTCATCGAAAATGGCGGATTGCGCTGAATCCTCCCCATGCTGCGAATCACCGAACTTCGACTGCCGCTCACTCACTCCGAAGACGCCCTGCGCCCAGCAGTGGTGAAGCGCTTGGGCCTGGCCCATGACGGCGAACTGAAGGCGTTCTCCGTCTTCAAGCGCAGCTACGACGCCCGCAAGAAGAGCGCGATCGTGTTGATCTACACCGTCGACTGTGAGCTCGACGACGAAGCAGCGGTGCTGCAGCGTTTCACAGGTGACGTTCACATCCGACCGGCGCCTGACACCGCCTACAAGTTCGCCGGCCACGCGCCGGTCGACTTTGCCTCGAGCAACACACCCCGTCCGCTGGTGATCGGCTTCGGGCCATGCGGCATCTTCGCCGCGCTGATCTTGGCGCAGATGGGTTTGCGCCCGATCGTGCTGGAGCGCGGCAAGGAGGTGCGGCAACGCACCAAGGACACCTGGGGCCTGTGGCGCCAGCGCATCCTCAACCCGGAGTCGAATGTGCAGTTCGGCGAGGGCGGTGCTGGCACGTTTTCCGACGGCAAGCTGTGGAGCCAGATCAGCGACCCGCGCCACCTCACGCGCAAGGTGCTGACCGAGTTCGTCAAGGCCGGCGCGCCGGACGAAATTTTGTACGTCGCCAAGCCTCACATCGGCACATTCCGCCTGGTGAGCATGGTGGAGAAGATGCGCGCGGACATCGTGGCCTTGGGCGGCGAGATTCGTTTCCAGCAGCGCGTGACCGACGTGCGCATCGAAGCCGGGCACATCCGCGGCGTCACGCTCGCCTCTGGCGAAGAACTGCGCGCCGACCATGTCGTGCTGGCGCTCGGCCACAGCGCACGCGACACCTTCGCGATGCTGCACGAACGCGGCGTCTACATGGAGGCTAAGCCTTTCTCGGTTGGCTTTCGCATCGAGCACCCGCAAAGCTTGATCGACGCCGCGCGTTTCGGCCCCAGCGCGGGCCATCCCATCCTCGGCGCGGCGGACTACAAGCTCGTGCACCACGCGCGCAATGGCCGGTCGGTCTACAGCTTTTGCATGTGCCCGGGCGGTACGGTCGTGGCGGCGACGTCGGAGCCGAACCGCGTGGTGACGAACGGCATGAGCCAGTACTCGCGCAACGAGCGCAATGCGAACGCCGGCATCGTGGTGGGCGTGACACCGCAGGACTACCAGCTCGACAAGAACGCGAGCGGCCCGGTGAACCCGCTCGATGGCATGGCCTTCCAGCGTGTGTGGGAGTCGCGGGCCTTCGAGCTGGGTGGCGGAACCTACGAGGCCCCCGGCCAACTGGTGGGCGACTTCATCAAGGGTCAACGCTCCTCGGTGCTCGGCAAGGTCGAGCCTTCCTACAAGCCGGGCGTGCTGCTGACTGATCTGGGCGAGCGGGGAAACGAGAGCCTGCCCGACTACGCCATTGCCGCCATACGCGAGGCGCTGCCCGCCTTCGAGCGCCAGATCAAGGGCTTCTCTCTGCCCGACGCGGTGCTCACCGGCGTGGAAACACGCACCTCATCGCCATTGCGCATCACGCGAGGCAAGGACTTCCAGAGCCTCAATGTCCAGGGCCTCTATCCGGCCGGTGAAGGCGCTGGATACGCAGGCGGCATCATGTCGGCGGGCGTCGACGGCATCGAGGTCGCCGAGGCACTCGGCGCGCGAATGCTTCAGCGGCCCGAGAGGTAGTCGATTGCCAGCATACTGAGTGTCAGCGCGCCCATCGGCATGGCGTCTTCGTCGAAGTCGAAGGCCGGCGAGTGGTTGGTGGCGGCGTTCATGGGCGTCTTGCCCTTGGGTGGCGCGCCGAGGATGTAGAAGAAGCCCGGCACGACCTTCTGGTACTCCGAGAAGTCTTCCGAGGCTGCGATCTTCGGAATCACCATCACCTGCTCTTCGGTCGACCGCTGCAAGGACGGCAACATGGCGGTCGTCAGGTCGGCCGCGTTGACCGTCACGCTGTAGGCGGTCGGTCCGAAGCTCACCTTCGCCTTCGCGCCACTCGCAGCAGCAATCATCTCGGCCGTGGTGGTGATGCGTCGTTTGGTTTCGGCGCGCATGTCTTCGTCGAAGGTGCGAAGGGTGCCCAGCATCTCGACGCTCTCGGGCACGATGTTCTCGCGGTTGCCGCCGTGAATGGACGCAATGGTCAGCACCACCGGCTCCTTGCCGATGTTGAGCTGGCGGCTCACGATGGTCTGCAGGCCGGTGATCACCTGGGCCGAGACGACGATCGGGTCCACGCCCGTCCACGGCGCCGCGCCATGCGTCTGCTGGCCGGTGACGGTGATGTGCACCGTGTCGGCGCCGGCCATCATCGGCCCGCTGCGGTAGCCCACCCAGCCCATCGGCATGTTGGGCGAGATGTGCAGGCCGAACACGGCGTCGACCTTGGGGTTGTCGAGAACACCCTGCGCCACCATCGCGCGCGCACCCCAATTCGCCTGCGTGCCGTTGGTCTCTTCCGCAACGCCTTCTTCGGCGGGCTGGAAAATGAATTTCACCGTGCCGGGGATCTGCGCCTTCACGCTGGCCAGCACTTCGGCCACGCCGAGCAGGATGGCGGTGTGCCCGTCATGGCCGCAGGCGTGCATCACGGGCGAGTCTTGACCAAGGTGTTTGCCTTTTGCTTCGGACGCGAAGGAGAGACCGGTGGCCTCGGCGATGGGCAGGGCGTCCATGTCGGCACGCAACGCCACCACCTTGCCCGGGCGCCCGCCCTTGAGCACGCCGACCACACCGTAGCCACCGACGCCCGTCTTGACGCTCATGCCCAGCTTGCGCAAATGGTCGGCCACCAGGCGTGAGGTCCGCACCTCCTGGCCCGAGAGTTCGGGGTGCTGATGGATGTCGCGCCGCCAGGCCACCATCTTGTCTTGCTCGGCCTCGAAGCGCGGCCTGAGGGTGGCCGCGTCGAGTACCTGCGCTTGCGCACTGCCGGCGCTGGCCGCCCACACACACATCAAGGCGGCTCCCAGGCCGGCGGGGCGCGACAACGGCATCAGGGGCAGGCCGCCATCACTTGAGCTACCGCGGCGGTGAGCTTCTTGCCATAGGGCACGTGCAGGAACTCGTTCGGCCCGTGCGCGTTGCTCTTGGGGCCGAGCACGCCGCAGACCATCATCTGCGCCGCCGGGAAGCTCTTCTGCAGCATGCTCATCAGCGGGATGGTGCCGCCCTGGCCGATATAACCGCAAGGTGCGCCAAAGTGCGCTTGCGAGGCGGTATTGAGTGCGTCTTCCAGCCACGGCGACAGGCTCGGCGCGTTCCAGCCCGACGCGCCTTGCGCACCCACGCGGCCATCCGCGTTGAACGTGACCTTGGCGTTGTAGGGCGCGTTGTCTTCGAGCAAGGCCTTCAGCTTCTGCGCCGCTTCGTTGCCGTCGACGAGTGGCGGCAAACGCAAGCTCAGCTTGAACGCCGTGTAGGGCCGCAGCACATTGCCAGCGTCTTTCAGCGCCGGGAAGCCATCGACACCGGTCACGCTCAACGTGGGTTTCCAGGTGCGGTTGATCAGTGCCTGCAAGGGGTCGGTGGAGGTGGGCAATGTCGGGCCGCCGTCTGCGCCGCAGGCCCAGGGAAAGCGCTTCCACACCTCGTCGCCGAGGATCTGCGCGGTGGCGCGTGCCTGCTCGCGGCGGTCTGCCGGGATCTCGCAGTGAAAGCTTTGCGGCAGCAGTTCGCCGGTCTTGCTGTCTTCCAGCCGGTCAAGCACCTGGCGCAGGATGCGAAAGCTCGAGGGCACCAGCCCGCTCGAATCGCCCGAGTGCACGCCCTCGGTGAGGATCTCGACCTTCAGCGTGCCGGTCACGTTGCCGCGCAAGCTGGTGGTGAGCCACAGCTGGTCGTAGTTGCCGGCGCCGCTGTCCAGGCAGACCACCAGGCTCACGTTGCCGAGGCGGTCTTTCAGCATGTCCACATAGGCGGGCAGGTCGAAGGAGCCGCTTTCCTCGCAGCTTTCGATCAGGCCCACGCAGCGCGGGCGTGGAATGCCCTGCTTGTCGAGCGCGAGGATGGCGGTGAGCGACGCGTAGATCGCGTAACCGTCGTCGGCGCCGCCGCGGCCGTAGAGCAGGCCGTTTTCATACTTGGGCGTCCACGGGCCGAGATCGTTGCGCCAGCCGTTGAACTCGGGCTGCTTATCGAGGTGGCCGTAGAGGCAGATGGTGTCTGTGCTGCCGGCCTTGGTCGCAGGCACCTCGAAGAAGATCACCGGCGTGCGTCCGCGCAGGCGAATCACCTCGAGCTTGAGCCCGGCGACCTGTTTGCCTTCGACCCAGGTGGCCGCATCGCGCACCACCTTGTCGATGTAGCCGTGCTGCTCCCACTGCGCATCGAACATTGGGCTCTTGGCCGGAATGGCGATGTAGTTGGTGATCGCCGGAACGATCTCTTCGTCCCAGGTGCGGTTGGCAAAGGCGGCGATGGCCGAAGCCTCGTCGGGCTGGATGGGTTGCAGTGGGTCACGTGCGTTCATTTGGTGCTCTCCTTCGTGGGGAAAGGTCAGTTTAGAGCTTTGCCTCGGCCACCGGCCGCAACCCTTGCAGCCAAGTGCCCAACACCGCGAACACCTCTGCCTGCTCGGGCTCGTTGAAGATCTCGTGGAACAGCGGACCGAACTCGCGCGTGGTGACCACGGCCTTGGGCGCTGCTGCCGAAAACGCGCGGCTCCCGGCCGGCACCACGCAGCGGTCGCTGCCGGCATAGATCAGCAGCGTGGGCACATGCCACAGTGCAGCGCGTTCGCGGGTGACGGCCTCGCTGTCGATGAAGAAATTGACCAACCGCGGGCTGATGCGGTCGTGCACCAAGGGGTCGGCCACGTAGGCTGCCACCACCTTGGCATCGCGTGAGATCCATTCGGGCTTCAAGCCGTTGCCCACGCCCAAGTTGGGTGCCAGCGACCCCAGCACCCGCAGCACGACTTTCATGAAACCGCCGACGCCGATGTCGAGCGCTGGTGACGAGAGCACCAGCGCGTCGACAGGCCGGTGCCAGGGCGCCGGGTTCGCGAGACCATCGGCGACGAAGCGTGCCGCCACCATGCCACCCATGCTGTGGCCCAGCAGCACCATCGGGCCGGGGCGGTCCTCGCGCACGGCGTCGATCACCTGTGCGAGGTCTTTCAGCAAGGCGTCCCATGTATGGATACGGCCTCTTGCACCCTCGCTGCGGCCGTGGCCGCGGTGGTCGTAGCCCACGGCATTCCAGCCCCAACCGTTGAGATGCGCTGCCACATGTTCGTAGCGGCCGATGTGTTCGCCCAGGCCGTGCACGATCAGCACCGTGCCACGCGCACTGGCCACCGGCCACTCCCGAAGGTGAAGCTTCAGGCCGTCGGCGGTGCTGAGCGCGTTGTTCATGGCGGCAGTGTAGGGAGCGGTGTCGCCTGCGCGCACCGGGGCTTGCCCGCTGTCTGCGGCCTGCCGTTCGGCCGACACTGTCGCCCATGACCACACGGAGTTCTGCATGAACGACTTCTTCCAGCTCAGCAGCGAAGGCGGCATCGCCCACCTGCAGCTCAACCGCCCCGAGCGCATGAATACCATGGCGCCGCCGTTCTTCCCGGCATTGCGCGACGCGGTGCAGCAGTTGAACGACGGCGGCGAGACACGCGTGCTCGTCATCAGCTCCACCGGCAAGCACTTCTGCGCCGGCATGTCGCTCGACGTGTTCAGTGGCAACAGCGGCATGCTCGACACCGCCAGCGCCCGCACGCGCTTGAGCTTCCAGGAGTCCCTTCGCCGCTTGATGGGCTGCTTCGACGTGCTCGACGAGGTGCGCTTCCCCGTCATCTGCGCAGTGCAGGGCGGCTGCATCGGCGGCGGGCTCGACCTCGCCAGCGCCTGCGACATCCGCCTGTGCGCGGCCGATGCCTTCTTCACCGTGCAGGAGATCCACATCGGCATGGCCGCCGACCTCGGCGTGCTGCAGCGCCTGCCCAAGATCGTGCCGCAGGGCGTGGCACGCGAGATGGCCTACACCGGTGATCGCCTCGGTGCCGAGCGTGCACTCGCCGTGGGGCTCGTCAATGCCGTGTTGCCCGATGCGCCGGCGCTGCTGGCGCATGCGATGAAGCTGGCCCAGAGCATTGCTGTCAAGTCGCCGCTCGCGATGGCCGGAACCAAGCTGTCGATCAACTACGCGCGTGACCATGGCACCGCCGCCGCCCTGCAACAGATGACGTTGCTGCAAAGCGCGATCTTCGACACCGGCGAGATGACGGAGGCGATTGCTGCGTGGAAGGACAAGCGCAACGGCGAATTCGACGCGCTGGCGCCGGTGGTACCGCTCTGATCGCAGGCTCGCAGCCGCCATTTCACGCCGCTTCATTCACGTGAAGCAATCGACGCGGACCGTGCCGTAACTGCGGTCGGACGAAGCTTTCTTTTCAGTGCGCCGCCGCGCTGCCGATAAGGTGCGGGATGCGTTGTGACTTGCCGCGTGGCCGTGCATTGGCCGTGCGTGCGGAATGTCACAGGGCTTGTTCAATCCAGAAGGGCGGGCGCGGGTGTTCGATCGTGATGTGCCATTCGACCAGCGTCGCCGATGGCGAGGCCAGGTCAAGCTCATCGCGATGTCGATCGGTGGGGCGCTGGCCCGCGTCATCGCGTTGCTCGGCTGTGCTCTGGCCGCATCGGTCTGTGCTGCCACGAACACCGGCCGATGGTCGAGCATGGCCGACCCGGTCTTCCGTCACAACACGTCGGCCGAAGCCGCTGGCGCCAACGCCTTCGCCGAAGACGGCCAGGGCTTTCTGTGGATCGGCGGCCAGGGCGGTCTTTTGCGCTGGGACGGCTATCGCTTCAGCAGCTACCTGGCTGACCCGACTCTGCCCGGAACGCTGCCCGACAGCTTCGTCGTCACGCTGCACACCGATGAAAGCGGGCGCCTCTGGGTCGGCACCATCGCCGGCGGGCTGGCCCGCTATGACCCGCTCACCGACCGGTTCGTGCACTACCCAGCCGGCAAGACAGGCTTGAGCCACGTCACCGTCAACGCGCTGGCCGACGATGGTGCGGGCGGCCTCTGGGTCGGCACCGGTGCCGGGTTGGACCACCTCGATCCCGCCTCCGGAGCGGTCAAACGGCAGCCTTCGGGTGTGCTGGCCGGGCGCGTCATGGCGATTCTTCGAGACCGTGCCGGCACGCTCTGGGTCGGCACCAACCGGGGATTGGCGCGGCGTGAACCAGCTGCCACGGAGTTCAGCGCCGTTTTGCTGCCGACGCGGCACGAGACTGCCCCGTCCGTGACGAGCCTGTTGCAGGATTCGAGCGGCCGCATCTGGGTGGGCACCCGACCGGATGGCGCTTTCGTGCTGGAAGCCGGCCAGTCGTCAGCGCGACCCGTTCACGAAGACGGCGCCGCAGCCGCACTGTCGGGCGACGATGTGATGGGCCTCGCAGAGGCCGCGCCCGGCGAGGTCTGGATCGGCACGCTGGGTGGCGGCGTCCTGGTGGTCGATACCCACAACGGCACGACACGCCGCGTGCGGAGCCAGGCCTCCTTGCCCACCAGCCTGCGTGACGACGATGTCAATGCGATGTACCGCGACCGCAGCGGCGAAATCTGGCTGAGCACGACCACCGCCATCAGCCAGCACGACCCGCAGCGTGCGGTGTCCACGCTCTTCGGCGTGCGCGGGCGCAACCGCGGCATCTCGCACGCCAATGTGCCTGCTGTCCTCGCCATGCCGGACGGTCGCGTGTGGCTCAGCGTGGGCGATGGCGGCGTGGACATCATGGACCCGGTACTCGGCCGGGTGGCGCAACTTCGGCCCGATCCGCGGCAACCTCTCACGGCGCTGCCGAAGGGCCGCGTGCTCGCCATGGCCCTGTCGCCCGATGGGGATGTGTACCTCGGCACCCACCAGGGCCTGTACCGAGCCGACCGCAAGGGGCGCAGCCTGCGTCGCGTCAGCTTCGCGCAGCGCAGCGCCACGGCTGCCGTGTGGGCGTTGCGCTTCGACGGCGACCGTCTCTGGTTCGGTGGGCTCGACGGCCTCTGGACGCTGGCGATGCACCCAGGCTCCGCGCCGGAGCTGAAGCGCCCGCAAGGCGATCTCTCGGTGATCGAGCAGAGTGTCACCGTCATCGAACAGTCGCCCGACGCCATCTGGGTCGGCACCCGCTTCGGCGTGTTTCGCGTCGACAAGGCGACTGGCACGCTGGAGAGCATGCCGGTGGATGCTGCTGACCCGACGTCGCTGATCGGCGGCTATGTGGCGTCGCTGCTGCTGGACCGGCGCGGCCGGTTGTGGGTTTCGTCGATGGGCGGTGGCATCCATGTTCTCGAGCGGCGCGACGCCAACGGGAGGCCCCGGTTCCGGCGCCTCGGTACGCCGGACGGCTTGCCGAGTACCGGTGTGGACAAGCTGCTGGAGATCGCCGACGGGCAGGTGTGGGCCAGCACGGACGATGGGCTCGTCGTCATCGATCCGGACAGTCTGAGCGTGCGGTCGCTCAGGCGCGCCGAGGGCGTTGCCATCTCGGGCTATTGGAGCAACGCAGGCGCATTGACGCCCGCAGGCGAACTGCTCTTCGGCGGGCTGGGCGGCTTGACTGTGGTGCGGCCGGAGCTGCTGCTGCGCCGTGAGTTCCGCCCACCGGTCGTGGTGACCGATCTGCGGGTCGGCGGTACACGCATGCCGATCACGCAGATCAACGTGCCCGGGCATGCCGGCCTGATCGAGCTGGCGCCGGGCGCACGCAGCCTGCAGGTTGAATTCTCTGCACTCGACTACTCGGCGCCCGAGAGAAACCAGTACGCCTATCGGCTGGAAGGCTTCGACACCGACTGGGTGGCCTCCGACGGGCTGCGCCGCGTGGCGGCCTACACCAACCTGTCGCCGGGCAACTACACGCTGAAGATTCGAGGCTCAGGCCGCGACGGGCAGTGGAGCGATGCGGTGTTGAGCCTGCCGGTTCGCGTGCTGCCCGCCTGGTACGAGGCGATCTGGTTCCGTGTGCTGCTGGGCCTCGGAGTCATCGGGCTCGTGGCGGTTGTGGTGCAGGCACGCACGCTCATCTTCAAGCGCCGCCAGCAGGAGTTGCAGGGACTGGTGAGCGAGCGAACCGCGGCGCTGCTGCAGCGCACGTCGGAACTCGAGGCCCGCACGGTGGAGCTGAACCACATCCAGACGCAGCTCGAGCAGATCGCTTACCGCGACCCGTTGACCGACCTGCCCAACCGACGGTTTTTCAACGACACCTTCCGGCGGCTCATTGCGCAGGCCCGGCGGGACGGTGTCGGTTTCACGTTGATGCTGATCGACCTCGATCACTTCAAGCAGATCAACGACACCTTCGGGCACGACGCGGGCGACGCGCTGCTGATCGAGTTGGCCGCGCGTTTGCGTGCGGCGGTGCGCGAAGTCGACAGCATCGCGCGGCTGGGCGGTGACGAGTTTGCGGTGCTGCTGCCGGCCACGACCGGCCGCGAGGCGGTGGAGATCGTCTGCAAACGCATCGTCGAAGCGGCAGCGCTGCCGGTGTTTTTCAACGCGCAGGCCATACGGGCCGGCGCCAGCATCGGCGTGGCCTTGGGGCTAGCCGATGGCGAGGATGCCGACGCCTTGTACAAGTCGGCCGACCTCGCCCTCTACCAGGCCAAGCGCGAGGGGCGCAGCACCTGGCGCTGGCACGGCCAGACGGCCAGCACAGCGCCTTCCAGCCTCTCTGAAGCTTGACGAGCGAAGCTATGCGCTTTGCCAGAAGCGCAGGTGCAGCGCCGCGATCTCGCCTTCGACTTCGGCCACCGGCCCGATGACCTCGATGGCCTTCTGCCCGCGGGCGAAGAGGTCGCGGCAGGGCAGGTCGAGCGTCGGGTTCTCGGCGTGGTTGCCGGTGATCTGCAGCAGCCGGTGTTCGCTCATGCCGTAGACCACGCGGCCGATGTGCGCCCAGTACTGCGTGCCGGCGCACATCGCGCAGGGCTCGACTGTTGTGTAGAGCGTGCAGCGCCACAGCTCGTCGGGGGAGAAACGCTGTGCGGCGTTGCGCGCCAACACGCTCTCGGCGTGGTTCACGCTGTCGACGTTGCCCTGCGCCATCAACACGGTCGCGTGGTCGGGGCCGACGAGGATGGCCCCGAAGGGGTGGTGGCCCTGCCGCAGCGCTTCTTCGGCGACGTAGTTGGCCTGGCGCAGCAGCGCCACGACCTGCGCTGCTGTGGGCGGGGTTCGGTCGATGGCGGGGTCGATGTTCATGGGCGCCAATGGTGTGCGAGACGCCAAGAGCATAGAGCGCCTCGATCACGCCGCCATCGCGACACGATTCAAGCCGGTAGCGAGGGACGGGTCGAGGTACATCGCCATCCATTCCGCCACGGTCTTCTCGTGCGTCATCGGCCCGAGGTGACCGGCACCCGGAAGTTCGCAGCGCTGTGCGTGAGGCAGGGCGCGCGACAACAGCTCGGCCACGCGGCGTGCGGGTGTGCGGGTCAGCGAACCGTGCATCAGAAGGACGGGCATGCTCAGGCGAGACAGCACCGTCTGGCTCCAGCGGGCGGCGAAGCAGGCCTCGAAGTGGCGCGGCACGGCCGGCATGCGCAGGCCGACGGCGCCGCGTTGTGCGGGTGTCATGCGTGTCCACGCGTCGTCTCCGCCCCAGTAGCTGATGAACTGGGCGGCGGCTTCGTCCATCTCGCCGCGGCGCATCAGGCCGCGCACGGCGTAGGCGATGTCGGTGATCTCGGCCAGGGCCGGGTCGCGCGGCGCCAGTTCACGCATCACGCCGAAAGCCACCGGCTCGTACAGCGTGAGCGAGCGCACGCGGCGTGGGTAGCGAAGCGCGATCTGCAGCGCCACCGCGCCACCGTACGAATGGCCGACGAGGTGCACGCCGCGCTGGTCGAGCTGCGGGCCGGTCGACTCCATCAGGGTGGTGACGGCTTGCGCGTCCACATGCAGTGTGTTCATCGCCGCTTGCGGCCACGCCGGACTTCGACCATGGCCATACAGATCGGGTGCCAATACCTGCCAGCGGGTCGACAGGGTCTGCGCCAGCCCTTGCCACTGGGCATGGGTGCCGGCGCTGGAGTGGAGGCAGACCACCAGGTCGCCGGCACCCTGGGTGCGGGCGGAGAGGTGGTTGGGGTTTGCGGGGGCTAGGCTCATACGGTCCATCCAAAAACTGTGGTGATGGAGGGGCCGTTCGCATGTCGCGCGGCAGCGCCACCAAGAGAACAGCAAGGATGCCGTGGCGTCGTATCAACGCCGTGTCGCGAGCCCGGTGGCGTGATTCATTCGTTGCACGATATTTCGGTGATGTTTGCTCCAGCGAAAGCAGCCTCAGCTTGGGTCTTTCAGGCGTGTCTTGGAGACCCCGCTGATGATGCCCACACCCACGAGGATCAGGCATGCAATCGCCACGTACAGATACGGCACTCCGGCCACCACGAGGCCCCAGGCAATGCCGCCGGTCAGTAGCACGAAACCAATCAGATAAAGCGCAAACGACATGGCTGCTCCTCGGCAATCGACGAAGGATCACTGTGCGGCCACGGCCCACGCCCGCCGATCAGCGCGGGCCCCCAGTTGGCGTAGGCGCTTGCCTACCACCGATTCCAGCGGTCCTGCCCGCGGCTCTGCGTAACATGCCTTCCCATGCGCAGCCTCTTCCATCTGGCCTTCCACGTTCGCGACCTCAATGCCGCACGCTACTTCTACACCGGCCTGCTCGGCTGCCGCGAAGGGCGAAGCACGGCCACTTGGGTCGACTTCGACTTCTTCGGCCACCAGATCTCGGTGCATCTGGGCGAGCCCTTCGCGACCACCAACACCGGCCGGGTTGGCGACCACCTGGTGCCGATGCCGCACCTGGGCGTGGTGCTCGAATTGCCCGACTGGCAGGCGCTGGCCGAGCGGCTGACCGCGGCACAGGTCGAGTTCGTGATGCCGCCGCAGGTGCGCTTCGAAGGCCAGCCCGGCGAGCAGTGGACGATGTTCTTCCGCGACCCGTCGGGCAACCCGATCGAGGTCAAGGGCTTCAGGTCGCTCGAGACGCTGTACGACGCGTGAGCTGCCAGCAGCCGGTTCGAACGGGTGGCTGTTGCTCAATTTCTGCAGGCGGTCTCGGCTTACTTTCTGTTGCCGCTTCGTGACCGGCGTGGCAAAGACCCTTGCAAGCACTTGCTTTCGCAGGGAATGGCTGATTGAAGCCATTTCTGGATGCGTGTTGATGCATTGAGAAGCGCTATTTCGACACCTGACCCAGGGGGTCTCCCTGGGCTGTTCGACAGGCCTGTGCGGCCTACACTCCGTCGCGCGCGCCACCGCGTGTCTGTCTCTTCTCATTTAGTTCCCTCCCTGACCTGATCCTGCCTCCCGATGCTGAGCCGGTTATTCAAGAAACGCGACGACGTCGCTGTCACTCCTTCGGCGCCCCCAGCGCCGGCCGCACCGGACCGGGCTGCACTGGCTGAAGAAGCCCGCGCCGAGTGGGCGCCTCGCCTGCAGCAGGCGCACGGTGACGATGCTGCGCTGCTGCTGATCACGCAGACGGCACCGACGTGGGAGATCAAGCTCGCAGCGGTCGAGGCGCTGGCGGGCGAGGAGTCGCTCAAGCAGGCCGAGCGCGAAATGCGCACTCAAGACAGCCGCGTGCATCGCGCTGCCAAGCGCCGCCTGGTGGCTGCCGTGGCGCAGCGCGAGGCCCGCGCTGGCGCCCAGGCGGTGATCGATGCGGCCGCCGCGCTGGCCAACGAGGTGCCGTTGCCGGCCAATCGCCTTGTCGCCATCGACCGCGACTGGCAAGCGCTCGATGCGACGCTGCTCACCGAGGCCCAGGTGGCCGAGTTCGCGCAGTGGCAGGAGCGCCTCAACACCTTGCTGCGCGAGCAGGGCGAACAACAACAGGCACAGCAGCGCCAGATCGCCGAAGCGAAACAGGCACAAGAGGCGGCGGAGGCTGCAGCGCAAGCGGCTGCCCAAGCCGAGGAAGAAGCCCGGCTGGCCGCGCTTGCCGTCGCTGAACCGGCGAGCGCTGAACCCGAAACGGCAGCCCTCGCCACCGAGCCACCGGCGCCGAAGCCCTCTCTCAACGCCGAACAGCGTGCGCAGATCGAAGCGCTGCTGGCCCAAGCCGAAGCCGCCCTCGCCGAAGGCCAGCTGAGCGACATGCAACAGCAACTCCAGGCGCTGGATGCCGCACTCGAAGCTGCGAACGGGGCGAAGCTCAGCGACAGCCTGCGTGCGCGGCAGCAGGCGCTGCACGCCGAACGCGGGCGCTTGAAGGCGTGGCAGAAGTGGGGTGGCGCGCGTGCGCTCGAGAGCCTGGTGGCCGAGGCCGAGGTGCTGGCCCGCGCCACACTCGCCGCGGCAGACCCCGAGGCTGCCAACGCGCCCAAGCTGCGACTCAAGACGCACGCCGACAGCATCCAGTCGCTGCGTTCTCGCTGGAAGGAAGTTGACCGCCTCGGCTCGACCACCGCCAACCACGCGCTGTGGAGCCGGTTCGACGCTGCGCTGCAGACCGCGTACCAACCCGTTGCCGCACAGCAGGCCGTGCAGAAGGCGGCGCGCCAGGAGAACCTTCAGGCCCGCGAGGCGCTGCTCGGCACCCTCGATGCCCTGCCCGATGCCGACGAATCGTTGAGCGCCGACGAGCTGGCTGCGCACCGCAAGGAGCAGCTGCGGGCGCTCGGCAGCTTCCAGCTGGCCTGGCGCCAGCTCGGGCCGCTGGAGCACACGGTGCCGCCAGGTGCCAGAAGCGCGCTGCAGAAGCGGCTGAACAGCAGCGTCGCACGCATCGAGGCACCGATCGAAGAGGCGCGCCGCACGGCCACATCGCAGCGCGAGCAACTCGTCGCGCGCGCCGAAGCGCTCGTGCAGGAGCTCGGTCGCAACCCGGCGTCACGCGATGCGATTCCCCGCGTGCGCGAGCTGCAAGCCGAGTGGCAGCAGCACGCGCGCACGCTGCCGCTGGCGCGCCCGGTCGAAGGCGCCCTGTGGGCCCGCTTCAAGGCGGCGACCGACGCCGTGTTCGCGCAGCGCGAAGCCGCATTCAGCGCACGCGATGCCGAACTGGCCAGCAACCTCGCGGCACGCGAGGCGCTGCTGGCGCGCCTGTCCGCCATCGACCTCGACGCCACTTCGGTGGTCGACATGCAGCGCGCACTGGGCGAAGCAGACCGCGAATGGCGCCAGGTGGTCGAGGTGCCGCGCGCTGCGGTCAACTCGCTGGAAACCCGTTTCCGCGAAGCCCGCGCAGCGCTCGCGCAAGCTGTTGCCGACAGCGCGCACAAGCGCTGGCAAGCTCAATGCGACGCACTGCTGGCCAAGCTCGCTCTTTGCGAAGAGCGTGAATCCGCCGCCACCGAAGCAAGCGATGGAGCCGACCGCTGGGCCGCACTGGAGCCCGTGCCCGCAGCCTGGGACAAGCCCTTGGCGCAGCGCTGGTCAGCGACACCCACGTCCGGGCCGCTGGCCGCACCGGCTTTTGATGACCTGCTGCTGCAGCTGGAGGCCGCGTTCGACCTGCCGGCTTCGCCCGAGCTTCAGGCCGCGCGCCGCGACCTGAAGCTGCGTGCCTTGAAAGACACGCTCGAAGGCCGGGCCCCGCAGGCGCGGGATCCGGCAGCGCACCGCGATGCATGGTTCTCGGCGGCGCTGAGACAGAGCGGCACGACGTTTGCCCAGCAGCAACGCCTGCACGCCATCGTGGCAGCGCTGCGTCAGTCCACGCCGAGCTCGTCCGGAGACAAGAGCCGATGAACGAATACGAAGACGCCACTGTCGTTCGCGAGCACCGTGCCGAGCAGGGCGACGGCGGCGAGATCAGCTTGCGTCTTCTGCAAGGAAGCGGCCCGGCCGAGGGCCATCTGTGCATCCACCGCGTGGTCACCGACCGCAGCGGCCAGCTCAAATCCGACATCGTTTATTACTACACGCCGGCCGTCGCCGCCGACGTGGTTAGCGCCGACTTCAGCCTGCTCGCAAGTGCACGGCTGATGTCGGTCAATCAGCTTCATCACACCGAATCCATGCTCAACCGGCGATTGCGCGCGGTTCGGTAAGCGGAGCCTGCCATGGCAAGTTTTCCCGGTCTGACTTCCATTCATCCTCACGGCCATCTGCGCCAGCGCTGGTCCGGCCTGGTGCTGACCTGCGTGGTATCGGTCTTGGCCGGTTGCGGCGGCGGCGGAGGTGATGGCAGCACGGAGGATGAGAGCGGGAACCCGCCGCAAGCTTCCGCGTTCTCGGTGCTCACCGGCACGCCGGCAGAAGGCATGACCGACGTCGAGCGCAAGGGCGTGATGGCGGTGAAGTTCAGCGGCGAGGCTGAGCCTTCCACTGTCAACGACCTGAACGTGAAGCTGATCGGCCCGGAAGGCAACACCATCGCCACCACCTTGGCGGTGAACGGCAACGAGCTCGAGCTTGCGCCCGGTGCGCCTGGCCTGCCGGGCGACAGCACCTACACGCTGCAGATTTCGTCGAGCGTCACCGACATGGCGGGCCACGCCTTGGGCCTGCCCTTCTGGCGCAGCTTCATCACCGCGCCGCAACGCTGGTCTGCCAAGGCGACACCAATCGATACCCTGGCCGACTTCGACCCCGACGCCCGGCCCAGCGTGGTGGCCGACACCAAGGGCAATGTGATCGCGGTGTGGCACCGCCCAGTCGGCGGCGCCGACACCGTGTTCGCTGCGCGCCTGGACGCCAAGACCGGCCAGTGGAGCGTCCCGGCAACCATTTACACCGCCTTTTCATCGGGCTTCATGAGCTCATTCAAACTCGTTGCCGGACCGGGCGGTGATGCGTATCTGTGCTGGACGGAATATGCCTTCAGCCGGGTCGGCATTCGGCTGGCACACTACGTCGCTGCCACCGGCTCCTGGACCGAGCCGGTGAACCCCGTTGCCGTGGAGTTCGGGGCCGACCCCCTGGTAGCCGTTCCTGCCGTGGACGCCAAGGGCAACGTCACCCTGGTGACCTCGACATACTCACGGCTCTATGCCACGCGCTCTACTGACGGGCTGATGTCGTGGAGCAGCCCGCAGCCCATCGACCATCTGGTCGTCGGCGATGCGGTGAGCAACCAGAAGCTGCTGGTCGACGCCAAGGGCAACCTCACGGCTGCGTGGGTGCAAGGTGGTGACGACCTCGAACCCGCCATCTACTCTGCCCGCTACGACGTGGCCGCAGGGACCTGGAGCGACGCGGTACCCGTCGCGAGCCGGCCCGTGACCGGCAGCTTCGACGCTTTCTCGATGGGCATCGACGGCGCGGGCGTGGTCACGATGGCGTGGGCCCACGACATTGGTGGCGGTGTGCCGCCAGGCGTCGAAGCCGCGCGCTACGACCATGCGGCGGGTGCATGGTCCGCGCCTGTGCGGCTCGACCGGGCCGGCACTGACCCGGCCGGCGCATCGCGCCCCGCGCTGGCTGTCGATGCATGCGGCCATGCGACCGTCGTGTGGTTGCAGAACGGTGGCTTGTACAGCGCGAGGTTGCGGCCCAACAGCGTTTCATGGTCGGCACCGCGCGCGGTCACGCCCGTTGGCATGGATGGCGGCTCGGGCAACTTGTCGGTCACGGTCGACGTGGTCGGCAATGTCGTGGTCGTCTTCGTGCCAAACAGCACCCAGCGCGCTACGGCCATTCAGTACAAGGTGCTCACCGGCCAGTGGCACAAGCCAGTCGCCATCGACACGCCTGCCAGCGGCGTGGCGGTCTCGGCCAATGCACCGGTGACGGCGATCGACCCGTCGGGCGACGTCACCGCCGTCTGGTTCGGGCAGACCGACGTGGACGGTGTGGTGCAGACCGTCCTCGAAGCGAATCAGTTCAGGTAGAAATTCAGCGGCTGGCCATCCAGCGGCTGGATCTTCTGGAAACGGGAGATCAGCCGCGCCTGGATGGCCACGGGCAGCGGCGTGAAGCCGGTGGAGCGCAGCAGCGCATCGCCTTTCAAGAAGGTCCAGTACAAGAACTGCAGCGCGTGTTTCGCGCCTTCGGCCGTCTTGGGTTGAGCATCGACCAGCACATAGGTCGTGACGGTGATGGGCCAGCTCAGCGGGCCGGGTTGGTCCAGCAGTGATGCGGTCTCGTCGCCTTTCTTGTTCAGGTCGGATGCGACCACCGCCGACTTGAAGCCGTCTTCCGCCGCGGCGACGAAGCTGCCATCGCGGTTGCGCAACATCACGCCGACAAGCTTGTGCTGTGTGACCCGGTCGTAGGACACGTAGCCGATGGCGCCCTGCGTGCTCTGGATCGCCTTCACCACGCCATCGTTGCCTTCGGCCGCGACCGGCGCGTCAGGCCACTTCACCGACTGCCCGTGGCCGATGCCGGCTTTCCACGCAGGCGACATCGCCGACAGGTACCGGGTGAACGCGTCGGTCGAGCCCGAGCGTTCGGCACGAACGATGCGCACGATGGCCGTGGTGGGCAGCGCCGTACCCGGGTTGATCGCCGCGATGCGTTTGTCGTCCCAGCGCAAGATTTCTCCGCTCATGATGTCGGCCAGCAATTCGCCAGTCAGCCGCAGCTGGTTGCTGGCGATGCCGCGCAGGTTCACGACCGGCACGATGCCGCCGACAGCGGTTGGAAACTGCACGAGCTTGTTCTTGTCGAGGTCGGCCGCGTTGAGCGGCGAGTCGGAGCCGCCGAAATCCACCTGCCGCGCGATGATGCGTTTGATGCCGTCGCCCGAGCCGGTCGGCAGGTAGCTCACCTTGCCGCCACGCTCCTTCTCGTAGGCCGCGGCCCAGCCCTTGTAGACGTCCGAAGGAAAGGTGGCGCCCGCGCCGCGAATGTCGCCAGCGTGAACGAAGGAAGTGTGAATGCCCAGCAGCAGGCCGAGCAGAATGAATCGCGAAGTCATGGGGAGACGGGGTGAGTGGCGGGGGCTTGTCAGGCACCGCGTGGGGCAATGAGGGAGCGGATTCTAGGATTCCACTGCGTCGCGACCGTGACGTTCATCGAACCAAACAGCCGCAAGCGTCGACCTGTTATCGAATCGAACCGCCTTGTTTTTCGCTGTCGCTTCGGGTCAACACCAGCGCGATCCCACCCAGGATGGTGGCCGACGACAACAGCAGCCTGGCAGTGAGCGTTTCGTCGAGAAACACCACGCCGCCCAGCGCGGCCATCACCGGGACGCTCAACTGCACCGTCGCGGCGCTCGTGACCTTGAGCTGTGGCAGCGCGGTGTACCAGATGGCGTAGCCCACACCTGAGGCCAGCGCGCCCGATGCCATGGCGCACAGCGCCCCGTTCAGGTCGAGCGACGCCCACGGCAGCATGGCGGCACACAAGGCCACGGCCGGCACGACAGCGCGGATGAAGTTGCCCGCAGTCACCGCCAAGGGGTCGCCGCTTGCCTTGCCGCGCAGCGAGTACACGCCCCATGCGAACCCGGCGACCAGCATCAGCAGCGAGCCGGTCAGCGGCGGAGCCGACAAGCCCGGCAACAGCAGGCCGACCAACCCCGCCCCAGCCATCAAGAAGCCAAGCCAGCGCCAGCCATTCAGCCGCTCGCCTCGCCACAGGCCGACGCCGATCATCGTGGCTTGCACCGAACCGAAGAGCAGCAAGGCGCCGGTGGCGGTGGTGAGGCTCACGTACGAAAACGAGAACGCGGCTGCGTAGATGAACAGCGCCATCGCGGATGGCCAGCTCCCGGCCAAGCCATGCGGCCCACCGCGCCAGCGAAGGATCAACGCCAAGACGATGGCACCCGAGGCGATGCGGATGCCGGTGAAGCTCGCGGCGTCGATGTGCGTGTGCCGCAGCGCGAGCCGGCACAGCAGCGAGTTGCCCGCGAACGCCAGCATCGCGAGCAAGGTGAGGGCGAAGGCGCGTTGGCGTGTCACGGCGGCGTGAGGCTCGGTCGAGCTTCGCGACATCGCCGCGTCGACACATGCCCCGAGTTGTCGAGGCAGTCTCGCATGGATCGCAAGGGCGCCGCCGGATCTGCGGCGACGCGGTTTACTTCGCCGCCTGCGGCTCCGTCCAGCCGCCGCCCAGCACCTTGTAGAGCGTCACCAGGTTCTGCACCTGCTGCGCCTGCACTTGAACCAGGCCCTGCTGCGCAGTGAACAGAGAGCGCTGCGCGTCGAGCACGTCGAGGTAGCTCGAGGCCCCGTTCCGGTAGCGCAGATCGGCGAGCTTGAAGCGCACCTGCTCGGCGTTGGTCTGGGCGAGCTGGGCGCGTGCCTGCTCGCCCAGCGTGGCGCGCCCGGCGAGGGCGTCTTGCACTTCGCGGAAGGCACTCTGGATCGCCTTCTCGTACTGCGCGACCGCGATGTCTCGGTTGACCTTGGAGACCTCGAGGTTGGCCTTGTTGCGGCCGGCGTCGAAGATGGGCAGCACGATCTGCGGGGCGAAGGTCCAGGCCGACGAACCGCTCTTGAACAGGCCGTTCAGTTCGGTGCTCGCGGTGCCGACGCTGCCCGTCAACGTGATGCGCGGGAAGAAGTTGGCCCGCGCGGCCCCGATGTTGGCGTTGGCGGCGATCAGCTGCTGCTCGGCTTGCAGCACGTCGGGCCGGCGCGCCAATACGTCGGACGGCAGGCCGACCGGCAGGTCGGTGGCCAGGCGCTGCTCGCTCATCGCGAGTGGCGGCGGCAAGTCAGACGGCAGGCCCTGGCCCAGCAGCAGCACGAGCGCGTTTTCGTCTTGCGCGCGCTGGCGCGTGAACTGCGCGAGCGAGGCACGTGCCGACTCGAGCAGCGACTCGGTCAACCGGAAGTCGATCTCGGAGGCAGCGCCGTTCTCGAACTTGAGCTTCGACAGCGAGTACGACTCTTCACGCGTCTTCAGCGTCTCGCGCGTCAGACCGAGCAACTCGTCGTCGGCGATCAGCGTCAGGTAGGCATTGGCCACGGCCGACACGAGCGTGATCTGCGCCGCCTTGCGGCCTTCTTCGGTGGCGAGGTACTGCGCAAACGCCGCTTCGCTCAGGTTGTGCACGCGGCCGAACAAGTCGAGCTCATACGCCGAGACCGAGAGGCCCACGGTGTAGAGCCGCGCCGGTGTCGTTTCGGTTTCGGGTTGCGCGGTGGCGGTGGCGCCGGCATTCACGGTGGGGAACCGGTCGGCGCGGCGGATGCCGTAGGTGGCGCGCGCCTGTTCGATGTTGAGCACGGACACGCGCAGGTCGCGGTTGTTGGTCAGCGCCACGCCGATCAGCCGCTTCAGCCGCTCGTCGGCAAAGTAGCTCTGCCAGTCGATGTTGCTGGCCTGCACCTGGCCGGCCGCACCGGCGTCGGCGCTGAAGGCCGGCGCCACCGGGGCAGCCGGGCGTTCGTACTTCGGTGCCAGGTTGGTACAGCCGGCCGCCGCCAGCAAGGCAAGCGGCAGGGCAGCGAGCTTGAGCGATCGCTTGGTCATGGTGCGCTCCCTTTTTCTTTGAGTTCATGCGCTTTGAGTTCATGCGCATACATCTGGCGCTGCCGTTCGCTGCCCTTGAAGAGCTTGCGCACCGCGACGAAGAAGACCGGGACGAAGAACACGGCCAGCACGGTGGCGGTGAACATGCCACCGACCACACCGGTACCGATCGCGCGCTGGCTGGCGGAGCCGGCGCCGGTCGACAGGGCCAGCGGCAGCACGCCCAGGATGAACGCGAACGAGGTCATCAGGATCGGTCGGAAGCGCAGGTGGCAGGCCTCCAGCGTGGCCTCGATCAAGCCCTTGCCCTGCGCATGCAGGTCTTTCGCGAACTCGATGATCAGGATGGCGTTCTTCGCTGACAAGCCGATCACCGCGATCAGGCCCACCTTGAAGAACACGTCGTTCGGCAGGCCGCGCATCGACGCGCCGATCACCACCCCCAGGACGCCGAGCGGCACCACCAGCAGCACCGAGACCGGGATCGACCAGCTCTCGTACAGCGCCGCCAGGCAGAGGAACACCGCCAGCAGCGAGAACACCACCAGGATCGTGGCCTGCGAGCCCGAGAGCCGCTCTTCACGCGACTGGCCGGTCCACTCGTAGGCAAAGCCTGCGGGCAGCTGGCCGGCGAGCCGTTCCATCTCGGCCATCGCGTCACCGGTGCTGAAGCCGGGCGCGGCATCACCGGCCAGGCGCATGGTCGGGTAGCCGTTGTAGCGCACCGTCATCATCGGTCCGGTGATCCAGCGCGTGGTCGCGATCGCCGACAGCGGCACCAGCTTGCCCTGGTTGTTCAGCACGTTGATCTTCATCAGGTGATCCGGCTGCATGCGCTGCGGTGCATCGGCCTGCACCACCACGCGTTGCAGGCGCCCGGCGTTCGGGAAGTCATTGACGTAGGTCGAGCCGAGCGCCGTCGAGAGCGCGCTGTTGATGCTATCGAAGCCCACGCCGAGCGCACTGGCGCGGTCGCGGTCGATGTCGATCTGCAGCTGCGGCGCATCTTCGAGACCGTCGGGCCGCACACCCGCGAGGATCTTGCTTTGCCCGGCCATGCCCAGCATCTGGTTGCGTGCCGCCAGCAGCGCCGCGTGCCCGTTGCCGCCGCGGTCCTGCAGGCGGAAGGTGAAGCCGGTTGCCGTGCCCAGCTCAGGGATGGCCGGCGGACTGAGCGCGAAGATGAAGGCATCGCGCACGCCCATCAGTGCACCGAAGCCACGGCCGGCCAGAGCCTGAGCCGAGTGCTCCGCGCCCTTGCGTTCGTCCCAGTGCTTCAGCGGAATGAAGGCCAGCGCAGCGTTCTGCCCGCTGCCCGAGAAGCTGAAGCCCAGCACGCTGACCATCTTGTCGACCTCGGGCTGCTTCAGGAAGAAGCCTTCGGCCTGCTTCATGACCTCGAGCGTGCGCTCTTGTGTGGCGCCCGGCGGCAGCTGCACGTTGGCGATGATGTAGCCCTGGTCTTCGTTCGGCAGGAACGAGGCCGGCAGGCGTGTGTACATCAGGCCCACCACCGCCACGATGGCGACGAAGAGAACCATGAAGCGGCCCGTGCGCTTCAGCATGCTGGCGACCCAGCCTTCGTAGTTCTTGGCCGTGCGCGTGAAGCCGCGGTTGAACCAGCCGAAGAAGCCCGTGGCTGCGTGCTTGTGGCCGGCCTCGACCGGCTTCAGGAAGGTGGCGCACAGCGCTGGTGTGAGCGACAGTGCGAGGAACACCGAGAACAGCATCGAGCTCACCATCACCAGCGAGAACTGGCGGTAGATGTTGCCCACCGAGCCCGAGAAGAAGGCCATCGGCACGAACACCGAGACCAGCGTGACCGTGATGCCGATCAGCGCGGCAGTGATCTGCCCCATCGCCTTGCGGGTGGCGTCGCGTGGCGACAAGCCCTCTTCGCTCATGATGCGCTCGACGTTCTCGATCACGACGATCGCATCGTCCACCAAGATGCCCACCGCCAGCACCATCGCGAACATCGTCAGCACGTTGATCGAGAAGCCGAAGGCGAACATCATCCCGAAGGCACCCATCAGCGCGACCGGCACCACGACGGTGGGGATCAGCGTGTAGCGGATGTTCTGCAAGAAGAGATACATCACCAGGAACACCAGCACCACTGCTTCGATCAGCGTCTCGACCACCTGGCTGATGGAGATCTTGACGAACTTGGAGCTGTCGTACGGGATGTCGTACTTGACACCCTGCGGGAAGTACTTCGACAGCTCGTCCATGCGCTTGTGGACCGCGGTGGCGGTGGCCAGCGCATTGCCGGTGGGCGACAGCTGCACGCCGATGCCGGTCGACGGGTTGCCGTTCAGGCGCGCCGAGGTGCCATAGCTTTGCGCGCCGAGCTCGATGCGAGCCACGTCACGCAGCCGCACGGCCGAGCCGTCGGTGTTGGCGCGCAGCAGGATGTTGCCGAACTGCTCCACGGTCGTCAGCTGCCCGGTCACGACGACGGTGGCACTGATGGTCTGGCCCTGCACGATGGGCAGGTCACCGATCGTGCCCGAAGACACCTGGGCGTTCTGCGCACGGATCGCGGTGTTGACGTCGTTCGGCGTCAGGTTGAAGCCGACCAGCTTGGCCGGGTCGATCCAGATGCGCATGGCGCGCTCGGTGCCGAAGAGCTGCGCCTGGCCGACGCCGGGGATGCGCTGGATTTCGGGCAGCACGTTGCGCGAGGCGTAGTCGCCCAGCGCCACCGGGTCATACGCAGGGTTGTCAGAAGACAGGATCGTGAACAGCAGGAAGTTCGCACGCGCCTTGTCGACGCGCACGCCCTGCTGCGTCACCGCGGCCGGCAGGCGCGGCGACGCGCGGCTCAGCCGGTTCTGCACGTCCACCTGCGCAAGCGCCGCATCGGTGCCCGACTCGAAGGTCAGCGTGATCGACCCGACGCCGTTGGCCTGGCTGACCGACTCCATGTAGATCAGGCCGGGCGAGCCGTTCATCTCCTGCTCGATGACGCTGATCACGCTGTCTTCCAGCGTCTGCGCCGAGGCGCCGGGGTAGGTGGCGGTCAGCACGATCGATGGCGGCGCCACCGATGGGTACTGCGCGACCGGCAGCTGCGTCACCGAGACGCCGCCGAGCACAACGATGAACAACGCGATCACCCACGCGAAGATGGGCCGATCAATGAAAAACTGGGCCATGGCGTGCGTTCCTTACTTGGCCGACGCCGCTTGCGAGGCCGGTGCCGCTGCGGCCGGGGCCGATGCTGCCGCGCCTGACGCACCGGCGGGTTGCCAAGGAACCGCCTTCACCGGCGCGTTGCCGCGCAGCTTCTGGAAGCCGTCGACCATGACTTGTTCGCCTGTCTTCAGGCCGTCGAGCACCAGCCATTGGCCGTCTTGCGCCGTGCCTACCTTCACCGGCCGCGGTGCCACCTTGCCGTCGGCGCTGACCACCATCACCGTGTCGCCGGTGGCACCGCGTGTGACGGCTTGCTGCGGCAGCGTGATCGCGTCATTGGCTTCGGCCTGCTCGATCAGCACGCGCACGTACATACCGGGCAGCAGGATGCCGTTCGGGTTGGGCACTTCGGCGCGCAGCGTGATCTGGCCCGAGGTCGCGTCGACCGTCAGGTCAGAGAACAGGAGCTTGCCGGGCTGCGGGTACTGGCTGCCGTCTTCCAGCACGACACGCACGCTGGCCGAGCCGGGGCCGGCTGCCTGCTTGAACTTGCCGCTCTCGATGGCCTTGCGCAAGCGCAGCACCTCGGTGGTCGACTGCGTGAAGTTCACGTACATCGGGTTGATCTGCTGCACCACGGCGAGCTGGGTGGCTTCGCCCTGGCCGACCAGCGCGCCTTCGGTCACCAGCGCGCGGCCGATGCGGCCCGAGATGGGCGAGGTGACCGCGGCATAACCGAGGTTGATCTGCGCGATCTGCGCGGCAGCCTTGCCCGAGGCAACGTCGGCCTCGGCCTGCTTCTGCGCGGCCACGGCGTTGATGTAGTCCTGCTTGCTGATGGCGTTGGCATCGAGCAGCGGCTTGTAGCGCTCGGCCTGCGCAGTGGCCTGCGCGACGTTGGCCTGCGCCTTCGCGAGCGCTGCCTGGGCGCTGGCGTACTGGGCCTGGTAAGGCGCCGGATCGATCTGGAACAGCGGCTGGCCGGCCTTCACGTCGCTGCCTTCCTTGAACAGGCGCTGCTTCAAGATGCCGGCGGCGCGTGCGCGAACCTGCGCGACGCGCGAGGCTTCGAGCCGGCCGGGCAGGTCGGTCGTCACGCCCAGTGAACGCGGTGCCACGGTGATCACGCCCACCTCGGCCGGGGGCGGTGCGCCGCCACCGGCGGCCGCTTGTGCGCCGTCTTTCTGGCCGCAAGCGGCAAGCACCAGTGCCGCGATCGGCAGCAGGCACCACCAGAGTCGGTGGCCGGCACGGGATGCGAAAGCCACGGGCAAAGCTTGATTCATCGCAGGCATGCGAATTCCTTAGGGCATGCGCCTGTCAGGGCGCCGGATTTAGGTATGGGCTTGCGCCGCAGTCGGGGTACGACCGGATGGCAAGCGGGTCAGGTTAGTATACATACGATAATGAATGTAAATTGACAACTGCAGAACGACATGGTTCGCCGCACGAAGGAAGAGGCCCAGGCCACCCGCTCGCTCATACTCGACACCGCCGAGCTGCTCTTTCACGAGCACGGCGTGTCGGGCACCTCGCTGCACGACATCGCCCAGGCGGCCGGGCTGACGCGAGGTGCCATCTACTGGCACTTCAAGGACAAGGCCGACCTCTTCAACGCGATGATGAAGCGCGTGACACTGCCGCTGGAAGAAACCGCCAAGTGCGCTGACGACCCGGCACTGGCCGACCCGGTGGCATACATGATGGCCAACTTCGTCGATGCCTTGCAAATGACGGCGAACAACCCTCAGGTCCGTCGGGTGTTCGAGATCGCCACCCACAAGGTCGAATACGTCGGTGAACTCACGGCCGTGCGCGACCGCCACCTCACCACGCGCGACGAGTGCCTGCTGCATTCGGAGCGCGGTATCAAGCTGGCCATGCAGCGTGGCCAGCTCTCCCGCCGCATCCCAGCGCGTGCCGCGGCGCTGGGTGTGTTCGCGCTGATCGACGGGCTGATCCAGAACTGGATGCTCGACCCGAAGGCCTTCGATCTGGTGAAGGTCGGCAAGCAGGTGCTCGACGCGTACCTCGCCGGCTTGGCCGTGCCCAAGGCGGCCAAGCCAAAACCTAATCTCAGTTTCCGTTCATGATGCGCGGCGTCGCCTTTTGCCGGAGTCGGTCATCAGCCTCTTTCTCCTCAAGCGCTTTGCCACCTTCATTGCCACGCTGGTCGCCGCATCGCTGGTGATCTTTGCGGTGCTGGCGCTGCTGCCCGGCACGGTGGTCGAGGTGATGCTGGGCGAGACCGCCTCGCCCGAAGCCGTGGCGGCGCTCACGCACAAGCTCGGGCTCGACCAGCCGGCCTGGCAACGCTACCTGCACTGGGTGGGCGGCTTGCTGAGCGGCGACATGGGCATGAGCGTCGCGTACGACACGCCGGTGCGCGAACTCATCGCCGAGCGCCTGACCGTCACCGTACCGCTCGCCTTGATGGCGATGGCGCTGACCACCGTGCTCGCGCTCGGCTTCGGGCTCTACGCCGCCTCGCGGCACAACCAGCTCGGTGACGTGGGCGTGATGGCCGCGAGCCAGCTCGGCATCGCGGTGCCCAGCTTCTGGCTCGCCATCCTGCTGATCCTGCTGTTCTCGGTGAAGCTGCACTGGTTCTCGGCCGGCGGCTTCCCAGGATGGGACGAGGGCATCGTGCAAGGCCTGAAGGCGCTGGTGCTGCCCACCGTCGCGCTGGCCGTGGTGCAGGCCGCCATCCTCGCGCGCATCACCCGCTCGGCGGTGCTCGAGGTGCTGCGTGAAGACTTCGTGCGCACCGCCCGCGCCCGTGGCCTGAGCCGGCGTGCCGTGCTGTGGCGCCACGTGCTGCGCAACGCGATGATCCCGGTGCTCACGGTGATGGGCCTGCAGTTCGCGAGCCTGTTGACGGGCACGGTGGTCATCGAGAAGGTGTTCACGCTGCCCGGTGTCGGCCTGCTGGTGTTCCAGGCCATATCCAACCGCGACATCGTCGTCGTGCAGAACGTGGTGATGCTGATGGCGGCCACGGTGATCGCCATCAACTTCATCGTCGACCTGCTTTACGTGGCGATTGACCCGCGCTTGAAGGTGGGGGCGGCATGAGCTTCGCCCGCAGGGCGCTGCGCCACCGCAGCTTCGCCATCGGCGGCGTGCTGGTGATGCTGCTGCTCGCCACCGCCGTGCTCTCGCTGCTGTGGACCCCGCACGCCGCCACCGAGATCGAGGTGGCCAACAAGCTGCTGCTGCCGAACGCCAGCCACTGGCTGGGCACCGACAGCCTGGGGCGCGACATCGTCTCGCTGCTGATCGTCGGCTCGCGCAACGCCATTGCGGTGGGCCTCATCGCGGTGGGCATCGGCCTCGGTGTGGGCGTAGCGGCCGGTCTGCTGGCCGCAGCCCGCCGCGGTTGGGTCGACGAGCTGCTGATGCGTGCGGCCGATTTCACCTTCGCGTTCCCGGCACTGCTCACCGCCATCATGCTCACCGCGATCCACGGGCCGGGGCTGGTCACCTCGGTGGTGGCCATCGGCATCTTCAACATCCCGGTGTTCGCACGCATCACGCGCGCCGCAGCGCTGGGCGTGTGGGCGCGTGACTACGTGCTGGCTTCGCGCGCCTGCGGCAAAGGCGCATGGCACATCACCATTGCCCATGTGCTGCCCAACATCGCGAGCGTGCTGATCGTGCAGGCGACGATTCAGTTCGCGGTGGCCATCCTCGCCGAGGCGGCGCTCAGCTACCTGGGCCTCGGCACGCAACCGCCACAACCGAGCTGGGGCCGCATGCTGAACGAAGCGCAGACGATGATGTTCCAGGCGCCGCAGCTCGCCATCTACCCCGGCCTCGCGATCGCCCTCAGCGTACTGGGCCTCAACCTGATGGGCGACGGCCTGCGCGACCTGCTCGACCCGAAACTTTCACGAACCCGCTGACACCATGGCACGCAACATCGAAATCAAGGCCCGCCTCGCGGACATCGGCGCCACGCTCGCATTGGCCCGCCCGCTGGCCGACGGCGAGCCGCAGCTGATCGCACAAGACGACACCTTCTTCAACGCAGCGAAGGGCCGGCTCAAGTTGCGCGCCTTCGCCGACGGGCGCGGCGAGCTCATCTACTACGAGCGGCCCGACCAGGCGGGGCCCAAGACCTCGTTCTACGTGCTCTCGCCCACCGCCTCGCCCGACACGCTTCGCGAGGCGCTCACGCTGGCGCATGGCCAGATCGGGCGCGTGCGCAAGCTGCGCACCTTGCTGCTTGCTGGCCGCACACGCATTCACCTCGACCGCGTCGAAGGCCTGGGCGATTTCATGGAGCTCGAAGTCGTGCTGGCCGACGACGATGCGATGCAAGACGGCGTGGCCGAAGCGCACGCGCTGATGGCCCGGCTCGGCATTGCTGCCGACCAGCTCATCGACGTCGCCTACCTCGACCTGTTGCAGGCCAAGGGATGAGCGATCTGCTCGCCGTCAGCGACCTGCGTGTCGGCCTCGACACGGCGAGCGGCCCGGCCGACGCGCTGCGCGGCGTGAGTTTCACGCTCGCGCGTGGCGAGACGCTGGGCCTGGTGGGCGAGAGCGGCTGCGGCAAGTCGATGACGGCGCTCGCGGTGATGGGCCTGCTGCCGGATGGCGCCCGCACCCGCGGCAGCATCCGCTTCCAGGGCCGCGAGCTGGTCGACCTGGCGGACGACGCGATGTGCGAGCTGCGCGGCAACCGAATCGGCATGGTCTTCCAGGAGCCGATGACGGCGCTGAACCCCTTGCACACCGTGGGCCGGCAGATCGCCGAGCCGCTGCGCCAGCACCGCGGCCTCGGTGCGCAGGCCGCGCGCGCCGAAGCGCTGCGCCTGCTCGACCGCGTGCACATGCCGCAGGCCGCGCAGCGGCTCGACGCCTACCCGCACCAGCTCTCCGGCGGCCAGCGGCAGCGCGTGATGATCGCGGCCGCGCTGGCCTGCGGCCCCGACCTGCTGATTGCCGACGAGCCCACCACCGCGCTCGACATGACGATCCAGCGCGAGATCCTCGACCTCATCGCCGAGCTGGTCGCCGACAGCGGCATGGCCTTGCTGCTGATCAGTCACAACCTCGACGTGATGGCCCAGCGCGTGAAACGGCTGCTGGTGATGTACGGCGGCACGGTGGTCGAAGAAGGGCCGACCGAGCGGGTGTTCGAGCAGCGTGCCCACCCCTACACGCGTGGGCTGTTCGGCGCACGGCCACGGCTCGGCGCCGGGCGGGGCCAGCGGCTGCCGACCATTCCGGGCCGCGTGCCCGAACTGATCGACCTGCCGGCAGGTTGCCCGTTTTCCGATCGCTGCGCGTGGGTCGTCGATGCGTGCCGCCAGGCCCTGCCGCCGCCGATGCCGGTGGGCGCAGCGCATGACGCACGCTGCATTCGGCTGGACGCAGTGACATGAGCGCGCCCTTGCTGCAGGTCGAGCAGCTCGGCAAGCAGTACCGCCTGCCGCGCGAGAGTCTCTTTCACGCCGCGCCTGTGGTGCAGGCCCTGCACGACGTGAGCTTCACGCTGCAGGCCGGCCGCAGCCTCGGCATCGTCGGCGAATCGGGCTCCGGCAAGTCGACACTCGCTCGCCTGGTGATGGCGCTGGAGCGCCCGAGCAGCGGCCGCGTGCTGATGAACGGGCAGGACCTTCACGCGCTCTCGCCGCAGGCCCTGCGCGAAGCACGTGCCGGCTTCCAGATGGTGTTCCAGGACCCGTATGGCTCGCTCGACCTGCGCCAGCGCATCGGCCGCATCGTGGCCGAGCCGCTGCTGGCGCCCGATCCACAACGCGTCGCCGAAGCGCTCGACGCGGTGGGCCTGCGCGCCGCCGATGCCGACAAGTACCCGCACGAGTTCTCCGGCGGCCAGCGGCAGCGCATCGCCATCGCACGCGCGCTCATCACGCGCCCGCAGCTGATCGTGGCCGACGAGCCGCTGAGCGCGCTCGATGTGTCGGTGCAGGCGCAGGTGCTCAATCTCATGCAAGACCTGCAGCAGCAGTTCGGCATCGCCTACCTGTTCATCAGCCACGACCTTGCCGTGGTCGAGCACCTGTGCGACGAGGTGGCGGTGATGCAGGCCGGCCGCATCGTCGAACACGGGCCCACCGACACGGTGCTGCGCACGCCCGCCCACGCTTGCACGCAGGCCTTGCTGGCCGCGCTGCCGGGCGCGGCGGCCCGATGACGGGCTACTTCGCGATCGACACCCCGGAGCGGTCGGTCGTCAACGCGACCACGATCACCACCAGCACGCCATAGGCGATCGGCTCGAAGGCCGGGTCGACCCCCGCGGCGGCAATGCCCACCCGCAGCACGGTGATCGCGAGCGTGCCGATCAGCGTGCGCGCGAGCCCACCCACGCCACCGGTCATGGCGGTGCCGCCGATCAGCACGGCCGCAATGCTCGGCAGCAGCAGGCTGTCGGCCGCGGTAGGGCTGCCGCTGTAGGTGCGCGCCACCATCAGCATGCCCGCCAGCCCCGAGAACAAACCTGTCAGCGCGAACACGATGAGCTTTACTCGCCCGACCCGCACACCGCTGAGCAGCGCCACCTGCGGGTTGAGGCCGATCGCACGGATGTGGCGGCCGAGCGGCAGCCAGTGCAGGGCTGCTGCCAAGGCCCCCAGCGCAGCGGCCGCGAACGCGAATGCGTGCGGCACCCCGAGGTTGCTGCCCTCCAGCCACGCGACCGTGGCATGGCCTTCTGTGACCGGGATGGTGGCTTGCGCAATCGCCAGCGCCACGCCCGACCAGATGCCCAGCCCTGCGAGCGTGACGATGACCGACGGCAGCTGCGCCCGCGCATGCACGAAGCCCTGAAACGCGCCGAGCAGCGTGGTTAGCGTGAGCGTGCCCATCACGCCGACCCAGCCCAGGCCCGGCAGAGACAGCGCGATCAGCACCGACGCCAGCGCGGCGAGCGCCGCCATCGAGAGGTCGATGCCGCCCATCAGGATCACCAGCGTCTGCGCAGTGGCCAGCAGCAGGATCACGCTCGACTCGTCGGCCAGCACGGCCAGGCTGTCGACCGACAGGAACGACGGGGCGGCCACGCCCACGGCGCCCAGCAAGGCCAGCAGTGCCAGCAGCGGCATGAAGGGCGCGAAAGTCTGGCGTGTGAGCAATGAGGTGGGCGTCATGCTGAGCTCACACCATGCATTCCAGAACCTGCAGCTCAGTCGGCTTGGCGGCCGAGGCAGGGAAACGGCCCGACACGGCGCCGTCTTTCATCACCAGGATGTCGTCGCTCAGCGCCAGCAGTTCGTCGAGCGTGTCGGCCACCAGCACGATCGCGATGCCGCCGGCTGCGAGCTCGCGGATCAGGGGAATCATCTCGGCGCGGGCCGCCACGTCGAGCCCGCGCAAGGGGCGGTCGAGGATCAGCAGCACGGGCTTGCGCGCAAGCATCCATTTCGCCAGCACCACCTTCTGCTGGTTGCCGCCGCTCAAGTGCTGGGCCGGCGTGTCGGGTGCACCGGGCCGGATGCGCAGCCGCTCGATCCAGCTCGTCACCAGGGTGCGCTCGCGTGCGAACGCGATCACCGGGCCGCGGCACAGCGCGCCCAGTTGCGCCAGTGTCATGTTCTCGCGCACGCTCATGCCGGCGACGATGCCCTCGGCGCGGCGTTCGGCGGGCACGTAGCCGATGCCGCGCTTCACGGCGTCAGCCGGTCCGGCCAGGTGGAGCGCCTGCCCACCGAGCACGACCTCGCCGCTGTCGGGCGCTTCGGCCCCGAAGAGCGTGCGGCACAGGCTCTCGCGCCCAGAGCCCTCGGCACCGGCGATGCCCAGCACCTGGCCCGCCTGCAGCTCGAAGCTGATGGCCTGGTAGCTGCGCGCGCGGCTGAGCGCACGCACCGCCAGGCAGGGCGCCGCTGCGCTCACTGAATCGGGTGCAATAGCGGGCTGACCGTGTCCGGTGCCCGCATCGCGCCCCAGCATCAGCTGCCGCAGCTCGGCCACGCTGCAGCCCGCGCGCTCGCGCTGCGCGACCACGCGGCCATCACGCATCACGCAGATGCGGTCGCACACGCGCAGCACCTCGTCGAGCCGGTGCGACACGAACACGACGCTGGCCCGTTCGCGCAGGCGTTCGATCAGGGTGAGCACGGCATCGACCTGCCCGGCATCGAGCATGGAGGTCGGCTCGTCGAGCAGGATCACCGGCTCATGTGGCGTGCGCTCTTCGATCGCGAGCGTCTTGGCCAGCTCCACCATCTGCCGTTCGGCGAACGAGAGCGTGTCGATCGAGGCCGAGGGCGAGATGCCTTCGCCGAACTTGGCGAGCTTCGCCAGTTGCGCTGCGGCCAACGCGTTCAGCCAGCGCCAGTCGTAGAAGATGCCTCGCAGCGCGGCGCCTTCATGGCCGAGCAAGATGTTCTCGGCCACGCTCAGATTGGGCAGCACAGACGGCTCCTGGCCCACCCGGCCGATGCCGGCCGCAGCCGCCTCGCGCTCGCTGCCGAGCTTGATCGCCCGGCCACGCACCACGATGCTCCCCTCGTCGGGTAGACACAGCCCGGCCAGCACATTGATCAGCGTCGACTTGCCCGCGCCGTTCTCGCCCACCAGGCCCAGCACTTCATGCGCACGCAGTTCCAAGCAAACGCCGTCGAGCGCCGCGGTGGCACCGAAGCGCTTGCCCAGGCCATCCACGCGTAGCACGACCTCACTCATGTGACGACCCGCAGCCGGCTGCGCAGATGCCAGGTCGCCAGCAACGAGGCCGACAGGATGATCGCGCCCTGCACCGATTTCTGGATGTGCGGCGAGATGCCGACGAAGATCATGCCGTTGGCCAACACGGCCAGCATGAGCGCGCCCACTGCCGACTGCAGCACGCCACCGCGCCCGCCGCTGAGGGAGGTGCCGCCGATCACCACCGCGGTGACGGTGGCGAACATCTGCCCGAGGCCGATGTCGACGTGGCCCAGGCCGATGCGTGTCGACTCCAGCACTCCGCCCAGGGCGGCGAGCAGGGCGCAGAAGGCAAACGCCAGCACCTTGTAGCGCGTGACCGGTACGCCGGAGCGTCGGGCCACGTCTTCGCCGCCGCCAATCGCGAGGCTGTAGCGGCCGAAGCGCGTCCAGTGCTGCAGCACCACGCCCAGCGCCAGCACCGCGAGCGCCACCAGCACCAGGTTGGGCAGGCCCAGCGAGCGCCCGAGGCCGAAGGCGCGCAGCGCCGCGTCGCGAATGAGCGGCGGCTGGCCGCCGGACAAGAGCATCGCCAACCCCAGGAACGCCGACCAGGCGCCCAGCGTCGCCATGAACGAGGGCACGCGGAATCGCGACACCACCACGCCGCTCAGCAAACCCGCACACAGGCCCGGCAGCAGCGCGAGTGCCAGACCGAGCACGCCGAAATCGAGCCCGGTTCGGGTGTTGACCACGAGCAGGGCGAGCACCAGCGAGCTGGCCGCCATCACGCCTTCAATCGAGAGGTCGATCGAGCCTTGCAGCACGACGAAGGTCATACCCACCGCAAGGATCAGCGGCACGGCGCAGCGGTCGGCAATGACGAGCGCGTTCTCCAGCGTCGCGAAGCGCGGCTCGGCGATGGCGAAGCCGGCGCACAACAGCAGCAGCGCGGCGAAGGGACCCCACCGGCGCAGCCGGACTGAGGTCAAAACGCCTTCCCCGTAGAGCGGCTCCACAGGTTGGCGCAGTCCCATTCCTTGGCATAGGCAGACTCTTGCGGCTCGCCGCGGAACTGCGCCACGTTGTCTTTCGTGATGACCTGAAGCTTGAGGTAGAACTCGCGCTTCTCCTTGGCCCAGGCCTTGGGCAGCGGCGCCTGGCCGGTGAGCACGCACACGCCCATCGCGAAGCCGATGCTGCCCTGGTAGTACGCATCGCTCGACACGGTGGCGACCATCTCGCCCTTGGCGATGGCGTCGATGGCCTCCGGGATGCCATCGACGCCGACCACCGGAATCTTGCCGGCCAGCCCGGCAGCCCGCAGCGCTTCGAGGGCACCGAGCGCCATGTCGTCGTTGGCCGCCCAGACCGCGGTGATCTGCTTGCCGTATTTGGCGAGCCAGGTCTGCATCACGGGGAAGGCGGCGGTGCGATCCCAGTTGGCGGTCTGCTGGTCGAGCAGCTTGATGCCGGGCTTGTCTTTCAGCACCTGCTGCAGGCCGGCGAAGCGCTTGCGCGCGGGGTCGGTGTCGAGCCGGCCTTGCAGCGCCACGATGCCGCCCTGGCCGCCGATCGCATCGGCCAGGCTCTTCGAGATGGACACGCCCGCGTCGAGGCTGTCGATGGCCACGTGGGCGATCCACTGGTCGTTGCCGTCGAACGGGTGAAAGCCTTCGTTGTGGGCCCAGTGCGAGACGACCCAGGCACCCGACCGGTTGGCCACGTTGACCATCGGCTTGATCACGAGGTCGGCATTCGGCTCCACGTTGAAGACTGTGCATTTCGGCTGGGCGGTGAGCAGGCCCCGCATCAGCGCGACCTGCTTGTCGGAGTCGCCCTGGTTGAGCTGCAGCACGTAGCGCGGGGGTTCGATGCCGGCCCACTTGGCAAACAGGCGGCCGCCCTTGTCGAGGTTGGCGTGATAGGGCTGCGCGATCTCGCGCATCGAGTTGACGAGCCGGATCTGCGATTTGTCGCACAAAGGTGCCGCCGCGGCGGCGGTCGCACCCAAGGCGAACGTGGCACACGCGGCTGCCTTGGCAAAGCTGATGGAGGTGGTGTGTGTCATGCCGCTGGCTCTTCATCCATGGGGTGGCTCAAGGTGGCGCACGCCCTTGGTCGGACTTTCACTGAACGGCCTCGAGCGAGCGCAAGCCGGCGATCACCGGGTCGAGCTGGTGGGTCACGGTGGACAGCAGGCTGTCGAAGTCGGAAGAGCCGGCGCCATTCGAGCAGGCGCGCTCAAGGGCCTCGGCGGTTTCGCGAACCGCTTGCGCCCCCACGGTGGCGGCCACGCTCTTGAGGTCGTGCGCCAGGCGCGTGGCCGTGCGCATGTCGCCCGCGGCGCAGGCCGCCTGGAAGCGCGCCGCAAAGCTTGCTTCGCGGTCGCGGAACATGCGCAGAAGGCGGTGGTAGAGATGCTCGTCGCCCATCATCCCGGCGAGTGCGAGCTGGCTTTCGATGCCGGGGAACCGGTTGCGCGCGGGCGATGCCGCCGGCCGCACCCAGCGGGCCAGCGTCGCGAACATCTCGTCGACGCGGATGGGCTTGGCGATGTGGTCGTTCATGCCGGCGGCCAGCACCTTCTCGCGGTCACCGACCATGGCGTTGGCCGTCATCGCGATGACGGGCAGGTCGCGCCATTGCGGCTGGCGGCGGAGCGCGCGCGTGGCGGCGTAGCCGTCGAGCACGGGCATCTGGCAGTCCATCAGCACGCCGTCGAAGTGCTCGCGCGACAGCATCTCCAGCGCCTCTTGTCCGTCGTTGGCCACCAGCACGACGATCTCGGCACGGGTGAGCAGATCGCGTGCGAGCTCCTGGTTGATGGGGTTGTCTTCCACCAGCAGAATGCGCACGCCGGCGAGGTTGCTTCGGTTGCTGCTCAGCGCCTCTTCGCGCAGCTCGCCGCGCAAGGCCTGTTGCCGCATGCGACCCACGGCCTGCAGGCAGGCGTCGAGCAGCGTGGAGGGCGTGACTGGCTTGGCCAGCGTGGCCGCCACGGTGAGTTGTTCGTTCGCCATGCGCCGCGCGATCTCGTCTCGGCTGAAGGCGGTGAGCATCAGCACGGTGGGCGGGCGGTGGCGCAGGGTCATCTGTGCCAGCTGCTTCGCACAGGTCACACCGTCCATGCCCGGCATCTTCCAGTCGAGCAGTACCAGCGCATAGGGCGCGTTGTCGGCATCGGCCCGCACGATGGCCTGGATGGCCTCGGTGCCGCTGCTCGCGGCCGTGGGTTGCAGGCCGAGCGTGCCGGTCATCTGCAACAGCAGTTCGCGGGCACAGGCGTTGTCGTCGACGATCAGCACGCGGGCGCCGCGCAGGTCGGCGCTGAGCAAGCCCGGGCCCTCGATGACCTGCTCGCGGCCGAGGCCCAGCCGCGCGCTGAAGTGGAACCGGCTGCCTTGGCCCAGCGTGCTGTCCACGCCGAGTTGGCCGTCCATCATGCGCACCAGGTGGTGGCTAATTGCGAGGCCCAGGCCGGTGCCGCCGAACCGCCGGCTGGTCGATGAATCGGCCTGCGAGAACGGCCTGAAGAGCCGTGACATCTGCTCGACCGTGATGCCGATGCCGGTGTCGCGCACCTCGAAACCCAGGCGCACCGAGTCCGCGTCGCGCTCCAGAATCTGCACTTCGATGACGACTTCGCCCTGCTCGGTGAACTTGACGGCGTTGTTGCCCAGGTTGAGCAGCACCTGTCCCAGGCGCGAGGGGTCGCCCACCAGCGCATGGGGCAGGTTGGGCGGCAGCACGAACACCAGCTCCAGGTTCTTTTCATCGGCCTTCATGCCCAGCAGGTTGGCCAGGTTGTCCATCACGTCGCCGAGGTCGAAGGAGATGTGCTCGATGTCCAGGTGGCCGGCTTCGATCTTCGAGAAATCGAGAATGTCGTTGATGATGCCCAGCAGCGATTCGGCGGAGCGGTGCACCTTCTGCACGTAGTTGAGCTGCTGCGGGTTGAGCCCGCTTTGCAGCGCCAGGTGTGACATGCCCAGAATCGCATTCATCGGCGTGCGGATCTCGTGGCTCATGTTGGCCAGGAACTCGCTCTTGGCCTGGTTGGCCGCTTCGGCCACCTGCCGCGCCTCGCGCTCGGTCTCGGCCTGGCGGCGCTCGGTCAGGTCGAGCACGAAGGCCACGCCGTGCTGCTGCGAACCTTCGAGGAAGGCCGCGCCGATCGTCACCGAAACGCGCCGGCCATCCTTGCGAATGAATTCCTTCTCATAAGGCGTACCGGCCCCGGCTTCCAGCAGCTCGGCAATCGCCCGCGCATCGGCCTCGCGGTATTCCTGCGGCGTCATGTTGGGCCACCGGACCGTGCCGGACAGAAGCTCCTGCCGTGTGTAGCCCACCAGGCGCAGGAAGGCGTCGTTGGCTTCCGTGATCTCGCCGGCCGTGTTCCAGAAGAAGACGCCGATGATGTTGGACTCCACCAGCCGACGCACGCTCCGGTCGCGCTCGCTCAAGGTGGCCTCGGCGCGCTGGCGTTCCACGTTTTCTCGCTGCAGGTCGGCGTACAGCAGCGCGTTCTCCAGCGAAATGGCGGCTTGCGCCGCCAGCAGCTCCAGCACCGTCAGGCGTTCCGGCGTGAAGGCGTGGGCCACGAGGTTGTTCTCGAGGTAGAGCAGGCCGATCAGCGTCGACTGCCGCGTGATGGGCAGGCACAGCACCGACTTCGACCGCCGCCGGGCCAGGCGCGGGTCGTAGGAGAACGGGTTGGCTTGCGACGCGTCGGACAGCAGCACCGGTGTCTGGCTGCGCCGCACGTAGTTGAGGATGGCCTCCGGCAAGTCGGACGCCTGCAAGGTTTTCTCGGCGTGCAGTTGCACCCGCACCTGGACCGCATGCTGTTCGACATGGGCTTCGGCCGCAGGCAACAGCGCTGCGCCGCGCGTCAGCAGCAGGTGGCCGGTCTGGGCGCCGGCGTTTTCGAGCACGATGCGCAGCAGCGTGTCGACCAGCTCGTCGAGCACGATGCGGCCCGAGATGGCCTGCGAAGCCTTGGTCACAGAGAGCAGGTCCACCTGACCCACTCCGCTGCCCGGCAGCGCGATGAGAGGCGCTGCGCGCTGCGCGCGGAGTGCCGGGTAGCGAGCATCCAGCTGCCCGAGCTTGGCGGTGGCGCCCCAGCGCACAAAGCAGCTTCGCGCCTCGTCGACATGGGCGCGGGCGGCGGTGGTCGAGCCGCGAGCCAGGTAAAAGCGCGCCGCCAATTCGTGGGCGATGCCTTCGCTCTGCGCCAGCCCGCGGTCGTGGGCCGACTGAATGGCTTGCTCGTAGAGGCGCATCGCCTCGAGGTCGCGCCCCTCGAGGCGGGCGAGTTCGGCTCCGACCAGGGTCGCGCGGCTGTCGAAGTTGTCGGGGCAGTTGCGAGCCCACTCCGCCAGTTGACGGTGGTGGATGACGAGTTCGGCGACACGTTGCGCGCGTTCTTCGGAGCTGGCTTCGTCGCAGCGCGTGGCGCGCGCCAGGGCCGCGAAGAAGTGGTACTCGGCCACCTCGATGTGCGACGGCGAAGTCCACAGCAGTTGCTGCGCTTGTGCAGCAGCCTCGATGGCCGAGGCGGTGTCGCCGGCCAGGAACCGGGCCTGCAGCTTGCGAATCCAGTACCAGCACGCGGCGATGGCCAGGCGCGGGTCGTCGGCCAGATGGCGCTCGAACTGCGCTTCGTCGAACCCGGCATCGGTGAGTGAAGAAAAGCCGGGTGTCTGGCCGCGCAGCGCGCGCACCAGCTGCAGCTGCCCGGTCATGATGTCCACGACCAGACCGAAGCGCGCGCGGCGTGCAAACGCAATGCCGACCTCGGCTTCGCGCTGGATCTCGCTCAAGGGCTCTTCGCTGGCGAGCAGGTTGGTGATCAGGTGGTTGCCGCTGTAGACCGCGAAGGTCAGGTCGCCGCTTTCGTTGGCGACCTCGAAGGCGCGCCGTATCCAGGTGCGGCCGGTGTGGAAGGGTTGCGTCCACGGGCAGACGACGTTGCCGAAGTGCAGGTACACGCGCGCCTTGAAGCGGCTGAGGCCACGCTGGTCCACCAGGTCGAGGCCCAGCTTGCCAAAGCGATACCCGGCCGCGTAGTCGCCGAAGCGCGGCCCGAGGAACATGCCGAGCCACGCATAACCGATGCACGATCCATCGCTGTGGCCATGCGCCAGGCTGATGTTGGCCATGCGCCCGACGACCAGGCCCAGCAGGTTCTCGTCGGTGAACAAGGTGGGCGGCAAGATGGCCGTGAGCACGTCCATCGTCGCTCGCGAATCGGGGTCGCTCATCAGCGGCAGGTCGATCAGCGACTCGATCGGGCGGCCGGCGAGTTGCTGCTGCATCTGGTCGAACTCGGCGCGCACGTCGTCGCCCGTCGGGTGCGGCGACCATTCCACCTGCACGCGCCGCAGGTAGGCGAGGCCGGCTTCGACGGCCCGGTCGCTGCGGTCCAGCGTGGTGTAGAGGTTCACCTGTGCGCAGGTGATGGCGGCCAGCTCGGCATGGCTGGTGCTGCCTTCCGCCAATGCGGCCAGGCGTTCTTCGGCGGCGATCAGGTTGCCGGTGAGGTACTCGCACTCGGCCAGGTGGAGCTTGAGCGCAAAGCTCAATTCGTGGCGCCGCTCGCGACTGCCTTCGCTCAGCAGCGCATCGCCCGTGGCGAGGTACTTCAGCGCGGCAGCATAGGCCATGGATTCCTGCGCGCGCAGGCCCGCGGTGAGGTTGAGTTCGGCAAGCCGCTCTCGTTCGGCCGGTTCGGTGATCAGCTCGGCACCGCGGTTGAACTGGTTCACGACCTCGAAGATCCGGGCTTCGATCTCCGGGCCGGCCAGTCGCGCCGCGAGCAGGCGGCCGATGCGCAGGTGTTCTGCTGCGCGCTCGCCTGACGGCACGAGCGAATAGGCGGCCTCGCGAATGCGGTCGTGCAGGAAGGTGTAGCTGCCGTCGGCGCGGAAAACAAGCCCGGTGCGCACGCTTTCCCAGAGCGCCGAGTGGAGCCCGGCCTCGGTCGCCCCGTGGATCAGCACCAGCTGTTCGCTCTCCGCGGTGTTGCCCAGGCAGGCCAGCAGCTTGAGCGCCGCCAGGGTCGCACCGGGCAGGCGGTTGAGCTTGCCGACCATGAGGTCGACGACGTTGTCGGTGAAGCCCTTGGCGCGGATGCTGGTGGTGTCCCACACCCAGCGCGCGGCACCGGGTTCGAACACGAGATGCCGCTCGTCGGCCAGGGCAGAAATGAACTGGATCGTGAAGAACGGGTTGCCGCCGGTCTTCGCGTGCACCAGTTCCGCCAGGCTTTGCACCTGCGCGCGTTCGCGGCGCAGGGTGTCGACGAGCAGCCGCGCCACGTCGTCGAGCGCCAGCGGCTTGAGCACGATCTCGCGCACCGGCACCTTGCCGGCCCGGCGGATCGCATCCAGCGAACGCTTCAGCGGGTGAAGGGCGTCGACCTCGTTGTCGCGGTAGGCGCCGATCAGGAGCAGGTGGCGCAGATCGGGTTCGCCGATCACATGTTCGAGCAGCTCCAGCGTGACCGAGTCCAGCCATTGCAGATCGTCGAGAAAGAGCACCAGCGGGTGCTCCGCCGTGGCAAACACGCTGAGAAAGCGCCGGAACACCTGCTGCAGGCGGCGCTGTGCGTCCTGCGCCGGCAGGTCCTGGGCATCCGCGGCCAGCGGCTGCGGGCCGATGATGAATTCGAGCTCCGGGATGAGCTTGACGAGCAGGTGCCCGTTCGAGCCCAGCGCGGCCTGAAGCGCTTCGCGCCAATGGTCGACCTGGGTTTCACTCTGGCCAAGGATCTGGCCGACCAGCCCGCGAAATGCCTGCGCCAGCGTGGCATAGGGAATGTCCCGCTTGAACTGGTCGAACTTGCCTGCCGCGAAGAGGCCGCGCCGCGGCACCAGCACCCGGTGCAGTTCGTTGACCACCGACGACTTGCCGATGCCGGCATAGCCCGACAACAGCACGAACTCCGGCGCGCCCTCGGCCGCGACCCGTTCGAACGCCGCCACCAGCACGTCGATCTCGGCCTCTCGGCCGTAGAGCTTCTCGGGGATCAGCAACTGGTCGGATGCGTCGTGCGCGCCGAGCGCGAAGGTGTCGATGCGCCCCTGCGCGTCCCACTGCGCCTGGCAGCCGCGGAGATCGGCCCGCAGGCCCGAGGCGGTCTGGTAGCGGTCTTCGGCGGCCTTGGCCATGAGCTTCATGACGATGGCCGACAGCTGCTCGGGAATCTCGCGCACCCGCTGGGCGGGCGGGACGGCTTGGCGCGCGAGGTGGCAATGAAACAGCTCGATCGGGTCCGCCGACTCGAAGGGCAGCACGCCGGTCAGCATTTCGTAGAAGGTGACACCCAGCGCGTACAGGTCGCTGCGCGAATCGATCGACCGATTCATGCGGCCGGTCTGCTCGGGGGCCATGTAGGCGAGCGTGCCGGCAATGTCTTCAGGCAGCGCGAGCGCATGGCGCTCGCGTGGCTGGCGGGTGGCGACGCCGAAGCCCATCAGGTGGGCCGTGCCTTTCTCGGCGTCGACCAGCACATTGGCTGGCTTGATGTCCTTGTGGACGATGCCGCGCGCGTGCAGGCCCGCCAGCGCGGCCGACAAGGCGCTCGCGATGCGCAAAAACAGGGGCACGGCCATGGGCTTGCCGATGAAGCTGTCGAGAGGCATGCCGCCCGGGTCCGAGAGCAGCAGCGTCGGGTTGCCGTCCCAGCGCACCAGCTCGATCGGGCGCACGGCCCACTGCGGGTCGAGTTCGAGCCGCAATGCCAGTTCATGCCCGAGCCGCGCTGCGCCGACAGAACCCGGCGCATCGCTCGCCACCGACTTCGCCAGCATGGGCTCGCTGGCATTCGGGTCCTGCACCCGGTACAGAGAAGACTCTGCGTCGCGCCGCACGATCTCGAAGTGCCGATCTGACTGGGTCATATGCGGGCCATGGCGATGCAGGTTCCTCGGAGTCTAGCGAGTCTGTCGGCTCATACGCGACGGAAAACGATGCCGCCGACCGGGTGGTTTCCAGGGGCCGTTGAAGGCGTTGCCGGGGCGATGTCCATCGTCCATTAGAGTGCGGCGTGATCGTCTTGCACACAGGAGCAAACCCAATGACGCTGCCCTTCCGTCGGTTGACCGCGGCCTGGCTGATGGCCGGCCTGGCATTCGGTGCTGCAGCGCAGCAACGTACCGACAGCGCCATCATCGGCATGACGCTCGAACCGCCCGGCATGGACCCGACGAGCAACCCGGCGGCCGCCGTTGGCGAGATCGTCCACTACAACGTGCTGGAAGGTTTGACGAAGATCAACATGGACGGCAGCGTCTCGCCGCTGCTCGCCCAGAGCTGGACGGTCGACCCCGACGGCCGGCTCTACACCTTCAAGCTGCGCCGCGATGTGAAGTTCCAGGATGGCGAGGCCTTCGACGCCAGCGACGTGAAGTTCAGCTTCGAGCGGGCCAAGGCCGAAGGCAGCGTCAACAAGGCGAAGAAGGCGGTGTTCGACAACATCTCGAGCATCAGCGCGCCCGACCGCGGCACCGTGGTGCTGGTGCTCGACAAGGCCGACGGCAACCTGCTGTTCCGCCTGGGAGAAAGCACCGCGGTGATCCTCGACCCGAAGAGTGCGGCCCAGGCCACGACCAAGCCGGTGGGCACCGGGCCATACCGGTTCGAGAGCTGGTCGAAGGGCTCGTCCGTCACGCTGCTCAAGTGGGACGGTTTTCGCAGTGCTGCGAACGTGAAGCTGAAGAAGGTGGTGTTCCGCTTCATCAACGACCCGGCCGCGCAGGTGGCGGCCTTGCTGTCGGGTGACGTGGATGCGATCCCGCGCTTCGGCTCGCCGCAGAGCCTGAAGCAGTTCCAGGGCGATGCGCGCTTCAGCGTGGTCGTCGGCGGCACCGAAGGCAAGACGATCGTCGGCATCAACAACAAGAAGAAGCCCTTCGACGACGTGCGCGTTCGCCGCGCCCTGTCTGCGGCCATCGACCGCAAGGCGGTGATCGACGGTGCGCAGGAAGGCTACGGCACGCCCATCGGCAGCCATATGGTGCCCACCGATGCGGGCTACGTCGACCTCACGAGCGTCAACATCTACAACCCCGACAAGGCACGTGCGTTGCTAAAGGAAGCCGGCGTGGCGCTGCCGTTGAACGTGACGCTCACCTTGCCGCCGCCGCAGTACGCCCGCAAGGGCGGCGAGATCATTGCCTCGCAGCTGGCCAAGGTCGGCATCAACGCGAAGATGGAAAACGTGGAGTGGGCGCAGTGGCTCTCGGGCGCCTACAAGGGTCACTTCGACCTGACCGTCATCAGCCATGTGGAGCCGCTGGACTTCGGCGTCTACGCCGACCCGGCCTATTATTTCGGCTACGACGCCAAGGCGTACCGTGACCTCTTCGCCGCCTACAACGGCGCCACGCAAGCCAAGGAGCGCACGCGGCTGCTGGGTGACCTGCAACGGCAACTGGCGAGCGACGCAGTGAACGTCTATCTTTTCCAGCTGCCGCAGTTTGCCGTGGCCAACAAGAAGTTGAAGGGCCTGTGGAGCAGCTCGCCCATCTTTGCCAACGACATGGCGGCGGTGAGCTGGCAATGACAAGGGCCATGACAGGGCGGCCACAAGAAAGCACAACAACGAAGATCAACGAAGCGTTGAGGAATCCCCCATGACTGCATTGCACTCCCTGAGCGCCATCGAGCTGCTCGCGGCCTACACCAGCAAGGCCTTGTCGCCGGTGGAGGTGACGCGTGCGGTGCTGGCGCAGATCGAACGCTGCGAGCCTCAGCTGCATGCTACGTACGCGCTCGACCCGATTGGTGCGCTGGCGCAGGCCGAGGCCTCGCAGGCGCGCTGGCTCCGCGGTGAGCCGCAAGGTGCGCTCGACGGCGTGCCGGTCACCATCAAGGAGAACATCGCGACCCGCGGTGTGCCGGTGCCGCTGGGCACGGCTGCCATGGAGCTCGTGCCCGCCGAGCACGATGCCCCGCCGGCCGCACGCCTGCGTGAAGCGAATGCGGTGATCCTCGGCAAGACCACGATGCCCGATTACGGCATGTTGTCGTCGGGCCTCTCCAGCTTTCATGCGCTGGCACGCAACCCCTGGGACACGAGCAAGAACCCGGGCGGCAGCAGTGCCGGCGCGGCGGCTGCGGCTGCGGGTGGCTATGGCCCGCTGCACCTGGGCACCGACATCGGCGGCTCGGTGCGCCTACCCGCCAGTTGGTGCGGCATCTTCGCGTTGAAGCCCAGCCTCGGCCGCATTCCCATCTTCCCGCCGTATGCCGGCCGTGTGGCAGGGCCGATGACACGTGGCGTGCCGGATGCTGCCTTGATGATGCGTGTGCTCGCGCTGCCCGATGTGCGCGACTCGATGAGCCTGCCTTACCAGCCGATCGCATGGCAGGGGCTGGCGCGCCCGCTGCGAGGCCTGAAGATCGGCCTGCTGCTCGATGCGGGTTGGGGCCTGCCGGTCGACGCCGAAGTGCGCGCGGCCGTCGAGTCAGCGGCCCGGGCCTTCGAGGCGGCCGGCGCCTTCGTCGAGCCGCTCAAGCCCTTCATGACGCGTTCGATGGCCGAAGGCATGGACCGGTTCTGGCGCTGCCGTGCGTGGATGGACATCTCGGCGTTGCCGCCTGAGCGCCGCGCCAAGGTGCTGCCCTTCATCACGGAGTGGGCGCGCGGGGGTTCCGGCCTCAGCGGCGAGCAGGTGTTCAGCGGCTACAGCCAGATGGCGGCCATGCGCGAGGCGGCCGTCACCGCCTGTCGCCCGTTCGACTTCGTGTTCACGCCCACTGCGCCCATGCCCGCTTTCGCGGCCGAGTTGCCGTGCCCGACGAACGACCCGTCGATGCCCTTTGAGCACATTGCCTTCACGCTGCCCTACAACATGAGCGAGCAGCCGGCCGCCAGCATCAACTGCGGCTACACCGAGAGCGGCCTGCCGATCGGCCTGCAGATCGTCGGGCAACGGCACGACGACCTCGGCGTGCTACAGATCTCGCATGCCTGGGAGCTGCTGCGGCCGGCATCGCGGCCGTGGCCGATGGGCTGAAGCGCCTGTCGATGCTGCTTATCCACGTTCCCACACCTTAGGGATAGGCCTTCGCGGTGCCGGCCCTACGCTTCGCCGCATGACGCAAGCTCACTCATCGGAACGCGTGGCCGTGATCGTGGTGCATGGCATCGCGGACCAGCGGCGCGGCGAAACCTCGGCGGCGGTAGCGGTGCAACTGGCGGCCGGCGCGCACGGCGATGTGGTGCGCAGCGACATGCCGATCGAGATCACGCCGCTGAACCCGGCCGTGCCCTTCGAGCGCTGGAACCCCACCGGGTGGATCGAGCGCATCAACAAGTCGCTGCGCCAATCGCTGCGCAGCGACTTTCTCGATCCGCAATTGGGGGAGCGGCCTGACAAGGATCCCGATGCGCCGCCGATGCCCAACAGCGCGGTCAGCCAGGACGACGGCGAGGCCGTCGACCATGGCGTGCGCTTCACCGACTATCTGCTCGCCAAGGCCTCGTCGGTGCGCCGCAGCGAGGTCACGCCGGCGCATTACGAGATGCCGCGCCATCGCGTCGACACGGCCACGCGCCAGTGCGATGTGTTCGAGATGTACTGGGCCGACCTGTCGCGCCTGAGCGGCGGGGCCACGCGCATCCTCACCGAGCTGTTCACGCTGCTGTTCCATCTCTCCAAGCTCGGGGCCGACACCATCTCGCTCGCCGCCGTGGCGCAGGCGCCCAGCGCCGTGCTGCGTGGGCTCGCACGGTTGCACCGGTGGGCCAACTGGGTGTTTTCGCGCCTGCTCGCACTGCTGTTCCTTCAGCTGCTGGTGTGCGCCATCGTGCTGGTGCCCGTTGCACTGATGGTGGGCCGCGAGCGCACAGCTGGCTTGGTTGGCGCCATCGTGGCGGCCGTGGCCCTGGCGGTGGTCTGCGTCTACACGCTGCGTCTTGCGTGGATCGCGGGCTTCTGGGCCGGCGCGGTGTGCGCAGCCTTGCTGGCCTGGCTCGCCGTCAGCAGCCCGGGCGTGGCGGCCTGGGCCGTGTTGCTCGGCATGCTGCTCTTGCTGCTGTGGGCCTATCGTGCCTTTCTCGGTTATTGCGAAGAGCGCTTTCGCGCGGTCTATGGCGTGGGCCTCCTCTTGATGGCGGTGACGCTGGGTTCGATGGCCTGGGGCGCCGCCACTCACGACGTGCCCGGCGCCGGCGAGCGCATGGTCGCGGGCGTGATGCGTGCGGTCGAGGTGCTGTTGCTGATGCAGCTGAGTGGCTGGGTGCTGATGGCGCTGCTGGTCACGGCAGCGGTCGCCCTGGGCGAATGGGCCTGCACCGGCAAGCAGGATTCGCTGGAGCGCCGCCAGAGCATCGTGACCGCGCGGCTCGGGCTCTTCGTGTCGATGGGCATCTTCGTCGCCTTCGTGATGACGGTGTGGGCGCTGGTCTCACAGCCGCTCGAGTCGCTGGTCACCGGGCTGCATTACGCGCCCTGGTGGTTCCAGGACATGACGCTGAACGGGCTGATGCAGACCAACCGCTTCCTCGCGCTGCGCTTCAACGCCAGCACCGATACCTTCGCGGTCGTGGCCATCATGCTGCTCACCTTGCTGGGCTACGTGGCCTTGATCTATCTGCCCAGCGTGCTGGTGGAGCTGCGCATCGCGGGCTGGCCTCGCGCGGCACGCCTGGGGCACTGGCTGACCGCGGGCTACCGTGCGCTCGACCGGCTGGTGCGCTGGTGGAGCTGGCTCATCGCGCTGGCACTTGTCGGCGTGGCCGTGCTGCTCGTGGGCAGCCAGCTCGCGCGGCTGAACATCTCGCTGCCGTGGCTCGGCCTCGTCGCGCTGCCGATGGGCACCTGGTCGGGCGACCTGCTGGCTCGGCTGGTGGTCACGATCGCCGGCGGCGCGGTCGGCCTCGTCGCGGTGGGCGGCATGGCGTTCAAGCAGTTGAAGGCCGTGCGTGCGCCGCTCGATGCCGCGCTCGACGTGGACAACCACTTCCGCGAGTTCCCTCGCAAGGCCATTCCGCGGGTGATGATCCTCGAGCGTTATGTGGCGGTGCTGGAGCAGGTGCTGAGCCAGGGCTATGAGCGCATCGTCATCGTCTCGCACAGCCAGGGCACGGTGATCACGGCCGACCTGCTGCGTTACCTGCAGCGGCGCCACCGCTTGAAGCCGGCCGATGCCGCGACTGACCGGCTGGTGCAGCTGGGCCAGCGGCTCGCCACGAAGAACATCCGCCTGCTCACTGCGGGCAGCCCCTTGCGGCAGTTGTACGCGCTGCGCTTCCCGTGCCAATACGACTGGGTGCTCGGCCCGCCCGGCATGCCCAAGGCGACCACGGGGCCCGATCCGCGCGGCGACCTGGGCGTGGCGCACTGGGTCAACGTGTGGGGCGCCGGCGACTACGTCGGCCGCTGGTTGTGGACACAGGCACGCGACCCTGCCATTCCGGCATTGGCCGTGGACCCGCAGGCCTACGAAGGCAAGCCCACGCAGCGCGTTCCCGACTACCGCGACCTCTGCCTCGGTGCCGACGCGCACACGCACTACTTCGATCTTGACAACAAAGTCATGCTCGACGAGTTGCGTGCGCTGGTCTGACTCGGAAACTCGAAGCCCCTCGCTTATCCTCCCTCGCAACAACACACAGGGGCCTGCGCCACCGATGCGCGGAGCCCACCCGCGAGGAGGAAATCTTGGAAAGCAGCAACGCAGAAGTGCGCCTGGTGTTCGCCGGCGAAATACTGGCCGGGTTCCAGGCTGAGGAGGTGAAGCGCCGCTTCGGCGAAGCCTTCAAGGTGCAGGGCGAGCGGCTCGCCGCCATGTTCTCAGGCGAGCGCACCGTGCTCAAGCGGGCCCTCTCGCGCGAAGACGCCGTGCGCTACGTGATGCAGCTGCAGAAGATGGGCGTGCGGGTGCATGTGGAGTCGCTGACGGCGACTGCGCCATCGTCCTCGCCCTCGATGCCAGCGGCCGCAAAGCCGGCATCGGTCCAGCCGTTGCAGTCCATGGTCCTGCAGCCTACGGTCGCCGCAGCGCCCGCGGCTGCAGCGGCTGAAGAAGAGATCGTCTGCCCGAACTGCGGCACGCGCCAGTCCAAGCGCGTCTTCTGCAAGGAATGCACGACCGACATGCCGCGCGGCATTGCCGCGAAGAAGGAAGACGCCGACCGCGCCCGCGAAGAACGGCTCGAAGAGGCACGGCTGCGCCGCGGCGGATCGGCGAGCCGGTATGCCCCGCCGTCATCGGCCGGCGGCGAGGTGTATTCGGGTGCCACGGTCGAGGCACCGCCCATCATCGGACTCGGCTTCGAGGGGCGCATGGGGCGCATCACCTACCTCAACGCAGGCCTGCTCGCCTGGGTGGGCCTGGCGATGATCGGTATCGGCGCTGCGGTGCTGCTGCCGATGTCGCGCAGCTGGTTGATGTTCATTCCGCTGGCCGTCGCCTTCGTGCTGTTCTTCATCTGGGCCATCCGCGTCACGGTGCTGCGCCTTCACGACATGAACCGCAGCGGCTGGTGGGTGCTGGTGACCCTCATCCCCTACCTCGGCTGGGTGGCCAGCCTGGTGCTGATGTTCATGCCCGGCACCTCGGAAGACAACGACTACGGCGAGAAGCCGAAGCAAGGCAGCACGGCGGCGGCCATCGCGATACTGGCCGTGGTCATCGTGGCGGGGGCGTTGGCGACGACGTTTGCCACCTCCATGATCAAGCGTGGTTCGCGCGGCCAGGAAGCGGCCGAACGCATCGAGGCCCGTTCCGAAGCGGCCGAGCAGGTGGCCGAATACCTGGAGTCACCGGCGGCCCAGGAGGCCTTTGCGACGTATGTGCGAGAGCCCAACCCCAAGGCCTTTGCAGCCTCGGACGACGGTGCCTTTGGCTGGCGCTCCGGCCAGGGCTCGCCGCGGCAAGCGGCCGTCGCGGCCATGGCCGCGTGCGAAGAGCACCGCAAGCCCAACACCAAGGAATGCGAGCTGGTGAACGTCAACGGCCTCTGGGCGGGCCAGAAGCGCTGAGCGGCCTCAGTCGTGACCGCTCGTCCGGTGAGGCGGTAACAAGGCTTGTTTTCCACGCAGGGCGGACCACACTTCCACGCTGACCTCGGGCGCGCTCAAGAACGCCGTGCGAGGAAGAAGGGAGTGCCATGCTGCGCAGAGCGATTGCCGCCTTTCTGGCCGCCGGCCTGTGGGCGCACGGGCCTTCGCATGCCCAGGCGGTGAGCTCGGGCCCCGCGGGCAGCCGTGTGAGCCGTGGGTTAGGTGACTTTCATCGACTGTCGCTTGCAGCGGGCTCGCTGCCGCAGGGTGAACGGCTGGGCTTCGTCAACAACAGCATCAACCGCTGCGTCGGCTATGCGGGCGACGATCTGGAGTGGGGCGAGGTCGATCGCTGGCAGACGCCTGCGGAAACCCTGGCGCGGCAGCTCGGTGACTGCGAAGACTTCGCCATCGCGAAGTTCTTTCTCCTGCACGAGTGCGCCGCACCCTGCGCGTGCGCGCGGCTGATGTATGCCGTCCATACGCCGCCCGACGCGCCGGGACTGGCTCAGGCGCACATCGTGCTGATCGGTGCCACCGACGCCGACCACTCCAACGACCCGCTGGTCTTCGACAACCTGAACCCCTTGCTGTTGCCGGTGTCTCTACGCACCGACCTGTCCCCGGTGCTCAGCTTCGATGCGTCTGCGTTGTGGCGCGGCGTATCCGGTGAACGGGTGGGCAATGCAGCGATGCTGCTGCGGCCCTGGCGCGAGTTGCTGCTGCGCTGGCGGCGTCAGCAGGAAGCCGACCGCCTCGGCTGAGGGCGGCGCATTGCCGAGCGGCGGCTCAACTGTGCGCAGCCACGCCGCGCAGTTCTGCTTCCCGCTCGGTCTGGCGGAACAAGTCGGGCAGGGTCTTGCCCGGCTCGTCGCGGAAGACTTCGTCGAGCACGTCGAGCTGCTGGATGCGGTCGACGCGGAAGTTGCGGAACCCGTCGCGTGCTTCGCACCAGGCGGCGAGCGTCCACACCGCGCCCCAGTAGAAGCAGCCGAGCGGACGCACCGTGCGCTCACTGTCGCTGTCTTTCAGGTCGCGGTAACGCAGGCTGACCTTGCGGCGCGCTTCGGCGGCCAGCCGCAGCGGCTCCAGGTGCGCGCGCGTGCTGGCGTCGAACTCGATCGGCGGGGCGTACACGGCGAGGCTTTCGGCCGCGGCGCGCGCCGCCACGGGCAGCACGGCGAGGATCTTCGACAGCGCGTTTTCAGCCTGCGCTGCCAATGCGGCATCCAGCCGCGGCTGTGCGATGCGCACAGACGCGACCAGGGCCTGGGCTTCTTCGTGGGTGAACATGAGCGGTGGCAGGTCAAACCCCGAACGCATGCGGTAGCCCACGCCGGCCTCGCCTTCGATGGGCACGCCTTGCACCATCAGCTCGGCCACGTCGCGGTACACCGTGCGTTCAGAGACTTCGAGTCGTTGCGCCAGGAACTGGGCGGTGCTCAGGCGCCGCCCGCGGATCAACTGGACGATCTGGA
>Ga0307515_10000869_pt1 | contig 69380 bp, 73 predicted proteins | sample 17_EM_MG_FD_194513 | JGI IMG/M metagenome (GOLD analysis project Ga0307515, IMG submission 194513) | Populus trichocarpa ectomycorrhiza microbial communities from riparian zone in the Pacific Northwest, United States - 17_EM | ecosystem: Host-associated > Plants > Roots > Unclassified | place... | reverse complement strand
TGTTAATTACCAACAGGATGATTGGGTGCAGTGGCTACCCCTTGCTGAGTTTGCTGCTAATAATGGGACGTCGGAGTCAACGAAGTGTACCCCATTCTTTGCAGTTCAGGGGATGGATCCACGAATGTCTTTTGCCGGAGAACCTACATAGGAACGAGATCAACGGCGCTGTGAGGCCGATCAAGTTCAGGCTACGATGCAACAAATTCATGAACACCTACGAGTTGAGATGAAGCGCAGTCAAGCGGTACAGGAAGAAAACGCAAACCGAGGACGTATTCCTGCACCGAATATTCAAGTTGGATCAAAGGTATGGCTGGACGCAAGGAACGTAAGAACCGTTCATCCTACTCGGAAGTTGGATTGGAAACGGCTAGGACCTTTTCGGGTACATAAGCAAGTGTCCCCGTATGCTTATGAGTTAGATTTACCGGCGTCAATCCGGATCCATCGTGTTCAACCTGTCTCACTTTTGGATCCCGTTGTTGAGGACCCGTTGGAAGGTCAGGTAGTACCCTACCCACCCCCTGTGGAGGTTGAAGGCGAGGAAGAGTATCAAGTATCGAGCATTGAGGACAGCCGAGTGTATCGGAATCAGTTACAGTACCTTGTCCGATGGACGGGCTATGATTCTCTTACCTGGGAGCCGGCAAAGTTTGTCGATGGACTACATGCCGTGGAGGAGTTTCATAAACAATACCCAGGAAAGCCCGGACCCTTGGAAAATGCTCTCGGAGGACCTCGAGCCTCAGGGGGGGATACTGTCACGGCGCAGGCAGGTACGGTGATACCTGGGAATAATAGAAGAAAAGATACGGGTGGTGCGGAAGGAATTGTGTTACGGAAAGGCGGAGACATTGGAAGATGTGGAGGAAGCGGCGAGATGGTGGCGGTATAATTTAGTAAGATAAAGAAGTGGTCAGAGGTGTTGCGACGTCGGATGATATGGCGCGGTTGTTACGATAAAGAATAACGGAGTGGTGTGTAAGATCATGGGATAAGATTCGGATGGTACATCGGAGCATGGAGAATGGTTCGAGAGGTGGCAGACAAATTGTATATAAAGAGAGTGTCGATGGTGTTGGAGGATTTCCTTTTCTTCTCTCTTTACTCGTTCTCTTGTATAGCAAGCAATAGTACGATTTTGAAAGCTATCCTGATCTTTGTCCCTCGATACGCACTTCGAGTTCAGTTTTGCGACATCCATATCACCTGCGCCAGACCCCGCCCGTTACAGTGAAGACTGCCCAGATTCACAGTTGGTGTATGAGGATATCGCCAGGATTGATCAAGCCCAGAGAAACTCAGACCCTCCATGTGCCTAAATTTTAGTGGTAAATGATTCATCTCAATGATTATTTTCATAGCTGACTTTCGGCATCAAGCTCCTGCAAACATTCATTCCTCCTGTGCAGCAATGGTATACCACTGCAAGACATCATTTGACTATATCGATGGATTTCAATCAAAGTCGCCTACAGAGATCCGGACAATGGTTACGTGGCTATAGGCCTGGCACAGGTTTATGTGCCCCACACATGTTTCTGAGGCAAGTTCAAAGTTCCCTTCTTGTTTAATTGTTGTCTTGACAATCAATTTAGCGGTGCATGTTTAGTTTTCCAGTGACTGAAATTGTCAATCATATTCACCAAACATACTTCAATGGCATACAACAAATGGGAATCGAAAACAGATCATTGAGTGATAATATCAACTCGACATTGAGTGCGGTCACCGCTCTGGCCATCCAACATTGTCTGTCAGCCTGGAAAACAGGCCAGTTTATGGTCCTGCCAGGGTTTGGTCCAGGAGGTGGAGTACAATGTAAGTGCGATAAAAGAAACATTAATCACACATTTGATAATGCAGGCAGGGATGTATTTCGTCATCTCGAAATCAATTTTCGTTCTTTGTTGCCCGATGTTCAAGCCTACACAATGGACAATTTGCGCAGTGTGATTTGCAGAAGAATCCACTCAACTGGTACCAACCCAACGATAGCACAGCCTCACAAAGATCAGGGCAGCGTTCAAGAGAACTTCCTTGATTATGCCCTGGAGGAACTGACGGTGCAGCCCGACTATTCTTTTAATTTTCTTACGAGCTTTTTTGCTGCTACTGAAACTAGCATGCAATTCTCAGCTGTTGTGCCTATGGGTGGTTCTGCCATTGCCAGCAGCAGCCAGCCCATCCCCTGCAGCAACAGCAATAGCAACAGCAATCACATCACCAACATCACCAACATCACCAGCATTGAGAATACGGAAGTAGTCGATAGAAGTATGATTGTAGAGGCGGTGATGTTGCTTGGAGGTTACGAATGCTGTCAGTGATCGGATTTAGGATTTTCTTCGTGTGCAACTTTATTCCAAGTTTCAAAGATATATCCCAATGATATTAGATGTAATAGAACTGATTGTTTACTGAAGTTTGATTTCAAACAGGTGAAACCATAATCGCGATGATGCATCACCCTCCCACGACGGTTGAACCACTGCATGGTATTAAACAATATTCTATCAACAAAGGAAATATCGTGAACCACTTCTGCATAGTACCTATCATCAGTAAAATTATGTCATGGGAGTATTTATATACAACAACTACATCCGTCATTTCATGTACGGAGCAAATACTATCACACTCGCGACGCCGAATTGAATTGTATCATGTAGTAGTATGCGGAGACATGATTAGTGTTATTGTGAAACGAAGTGTGAACTCTTCGTCAAGATCTCGTTGTCAAATTCGTAAATGTTGGTACTGTGGTCATGATCCATGACAACAGCATTGCGACAACTCAATGTACACTCTGGAATGTTAAAGCGATGCCATGTTTCAGGGAAACCTCAATTTCATTTTGTTGAGTTTGTGGGTATAGTAAACTAAGAATATTTAATGAAGGAAATTTAGATTTTGCCAATGTGAACACTCCACCACTCCTCTACCGGCATCCAAGTGCAATTCGGAAGAATGAGGAGTTTTGCTTAAAGGAGTGCAGAAAAGGGATGAGAAGATATGATCGGGTAACCGGCCATGAGGAACCACACATATTGTGTTCATCTATCAAAGTGTGGCAAAAGTTTGTTTGAACCAAGAGCTGGGGATGATAGACTGTGCATTTCATTGTCTGATAAGATGAGATAATATCTCTCTACTCTGGGGTCTCCCAAATATATCATCCCTGTCATTGATTCCATCTCAATTCTCCCTGTATCTGCATACACCCCCCCCTCCCCATCACTCAAGACTCTTCTCACAGTGCGAAATCATTCTCACAGACATGTCAAATGGCCTACAAATTGATTCCCTGCAGACTGTGGAATGCATCATGTCATGGGATGCTCTGCAAATTGGGCTTCCACAGATTGTGGTCACAGGATCTCAGTTGGAAGACGCTGGCAAAGATGAGCTAGATATGGAACAGGCTGAGGACGAGAATATGGACATCTGGGAACTGCTGCAGACGGGAATATTGATGTGGAAATCAGGTAAAGTCCGAGAACGTGTGTACGATTTTATGCATTATATACCTCGCTCACATTGATCAGAAGGCTTCCTTCGACTGGTCCAATCCAAACCCGTCCAGTCCAACACTGCCAGTCTGTAGTCTGGTCAATTCCGACTCCCCTGCTGGACTGGCCCGGACCAATCCCTACACCATACCAGGATCGTTTGGACTGGTGAAATCATTGCAAAGTTCAATGGACACACAGATTCCTGTAAAGACACTGCTCCGGCCAAAATGCAGCTCTCTCAAGTCCAGATCTAAAGAATACTCCTAAGCGATTACTCAAGTAGCATTTTAATGAGACTCCCAATGAGGCTATTAAGTTAGCTCTCAATTATGCTCTCAAGTAGGCTCTGAAGTAGACATTCAACATGCTCTCAATCAGTCTGTCAGTACCAGCAAGGCTTGTTGCTGGTTACAACTGGTAGATATTTGTTGACTGCTAGTAATATAGAGTCCAATACTCCCACACACAGCTGTCTATCATCCACCTAAGGATGACAGTTGATGGCAAGTTGCATGGGGGTCTATGGGAAGCTCACTATGAGCTGCATCTGTGTATGTGTTTGTGTAGTACTGTGCATTGTCGATTTGCACTTTTTCTGATGTTGAATCAATGGATATCTCCAAGTTTGTAAAGCATCTTGACAATTGAAAGCTCTAAGTTGGTATAACCTCTGATGTCAACATATGTAATATTTTTATCTACATAGTGGCCAATGCATTTACTATCACTGTCACTATCTCTATCACCGTCACCATCACCATACAGCACAAGCAGTCCCTGGTGCTTATGCATGAGTTCAAATTTGATGTCAATCAAGTTGCCAATTCCACTAGAAAAACTCAGTCGGAGATTTCATTGTCTACCTTTCCTGCCCAATCCAAGGTTGCAATAGTCAACACCACAATCATGAGACACCATGAGATCTTGTTGTGTTGGACATGTCAATGATAAGATTTGACTATAACATCAACCAACGTCATGATTTCGGCCATCATACTCCGCTTGCCAGTCAGTAAGCCTCATACCTGCCACTACCCGCCGAGTTTCTGCAACCAAGGCTTCTAAGTGCAGTAGATAACCTGCACTGAAGAGCATACCCTAAATGGGCCGAGGGTGTAAAATGGTATGTACCGAGACTTTTTTTAGTATGGTTTTAATTATCGGTTGTCAGCTATTGTTACATTTCGTTTCTCGAGTGTTGGTACTAATGGGTTTCCACCGCTGTATATCACATTCCGAGACTAGCACACGCACCAGGAAAAATACCTGACACCCTCTTAATTGCCCATTTGTAAATCACACCACAATGTCGTGTAATTTCAACGACCCACTCGTGCTCATGCAGGGCTGAGCAGCCCCTTGTGGGATGCAGTTGCTTATCGATAACGGCTGAAGATGCAACTGGACCGATGGGTTGTAGTTACGTTAACACACTTCATCCCCGCATCTCACGCCAAATCCATCTAGCCAAGTAGTGAGTGTTATTTTGCTCATTGCCCAGATTGTCTCCTCAAAGCGTAATCGAATTGTCTGGTATACGAGAGCAGACTTATTTACGGACACCTCCCATGGAGGTTTCGCTGACAAGTCCACATCTTAGCCGTGAGAATTCATGAATCACGATCAATTCCAACCGACACAATTATGACTGGCACTCCAATTCGCACAGCTCTAAAGGTCGACCTCGACACTCCCGCTTCCGATCAAAAAGGCATTCACAATCGCTGGCACCCCGAGTGTGAGTTACATCTCCTCCCTGGCTCTTGTACTAACTCTGCGCAGTGCCGTTTGTCACCTCCATTACCCCCGGCGAAACCGTCAAAATCGAATGCCTTGACTGTGTTGGAGGGAGTATCGGCAACAATGACTGTGCAGACGATGTCAAAACCTGCGATTTAAGTGGGCCTCATTTCCTTTCGGGACCGTTCGAGATTGTCGGTGCCCAGCCCGGCGATGTGCTTCAAGTCGAAATTCAAGATGTACAGCCGTTTCCAGAGCGCCCGTGGGGCTTTACCGCGGTTTTAGATAAATCCAACGGCGGCGGTTTCTTGGACGAAGAGTTCCCGCAAGCTGCGAAAGGTCAATTGTCCTCTTTACCCTCACCATTAAGTAGCTGACCCGAAGACAGCAATATGGGATCTCTCGGGTATCTTCTGCAGTTCGCGCCACATTCCTAGAGTAAAGTTTGCAGGGTTAGTCCACCCGGGGATCATGGGCTGCGCGCCCTCCCTGGAACTATTACAGGAATGGACGCGAAGGGAGTCAGAGCTTGTTTCCACCTCGCCGCTTTCCAGCACACGCTGCGTTGCGCTCCTGCCCGAGCTGCGAAATGTCCACGCAGGCTCCGCTTCCGCTTCCCTTGCTGAAAGAATCGGCAAAGAAGGCGCACGCACAATCCCAGGTCGTCCGGAACAAGGAGGTAACTGCGACATCAAGAACCTTTCCCGTGGCTCCAAAACGTTTCTCCCAGTCCATATCCCCGGCGCAGGCTTCAGCGTAGGGGACCTACACTTCTCACGTATTCCCCTTACATCTCTCTTAAGACCGTCCGTTAACCCTTCGTAGAGGGCGATGGCGAGATCTCATTCTGCGGCGCGATCGAAATTGCGGGTGTAATAACAATAAAGTGCGAAGTGATCCAAAACGGAATGCACACACTTGGGATGAAATCGCCGATTTTTATTCCTGGCCCTGTTGAGCCACAGTTTGGGCCAGGGCGGATGCTGACATTCGAGGGCTTCTCTGTTGATGAGAATGGACGTCAGCACTATCTTGATGTTAACGTTGCATACAGACAGACTTGCATGAGGGTTATTGAGTATCTGAAGCGATTTGGATACAGTGGGGAGCAGATTTATCTCCTTCTTTCGTGTGCGCCGGTACAGGGGCATATCGCAGGTGAGATCCGTCGTGACCCATGGTTATTATAGCATAGATTGATTGCGTTTAGGGATCGTGGATATCCCAAATGCGTGCACCACGATGGGGATTCCGATGGACATCTTCGATTTCGATATCTCGCCGCAGGCCGCGATTGCAGATGGGGTCAAAGTTATGGATATGGGAAGCTGCGCATATACTAGTGATCGCAAGTAACTAAAAGGCGTTGTCCTACGCAATAAATAGCGAGGTGCTTAACGGTTGTTAATATCTTCCTCCCATGAATCTCCCTCGCTGTGAACAGCCACACTAACCTGAAGGCTGTTTCTTCTGGGAGAGCTCGAGCATTTCCGGCAATGCTTATACATAGGATGTAACTAGTATAGAATAGCAGGGGTATTAAGTTAAAGTAATTAACTTTAGATGTTGTAGTGGTTTATTCTCTCTTCTTGCTCACGATCAAGGGGTGGTGACCAATCATCGTTGATCGCCAGTACTACCAGCAATTTCACCACCGATATCTTATTCAACACATCCTGTGTTTTAAGATGGGATGGCTTTGTGCAAAGTCTACAACTTCCAGCTGCAGCAATTTCTCTAAGGGGAGTCAAGCCCGTATCCTTGCGTAGTGTTTGAGGTCTTTTTCTTTGTCCTGCCATAGTTCGGAGAGAGGCCTACCCCGTAGCTACACTTCAAGTCCAAACTGGACTCATATACTCAGCACATCAAGGTATATAAAACGGAGTTCTTTCTGCCTGGACAGCGTTGTTCTCTGTGGCGTATCCACCCTCGCAGTAGTTGTCCCATCCGAGGTTCCTGCGGATGTCCCTGGAGTATATACTCGTGCCACGAGACAGTTGCAATTTTATAGCTAGGCCAGTAGGTTCTACATCACTCAGCATAACCGTCCGTTCTGTTATGTTAAGTGTATAGAGAATTCCAGTTCATCCTCTATGCACGGAGATTCGAAGAATGTAGGACCAGCTATTTGGGCGGCGTCGCGTGACAAGCGGGTGCGATGGGCATATTTATCTTACCCTATAAGGGTAAGGTAAAACTTATCCCTTATAAAACTAAAGTTTGTGTATATGGCTTATGAAAACCTTAGTGAATGATTCTGTATGGCATATATGGAATGCTTCTCTATTTAGTAAGGATGATAGTCAGATTCTAGTTTTATAAGGCTCAGCACATTTATTGTATAATAGGTAAGTACCGTTACTGCCGGACCAAGAAGTTAACCAATTGGAATGCACGAACCTGCTCGACCCCGCCGCAGAGTCAGATACTGAAATGTCAGAATGAAAGTTTAATTCTAAAACCCCTCCAGGACAATTTTACGCTTGTATTTCCTGTGCGCAGTCGTATTGAATAAACTTCTAATTCACACTTGGGTCACTCAACCAGCCAATATCCCAAGTGCTGCATATGTAGACCTGACCGAACTGATGGTAAGACATCCGGTAGGGCATAAGGTAGCTCTCTTGCATATATCTGGAGTCTTTCTCCTGTCATCTCTCTGTATCATAGTCTATATACACAGTTCTACCCATATACGTAACACCCAGAAGGAGTATATATGCCGCACACTCCAACCCTCTTCCACTTTTCTCACTAGTGTTCTTTGCCTTCTGGCTCAGATCAGATGTATTATGCGTTTGTTCTTTTCAGTTTAATATCAGCAACATCAAGTATTCCTAGCTTCATTGATATTCTGTACGCTCTAGAACCCGGGAACTGACCACTATGCTCGCACATGTTGGCTCCCACTGTCACCGGTATTACACTTTCTCCGGTTGATTTTTCTGTTGTAGCTTTGGCTGAATACGAGAGCACGAAGGAAGGAATCAGTGCATGAGATTTCACTTGCATACGCGGGACGCGAAATCGTAACAGCCTGCGAAAGCAAATTCTTAGCTAATAAATAACGAGCACAACCCTTTGTGGTCATACTCAGTGTGAAGTTTCTTAGCTTTCTATATTAGACGCTGCCGCTTCGTTCATTGACACAGTTGCGAGACTAGTTCATTTATCTCATTCAAGCAACACAACTTATGAACAGCAAAGTCATACTTATTGAAACATAGGAAACATAAATAGCACCAAAGGAAGTCCGGTCCGACAACTGGGATTGATAGATCAAGTTGCTCCATAGCTAGCCTAGCCAAGACCCCCCCGCGAACCCCAAGTAACTCCTCCCCAGAACCGCTTCCTAGAACGAGACCCTCGGCCGAGCTCTGCAAGTCTTTGCATGCTTACTTTTGTAGTCAGCACGCATCTTGATTTTCTTATGGCAGTATTGACAAGAAACGGATACCCCGTGAACCGACTTCTCGTGGCGAAGGCGGTTGGTCGAGGTACGGAACACCGCCGTACAGTGGCGACATCTATACTGAGGCTGCGACGCCCGCAATTCTTGTGTAGCAGACTCAGAAGATGAGGAGGTGGTCGTGGTAGTGTAAGAGCAAGATCCTGATGTATTAGGTAGGTACGAGTAGACGAATGGGCTAGGGTCTTCCATCTCTGATGTTGATAACATAGGTAACCTATCTGTCACTGTGTCACTATACACGAGCGAACTGGGGGACCAGGTCAGATGTAAGTTCGAGAAGTCGTATTCGCCACACGGCTTCAGTCCTAGCTGATGCAGATAAGACACACAAGCTGCACAGAATTCTAGTACTATTGGGATTTTATCAGCCTATAGTTGTCAGTCTATGGTATTGCTTCAGCCAAGTCGAACGAAAGGTAACTCACTGGAACATCGTTGCACAGAACGAACTCAAACTCTTGAATAGTCTGAATTGTCCCATTTCGAACCATCTGTATCAACTGGCCGTCAAAAGCCATAGTGTGAGTTGGTGGAGCGAATGATCGAAGTGCATCGGCGAAGATGCAGCATCGATCAAATTCGACTAGAGAGAGAAGAAGCAGAGGCGAGAGACCGGGAATATGGATCTCTGCTCTGAAGTCAGTTTTCTCTTGGGTAGAGTGCATCAGAGTGTACCTGATAGAAAACATGAAATAATTATGATGACCATGACTATGTCACACATTCTCATTTCGTGATCATTGATTCCTGGATCGACCGCAAACTGGTGAGCTGGAGTCCCTCTGTAGTTTTCCAAAGTATAGCGGGCTGGAAAACCGTCCTCAAGTGATGCATAAACTCCAAGGGCCCCCAAGGATACATTAGCCAATTGTTTGACCTCATCCGCATCCATGCCATCCTTCAAGATCCTCTCAGTATATGGCAATTCCCCAGCTTCGTTTGGGAGCGCTTTCAGCCAATCTAGCAGATATATCGGCATCGCACTTCCTACCCCACGAATCCCCTCGCGTGGCTCCAAGGATGGCCAACAGATTTTAAGAAATCTCTCAAGCTCGCTTCCGCAAATTTGGACCCATTGGTCCACAGCTTTGCGAAACTTTGGCGAAAATTTTGCTGAATAAGACCCAAGCTCATTCTTTGAATCAATAGACCATGCAAGAACTAGAGCAGCAGCAGCCTCCCCAGCAGTAGGCGTATTCTTCCGAAGATCCTTTGCAACTGCTTTCAGAGCGTGCTTCCACGTTGACTTCTCAGAAGAAAATGCTCCTTGAATTTGAGCTGTGAGTGTGCCACCGCCACTATTGATCCGTAGTTTCTCTTCGACGTACTTCCACCGAATTACAAAACGGTCGCGGACATCCCTCATCTTCTCCCATTTGCCATGAGAGTGCTTTTCGAGGATTTCCAGAGTCGCCCGTCGGAGAATTTTCATTGTATAACGCCAATCGCCGAAAGGCCTTACGCATTCCCTATGATTCCAGAAGGCATACCAGAGAGTTGAATGGATATATTGCTCTACCAAATCCTTGAATCGATCTTCCTTGTGCGGTGTGAGGTCCCGAAACCAGAATTCGCCCATTGCTAATTTCTCCACTTCATGCAGGAAAATCCCCCAGTAAGTATTGATTACTTGATAGTGGGTAGTTCCGTTCCTCAATCCAGTATTGTTGAAATTGCCACACAGAGCTGCCAATATCTCTGCTCTTGATATATTACGAAATCGACCGGCAGCTGCTTCAGATGTCATCCACAGCAGCTTTTGAAAAAACCAGAGCAACGATGAATCCTCCAGGGTTCGATTAAGTATGTTAGTCTCGTCTAGATCCTTGACGGAATAGGTCGACCGAAAAGCCATGAGATAAGCCTAGTTATAATAACCAGCGGTCAAACAACTAGTACGCTTTGAAAAATGACTGAGACTTACCTGCAATTCCGCTGCCTGCCATGACGTACCATTACAAGGGTCTGATGTGTCATGTCTCCATGCCTCTGGAATTAGTCAGTACTATTACCAAACACGGTCAGTCGCGATGGTCAAACCTACTCCACACATCCGTATCTGGATATCTCGCAGCCAAATTAAGGTGGTGCGTCTTGCACATCAAGCCACTGTCAGCTACAGCATATTGCGCGGTAATGGGTTTCGAGAATTGATATACCTGCTGGAGACGGCGATTCACGGCTTGCTCAGGTTGCCGAGTGTTCAAACACCGACCCTTTGCACGAGTAAGTAATGCCTGGGACAGAAAAAGGATATATTTTGTGGGACAGTACAACCTGCTCTTTCCCACTTAGTGGACTCAATATCTTATAGTCCGCAGGCTCCACATACGGTTCCAGACACTGGCAAGGCTCAAAACCATTGCCACGCAGACCTAGTTTACGCACGTCGGAGCGGAGGTTGTCTTCAGTAGTCGAGCAACAATCTGGACAGAACCGAAAAGGGAGGCACATTGCCACAGGGTAGTCACTGCCGTACTTGTACGACATTTTTGGATGGAGGCAGCCAAACAGACAGTGTGCGAGAGTTGGCTCTTATAACAAACGGGTACTCAGGATGTAATGTTATTTTTGTTGACGGCAGGCAATACCTGTAGAAGCCTTACGAAGTGGTATGGTTAAAAGCTTGTTCATCACGACCGTTGTAGGGCGACCAATAATGATAGCTTAACAGCATACCGCATGTCTTGTCTCACCGAAACGATGATATCATGCGATATTACCACTGCAGTACTTTTGCCAAGGAATTCCTATTTGCCAAGGAATTCCTATTTGCCAAGCATTCCTATGTGCCAAGAAATTCCTATGTATCAAAGAATTCCCATGTCCAAAGAATTCCCATTTACCAAAGAATTCCTATTACCAAGTATTTTTCAACAGTTAGGCTCTAGTCAATTTCAATTACTCACATCGCAGGCCTCCTTTTGGACGCGTCGTCAGTGTTTGAATGTGGGTGACAGTCTGAAGGGGACTGTTTGGAATGGTAGCGGAAGAACTAGCTTCTTCTCACCACACCCAGATAGCGCCTGAATATATTCCTTCCTAATGTACTGAGCTCACATTTGCGGGTCACTTGTGTCCCGCATTCACGTGGGAAAGCCCTAAGAAGCAACCATACATCGTCTAAAATGATCCATACCTCATGCGAACCCTCTTACATTTGCTTGTTACCGCGATGCTTGGAACTAGGTTGGTTGTGCAGTTGTAGGATCACACATATGGGATTCAAGGATTCTATGTTGCGTCCCCATACGGAGTCGTTCCTTAGAAATCCGGAGTACGCAACAACCGCTAACAATTGATTTTAGGATCCGAGTTTTTGGGTCGGGTAGCAGCCCTGGGACTGGCTCGGATTTCTCACATCCGGAATTTACTCTAGAAGGCCCCCAACCCTTATGGGAATTCTGCGGTACTCTCATCACTCCATCTTGTATGCTACACTTATTAGTGAAACGTGGTTTGGCTCATCGGTGTAGTCCCAATGCTTTTTTCGTGTCACCATTATGTCAAAATGATGAAGTGTCCCAATCTTATCCCCCATTGGCGCTCCACCGCCTGATTCTACGACGAGTCCATATTTATGCTGACCACCCACCTAAGGTTTTGATGGTGATGCAATCGAATCAGATCCACCACTTTACCACCAACCAATCTAATTAACCGTGAGGCGATAAGGGCATCCCCACCCCATTAGCTGTAAATTTTACCGGCGAGTCATCGCGTGACATTCAGCAAAGCAGTTGGATAAGTAGGCTTTTCACCTAACTTAATCTCCTCATACTGTGGACTTCTATGGTCTCTCAAATTTTGCCTGCGATAAATATCCCATCGCCAGCTGTGCATGTACCTGTTCTATCGGAGTTGAGCGCACGACTCCCGAGCTCGCCGGAAATGCATCGACGATTGGGACTGGGCCCTTCCTTTCGGGAGTCTCGCCGAAAGGAGCCTCTTACTCTGTAAGTAGTATGTATGGGGGGTATTATTTCCATATAGTACTCTATCTGTATCGGATATAACTATTTTCACCCCTCCATTGTTTGTGTTGCGATATAGAGGTGAGAACCATGTTCGTATATATAGACATTAAGTTCTTCGAATTCTCTCGTACCCAGACTTAGGTGGATGTTACGCAGCCTTGCAAGCTCAGGCGGCTCTTGTGTCACAAGCGAGGTATGAGCTACAAGCCAGCGTGTGGGCACGAGACAAGACTTGTTACCGAGAAGAGAAAAAGACTCGACATATATACTGAGAGTCTTGGCACTCTTGAGGCCAAATATTCAACTCTTCGGGTATGCCTTGCCACCCTTTACCACTCTTGCCACTCCGAATCTTGGCACTCTTGCGACCAGATATTCAACAATTTAAACACATTTAACATCGAATGATGAGTAATGCACATCGTTCAACATGTCTATTGTAGCCTTCCCCCTCTTTCATCTAACCAAGCGCATAGGACATCATGCAAACCTCGCTATCGAAGGCTATTTGGAAACCTATCTGCCCAGCTTCTAGGGTACCGCCGATGTGCTGAGGCAGACGGACTATCTCAGCGTCAGGGGATCTTCGAAACACTGTTGTATCGGTCAACGGCCTTCCTGCCGACTATCCCCTACATGCTCGGTTTCCTCAAATTCGGTTCCACTTTCTTGTGGGTGTAGTTGGGCCAATATCGCCGTGCGGCAAAGCTGGTGATTAGCTAGCTGGACTTCCAATTGAGTGATGCTAGAGCACCATACTCTGGGCAAGCATGTAGACATTGTTGTATGCACTTTTGTAAGGGCTGCATAGAGGCCGGTAGTAGGGCAAGGAGTAGAGCCCTGGAGGGTGGGAATGAAGTTGAAACGGTGTGAATAAGGTGAGAGGGCAGCGGAGGGAGCCCACAACTTTACCTTGTTTTTACTTTGTTACATTGGTAATTCCATTGGAGTGGGAAGGAGTATTGGGAATATATATGTCATGGCCGCAAGCGGCCGAATACAAGATGATTACAAACAAATAGAGGCCGGTAGTGTGTAAAGTAAATGAGGAGTCAGCACCGACATGCTTTTGACATCTCTCGCTGCTCACACTATCCCCAATGTGACTATATGGCGTGGAAGGAAGTCGCCGATACACTGAGGTCGCCGAATTGACTCAGACTGTAGGCTCATACTCGTAGACTCGTACATGAGTTTTCACTCGCCACTGGCATTTCCAATCATGTACTTCCATAGACTTCCACAGAGCTTTTCCCTTAGATAGTTTAACAGACATCTTCCGCTTCACATTTGCAACACCCAGCATGATGGGATCGCCACTGGAACCGAATCTAAGAAAACTGAGCGTGTAGGGGATAAAATGCCGTGTAAAATTGTGGTTAATGGCTTTGATAAACATGTTGTATTGCGGGACGTGCTTTTGGTTTTAACCTTATCCCCCAAAGGCGGCTGAAGCTGGACTCCATCTGTGGTACTCGGCAAAACTCCCCGCACCAATTCTCAAACGCTACGTGATGTACGATCGATGTCCTTTCTGCTCAGTTCAAACGGTAAAGCTACAGATAAGAGAAGATCGTTCTACGCCTAGAACAGCGATATTATCCAACACGTTAGGCTAGGAGGCAAGGTGACGGTGCACTATGCACTGCCGAGAGTATACTGGACGGAGCTGCTTAACATGTTTGACTTCAAGCTGGAGTCGCAGGAGGCCACACGACGCCGCAGTCTCATCACTATAAATGAAGAGCGGCTTAACTGTAGGGAGAGGAATTTTACCTCCTGCAGCCTAGTCGTCGTGTTGCGAAGCAGCAGTACTTCGAGGACTGCTTGGCGCTTCTCTTCTGTGCGGATCGTCGTCCATTTGCAGAAGCAAACTTGCGTGTGCCTTCATACTGTCTTCTGGTCAGGTGCTGACTGGGCTACTGTAGTACTCTCTTCAGTTGTGACACTAGCGAATGGAATACTGAACAATTCAGCCGACCCGCTCACATTTTGGGATATCTTTGATGTCTTTGTGGCCTGTACAAGGTATATTGTCCCCAAAAGTGACACTTATGCGTATATGGGGCACTCTACTTTCATGTCCTTCCACAGTTCGAGGAACCTTCGGCACGTCTTCGCACTAAAGATTTATCTTTCTCCTTCCTGTCGGTTAATGCCTGTGATCTTGAGCGGGTACTTAAGACACAATTTCCTTGCATAATATTACTTCCTATGATCGCATCGATGTGTCTAACATCACTGGCTTATATCGTTAGGACTTCATGGCATTCTTAACTATTGACCAGCTACTCAAGTCGCGAGATGAGAACCTACACGCGGCGCTCATTTCACTGTTCCTGAACTACCACGTAGACGCCGAACTCTATTAGCCTTCCTCCTAGGTAGAGTTGATTTTGGAGATGCTCGAGGCGGTACGACTGCTGCCGATGACAACATCACCACCGCAAAGGGATTTTGATCCTGTTGAGGTGAAGCTCTTCACTTGGGGTTCATACTTTACGGCTTTTGATAAAGCGTGGAACATATATCAGCGCAGCAATTTGTTCACGGAATCACGAGGGGGTGCCGGTATGAGAGAACGACTACGTAGCTACATTATCGCCAGCCGGCCTTTTCGGATCCGTAGAATGGGTGACAGGGAATCTATGGTGGAGCAGCTGGAGAAGTTGAGTCGTTCGGGTCTGAATGAGTACGAGCAATATGTGGAGTGGGTCATGGCGGAGCGTGATAAAATTGGCGGGTCACTGATCATGGGGTTGCTTTCTTATTGGCCGTATTTTTTTGGCGTCTTGTTTAGTCTGTATCTTTGCGGTTTCTTCTCTAGCTAGGACAGAAAGTTTGGTAATGGCCACGCGATCAAAATACTGGGTGGATAATCGCGGAAAAAGTAGCGGACAGTGACAGGCACTGAGTGAGTTTTCTATGTAGCAACCAGGTACATTTTCCATCCCATTACATCTACTCCAACCCTCGTTTGTGAAAATACTTAACTTCGCAATCTCATATTGCTAAACCTCTGCAATATTTGCGTTTGCATGCTCCATCAATCAATCACATGTGTGCTGATACCAACTTGTGAGAAGTCCATAGAATATCAACCTCCTTGATTCGAGGACTGCCTTCCAGCAACAGATCCAATTTCGCACAGTGAAGACCTCTCCCAGCAACAACCCCTATACCCAATATGTACTTCGCTTCGTCGGCCGCGATCGCTTAAGTTCGACGATGGCCTGAATCGGTAGCCTTCCCTCCCAACCCGTACAGGCGTCATCTATTTGATTTCATTAGCAGAAGGCAACTGGCAGTTATCAATGACCTACAATGAGTAAAATACACATATTCAACCACTACGGGCATCCAAGCCAAAAATGCTAGAATTTGCCCAAAACCGAATTCATTGTCTTTGTTGGCGTTACCACCATATTCCTGGGATTTTCGACGTGCACAGAAGAAGCTCGCTGCCAAAAACCATGATAGAGAAAGGCAGACTGTAGCTACTAGCCACCGAAGGAGACTTTGAAAGGCACCCCTTGCTCGAAGTGCACGAGCCACGGCCAGATCGCTCGCAGGTGGGAGGCCGCAGAGGCAGGAATATATCATACCCAATAGCATGCCTAGCGTGTTCAAGAATTCAAAGATTCCGAAATCAGATAGTAGATTGTGAAGTTGTAACTCTATTAAGTCCCTTTGCTTCTGCTGTTTTGAGAATTTGGCGCAGGCCCACTTTCCAATGGTGATGCTAAGTCCACCAAACTCCATGAATGCGACAATATGCGGAATTGTGACAAAGTCCCATGTGCCCATCATGTCCAGCTCGCCTTTGCACATTGGGGACTGGAAATCGGAACTCGAGTTAATATGTCTCACAATCCACATCGCGTATATCGTAGTTGAACATAAGGATACCAAACCAACCCTTAACCGCCTGCGACGTAGGTTCTTATACGAGAAGCACAGTATAATGTATAGTCCGAACAAATTTGAGTAACAGACATAAACTATAAGGAGCTTTTCATAGAGTGTGGTATTGCGGCGAAACATATAGATCAGAGCTGTGACTGCAATAGCCAGGGCAAAGAATGTTGCTGCATCAAGAAACGTATCGGTGATCCTCTTTATAATGATATTATTCTGACGCCATAATGCAAGAATCTTCGGAGGAGGAAAGGGGTGGGAGAAAATATGGCTGGCTGTCCGTGAAGGCCTTCGACGCCATTCGCTTATATGGTCGTATGGATCGGGAACGTTTGCGAGATAACATAGCGTAACGAACATGAATTGGAAGATGTATGCGAAAAACATCTGTCAAATCATTCAATCTCATGCTTAGATATTAAACTACCGTGTGCCTTAGATCCATGGAGTACTTACACCGATGCCACTAATATCGGGATTTCCTGTAAATCCCACTGCCTCGACACATAGACTATGTGAACAACTTTGCGCAGCTTTCTCTAGCACATCAATATAAAGCTGATCGACTCCGCCAAAACCCAAGAGATCCCCTATAGAGAAGTTCCGTCCATCGATATCATTGCACCAAGTAATGCTGCTAGAGTATATCTCCGAAACAAGAACACTCCCCCAGATATCAGTCTCAGTCCATGAAATGTCAGCTGTGCTGACGGCCGCATCGTACCAGCTGCAGTTTTGTAAGAGACCGCGATGGACCCCTTCTAGCAGTGGCAAGGGGACTTGAGTGGTGTTCACGCAGTCGTACATTGCTTTTGTCGCGGAAGGTCCTGTGATGCTTCTGTGAATGGCTGCAGAAATATTTTCATAATGAGAAATTGTGGCCTATTTACGCCAGGGTATTCATGAAAGCAGAACCACATTACCTAGCACTATAGCGGACACCAGATTGCCTCCTTTCTGTCATGCACAGCGGCACAGCGGGTGTTGCCGTTATATAAGATATCTCATCCTCAATGTCCATTCAATCCTCCTAACCCGCTATTGGCAACGTTCAAGATACCATATAATCCGGTCCAACTCGTTACTTTCTTAGTTTGTAGTTACAGCTTGCTTACCAGATGTCAGCAACATCGTTTTCTTCGTTTTACCAGTCTGAAGCCATATGGCAACCCCAGAGAGCTGAAACCCCTGCGAAAGAAGCTGCATATTCAATGTCCTATCCAACCTGTACGTGCTACAAAAGCAACAAGTTAGTCCAGATTATACGGTACAGTGGGGTGTTACTCGAATGGGACTCTACAGGAAATGCCAAGACTTTTCGTTTTTTCCAGGGGCATCTCCTCTCGGCGTCCACCTCCACCATCAGCGATAGCTAAAGAGATTCATGTAGAGCCCAATTCGAGTAACATCCCAGTACTCGCTGCAGGCCTTGGAGTACGGGGGTTCACTTCAGTCGGTTCTGAAAACTGACCTAATAACGATTACCGATAACTCGACGCATAAACCGGTTTGTGCGAACTAAACATATTGCATTTCTTATACAACTTTCCAGAAGATTCTAAAAGGTCTAAAGTAACGTCTAGTTGAATGTGAATAATGCCAAAGTCAATGGTTCCCTCCGGGCCCTATGAAATCATTTCGAAACATCAAAAATATGTCTACAGACTGTTTGCTATTAGAGTTTAGCTAACTCCGCGGAGCTCTAGAGATTGATACAACGAAACACTTGCAATGACACATCGAAAATAAAAAGCTCCAACAAATACCCAAAGCCAGGAAATAAAGCTCAGGATAGGTCCGAACCCACTTTCAGCTCCTTAGGCATATGGCCTTCCCTTGATGCTCTCAAACTCGCTATGCTCCTACTTAAGGCCGCGTAAATTTTCATATCTACCTTTATTTGTAGGACCATTACAATTGCAACGGCACAGTAAAAATGAAAAGTCCAAACAACACATAATTTGACACAAAAGTTGGCTAAAACGCAGGGTAGGTCTAAACTCGCCTTCGGCTCTGGTATTGCTTGCAACTTCACTTAGGTTCACAAGATTGCCATACTTGGATTGGAGCCAGAAAATTCCCTAAAATGGTAATAATTAAGCAAAATTTATTACTTAATAAAGGAAATAACTGCCAAGCGACCGGTTTGGCTTCTAAGATGTTTATTTGAGCCTCAAAATTGTCTGTTCGGCAATTTTTGACCTGTATGAAACTTTTTGTTAGGGACCTTTTTTTTCTGTTGCATACAAAAGTCCGCCTTATTGAAATACATCAACACTACAACCAAGTCCAGGAAAACAAAACCAGCTCATAGATTTGTAGAGCAGAGCCCAATGAAGCGATTTATGAATAGAAAATTATAAAAAGTGTTTTTATGGTGTAGTTAATAGCTGAGGCAGCTGAGGCTCAAAATCCTCCAGTTTAAGGAGTCGCCAACTATATATCAACGCTACATGCTAACGCTAATCAACTAACCTTTCTCAAAGCTCGGCATATCTTTGAACGGTGCGATACAAATTTCAGGACCCACGCGCAAAAACCAGTAGAGTTCTGTGATAATTCTAAAAGGTAGTTACCAGTATATACCTAACCGCCATACACCCAGAAAAATCTCAATCGTAGAGCTACCCGACTACTTCTAAAAAGCCTTCAGCTCCTCAGAACTAGAGAGGCCATGTAACGCTCATCAAAGATAGCCGCTAACCCTCAGACTTTAGCCCTAAATTGCATCAACCTGATCACAACAGCTTTGAATCGCCTTACAATCGCACTCTACTGAGTGTCTGAATGAGCTGGTATGAAGCGTTCTGAACTGTGGTATCCATAGGTCGTCTTCGACAAACACTTGTAAAACGGACAGCATATGCATCCCAAAAAAACTAATACAATGACAACAAAACGAAAGAGAATCCTCGTAATCAGGACATATCATTACCGGGCCCGCGTATCTCGAGTCTAGATGCTCCATATAAACCTCATACTCCTAACGACACAAGCCACCACAGCACCGCACATACCCAAACCCACAGAACACGGGTGTGCGGGGTTTTGATCAATGACCACGGTTCTGTGCCCAAAAGGCAACACTAGAGTATCATATGCTGGTCACTCAGACAACACTCAGGATTGTAAGGCACACCCCGCACGGATGATTCAATTCTCGCCAGTTGATATCCTTTACGCAATCATAGGCCACCATAGCATTTGAGGCTACTCTCAGCAAACTGTCATCTCTACTTCAGTAATTCTACAATAATATCTGCTCTGCGATCCGGTAACAAAACTCGACTCACATCCCCATCCTCACCCGTTGACACCATTCATTAACAAGTCCTTTGTAGTCCCTAGGCTTATATGGGCTCAACCATTCAAGCACAGCATTACGTTTCCTCTTCGGCTCCAGCCCAAGATCCTTCAACAGCAAATCGATATAGGCCGTATACTCAAACGTAATATTAGGACACTTCTCTCCGAGATTTAAATACCGCTTCCGGAACCATGCATTGGCTTCAGCAATCTCAATGCGCATTTCGTCGACAGGAGGCAAGCGTAATTTGCCCTCGAGATACGCAATGGCCCATAAAGATTGAATCTCGGAAATCATTGCCGTGCCGGAGGTGTGCATTGTCCCCACAAAGGCGACGGATCGATCGCCGTTAATGGGTGCTGTGAGACGATAGAGGCGGGACTGGGTTTTCTTGCGTGGTATTATGCAGTACGGCGGTGGAGACTGAAGCATCGGGAAGGAATGAAGGACATGGGCCTCCGCAGCGGCATCGAGTTTCGCCCACTCTTCGCGAGTCTCAACTGGAACAGTGTCGACGGGAACTGGAATCCCAAGATTCAATGCAAGAGGCGTGTTAAACCGAGTATCGTCGCGGATCCATCCTGTGGCCCAGATTAGAGCATCGGCGGTCAGTGAGGTGTCGTTAGAGAGTTGAACCCGGTGGTCTGTGATGGAAATTATCTCCGCTCGGTGCACGGTCACCTTATCGCCTCGGTGGATGTAATCAAAGAAATCTGTCTGGCTGATGACTCCGGTTGTCGTTGATCCCGACCAGAAGTGCCCCAGCTCGCCTAGTTCGGGTAGCAGCTTCTTACCGTTCACGCTAGAATGTAAGCCGTGCTTTTTGTATGCTATGTTCGTGATTGCCTTCCACCAAAAGCGGACTATTTGATTCCCCAATGTGGTGCCGTGGAGGAAGCGGGAGAGCCAGGTTTTGCGGTTGTAGATACATGGGTTCATTGCCGCCACCAAACGCATAGGACTTAGATTGGCGCTCGTTTGACCCAGAGATTTGGCTGTAAACATTGACTGTCTTCGTGTCAGCAGTGGCAATATTGTATCGGTGTGCATATGCTTCTCACCCCAACCCCTTGTCCAGTGGTCCGTATCACCCAATCGACATGTTTCCCGGAAGATGCCGCCAGGTATACAGCGTCAAACCCTGATTTGCTGCCACCATAGACGACCACCCTTTCGACTTTGTCGGACCGCAGAAAGTCCTCTTTCTTCTTCAATTCAATACTATGGAATGTAGGAATTACACTCTCTCCAGAAATTGGAACCCCGGGAATAAACGGCCTCGAAGTAAGCCCACTGGCGACAATAAGCTTGCGACAAAACACCCTTGAGCTCGTCGGGTTGCGAAGATGCAGCTCCCATCTCTCGCCGTCGTCCGCCTTTCTGATAGTCTCAACAGTGCAGTGATACCTAATCCGCCGGTGCAGATCGAACTTCTTAGCAAGAAGGTAAAGATAGTACGTCACATCCTCCCCGCGAACATATCCCTCATCGGTAGTCCCGCGCTGCTCCATCTCCAAGTCGGAAACTTCTAATCCACCCAAGGCATTGTGAGTCCGGAGACCGGAGTAGACACGGTCTTCGCTCCATGTTCCGCCGAGGGAGCCGGCACTTTCAAGGATGGCGATGTTAACGCGAGGTGCGACTTGTAGGTAGCTGTGGACATTAGCGGGAATTTGGGGGCGGGAGGGGAACGTACGTTTTTGCGGCGACGAGGCCAAACCATCCCGCTCCGATCACAATCACGTCTAACGTCTCCTCCATTGTGAGATGTGGCTGTGAGCGTAGAAGGCTTGCGAGGTCAAGTTGGTTTTGTTGTTGGAAGCGGGAGCAGGATGCGGCCGCAAGAGGAAGGTGCAGCAGGTGCCGAACAGTTAATTAAATATGTGTCTCAGATGCAGGAGACAGTCACGAGATATCTCACCAACGAACATTAACATCTCCGTGGACGGCACTCTTAAGGTTCTCTTTATCTATATTATCAGTACACACTACAATATAAAAGCCAGCTCACACAGCATCACTGGAGCGTTTCTAGTCGCCCGCAGGCTGCGGTAGGGTCCCCCTAAGTAGGTTTAGCTCTAGATTATTCTTGACCTCAATTCTATGAGTGAAGATTTGTGACCAGCGTACGTTACTTAGGTAGTTTGCTCCATATTCTGCTGGCATTTGATCGAACTAGTACTCGAAGGCGACCGAACATGTTCCCATTCCTGGGAATCAGCCTACTACCACCGAAACCCGGAACTGACATGTACCACGAATACGAATAACATGCAGTACATTTAAAACTCGTGATAGTTCCAAACCAACCAATCGGCCAAGGGAAGTGGATATCGTACCATGCCCTGCACAACAGTGCGTTGTAGACTTCGAACTTTGGTAGTGTTAAAGCACCTGACTTTTATAGAATCTGGCGTTTATAGCACCCAATACTGCCAGCTAAGTAGCTAACATCAGTTCTTATTTCAGGAGGATTCCCGCTCTAGAAATGCAGGTTGGTTCCTTGGAATACCGCACACCGGTTCAGTCAGGCCCATGGACGACATTCCAGAAGTTCGACTTTCAAACCCTACCAAAACTCTTCCACTTGTCCAAATGATGCACGACTACGCATCCAGTAGACATCTAATAAAATTTCTACTAAGACAAGCAAATGCACCAACAACCTGCGCAACACGTAACACTCGAAATAAACCTCCGCAAAATTACATTTCTCTCGCAGTACAAAATGACACCCAAAACCCCACAACGCCCTAACACCAAAACCTACGGGAAATTCTGCCAATCCCTATAAATCTCCGCCATAGTCCTATCTTCGGTATCATCCTGTATGGCACTATGATCCTGCTCGGCCCACGGTGTTGTGGTGGCTGTATCCTCGTACTGCATCACACTATTATCCTCCATCCAGGGTGCGATATATTCCTCCTCGACATCAAACAGTGTCGTATCAAGGATGTCCTGCTCTACTAGACCCGTATCCGTTTTAACAGCATACAGTGTCGGGGCCTCTCTCGCCCCAGCCTTCTTCCTGATCTTTTCCCTCTTCTCTTCCTCCGCGCTCCGATGCACGGCGTGGTGTCTCCACTCGACCTCAAGATTCCCGGTGTTCTTGACTAGGCCAAGCCGAACAACACCGCCACAATCATATCGTACCGCCTCCGTCTTCCGTCTCCCGCTTTTGCCGAGATTACATACAAACTCTCGTTTCCAGGTGCCATGGCAGAGTTGGCTGTGTTTCAGATTATACTCAAATCCATCGACTTCTTGGATAAGTTCGACGATGTGATTTGCGAAATGGCGCTGGAGGGTGGAAATGTCTGACTGTGCCATGATAAGTTCAGGCTTGAAGTTGGCGGCGATGTAGGTGTTCAGTTCTGCGACGTTGGTTGGGTATTTCTCGGGTGGGAATTGTAAGGGCGGTGAAGGGAGGGGAAACGAGGGAGACAGGGTGATGGTGCAGGATTGCGGCAGTGGGATGAAGGTGTTATTGCTTGCCATGAGTTGGATGAGGGAGGATTGGAGCTCGGAGGGAGTTGCGGCGGTGAAGGCTTGGTCGACGGTGGCGGTGCGGGGTCGGCCTCTGCCGCGCTTCAAGGGGGAATCCGAAGGAGTCTGTGGGGTCTGTGGAGTCTGTGGAGTCTGTGTTGGTGTAGGAGAACAAGAAAGCCGGTCGGGCCCGTCCAAAAGATGTTGTATTAGGGTAAGAGTCGATGGAGTGGAAATCTGAATCAACACTTGTTAGCAACATCCTTTGGGCGCATGTGGCCTGATGACTTGCCAGATCATAGCGGACGGGTGTATCCTGTACCGGCACCTTATGTAGAGAAGGAGGTGGCTCCATCATATTGTTCAAATCACTAAAGAGACTCTCGATGTCGATTGGACCGGATTTACCGCCCTCTTCCTCTTTCTGGCCATTTTCAATCTTCTGGCTATCTTCAGGCTCCGGGCTCTTTTTAACAGAAACACCCCGTGCGTGACCAAATGCAATTGCAGCCTTCGCCATGATCTCTGCTGGAATCGACCTCCCCAGTGTTACCAGCTCCCGTTCCAATGTGATCCATGGCGGGACCCACCTAAAATTTCGCCTATTCCTCTGGCGTACAACCTTCAGCTCCTGCTCGCTAAACAGTGGAAGTAAAAGGTCTCCCTTCCGACCGGTGCCAAACTGCCTCCGACGGTCCCTGGTGAGCCTGTCGGAGACCCCATCGTTTGCTTTGTTGGGCGGAACAGGTGCAGATGTTGATGTTGATGGGGTTAGTGCTGGTGCTGGTGCTGGTGCTGGTGCTGGTGGTGGTGGTGGTGTCGCAACCGGAACTGTAGGAGTGGACGTCTTCCACTCTGCCTTGACATCTCCAGCCTTCCCATATTTCTTCGGTCTACTGCGTTTACGCTTCACCGGAAATTTTGGCGGTATTACCGGCGCCGGGGTATGGGCGGGGATGGGCGTCTGAGGAGTGTCATCCGATGAAGTAGTAGCACGCGTGGCGGCGGGTGTGGACGTGGTAATCTGGATGTTTTGCTGTAGTTGTTGCGAGCCATGTTTCCCGGACGACTTTCCTTCAGCTTTCTCTCTTGCACGCTTCAGTTTTTTATAACGGTTGAGGAGCACTCCCCGATTATTATTATCGCTTTCGGAAAGTGATTGCGGCGCCTGGTAATTGCCGATTCCGCCCTTCTCAGGTCCGATGGTTACTTCCGGCTTACCTTCCCATTGGTGCCGAAACAGATGCTTATTGCTGGGACCTCTACCTAACCCTTCAAGCTCGCGGACTATCATGTGTATAGATGGATTCCAAGCAGAACTTTTCTTCATCTTCTTTCGTAGCTGTAGCAACTCTTCGGGGGTGAGTTGATTCCATGGCTGCAGCAGCCGATCGCTAACCCTAACTGGACTATGCACAGAGCTTAAAGGTGGGGATGTAGTGTCATTAGATGCTCCAGCTGTTGAAGAAGTAGCTGCGGGGAGAGTAGCTGAATGTTGGCCTATCTTGTAAGCAGTAGAAACTCTACTTGGTGTTAACGGAACCGGATTCTTCCTCGGTCTTCCTGGCCCTCTTTTAACTGGTAATTCCTGTGCCAAAGGACTAGCACTTGGCGGCTGTCTAGCAACTGTTCGGCGCGGTCTGGCGGGAGTCGCGTTTGCCTGAGTTGCGGCGACGCGACTCAATCTCGTGCGTTTCGAAGTTCGAGCGCCTGATGCAGCGGAAGCGACTGCGCTGGGCATGTTGATACCCGTCGCGTTCTCTCCCAGCACCCTTTTTGGTCTCCCCCGCTTCCTCTTTACTCCTTGCGCTGGCCTGGAGATTGTAGTCGGAGCGCTCGAACTTTGTACCAAGGACGGTAGCACAGAGCTCTGCGAGTCTAGCTGCTGCTGCTCCTCCGGTTTGACCATCGTCCGAATTATGAGGCCGCCGAAGTTGACTATCCTCTCCACCAGGCTGTAGGCTCGGACATCAGCACCCGGCGCTGGAGTTGACGTGGAAGGGAGGCGAGATAACTACCCGGATTCAGTCGAGGAAGAGGAGGCCATGATGGCAAGGTCAAGGCCCGGAATATCGTTTCGTCGTGGTCTGTTGTTCAATTGAAGTTGTTGGATGGTGTTCGCGGGAATGGGCGCTATTCAGGGAGCCTGACGTTGAGGTGCGGCTTGAGGTGCGGCTCTTGCCAAGCAATCTAAGATGGCCCATTAAACGGACCCATCCCCTGACAGCTCATATGTGAAATGCTACGGAGATGAATGAACAGCATACATCAATATACAAGAAGGCCCACAGTATGCTCTTCAGTGTACCCGTGAAATATTGCGTAGCAACGACTACAATTCTCATTCGTCTCATTATGAGTCATACGTTGTCACTCGCCACGTGATAATTTATGAAGCTCTCGAACGGCAAACGACGTGACCTGTGACTCGTCTGCGGATTCTGTGCAAGTTGCACAGCATTCTTAACAACCACAAACAGTGTCTTACACGAGGGCTGAACAGACAAATTCATACTTGGTCCATATAGTTTCGTCGCGAAACAACCCAGAAAGTCTCGTCTACTAGAGTGCTCGAGCAACTTCAAAGGTGAATGATAATTACCCAATCATTGGCATATCATAACCTGTAACTACCCATACCATCCCTTACACCACTACCTCTGCGTTAATTTACCCGTCCCCGTCCTCCACATCACGAAACACCACCTCAACTCCATATGAACACACCCCACATCTATTCCCATTAGCCCTCTCCCACTCCCCTGATCACAAAAACCTACCCAATCCATTTCCACGCCCAGAGACTCTAAACTCCCAACTATCCCCGCTCGCCAGCTTCACACGCACTCTCCCATACCTAAGCCTCAGTATCATCTGCGATAGTCCCGTATCGGGATTCGCCTCTCCATCAGGTCAAAATACGCCCTTGGATCGCCTCTCGGCATCATAAAGATCTCTGTGGTGTTATCTTTCTGCGTATACTGCTTTTATTAGTTGGAAGAGGGTGGGGAGGATGCTTCTCCGTTGATGACGGCGCGGATGACGACGTTGTTCCACCACCACTTGCGGTTGGTTAAGACGTCAGCGACGAGGGGGTGGTTTGCGACGGAGTTTCCGGAGGGGGAGAGGTACACTGAAGTATCGGTAAGGCTGCCATTCATGGGAAGGGAAACACGAAAAATGGTTGTCGCGACCGCCCGCTTTCCAGAATTGCAGGTGGTGATAGTGAGTGATAGGATAGGAGGCGTTGTGATCCTCGACAGCGAAGGGGCTGGCGATGTCGTTGGTTAGGAGAAGGTTCCGCACGCATACTAGGGAGAGGGGTAGAAAGAGGAGGGTGAGGAGGTTCATTGTTGATGCTGGAGATATGGCGAGGGTGAAGGAGGTTTATAAATGAGAAGTGTTCGACTGCAATCCCATGCTGCAGAATGCTGCAGCAAGGCGAGAGATATTACTGCATATATTTCGTATGCCAAAAACATGTTCGTTCGGAATATCCAAAATTCTGACCTGCTGCTGCTACTTCCAGTTTAGGACAATGAGCAGTTTGAATAAAAGCTCCGTCGTTCTGACATTGGTGGGAATGTGATTGCTAGATTGAATGGTGTTGAGTTCATGGTTGGTGGTGAGGGCATTGGAAATATGCCCATATTGGGCCAATACTACTCGATGTTTTTACTATCCTGTGATGTCCCGACAAACGCCAGCGGCTGAATCCCAATTTATCCACCCGCAACCTACCTACGATCTACCGGCAACTAGAATACCCCGCATTCTGCATATCGACAACACCTCTGCTCCGCCTTTCGAACTCCAAATGTTTTCTAAATTTGATTGATTCAACGCCGAATTCACTCGACAGCAATGCCACGCATAATCGACTCCCACATCCACCTCTTCACTACCGCCGACCTCCCACACCTATCATGGATGACGGCAGACTCCTCCCTCAACGCTGCGCACTCACAATCCGAATACACGCGCTCCTCCTCCTACGATGTATCGGGGTACATCTTTGTTGAGACCGACCGCTCCTTCCCGCTTCCGCTCACCGTCTCCCCGTCGACCTTACAGCATCCGCTGAAGGAAATATCCTACGCACTGTCGCTTTACACCTCCTCTGCCACGCCGGCACTGTTAGGGATGATTCCGTTCGCACCGGTTCCGCTTGGGAGCGCAGGGATGCGGAAGTGGTGGGAGTTAGTGCTCACGCTTGGGCGCAGGGAGACGGTGGAGGGGATGGTTCGGGGAGTGCGGTATTTGGTACAGGATAAGCCACGGAGGACGCTGACGGAGGCGGGGTTTGTTGACGGTGTGCGGTGGGTGCTGGAACGGGGGTGGGTTTTTGAGCTTGGGGTAGATGTGAGGAGTGGTGGGATGTGGCAACTGGAGGAGGCGGTGGAGGTGATGCGGGAGCTGCCGGGGGATGGGTGGGTTGTTATCGGTGGGTTGCTCTATGTGGTAGATGAGTAGGGCTAACGGGTGTAGGACATATGGCGAAGCCGGATTTGCATATTCCTGCGGAAGAGATGTGGGAACGGACGCATGAGTGGCGAGGACAGCTACAGGCGCTCGCGAAGTATCCGAACGTTGCAGTGAAGTTATCGGGGGTGTTTTCGGAGTTAGATTACGATCAAGTCACGGCGGATGTGGAGTGTATCGCGCAGCAGATCCTACCTTGGGTACTGAGCATATTCACCATCTTTGGGGCGCCACGGGTGATCTGGGGGAGTGATTGGCCGGTGTGCAACATTGGGTATGGAAATATGGTGGGGCGTGAAAAGCAAGATGGGGCTTGGGAGGCGTGGAGGGCTGTGAGTGAGAGGTTGCTGGAGTTGCTGGTAGAAAAAGGAGATTTGACGAAAGAAGAGGTAGGAGGTGTGTGGGGACAGGTAGTGGCGAGAATATATAAGTTGGGACTGTAATTATAATTTGGAAAGAGATAATGTTCATATCCTCCTACTGAGGTGGACGTTATTAAGGACTGTAAGCTGAGTTAAGCACAGTGAGACATCACATATCATTGCTCATTTCTAGATCTCGATTGTGAATCAACAGGTAACCAGTGGTGTTTCACGTGAGATACAACGTTTAACATTCGTTGCGTAGCCAACCCATCCATTTGTTTAGGGGCGCGTCGGCTGCCATTAGTGCTCGACTTGGGAAGAGACCGGTGGAGATATTTGAGACGTCTTGTCTCGTTGACCGTCTTACATTAACGAGTAACCGACCACTGAAATAGTACGCCTATATTGCACGCATTAGCCATATCTTTAGCTCTCCAAGACGGTTTGCTGCTACTACCACCACCACCCCGACCTTATGTAACTATGCTGCAAGATCTTAAAACTCCGATAACTCGAGAGAATGTGAGACAAGATGGAACTTTGAGATCCATTTAACGTAGCTACATTGATCTTCGGATCCCGGGTTTAACGCTTGCTAGTAGTACGAAGTTCAGCCAAAGATGGGGACAATCGAATGTACTGAATACAAGGTGCAGACCTTAGAGAGTCCGACCTCCAGTTGCGAGCCGAAAAGGGTCTAGCGTGGATTATCTCCTGCGCAGCTCTAGAGTATTAGTCTCGGAGTGTGAACAGTAGCCGTTTCCCGGACCGGTTAGCGTAGTTTTAGTTCATGATAGACTTGAGCAGAGCCCCACGATCCTTTTGTTTCGATCAATTCTCTCTCTATTTTGCTGTACTCGAGCTCTAGTTCTTTGATTCCGTCTGCGCCGGATTGCGTCGCTGCCCTACCCGTCGATATCAAAAGTTCTCGGACACCCCTTTTCAGGAAACAATCTGAGACATCGCCTAGGAGCGCCAACTGTATTTGGTTACCATGAGGTCAGATATGGAAATTTTGCACAGACCCATGTGATGTTATAACAAGCAATCTAATCTAATCAATCTAGCTGCTATCCAGTAACTTTTGATATATCATCCAGCAGGCTTCTCTTTCGCCATTCATCACTCCCCAGCCAACGCCAACTGCATTCATAACATTACCGAGGCTAATAAGGACCGCACCGCCATAATTCAGTGGTTCCGGGCGCTGAGGTGCTTGGTTTGTTATTTTTGCAATCGTAATCGTAACCAAGCTCGATCTTCAGTAATCTGGGAGAGGAGTGACCGATGATAACTAGAACCCAAACAGCAAACATACTAAAATCTCGCTCAGACGCGTGGAACTTGTTTGTTAGACCGATGTGGATAATAAATACTATGATGGGAAGCAGGCACAAGAATCTGATGTGTTACATCGGTCTGAGAGATTGTTAACACTAAGCACCCAAAACCACTGAATTATGACAGGAAGGATCTTAATGACCACCGTAATCACATTCAACCCCTCTCTACAAATGCCTCCGATGACCTCTTTCATCAATATAGATACTGCTACCACTACGAAGCCATCTATGAGGGAGTTGCCCAACTACCACCACCGATCCAGGTCCTTGTTAATGACAAAGGAGATCTTTTACTACTGCATTCTATCCCTCGAATCATCACTGGCGTTTTGGGCCGATTTCAGGTCCGTTTTATATCGGAAGGATATACGAGCGGCCCGGCTTAATGCATATTCTCGAATTCATCAAGAACTGTAACAAGTACACGATCAGATCCGGCAACTGATCGTGGCGGCCAAATCCAAGATCATCACGCAACCCCCATCATTGGTGAGTTTGCTAAATACCTACAGTCCGCGTCTATGGTATATACATACACTGCGCTAACTCTACACAGTTGGCAATGTAACCTAACTGTCCAGTCGTTTGTAGTTTAGGAACAGCGCAAATGTAATACACCGCAGGTCACCGTTCCCCTCAACCTGTGTCTCTGCCCGCCGCTCAAGGAATTGGTTGTCGATAGCGGCGGTAGAGGTTTACTTCTCTTCTGGTCAAATAGCCGTTGACGAACTCGCAACAAGCGAAGAGAGCCAAGCAACCGTGAGCGGAACAATGGTTGCTAAGGAAAGTAAAATGCCATAAGCTCCCGTGTCGACGTCGGCTGGTTATCCTCAGTACGGAAAGGCGCAGGCATCGATGTCGCAGAAACCGGTGAAGATCGTCACAAAGCGAATCCAGCCGAAAGCTACCAAGGCCGCAAGGTTCCAGCGTGCAAAGGCATCCCTTCTCGAAGGCTAGCGGTGCACTGAAGCCTTAGGTAATGGGGCGGAATTATCCTCTTCGACTCAAGCAGATTTCTGAGCATTAATCAAGGATACCATACGAGATGTATGCAAAGATGGCGGGCAAGAACACGATCAAGGTGCGCGGGTCGAGTGAAAAGATATTACCTTGTGCCTGCCAAACTGGGAGGTTGACACCGACGTCTGGGTGAACAAGCGCAACTTGTATGCGCCGAACTGAAGAAGCTCGATATCTTGTCGTTCGAGAGGCATCAAAGTGTTTGGGAACGATCTTGAATTCCATAAATACCACCTTGACATGATGTGCCTTCACCACAGGCTGGGTGATTGAGTTTTTAGGGTAGGTCAAGGGTTGACAGAGGTTGAAAGTGTATCTTGGAACTTAGAGAGGTCCGAAGTGGAGTTTGATCGTTCACCTCATCCTCACACTTAAACACAACAGGTGCGATCTCTGCAAACTAAAAGCGTATCTCTCCTAACCGCGTTAACTGCCGTAACCACGAGAACGAGAGGTAGAGGGAGGGGGGAAGTGGGCGCTGCTATACTCTAGATAGAGTGAATGCAGTATGATTAAACGAAACAAAAAAAATTGCGTAAACCCTCCAAACCCGCTAACCCCATCTGCCACCTCACTATGTCTAAATTCCCGCAATTGCGCATCTCCGATTCCACGCTCGAGGGAATCCTCAAACGGAGGGTGCGTATGGGAGAGGCCGATGGAGTAGTAATTGCGAGGAGGACCGTGAAATTTGCTTCCGCGTAATATCAGCAGAGGAGAGCCCGTACCTTGTGTGCATCACCGAATCACCGACCTATTCCATACCAACCTCAGGCACGCGTTATATTCGGCGGGCGATGGCAGTGAGGCCGTATATCAGACCAGTTCACTGAACAATACCACTCTCTTCTCAAGTGTGCACGTCCACAAGGTGACTAGGATGCTTAGGCTTGCCTTGCCCTGCCGCTCATTTCCTTCTGCACCCTTTGCCAAGCCGACCTGCGTCATCGGGTAATCGATGTACCCGGTAGGTAGAGCGTATGTGCCGAGCACCAGTGGAAGAGTTTAAATCACCATGTCTGCCCGGATTTTGGTCAATATCACAGTTATTACGCATTATGACGGTGTCTGATGATCTCCGGTGTCTCCTCGAAGATCACACCCCCGAGTGGACTCACCACCACTGGAGCTGGGGGAACCTCGCTCCATTGCTGTTGGTTCTGTTCCCTGTCTGGTGGGTAACGGTCATTGTCTACCGCATCTGGTTCCATCCGCTCTCGCATATCCCCGGTCCCCGCTTGGCCGCTGCGACACATCTATACCATGCGTATTACCAAGTGCACCAGGGCGGGATGTTTTTCAAGAAGCGGCCTGAGTTGATGGATAAATACGGTAAGTTTTGTTCCGACGCTGGTGGAGGGATGCTAACGTGGTAGGACCCGTGGTGAGGATCTCGCCGACAGATGTTGAGATATATGACCCGGAGCTTTACCACTCGTATGTAGAACCCACAGATACACTCACAGTGTTCTCACCCAAAGTAGTGTCCACAGCCAAAAGACACCATACCTCAAAGACCCAAGACACTACCACCGCATGCCCGCTGGCGGGTCCTCAGCAGTCATGCTAGACCCACAAGTCCATCATCTCCGCCGGGGGCTGATAAACCCGATGCTCTCCAAGAAAGCAGTCAACGACGCCGCGGACGCAATTATCTACAGCGTTGTGGACAAGTTCATCTCTGCAATGGAGAAGCTCAGCGAGGACGGGAACCCTTTCCCCCTCGCGAATGGGTCGTATTGTGTCACGGTGGATATCATATCGACATATCTCTTCGGTGACTCATGGAACATGCTAGATGAACCGGGTCTTGTGTGTAGCCCTCCTCGATCTGCGTACACTGTCGCTGATGCGGTGTAAAGACAGGAAAGTGGATCGACAGCTTGATGTCTATCCTCCCCCAGGCAAACCTTGGCCATCACTTCCCGATTCTCATGCAAAGTATGTTATTCCTGGGCAGACTCTTTCCGAACATAGTCCCTGTTGCCTTCCAGCGGTATAAACAGGTCAGTATCTCACATCCCGCAACAGTAAACGCCCATTGACCATCAACAGAACTGCACGAGGCTAGTCAAAGACTTTCTCTCCGCCAACGCTTTAGCAAAATCCTCCGGTTCTGCCACCGCCGCCGCCGCCGCCACCGCCGAGGTCGCCACTGAGTTGAAGGAATCCCCGCACAAAACCCTGATGGATGCCATCGTCAACCCCCCGCCCTCACTCGCAAACTACAATACGCCGTTTGCAGAACTCGTCGACGAGTCTTTGATGCTCATGGTAGCGGGCACTGACACCATTGCCGTCACAGTCCAGTACGCCACATGGCATTTCCTCACTGTACTCATTCCCCCCCTCCCCCAAACATGAACCCAGCTAACAGTACAGATACCCGACGTCAAAAAAAAAGTACTCACTGAGCTCACCTCCGTCACCCGCGACTCCAACGGCCATCTCCCACTCGGCGACCTAGAAGCACTTCCATACTTTGTAACCCCCCTCCTCCCCTCCCTCTTCCCCGCTGACACACGCAGTCCGGCTTCATAAAAGAAACCTTTCGCTACAACGTCAGTGCGTACCTTCCTCCTCTCCCCTAGCCGCACAACTAACCGCACAGTCGTCCCTGCCCGGCTTCCCCGCGTCGTCCCTGCTCCGGGCCTCACAATTCCAAAAACCTCCCTCTTTCTCCCGCCGGGCACAGCCGTATCATTCTGCATAACCATGCTCCACCATTCTCCCGAAATCTGGGGGTTAGACGCGGGGAAGTTCAAGCCAGAGCGGTGGATTGGGAACCCGGAACTCGATAAATGGCTGTTATCATTCTCGAAGGGGGATCGGAATTGTGCAGGAATAAAGTAAGCCCTACCCCTAAGAACATAGGAGGTGGCTAAGGGCAAAAGTTTGGCATATGCAGAGCTGTACCTGGTTCTTGCGAATTTGTTTACAAGGTTTGAGATGCAGCCGTATCAGACGACGGAGGAGGATATGATGTGGGGAGATTGTGGTGGATTGGCGATGCCGAGGAAGCGGTTACAGGTTGTTGCTAGGAGGAAGGTTGAGAGCGGGGGGGAAGGTGGGGTAGGTGGGCTTTAGGGGGATATGAATTTATGAGCTGGGAGGAATGTGAGAGAAACTTGAATGCATATGGCTGGTGGGTTCTGATTCATTACCGAGTGCACGTGTGTCACCGCGCTATGGTATGGATTCAATTTTTCCTGTGTGGCTACCGTATCTGCGGTAGGATTCGTTACGGATGGTCACTCCCGCCTACACTAACAGACGTAAAAAGCCAACCCCACGTGTTCGATCGGATATCTGAACACGGTAGTAGCCACTATCCCATGGGGTCCTGTGGTATTAGTGCAGTATTTATTATCATATCTTTCCCTTCGATCTGATGCGTACCTGCAGGTTATTCTCGCGTGCTGGTGAGTTGCACCTCTGAACTGTTCCGATCCTTTGGTGGGCCCGTTCAGAGGTCTCCCAATGGACTGACTGTTGCCACAAGTATTGATTTTTTGTGGCAGCTATAAGTACGTGCTCACAGGGAAAAGACCTTGGGCGTGGTTGTGCGGCACTATTGACATGGCTAAGTAAGGTACACGAGAGTTATATGTGTTCCGGCCCCGTTAGCAAGTAATTCACTTGGTCAAGAGGCCAGCCCCCTTAGTATGTGGGCTAGCTCTTGGCCAAGAGCAAGCTTTCCAGCTGGATGGAGTTCTTGACCAAGTAGGATGGCCCCGGCATCAAGTGAAGAGCTTGCTGGGTTCGACAATATTTCAACCACCATGCTTCCACCTCTGTACATTTAATACTGATTTTCAACAGCGCTAGCAATAACTCAAGCACCATACTAGTAATATATACGTTGTCTCGTCCCCAAACCCTAGCGGCTCCTTTGCAAGCTCAGTCGCCACTAAGTTGCGAGCTTAGTCACGAGAGGCTGGGTACGAGACAGATATATACGTTTCTCTTCTAATTCCTTAAAGCGCTAGCTGTAATTATATTTTAGTTCTCTTGCTTTGGTGCTGTATATTATCTACCTGACTGCTTAATACTATGCTTGCTGTTCTTAGAATTATTAAGTACACCTTGGTCAATGGCAATCCAAAGCAGGTTACTAAGAGACTCATTCAGAAAGCGGCGGGCTTTCCCTATGGACCGACCTAGTTCAAAGTTTGCAACTTGCCAACTCGCATAAGCTCTTGGTCAAGTAGATGAGCCTGTTGGAAAGCGGCCCCCTTGCTAAGTGGGCCGGCTACTTGGCTAAGCGAGTTACTTGCTATCAGGGTCGTAACATGTGTATGGTAAAAGTCACTCTCTTGCACTGAACTTGGAGCACTGGTTGTTTGGCGATATACAAATTCGCACGACATGTGGTGAAGTGTTGGATCTCTAGATGATATCTACTCGGTGGCGGGGAGTTTTGGAGACAGTAATCTGTAAATACTGCTTGTGCGAGTATGGCTTGTATAGCCGCCACAAACAATATGGATTCAAAGGCTGCTGCGACCAGAGCGCGAGCTGTTCAGAATTTGCAAACAACGTCGAACTATCTGGAACAGCACTACCTTCTTATTATATATTTACAAACTCTAATTGTGGGAGGTATCATCTCTAAAAAGCGAAGTAGCTCCGCTAGAGCCATTCGTGTGTTAAAACAGTATGGGATTGCTGGAGAGAGGTAAAGGAGCTTGAGCAAGAAGAAGAGGATGCTGATTTCATTGACTTGAAGCAGTGGTTGTTACTTTGTGTGATGATTAATTGTAACTCTACGGAGTCTGCAGGCAAATAGATACAGTAGTCTCGTGTACTGGTTCTTCTATCTTTATGTTGCTCAGCCTCATAAGCCCGTATCCGTACCACCGAGGCTTCGTCCGAGTTCCATCAGCCCGTATTCTAACATCGGCCCGTATTCTCTAATAAACTCGTATCAGTCTTAAGGAAGCTGAGGCTGATGTTCTAAGTATACATGCAATAGTGGTAGAAGTGTTGATGTAGATAGTGATAATAGAAAGTCTGGTTATAAATCTTTGCGGCAGTTAATCATCTCTCAGGACATTGTAACTTAACTTGTTAACCATCGCTTGAGCTATTAACAGTCTCTAAGGCAATCGACGCCGCCACTATCAAAGTATATAACGTCCCGGCATACTGCAACCCTAATACGGTGGGACAGAGAAAACAGAGAAGATGCCAGTAGCCGATTTTGCACTAATGTTTCTACTAGCTTGCGACTTCCTCGTTTAATCTTTAATCTTGATGCACCGAAATGGGGATTTTAATATATCCCACGCAGCTACCTATGGGCCAGGGGTGGGGTCAACCATGTCCCTCTTCACACCATCCATATCAACGATACCGGACTACAGAATTTAATGAACAAATAGTGCAAAAATTACAGATTGCGGATTAAGAGGATAATTTAAGAGTGATTTCAGGACGCCCTCAGGGGGCGGCGGTCAAATACTTCTGCCAAAAATTCTCTTGATGCACGATCTGGGGAGAACGAAGCCAATTTACTCTTTGAAGTTGAGATGGGAAAACTTCTGGTGATGCTAAATATTCGACACCATGTGTACGCATCGCAGATATCATAACTGGCCCAGGGCTGGAAAAGAACACCCACCCAAATCGGGTAGATATCGATTGACTTTTGCTGTGGGAATGAGGCTTACTGGCTAGGTACCTTTTTCAGGGTTTCGGGGTTATACGGTTCATCGGTTGCAGTGTGACGATAGTTGACTGAACACCTCATTGAACAAGCGGAGTTCTAAAGAGCAGAGCTTACTAGGTAGGATCTCAGCACCGTTTACCTCAACTCGATATTAGTGCAGATTCAAGTGGAGAGGTACGAAGCCCGTCTGGAAGCTCTGCGAGTGGCTATCATGTCTCGGCCCCACCTGACGGAACATTCCGTGGATGGAAGGGATGAAGACCACCCATGCAGGTGGGAACAAAGCATTACGAGTGCTCGATTCTGCATACAAATCTGCCGGTTCGAAACATGTGTGCGTGATGACCAGGTTCTATAGTCATAAAGTTTTCCGCAGAGTACTTTCAGAAATTGGAATAAGAAACAAGTATTTTGTCGGTCATTGACTATGGCCATTAGCGGAGGACTAGCAATCGCCGCATTATTTACACACAATTACGGCGCCCACTCGAGAACAGCAAGTGACTCTAGTTTGGCGTGGCGAGTCAAGATACGACAGCGAAGACAAGGTTGCGAGGATATATGGAGGAGTACATTGAAGCAAGAGATATCCGAGGCAGCTTCCGGAGCTAGTATCATAACCATTGCACTATCGAGTATCCCGTCGACGGACAACTTAGCAGAGCGAACCAGGCACCCCGAAATAACAGAGAACGTAGCTTTGAAGTCATAATATTGGATGAAACTTCACTTGTTCCCTATGGTGCATGACTACTATTTAACTTCATTTCAGACCAAGGCATGCTCATGCTCGCGACCCTCGCTTATTCTGTGATCCCTGTAGTCCCGAACCACAGCTCAGCACCGATCCCCCGCACCCATGTACTCGGTTCTAGGGCAATATGGAGTAAACTTTTAAATCACTTCTAGGTGTAGGGCATCACCTGACGGTGGCGTCTGCAAGCTTCTTAGCCGCCAGCACGTTATCATAAAAACTTTTAAGCGCTTCTGCTGCGAGTACTATGCGATCGGTCATCCATTCATCAGTGCATCAGTTGGATAGGATGACGATGAAGATGGAGATGAGCCCGCAGTTCATCAAACCAACTGAGGCATCCGTTAGAAACCGTGGTTGGCTGACCGCACAAGGGAAGACCTCGCGAGCAATATCAAGCCCTGAAGATGATACAGTTATGTAGGTAGCCTTTGCAATATTAGACCCTGTAGCGGTTACCTCGTTTATAGTACCCGATTCTCAGTTCTCAAAGGATCTAACTGGTAGGAACACACTTCCTAGTCTAGCTATTCTGAAGATCTCTGCATCAAGCAGCTGTAAAGAGGTGGGTGGACGCAGAAGCGGGCGAGCAAGTACATGGTACTCTCAACCGGCATTTGCGGGGGCGGGCGCAGGGCTGCAGCAATGATGGCGCACAAGAGCGGGCTTCAGCAGTCACACACCTCTACAAGTAAGTACCTAGCCAGGAGAGTTTCATTTCACTCAGGCAGACGCTATGTAGAAATAGCTAGACATTCTACTTATGAAATCACTTAGCATGAAAAGCAGTGGACAGGCCAAAAATCAACTGGCTATAAGGTGATTTTCTAGTGGACTCAGTTTAAAGCCAGAATATCTTTTTTCCTTAGCTGGATGCGAGGTGGGACTGACTGTCGCAGCCAGCACCTACAGACTTCAAAGTTGAAGGCGGGCCAAACAGCCTGGCTGTGTTTGGGAAACCCAACGAACGGTTCCTAGCAAAGCACCCATTTACTGCCGAGCCAGGAAAGCGGATATTTGGCTGTACGCGAGAGATGGTTCATGGTTCCCCGCCTTTAATTGAGCACAGCAACTTCCATGTCGTAAGTACGGCGGATCGGAGGTTTTAAAGACCAGATTGTTCAATTCGCATCGGAATTAAAGCAAAGCCGCGCTTAGGCTCAGGTCACGTGGACTTGGTGGCGCCTTTGTCTTGCCAATATGAACGGTATAAAATCCATACCTAGAGGTATTTTCACTGAGCAACTTCGCTCTGCCAAGCAGTCATCTTGCACTGTCGTCAGTGGATTACCACTTGCTGTTAAAAAAATTTGGGATCAATCCATGAGCGAAGTACTTAATGCGGACATCCTCCGAATCGTTTCTCTCTCTATTGGGCAGTCTCAGTTAGGGACTAAATATATTGGAAATTTCTCGCGCAGACGCTGGCCCCTGCACTCAACAAATATATGCTTGTGGGGGGAGCATCTAGAATACACATATTGCCCCGCCCTGGGGTCATCCATGCTACAACCCAATTTTCGTAAGACTGTGTCTCTGTGCCGTCTGTTTCTTCCTCGTCTCACCTCCAATCCTAGTACAACTTGGGACGCCAGATATCGATGGAGATTTTGTTTTTCGAAAGGAAAGACCGCAAAAGAATGATCTAGATGGAGGCGATGAGATGATCGTATTCAGGCCGCTGTGGTCTAAGCGTTTTGCCCCTGCGCTGCACCGTCACTCCGCTGCTGTCGTATGACTCGGTACGTTAACCGATATCCCATTTTGCTGGACGAACGTCAGCATTCATCCCTGTGGTGGGATTGGTGAACGTGTTCATGTCCGCCACCAATGGCGATCTACACTCGGTACACCTAAGCAAATCCAGCGACGATAACCGGGAATTATCTGGCGACACGGGTGTGGAAGGCAAAATCGGAATGGTAGTTAAACTATGCAAATGAAGATAGCGATTAACCACACTGTAATCCCCGTGTTTCCCATCCCTCTTTCTGTCTGGGGGACCGTGTTAGGCTGGTAGTTTTCCGACTTTGCTTGCTACCCGAGTACCCGAGACTTTAAGTTTAGGGAAAGCCACACGGCCTTGATAATCGAGCTGAGGGACGACACGATACCCATTTGATCTACGGCAACCAGTTCCTCCACACACGGTACCGAAGTACATAAATCCCGCCTCCTACCGCTCCACAGGAGAACCGAGCTGTTGAAGAGGAGCAGTCATATCAAATAGCAAGAGGTTCAGTGCCAGTGGCCTCAACACCGGTTGCAAATCAAGCTTTCCTTCAATGCGCCGCGGGTCATGGATGCTGAATGGAAGGATGTGAGCTCAAGAAGCATCTGGGTTTGCACCAAGGTCCTCTTTGTGTTGAGCACGATACTCGTCTTAGTACGACTCTACACGCGCCTGTTTGTCGTCCGGTTTTTCGGTGCGGATGATGGCTTAATACTAATTGCCATGGTAAATACCGGTACTCTGTTTGCCAAAAACAATCTCTAATATGTCGGCAGATAGTGTCAATAGCAGGCTGTTGTTGTTGTTGTTGTTTATTCATATTGTATTCACTCTAATTAGAGTATGACAAAAACCGATTCCCCTCCGCCTCCAGGCAAGCTGGCTAGATGGTGGAGCTCTCCACCCACTACCCAAAAACGAAAATTTCACCCCCTCCCCTCTTCCACCCCCATTACCCCAGGGGACCATATTCTAGTCCTCCCCAGAAATGTAACTGTTTGGATCCAGTGTCGAATTGGCCAAGCACAGGGTGCCATATGATGTGATCGCAGAAGAATACCCCAACTGTGCTCCGTGGGAAGCACAGTGCTTTATGATGTGTCTACCAATTTTGGCTGTTTAAGTGGATTGATGTGTCCATGGGAACAACTCGTACTGTTGCTCGCATGGCTGAGAAGCAGGTCTTTGTAGCCTCTCTGAGTGTCGTGGGTCGGAGCATGCTGTCCTCAGAAAAACTCTTCATTGAACTGCTGCACTTCCACGCTCTAGTTATCCTCACAAGTACTGCATGTAGTAAATCGTCGTGACTGGTGTAAAACAATCGAAAAGAAGGCGAGTGGCCCCAGAAGGGGGACTACCGGTCAGTGTCAATGCTGAGTGGTATCGAGCGATGTGGTGAAACGGCGGAGCTAGAAGGCAGAGAGCCTATCATCAACACTCCGCCGCACCTCTCGCGGCATTCTAAAAGGAATCCGTGAGAAAGAGCGGTTCTGGCTCGAGGAGCGAGGAAGAGGGTGAGAAGATATGATACTACCCGGCCGTGAGGATCCACGCAATTGCGTGGATCTACGAAATCTCGGAAAGAGCGAGTGAGATCAAAAGATGGGAAAGATAGAGTGTGTAATTCGTTGTATGATAAGATGGTACAAGATGCGATGAGATGAGAGTCTATCTACCCCGGGGTCTCCCGAATATATACTCCCCGTCGCTCCGTCCATCTCCGTTACCCCTGTATCTCCGTCCGCCCCCGTCGCCCAGTCCATCTCCGTCATCCCTGTATCTCCGTACACCCGCCGTAGCTCAGTCCTCTGCCAAGCTGAGTGGCGGTGGTGGTGAGAAACGGATTTTCCCACCACAGCGATGTAAAGACAAGATACACTCCCCAAAGGTGAGCAGACACACACAGGTATGCGATAATGAAGCCAAAGTAAAACCGCAACCTGCCCAAAAAGGGGAAGTCTTGGCAAAACTAGGCGGTGAGGTGTGTTGTCGAAGGTGTGTGTAATAGCAGGCTGTATTGTGGTGTGGAAATCCTTCCAGTACGGCCTTGGGCAATCCTTTTTTACCATACCTCCAAAAGACACCGTTATTCTCCTCAAGCTCCTCTTCTCTGAATATCTTCTCTACCTACTTGCTGCCCACTGTACCCGAGCTTCACTAGTTGTCCTGTATCGCCGACTGACTGTTTCGCCGCGTTTCCATGTCATTTGCTTGGTCTATCTAGGCTTGAACTTAGCGGCCTATGTCACCTTCACCTCACCATTTTTATGTGTACACCGACAAGCTTTTATTGGGACAAGTCAATTGTGGGCGGGAGGTGTCTGAATCCTGGACCTCTCGCTATCATAAACGGATGGCTGTTGATTGTGTTGGATATTGGCGCTTTGCTATTGCCCGTGCCGACAGTGTGGAAGATGCAGCTCCCGAGGAAGCAGAAGCTTTGGTTGATTCGATTGTTTGGACTGGGGTTTTTGTGAGCTTCCAGTCCTGTGGTAGTGATGGATTATAAGATGCGGGATTAGAGAAACTGGGCATATCGAGACGCTAGGACTATAGGCTGACTGGTTGTAGTGTATGCATAGCTAGCATCAGCCGCCTATACAATTTTACTGAACCTACCGATATGTCGAATGAGATTGCACGCGTACACGCCTGGACTTTGTGGGCTTCCCCCGTCGGTACTCCTTTTCAACGATCACTAACTTCCTGTAGGGTAGAAATTAACTGTGGTCTTATCGCCGCCTCAGTCCCGACACTAAAACCGATAATTTGTGCGTGTATACCCCAGGTAATGCGCTCACTTACCAAGAGCCTCGGACAGTCAAGCTCGGGGGTAACGAGCATGGTGAAGTCATGGGTATGGTTCCGATTGCTCGAAACCACTGTCTAGACGTCGGGGTTCCCACCGAATCTAGGGAGGTACTATTTACACAGAGGCTCTAGCGAGGAATTACTGGAGTTCAGAAGCGGTTAAGAAAATGCGGCTGTGCCGGTGGAGGCCGCAATGTCTGTATTCTAATGCAGGTTACGTGGCGTTCATGCTCGGTTATGTTTTTAAATTATATCATTTTGACGGAATTACGTCAAAGAACTATTTCCTCCATTGAAGAGATCCCAGAACTACTTGAAACAGAGGGGGTAAAGTGTTTCGGGGTAGCGTACATGGTCTGAAACGGTCCCCATCTTCGAGGAATACGACTGCAAAGAGCGTACCAAGTCACTACTTCTACCTCTATTTGTGGTGAAGTGGTTATAAACGCAGTGGTTCCCAAAGAAACGGGTTATGAGGGTACCAAAGTTAGGCGTATTATTCTGGGAACTGGAAGCATTTCTCCGTATGCTACTCAATCTTAATACACACCGGAAGGCCCTGGTATTGGCATCGAACGAAAAATATGATCATGCATATACAGTTTCTCGGTAAATGAGATTTGTCCTCAATACCACGTGCACCATACATTTCCAGAGGCTATTGTACTGGGCATTGCGTTTCATCTACGTTCTAAATCGTGGACAAACATGGCCGGTTTGTAACCGGACCATCCAGCTCGTTAATTGATCATGAGGTGGTTCCGCGATATGGCACATGAGGGAATAGTGTCTTCTTACTCTACTCAGAGTGGCAGCGTACACCCTCCTTCAGCACTTGGAACTAAAGAAATCCAAAACATTCTTTGAGAAAATTTCGAGAGATGAGGTCAAAAATAGTAGCGTGTTGGTTGCACTAGATGATATGGCGTCATGTGTTGTTCACTTACAATGGCCTTTTATAGACTACACTTGGGAAAGAGCTAGAGATAGCCCCGGTAGAACACCATAATAGACAATTACTTTCAACTTTAGACGCCTTCCGCAAATCAGCACATCATAGAGACGCTTGATTGTATGGCCTTAGTCACTTGTGAACCCAAGGTTAAACCCGAGTACAAAGCGCATTGAAAACCTAATCACATATATAGAATACCATAGAGAGCATTGATGATTGAAAAAGGGGAATCAGTTGCGCGGGTAATTCCGTTATTGGACGATCGTAATTATGTCAGCCCGTACACAAGAAAGCTGAGCTATTGTGAGCAGTCTACTGCAGATCATCCTGGTCATATAATACCACTGAAGACCTCTTAGGCTGAGGTTGGTAGAAATACGAACAGTTTCCTAAGCGAGCAGCGGTCGAAAATCTGCAGGCTGTTTCCCGGGAATAGTGTTTGGAATGAACACCGCCACTCTCAAAGAAAGGCAGCCAATAGCCAATATTGACTCTTTACGGAGTTGCATTCGCCTAACTACCGGACGTCAAACCTCATTAGCACCTGTTGCTACGAACAATATCTCCGCAATTCGCAAAGATCGAAGCGCACTATTGCGGTTGGTCTTGCTATGCAAGTAACCGTGGTACTATATTAGCGTGGTAATTCAATTTCTTATCAGACCAACTGAAATCTGGTGAGGGGGAAACATCTCACGCTTGCCAAGTAGTCGAAATCAGCACCTGTCACCCCATGCATACAGCCCAGGCACCTTATTACGGGTATGGGCGCGCCCATCACCCACACCTAATGAGCTGCTAGCAGGGCACCTCACACTGTATTAAGAAATCCCGGGATTTTTTCAAAATTGCAAACTACTCAACACTAGTGTTAGCAACGGTTCCAACCCGCTAGAACGGTAGGGGAGTGGCCCCCTAGTGTAGTGGTATGGCCTTGCCACCACTATGCTGTTCTTTACGGGTTCGAATCCCGCCACTCCCCCCACCCGAGCAGACTCCTTGTCGTACAAGTTGATGTCGCATCGAATGCAGACTCCCTGGCAATTACAGGTTGATGTCGCACGAACCGAGTTCCCTGTGTCAAACTCACCACAGGTCGAGCATACAAGAGATTAGTAATGGGGGTGGGCTAGGTGGAGTTTCAATGGCCTTGTGCCCTCCACCGGGTAGCGGGAAGTGGGAGGGAACGACTTTGCCTGAGTCAGAAGTAGGTGCTGCGTGAGCTAGTTTGGCCGTAGTTTAGCCGACGGATGGACAGGAAGTTTCCAATGGACAGAGGTATAAAAAGATGTTAATTAAAATGCCATGACCACCAGTGGTCGGCCGGCTTATGGTAACTTAGCTGGGCACCCCTTCGGGGTGAATGCAAAATGATTACAAACAAACAAACCCGCTAGAACGGTTCCAGGTTAGGGTTGGAACCGGAACCGAACCGTTGCAACGGTTTTACCACATGAAAAACCCGGACCGTTGCTTCTGGGCCGGTTTCCACCTAAAAACCCGGCCCTTGCAAGCCCAGATTTTTCACTCCAATTAAGTATTTGGGTTCTGATTGTATTGCAACATGATCTATATGTGGATTATGCAGTTTTGGGAGCTCTTTCACCTGCTGGTATCCGATTTAGGATCTGAGCAATATTCATTGAGTCGCAGTTGAAAACCCGTGATTTGGTCATGATTTTGAGTGTTATGTCATAGCAACCCAATGAATATTGATTGGATTGTAAATTGGAGATCAGGACGTGAAAGAGCTCCTAGAACTGCATCTTTTTGGTATATACCATGTTGTGATACGATATGAACTCGAAAATGTAAATGCAGCCAACATTGTAGGAACTGCATAATTGAACCACAGTGTGGTTCCAACCCAGCCAAAGACCCGCTATTTTATATCCGGTCTGGGTTACAACCCCACCAAGAAACAGCAGCTCGGGTTGTAGGATGGGTATGGAACCAAACTGAACTGTTATTGCGGTCCCAATCCGGACTGCTGGCAGGTTACCCGGGCCCATTCCTAACACTAGCCAAACCCATACTTGTATCCGTCAACCCAGGGGTTTTGCCACCATTGGCTAGACACGTTGGTTCCAATCTCCAGTTCAGCATTTCGGTTGGTTCTGATCATGGTCGCATTCCGATATCCTAATGGTAATCGCACAATATCGACTCTGGTACATCGTTGTCTTTTTTTGATGTATTGGCCACCTTGATAATCAACACAAACAGACACACGCTCCCTAACCCATCTCGAAAATGAGTGTCAAAGGAGTGTCAATGATCTTTGGCCTTGCATCTTGGTTAAATTAAGTGCAATGTACCTGGTATTGACTATATACAATATTTTGACCGTTTTTATAGGCTAAAACGCTCATGAACACTTGGTTGCAGCTATATAAATGAAATAAGTTGTTACTGTCCGGGAGGCTGTCACGGGAATATCCCTTGCTTATCTCTTTATACAGGCTGCCAATTCCTTGTTTATGGTTGCTTGTGATCAAGGGCCACTTATATCACCAAAGATGCAAGACCAAAAATCGTTGACGCTCCATTGACGCTCCATTGACACTCCATTGACCCTCATTGTGAAGGAGCAGGGAGCATGTGGCATTCTGTTGGTCCTATAAAGGCGGCCAATACTTCATTTATGACTGTCTGGAACCAATCACCACTCAAATTACCAAAGATGCAAGATCAAAAATCGTTGACAGTCCAATGACGCTCATTTTCAAGATGGGGCAGGGAGCGTGTCGCTATTATCTTTGCCTATAAACATGGCCAATACTTTGATTATAACCATGACCAAATCAATTTTCAATTACCTGAATTACAAGACCTAAAATTGTTGATGCTGCTTTGACGCTCATTTTGCCACAGGTGTATCTGCAATATGCAATGATATGATTTGGCATAGTATATCATTCACAATGATTTGGCAGCCTTTCTATCATCTTTATCTACTTTCTACTTTATCACTACATTGTTCTTTAATAATATGTATAAATATAACATCTAAAATATACTTTAAAGTGTCCGCGAATTGTAGATATTAATAAACTCAAAAATCCTGTTCCGCTCGATCAATGTTCGTCACCACGTGCACGTTTGCTTAATAGGCTGCTCCCATTTGCAAAATCGATGTTAGCTGCATTACCACACAGCAGATAGTGTAATAACCAGTGGATGTTCTTTCATCAGTCAGTAAATCTGGAATAAAATCTTTATCCCGGTTGCTATCCTTGGCATATACATCAAAATTGCAAAATTGAGCGTTGGGAACAGGAGCATGTGAGTACACATATCCGGGTGGCACATTGTCGATTTGGGAATGTTGAGCTCCCTGATTGTCACTGGGTGGCGCAGGTAGCTATCTGGGAGGAGTTGGCGTTTTTCCTGGTGTCGACTGTCTGAGTCAGTCTGGGGGAGGTGCACCCATTCCGTTGCTCCTCCAGCCTGTATGTGGATTCTTTGCTGTGTTATTTTTGCAAGGAAGGCAGCAGTCTGTGTGGTTTTCATGAACCATAGCTGGGTGTGATTCTATTGCAGCGTTTAACTGTCTAAGTGCAGGAAATTCAACTCCCCACTTTTGCACTTCTTGGATATCGGCCCAAGGTTTCTTGATCAGCAATTGCGTTTCATCTTTTTCGGCATGTGAAAACACTCCTTTGGGCATTTTGGGGATCGTCAATGCAAGGTGCATGTCAGACTGATCTAACTGTACCCAAGCTCCTTGCCTTGCCACAGTTGCAGACGAGTTTAAAACCCACAAGAAATCAGTGGCTGCTTCGAAAAATGAGATTCGGCTACCACGTCTACCATATATGCTTCAATAGCCCCCTCGAAAGAAATTGAAGCCATTTTCGTGCACTCTCAGGGACAGATATAAAGACGTTCATCCCCAAAGATGCCAGAGCCGAACACAGCATGACATTCGATCGCGTGCACTTTGAGGACAAACACCTTGGTTGACAATGGAAGTTTCTTGTTACAGGCAGCGATAAGTTGGTCACTTAGCTCTCTATGTATAGCGACGGTAGATTATACACAAGTTGATGGCTGTTTACCACGATATGGATATGCTCACATTCTATTGCATGCTGCATCTCGTTCTTGCTGCTTCCTGTTTTATGGATGATTTTTAAAAGTGCATCCTGGTTCATATTTTTAGTGTCTGCGTTGGCAGCTTCCCATTCAACTAACTTGTGTCAGTATTGATGCTGTGTGCCTGCAAGTGACGCATTGGATGAAGCACCCATTGATCACCTTGCTTTGGATCTGCTCTTACAGTGCTGAGGTGTTTCTGTAGCCATGATTTACTGGTGTGAAATAGGAACAGAAGAAGATAACGAAAAGAAGTAGGAAGTGCTGAGGATTATACAGTCAGCTTCAGGTCAAAATGGAATGAGTAACAGCCAACTTGCATGTTCAACTCATGATGAATCCTGCTGCGTTTGGCTGCAAGATGCAGGGGTTTCCTGCCATCCTGCGGTTTGCAGTAAGTAGGTCTAATACTGAGTGTGTGTTTACAGGGATAAATAGGGGTTTTCAAAAGCGAACATCTTATGATTGTTTGAAATAAACAGGAAATTCTTTGAGGGAAAGGACATCTGGTGATATTTGTCTCAGGAAATCCCCAGGATTTTACATAAAGTATAGGCGAAAAATCAAGTCATGTTGTATGGTCAGCATTACTATTCCAATGTTTGTGACGGTCAAAACGCAGATTGTGGTTTGTTCAAGTTGATCACACGTACCAACCGTGACATAAAAGACCCAGCTTGCCTCCATATCATCCATATCTTGCAACATCCAACATCTCACCAAACAACACAGTCAACACAAACCAAAATGGTGGATGGTCTAAAAAAGAACTTTTTGCCACTTCCCGCAGGCAAATGATGCAAATCGACAAAGTATTCTACACCACCATGTTACCAAGTGAATAAAGGCACGAGGAGATTGGAAGTAGAAAGATTCCGTGCCCTAGGCGCATTGGGTGGTTTGTGATCCCAACAGAAGCTTGTGGTGGAGAAAAGGTGAGAAACGCACTTTTTAAGCCATGAAGAGAATGCGATATTGATGGAGGATTATGTTGAAAGAGAAACTGCTGTGGCAAAAAAGTTTGTTGAAGACGCAGAGACAGTGATTAAGCAGGAGCAGGAAGAAATGACTAGTGCTGAAAATGTGGAATTGACAATCAGAGACCGAGAAAAAATGTCTCAGGAGATGGTGAGTGCTATCGGAGACAGTCTGAGCGATCTTGCAAGTTTCGACGATGGGAAAGATGGGCAAGATGAGGATGGTCAGGCTATGGAGCTGGTCACACTGAGCGATGATGACGAACCCGGCTGGGTGGTGAGCACAATCTCCACAATAGTACAGCAGCACGAGGAGAGATTTCGGCAGAAGCAGTTGAAGCTTCACGAACTGACACAGCTGGGATGGAGGGACGCAGCCAACTACATACGTGAAAGAGATAAGAAGGAAGGCCCCACTGAATTGGACATTCTGGCAGTTGTTAAACTGCAAACGGTTGAAGTTGCAGCCGCACCTGCACTGACAATATCATTTGAAGAGCTTATGGAGTCTCTTGTTATCGTCCCCGGAATGTCAGAAATGCGGCAAGGACCTGCTCAACCAGGATGTACTCATATGGGGCTATGTTCCGGGAAGCCACCGTCAAATTAACTGATAGCATCTTTTTCAAGGTATGCAGAGCTTGATGCGTCACTGATTAAGAAATCGAAGATTGTTGAACCCTTACGCTTTTACCCCTCCATATTGTATGCCATCAGCAAAATGTCAATCAGTCCGGAAGCAACACGCATTCCTCCCAGACACTCCCGGGGACCTCACCTGTGCTTCTAAGTTCTTCTAGATGCTCCCAGACCCCCCTGGAGCTAAGCAAAGTGCTCTCAGACTCTGCAAGTGCATTCTCATGTGCTCCTGAAAACACCTGCCGTTATGGAGGTGCATTTGGGATGCTATGAGATTTGACTTATCGAATAGTTAAATTTTGGAGCTCCTGAGATCTCTCCACAGATCTGCCGTAGTGTGTCAGAGCAGCGGAGACCACTGCGCAGCTCTGCGGGGGACTTTGAGAGCAGCACTGCGGGAGACTTGGTGCCGGATTGTCACAGCAGTGGTTCTTCCATCGCCACAAGGCATTTCGTCTTATCATATTCATCTTTGTTACAGTCACAAGATTCCCTACATCATGATGTGGCATGCATTATTTAAGTCTCTCTGTATATATTCATACGATCAATCTGGCTGCAGATGGTAGTCGAGTATAATCAGAGTAGCACCTGGACATGCGGATTGAGAAGTTGGAGATGCACCACTTGAAGGACGTTGTGGTGAAATGATGGAGCTGGAGAGAAGAGAGCACATCATCAACACTCTGCCGCACTATTCGCGAAATCCAAACGGAATTCATGACAATGAGCGGTTCTGGTTTGAGGAGTGTAGAAATTGGGTGAGAAGATATGATACCACCCAGCATTGAGGATCCACACAATCTCGGACAGAGTGAGTGAAACGAAAAGTTGGGAAACATAGAGTGTTTTTTTTTTCTCATTGTATGATAAGATGAGATGGAAATGAGATGATGTCTATCTACTCTGGGGTCTGCCGAATATAGACGCCCGTTCACTCAGTCCACATCCGTTACACCTGTATCTCGGTACACCCGCCATGGCTCCTTAGCGATGTACTGGCAGGCCGTGATCAAGCATGTTCGGAGATGCACTTGGAGACGTAGATCGAGTAAACCCAGAGCTGCACTTGGAAATGGACTTGCAGACCAAGATCGAGCAAACTCGGAGATGCACTTGGAGGCCACGATCGAATGAGTGTGGCGATGCACTTGGATGCTGAGATCGAGTGAACTGGCAGATGCACTTGGAAGCTGTAATTGAGTGTGTTGGGAGATACACTTGGAGGCCATGATCGATCACGATTGAAGGAGTAGTTGGAGGCGGTGCATCTGTAGGCGATTGATCTGATGGCGGTCAATCTGGAGGCAGTCAATCCGGAGGCAGTGAATCTGGAGGCGGTAGATCGGGAGGCATGTGCAATGGAAGCTGAGACTCTATTCATTGGTTAACTTGTAATTGTGGGAATGTAGAGGATTGAGTACAACAAGGTCCACTGAGAGACTGGCAGGGAGCGGGAGACAGTCAATCTTGCGATGACACACTACTCAGTGTATGCTGTACTCTGTGTTAACTCATGATTATGGCATGGAGAGATTGAGAAGAATGACTTAACATCGTGTTCTTAGGTGATGGTAGAGATGAGAACCAGAAAGAGAGTGATGGGAGGAGATGGGGGAAACATCAGCAAAATGTAAGTCAGTCTGGAAGCCGCATGCAAACCTCCCAGATACTCAGGTAGCCCTCACCAGTGCTTCTATGTATCTCCAGATGCTCCCAGGCCCCCCTGGAGCCTTGCAATGTGCTCTCAGTCTCCGCAAGAGCATTCTCAGGTGGTCCTGAGAGCACCTGAAGTAATGGAGGTGCATTCAGGATGCTACGAGATTGCCTATTTGGTTAGTCAAATTTTGCAGCTGCTGAGACCTCTGCACAAGTCTGCAGAGGACCAGGAGAGCAGCTGAGACCTCAGAGTGAGGTCTGAGGGAGACTTCGAGAGGAGCTTGAGACCTCTGCGTAAGCTCCGCGGGACACTTTGTGCCATATTCTCACAGCAGTGGATCATAGTGTTCCACAACCAAAACGCATGTCATTTATCATATTCGTCTGTGTTGCAGCCACAAGATTCGCTACATCGTATTATGGCATGTATCATCTAAGTCTCTATATATATATACATACGGAGATACAGGGGTAACTGAGATGGACTGAGGAACAAGGGGTATATATTTGGGAGAGCCCCTGATAGATAGCCATCACATCATCTCATCTCATCTCATAACATGCTATCGTACAACGAATTACAAACTCAATCTTCCCAACTTTTGATCCCACTTGCTCTTTCTGAGATTTTGTGGATCCTCACGGCCGGGTAGTATCATATCCTCTCACCCTCTTCCCGCGCTCCTTGAGCCAGAACCGCTCTCTCAGAAGATTTCCCTTCTGATGCCATGGAAGGTGCGGTTCAATGATGATGATGGGCTGTCTGCCTTCTAGTTCCACGGTTTCAACACATTGTGATCGAGTTAACATAATGACGCAATCCGAGGCCGTGATCAAGTGGGTTTGGTGATGCACTTGGAGGTGGTGATCGGGCAAACTTGCAGGCGGTAATTGTGCAAGTGTCATGATACACCTGGAGGCCGTAATGGAGAGAGTTTAGAGATACATTTGGAGGCTGTGTTGAAGAGAGTTCGGAGATGCACTTGAAGGTCGTGATTGACTGAGTTTGGAGATGCACTTACAGGCTGTGATGGAGCCAGTTCTGTGATGCACTTAGAGGCCGTGATGGAGAGAGTTTGGAGATGAGCTTGGAGCCCATGATTCAGCCAGATGGGAGGAGTACTTGGAGGCGGTCAATCTGGAGGCAGTAGTTTGGGAGGGAGGCACAATGGGAGCTGAGACTCTAGTCATTGGTTAATTTGTAATTGTAGGAATGTAGAAAATTGAGTACAACATGGTCTGCCAAAAGATGAGAGACTGGCTGGAAGCGAGAAACAGTGGATGTTGGGATGATGCAGTGCGCGGTGTATGGTGTACTTGGTGTATGCTGTACTTGGTGTATGCTGTACTTGGTGTATGCTGTACTTGGTGTATGCTGTACTTGGTGTATGCTGTACTTGGTGTATGCTGTACTCGGTGTATGCTGTACTCGGTGTATGCTGTACTCGGTGTATGCTGTACTCGGTGTATGCTATAGTCGGTGTATGCTGTACTCAGTGTATTCCGGACTCAGTGTATTCTGCACTTGGCGTATGCTGTACTCGGTGTATGCTGAACTCTGTGTATGATGTCCTCGGTGTATGCTGTACTTGGTGTACGCTGTACTCAGTGTATGCTGTACTTGGTCTATGCTGAACTTGGTGTATGCTGTACTTGGTGTATGCTGTACTTGGTGTATGCTGTACTTGGTGTATGCTGTACTTGGTGTTCACTCTTGATCATGGCATGGAGAGATAGAGAGGGATGATTTAACTTCGTGTTCTTAGGTGATGGGGGAGTTGAGGACGAGATGGGACAAATCATGATTAGAAACTGGGACTTACAAGAATTTCATGTGTGAGTCAATGTACTCTCTCCCATACCTCAGGTACAAGTCTTGATCCGAGATGAAATTACACCGATATGAGGCCGTCCCAACCCAATCGGGCAGGTCGTACCCCCACTGTCTCATATCCACTCATATCCTCCACATCGTTCTCAGCATCATCCCTCATCTCTCTCTTTCTCATACTCAACTCTACGATCATTGCAGAACACAAAGTAAAGTCATCCCACCCTATCTCTCCATCGCATGATCATGAGTTGACACCGAGTACATCATACACCGAGTACAGCATTCACCGAGTAGTACAGCATCAACTTATGATTGTTCATCTTCCCTTCATTCTCATGAGTACGAGTTGACCCCTGGCTGTCAGTTCAGCTTCCAGCGTCCGTCCCTACATGATCGACCACCATCAGCCAGCTCTCCATGGGAGCTCAAAGATGAAGTCGCCTTGTCACATTCCCACGGTTGCGAGCTGTCAAACTGATCAATTGTGTCACAGCATCTAACGTGCCGTCCGCCACCCACATCCAAGTACATGTCCAATCTCGCTTGATCACCGCCTCCAAGTGATTCTCCAAACTCGCTCAAATACGGCCTCCATGTGCAACTCCAAACACACCCAATCCCGGCCTCCAAGTTCGCTCCATCATGGCCCTGGAGTGTATCTCCACACTCATTCAATCATGGCCACCAAGTGCATCCCCAAACTCGCTCAATTACGGCCTCCAAGTGTATCTCGAGACTCGCTTGATCACGGCCCGCAAGTTCGCGCAATTGTGGCCGCCAAGTGCACCTCCAATCTCGCTGGATCAATGCCTCGGAGTGTATCTCTGTGTTCACTCGATCATCATGTTCAGTCGCACCTATAATTGCTCTCAAATACATCCTGCAGCCAGTCGAGATATACTGTGTGTAGATGGGTAACTATACAGATACATAGATACATTGATACATAGATACATAGATGAGAATTCAAACAGAATACATGAGTTTTAACAATCGTTGAACAATCAATAGTAGCTACGATTTCCAGGCACCCTAGCAGCATTCCCAAAGAAGATGTTGCCTTTCCCAAACAGCTTCACTGTGATGCGAGGGGCTCCCAGGCTTGTCTCCGGCATTCCGAGGTGCACCCAAAGTTCTCTCCCACGCTCCGAGGTGTTCCCAAACAAATCACAATCACGTCCATGGTACTCGGGTGCCAGTACTCAGACATCTCAGTTACTCAGAAGGCCGGCCGGAATGCCCCCCTAGGGTCAGATACTCTCCCGAAATTAACGCATCTAAGTTTCCACTCTACATTCTCTCAGTCACTCCTGCAGGCTGCTAGTGACTAAAATACATTTTGCTGATCTCCTAGCTAATCACCATATAGAAATTGGATTCTGTCTATGATATGGTGACGGCTTGAGCGTCGCCGCAGGAATAGATTGGCACATTGTTATATTTTACCCTATATGTGTTTGAAAAGTTATTCACTTACCAATTTTGCTACTTGTCAGCTTTTTCTTGATTTGAGTGATCATATTGTAAGACATGATAATTCGTCTGTGCAGGTGCAAGAGTTTGACGCAGCTTGCGAAGAAACTACACCCCAAATCAAGCTGTAAGACGACCAGTAAACTCCATATCTTCTTCCCTGGTACTGGTAAGTGAGAAAGCCAAAACTAAGTTAGTGATAAAATAAATTAACAAAATTTGAGTGAGTGATGTCATATGAGTCATAGAACGAGCAGTGAATGCGCAATACGAACCTGACTGAATGATGACTGTTATGCTGTATCCATGCATGCATTCAACTGCGTAACTCTCGGCACAGACCTGGTGCAGATGCTTGAGATTTTGAGAGTTGCTTATGGTGGGTCATGGAAATTGAGGTGAAGGAGCTGGATGAGGAAAGTTGAGGAAGCTGGGTTATATGGATCAAGAACTAGCAGATGGTTCTGCATGCCATAAATTGCTTGCCGAAAGTGCAAGAATGTGATATGGCTACATCATCTGTCACTCTGATATCATGCATCAGCAAAAAGCGAAATCAGTTTCAGAAACCAGACCCCACGCACTGACATCAGCAAGGTTTCCCAAAATTACAAAATCGGTTGTCACTGCATTTTCTCAAATACAGTTTCTGGAAGCTTTATTACATTGTTGCGATGACCAATTGCAACACTTGAAATGTGAAATCTCCCTGCTGATTGCATGTTGCTGATTTTGCACTTAGAGATTATTCATACTAACCTGGAACCACTGCAACCATAATTCATTTCCTCGAACTGCATTTGCTGCCTGATCACGACAACAATCACGATCACCCTGACAACCCTTTCGACCCCTGTTGTCTTATTTATCTTTCTCAATTCATTATTTGCATCACCGCCATCACCCAGGTCTTCCCAATATCCTAATTCACAATGTGAAGCGTCAGCACAACCATCATCTCTACTGCTGCCGGTCTTCGAGTTCAAAATTGTGCAAATCAACCGTCATTGATTCACTGGTAACCACAATTGATTCGCCTCCTGCAGTACATCAAGGAGGGACAAGGGTATTGGAGTATGTCCATTATTGGCACTCTATTAGCTGGTCTACTCCAGTTCCAGTTCTGACGCCTTTTGAACTTTTGCAGATCAACTCTGATTGACTCACTTGTAGGCTCAATTGATTTGTCTCGTCGAGTCCATTAGGACGGTGCAAGGATGGTAGGATACATTGAAAATTAGCTCTCGATTCGCTGCTCTACGGCTTCTGCAGTCCCCAGGGCATACCCCGTCCAAACCTTTCCAGGTCAATTCTGATTGAGTTGATGGTAGGCTCAATCGAAATGTCTCGTCGAGTAAAACAAGATGGTGCAAGAACACTAGGTTACATTGATTATTAGCTCTTGATTTGCTGCTCTACTGCTTCTCCAGTCTCCAGGGCAGACCCCTTTCCAACTTTTCCAGATCAACTGTGATTGACTTGCTGTTAGGCTCAATCGATTTGGCTACTCGAGTACATTCAGCCGGTGCAAGGATGCTGGGGTATGTCCATGATTGACTTTCGATTCGCTATTCTTCCTCCTCCTCCTCTTCCTCCTCCAACTCTTCCTTCTTCTCCTCATCCTGGTCCTCCAGGTCTGATTAGTGTTAGCAACGGGTCTGGGTAACCTGCCAGCGGTCCGAGTTTGGACCCGAAAAATCATTTGGTTTGGTTGCAGACCTGTCCAAAAACCCGACCTGGAGCTGTTTGTTGGGCCAAACCCGTACCCGGATCTGTCAACATGCAGGTTCCGCCGGGTTTGGCTTAACCCGTCGGTTCCAATATCCGGTTCTCGTTTTCGGGTTTTTCTATTTACGGTTGCAGTCAGATATGTTACTGTTATGTGCAAAATATTAACTTTGGTACACCATTCTCTGGATTTGTTTCATTGGCAGCCTTTATAATCAAAACAAGGAGAGAGATGCTCCCTGCAACATCCTGAAGTTGAGTGTGAACCATTTTTCGTCTTGCATCATGAGTAAGATTTGAGGTCCAGAACAACCATATTGACAGTTAAGGCAGTCATCAAGCCAGAAATGGATCAGTTTGCACCTGCGACTGCACCGACAACATTTGGAGAGCTGATGGAGATACAAGAGAGTGTCAGAGGAAAATCACAATGCCGCAAGGAACATCAGGAGCATACAGTAGCCATATGAGATTAGTATACAGGGAACCACCATCTCACATATGCATATCGGCTGTCACAACTGACCCAATGCCCAATTTGTCACCGATTACGAATTCCAATCCAGGTACACCCGTATGCTTTTACCCCTGCAAATTTCCTCCCTACCTACTTACCATACAGGAAATGGATTCAGATGAAGATATTGTATTGGCTTACAGGTTATCTGTACACTACCTGCACAGTATGTCATTATTGATGGCACATCGCTGCAAAAAGTAATTGGTGTATCTATTTTGATACGTGTCAGAATTTTTTTGATTTTAGTGACTACATTGTAAGACATGTGAATTTCTCTGTGTATGTGCAGGGGTCATACTGGCCATACAAACATTCTAGACTCCAAATCGAGTTGATTGACAATTGATCAACGCGATATTGTCCTGCCACTTACAGATAAGTGAGAACGCGCAATGTAAACTCGACATGAAATTTACCAACAAGGTATCAATTAGTGATCGCATCCGAGTCATGGAAGGCGCGGTCAATGCGCAACGTGAATCTGTATGAATGACCACCATCATGTTGCATTCATCCATATATCCAACTACATCACTCCATGTTCAGACCGGGTCCATATAGTCAGCATTTTGATAATTGCTTATGGTAGGTCATTGAAATCGAGGAGATCGAACTGGATATGGCAAAGTGAGCAAGTTGGGCTATATTAATGAAAAATTAGTGTATGGATCTACGTGCAGTGGATTGCCAGCTGAAACTGCTGGAATATCACTGCGCTGCGTTATCCATCGCTGAGAGAACATGTGCTTCCGTTGATCAGATATTGATACGCCACAAAGCTTTTGCATGCAACTGAGTAATGATGCAAATTGTACATTGGCTGTCAATAATGACTAGGATTATTTTTACAAAATTATTATCCATAAAACAACAGTTAGGACATGTTTAAGGTGAGTGTGAATGGAGTGTCAACAATTTTTGGTCTTGTGAGTATGTTCATTGGAGAGCGAAATGCATCCTGTTATTCATAACACACGTATTGGCTGCCTTGATAGGCAAAAGAACAAGGGACACAGAGACAGCCCAACGCTGAAAATGAGATTCAACGGAGTGACAATGATTTTTGGTTTTGTATGTATGTTGATTGGGAAGCAATTTGCTCGCAGTTATGCATAACCAAAGTATAGGCAGCCTCTATAGCGGATAGAGAAAGCCACATGGTAACAGCCTCATTCTCAAAATGAGCATCAACGGAGTGTCAATGATTTTTGGACTTGTAAGCAACTTAATTGGGATGTGATTTGCTCACTGTGATTTATAATCAACAGATTGGCTACCTTTATAGGCACAAGAGACTGCGACACGGTGACAGCCACATTGTGATACTGAGCGCGAACGGAGGGTCAACGATTTTTTGTCTTTTAAGTAAGGTAATTGGAAAACGATTTGGTCGCTGTTATCCATAACCAACCTATTGGCAGCCTTTATAGGTAAACGAGAAATCGACAGGGTAACAGCCACATTCTGAAAATGAACGTCAAAGGTGTGTCAACGATTGTTGGTCTCGCAAGTGAGTCAATCGGAAAGCGAATTGCTCGCTGTTATCCATATTCAACATATTGGCAGCCTTTATGGGCAAAAGAGAAAGCAACATGGTCACAGCCTCATTCTGAAAATGAGCGTCAACAGAGAGTCATTAATTTTGGGTGTTGCATCTTGTATAATCCAAGGGCTGTGCTACAGCTTGTACCCCTAATCGGAGTATTGGGCTCTTTAATAGTCAATATGATAAATATCGATGTCGCAACACCCAAAAATGACTGTCAACAGAACGTCAACAATTTTGGGTGTTGCATCTGGCATAATCCAAGGGCAAAGCTACGGCTGTTATGCATAATTATAGTATTGGCCGCCTGTATAGGCAATGTAGTTAATGTCGTTTTCACTGCATGAAAAGATGAGCATCAACAGAGCGTCAAAACAGCGTCAACAGAGAGTCAACAGAGCGTCAACAGAGCATCAACAGAGCATGAAAGATTTTCTGTGTTGCATCTTGTATAATCCAAGGGCGGTGCTATTGCGTTTACCCATAATCAAAGTATTGGCCCCATTTAGGGGCAATATGGTCAGTGTCAATGTCACCACCCCTGAAGATGAGCGTCAACAGAGCATCAACAGAGCATCAACAGAGCGTCAACAATCTTGGGTGTTGCATCTTGTATAATCCAAGGGCTGTGCTATGGCATATACCCATAATCAATGTAATGGCAGCCGTTATGACCAAAAGAGATTGCGACATGGTCACATCCCAAGTCTGAAAATGAGCGTCAACTGAGCGTCAACAATTTCGGGTGTTGCATCTTGTATAATCCAAGAGCTGTGCTACGGCATTAACCCATAATCGAAGTATTGGCAGCCTTTATAGGCAATATGGTGTGTGTCGATACTGCTACACCTCAAAATGAGCGTCAACAGAGTGTCAACAGAGCGTCAACAGAGCATCAACACAGGGTCAACAGAGTGTCAACAGAGTGTCAACAATTTTGGGTGTTGCATCTTGTATATTCCAAGGGCTCTGCTATGGCATATACCAATAATCAACGTATTGGCAACCACTATGAGGAAAAGAGATCGCGACATGGTCACTGCCCCAGTCTGAAAACGACTGTCAACAGAGCGGCAACAATTTGGTTTGTTGCATCTTGTATAATCTGAGGGCTGTGGTATGGCATTTGCCCTTCATCGAAGTATTGGCAGCCTTGATAGGCCATATTGTGTGTGTCGATACTGCTACACCTCAAAATGAGCATCAACAGTGTGTCAACACAGCGTCAACAGAGCATTAACACAGGGTCAACAGAGTGTCAACAGAGTGTCAACTATTGTGGGTGTTGCATCATGTATCATCCAAGGGATCTGCTACAGCATATACCCATAATCAATGTATTGGCAACCCTTATGAGCAAAAGAGATTGCGACATGGTCACAGCCCCAGTCTGAAAATGAGCGTCAACAGAGTGTCAACGATTTTGTGTGTTGCATCTTGTATAATCCAAGGGCTGTGCTACGGCATTTACCCATAATCGAAGTATTAGCAGCCGTTATAGGCCATATTGTGTGTCTCGATACTGCTACACCTCAAATTTAGCAACAACTGAGCGTCAACATCAGCAAAAAACTTTTCCGTCCTGGCGGAATGGCTCCGTCAGAGTGGACGCGCTCCGTCAGAGGCGTCAGAGACACCCCTGTGGTGGATTACTCCGCTCCCGGCATCAATACAAGGTGTGGCGTTGCACATCGCCGTCCGATCGCAGTTTCGCCGTTTATTCCTCAGACTCTGCAAGAGCCTTCTCAGATGCTCCAGGAAGCACCTGCAGTTATTGAGGTGCATTCAGGACGCTACGAGATTTGACTATGAGGATAGTCAAATTTTCGAGCCCCTGAGACCAATGCGCAGCTCTCCGGGAGACTTGGCGCCGCATTCTCAAAGCAGTGGTTCTTAGGGTTCCATAAGCACAAGGCATTTCGTCTATCATATTCGTCTTTGTTACAGTCACAAGATTCGTTACCTCATAATATGGCATGCATCATTCAAGTATCTCTATATATACATACGGTCAATCTGGCCACGACGGAATTCGTGAGAAAGAACCGTTCTAGCTCGAGGAGCCTAGGAAGAAAGTGAGCAGATATGGTACGACCCGGCCGTGAGAATCCACGCAATTGGGTCGATCCGGATGAGATGAAAATGAGGTGATGTCAATCTACCCCAGGGTCTCCCGAATCAGTACTCCCCGTCGCTCAGTCCACCTCCGTTACCCCGTACACCCGCCCTCGCTCATCAACAATGTACTTGGAGGCTGTGATCGAAGAAGTTGAGAGATGAACTTGGAGGCCGTGATCGACCGAGTTTGGAGATGCACTTTGAGGCCGTGATCGAGCGAGTTCGGAGATGCAATTGGAGGCCGTGATCATGCGAACTTGGAGGCCGTAATCGAACAAGTTTGGAGAGGCACTTGGAGGCCGTGATCGGGAACTCAGAGATGCACTGGGAGGCCGTGATTGAGCGAGTTTGGAGATGCACTTGCAAGCGATGATCGAGCGAGATTGGAGGAGTACTTGCAAGCGGTCGATTTGGAGGGAGGTGCGACGGCAGCTGAGACTTTATTCATTGGTTGACTTGTAATTGAAGGTAGAGAGTTGAGTACAACAACATCCGCCGAGAGATGGCAAACTGGCTGTGAGCGGGAAACTGGTTGGGAGCGGGAGACTGTCGATCTTGGGATGATGCTGTACTTGATGTATGCTGTAATCGGTGTTGAGTCATGATCATGGCAGGGAGAGATAGAGAGGGATGACTTAACTTCGTGTTCTTAGGTGATGGTAGAGTTGAGCACAAGAAAGAGACAGATCAGAGGAGATGGGGGAAATCATCATGAGAAACTGGGACTTAAGAGAATTTCGTGTGCGAGTCAATTGACCATCCCCGATACGGCAGGTACGAGTCCCAATCCGGCGGGTAACAACACCGATACGAGGTCTTCTCACCCCAATCAGGCAAGTCGTACCCCTGATTTCTCATTGCCGCTCGTATCCTCCATATCGTTCCCGTCTTCATCCCCCATCTCTCTCTTTCTCGTCCACAACTCTACCATCATCGCAGAACACAAACTCTAATTCATCCCTCTCTATTTCTCTATGCCATGATCATGAGTTAACACTGAGTACAGTATACACCTAAGATTGTCTGTCGTCCCTTCATTCTCACGATTTCTAGTTGACCCCTGAATGTAGCTTAAGCTTCCGGCGTACCTCCCTAACGATTGACCGCCACCAGCCAGTTCTCCATAAGAGCTTCAAAGGTAAAGTCACCTTGTCACATTCCCATGGTTGCGAGTTGACTAACTGATGAATTGAGTCCCGGCACGCCGTCCATCGGCTGCCGCCAAGTACAGGTCCAATCTCGCTCGATCACGGCCTCCAAGTGTATCTCCAAAGTCGCTCGATCACAGCCTCAAAGTGCATCTCCAAACTCGCTCGATCACGGCCTCCAAGTGCATCTCTCAACTCGCTCGATCAAAGGGGTAACGGAGGTGGACAGGGTGACGGGGAGTATATATTCGGCAGACCGCAGCCAGTCCAGATATAGCGTGTGTAGATGGGTAGGTATATAGATACATAGATACATAGATGAGAATACAAACTGAATACATGACTGTGATTTGAGGTGCTCCCAGACATGTTGCCGGCGCTCCCAGGTTTGTCGCCGGCGCTCCCAGGTGCTCCCAGGCTAGTCGTCGATTGCCAGGCATTGTGTGAACGGCTTCAGCATAACTGCAGCCCTTGCGAAGAGTGTAACACACGTGTCGTTCTGATGATGCGTATACGTCACCACAACGTAAAGGAGGTACATATGCAACGCGACCCGTAGCGTGTAATTCTCCGACAGAGCGTACAAGGTTCCGTCAGAGCCGTCAGAGCCGTCCGGAACACCCGGGTGTTTCAGACGGAAATTAGGGTTGTTGCTGATGAACAGAGCGTCAACAGAGCATCAACAGAGCGTCAACAGAGCGTCAACAGAGCATCAACACCGTGTCAACAGAGTGTCAACAGAGTGTCAACGATTTTGGGTGTTGCATCTTGCATAATCCAAGGGCTGTGCTACGGTATTTACCCATAATCAACATATCGGCAGCCGGTATGAGCAAAGGAGAATGCGACATTGTCACAGCCGCAGTATCAAAATGAGCATCAACAGAGCGTCAATGATTTTGGGTGTTGCATCTTCTATAATCCAAGGGCTGTGCTACGGCATTTACCCATAACCAAAGTATTGTCAGCCTTTATAGGAAATGTGGTCTGGATCAATGCCGCTACACCTCAAGCGTCAATGGAGCCTCCACAACTTTTGGTCTTGTAAATCAGGTAATTGGGAAGTGATTTGCTCGCTGCTATCCATAACCAATGTATTGCCACGCAGTGGGCGCAAAATAGTGAATGACACAGTCATGGCGCCATTCTGACAATATCTGTCAACGCAGTGTCAAATAAGGGTCATAAATTGCGGGTGATGCAGATCGGGGAATGAAGGCATCGCATGGATATTTGAGCTTCTAATTGAAATATTGACCTCCTCCATGGTCAAAAATACAAATCATTAAAAGAAGAACATGAATTGAAATATTGTCCATCTCGCAACATGCACAAAGTGCAAAATGTGATTCCTGGATGGCGAATAATCGATTCTGATTGAGTACTATAATCAAATAACAAAGGCAAGCATGTTATATGTATTTACAGATGAACATGCTGTACAACCCGCTGAGAACCTGCCCAATTCTGACGGGTAGGGAGATGTCGATTGAACCGTACCTGAATCGACAGTTCAGGTTCATCGATAACCCCGACGGCCTATCAGGCTCCGGTTCGGTTCTGACCCGGACCCGGACCCGAAGTGACAGTCCATAACCATTGCTAACACTAGGTCTGACCGATTGCGAACTTTTGCAGATCAGCTCTGCTTGACTCGCTGGTATGCTCAATCGATGCGTCTCGTCGAGTACATCAAGACCTTGGAAGGACGCTGGGGTATGTCCATTATTGACTCTCAATTCGCTGCTCTTCTCCTCCTCCACCACCACCACCTCCTCCTCCTCCTCCATGGCTGACCCCCTTCGATCTTTTGCAGATCAACTCCAATTGACTCTCTTGTATACTCAATCGATTTGACTCGTCGTTTACATCATTGCAGTGCAAGGACGCTGCGGTACGTCCATTATTGGCCCACCATTTGCTGCTCTACTTCTCCCCCTCTGCCTCCCCCTCCAGGTCTGACCTGTTTCGAACTTTTGCAGATCAACTCTGATTGACTTGCTGGTTGGCTCAATCAATTCGTCTGGTCGAGTACATTAAGTCAAGGCAGGGATGCTGCAGTATGTCGATTATTGGCTCTCGATTCGCTGCTCTACTCCTCCATCTCCTCTACCTCCTCCTGTTGGGCTGACCCCTATCGATCTATTGCAGATCAACTCCAATTGACTCACAGGTGGGTGTTATCGGTTCGGTTCGTCGAGTACACTGAGACTGTGCAAAAACGGTGGGGTATGTCCAACATTGACTCTCGATTCGCTACTCTACTCCTTCTCCACCTCCTGCGCCTTGCTGTGGCGGGAAAATTTGTTTCTCACCACCACCGCCACTCCGCTTGGCAGAGGACTGAGCGACGGCGCGGGGATGAAGGGTAGCGGGGGGGGAGCTCCGCCATCTAGCCGGCTCGCCCGGAGGCGGAGGGGATATTGGGTCCTGTCATACTCTAATTAGAGTGCACACAGTATGAATAAAACAAACAAAAACTGAGCGACGGCAGGTGTGAGGAGATACAGGGATGATGGAGATGGACTGGGCGACAGGGATGTCCGGATATACAGAGGTAACTCATCTTATCATCCAATGAATTACACACTGTATCTTTCCGTGCTTTTGGTCCCACAGGCATGTACCGAGATTTTGTATATCTGCGCAATTGTGTGGATTCTCACAGCCAGGTAGTATCATACCTTCTCACCCTCTTCCCTGGCTCCTCAATGCAGAGCCACTCTTTCCCAGAAATTCCTTTTGAATGCCGCCCGAGGTGCGGCAGTTCATTGATGATTGGCTTTCTGCCTTCTAGCTTTGCTGCTTCACCGCATCGCCCTCCAGCGCTGCCCCCCTTAGATTGTCGTGTAGTAGGTGTCTGTGTGGGACCCAAGATATTAGTGTCAGAGATAGATTTGAGTTTAATGAGAACTCGTATACAAGTAATCTGTGATATGGAAATTGCAATTTTGAACTTGTGACCTGGTAGGAGTAAAATACGCGTTGAAACGATCAATTTCCACCTTCCAGGGTGAAATTTCTGAGGTTCACGAAATGATTACAACTACTCTTTGAACATTCAGAATCATTAGAGCAATGCCATGTCAGGGAAACCTCAATTTCATTTTTTGGGGTTTGTGGCTACAATAAGCTGATTAAGTTTAATGAAGCAAATTTTGTTTTTGTGGATGTGTATACTGGTGGATCAGAAATTGAGAGGCCACGATGCTTCTGGATGCAAATGATTATGCATAGAAACGCTGTATTCTTGGCAATAATGACTATATGATTCGTAGCATACAATGAGTGAGTGTAAAATGACTGTAAGAATATGTATAATGTAAGCCTCAATGAAGTGTCAATGATTTTTTGTCTTACACTATCAGCAATGAACTGGCTGTATAGTGACATCATTCTGAGATGAAAGTATTCATCGTCTCTATAGGTAATTAGCCAAATGACACGCTCGGTGCCTCATCCCAAAAATAAGCATCAATGGAGCATCAATGATTTTGGCCATGCATCTTGGATAATCCAAGTGCTGTTCAACGACATTTACGCACAATCAAAGTATTTGCTGCCAATCTAGGCAAAAATGCTTCTGACGACATTGCTACTATCTCCTCAAAATGAGTGTTAATGGAGTGTCAATGATTTTTGATCTTGCAACTTGGATAGTCCAAGGGCTGTGCATTGACATTAACCAATAATCAAAGTATTGGCTGCCATTATGAGAAAAATAATACTGACGATATTGCTACCACCTCCTAAAAATTATTATCAATGGAGTATCAATCATTTTTGGTCTTGCATCTTGGACAATCAAAGGGCTGTGCAACCCCATTAACCCATAATCAAAATATTGGCCACCTTTGTGGGCAAAAATGCTAGTAATAATATCGCTACCACATCATAAAAATAAACGTCAGTGGAGTGTCAACAGTTAATGTGGGGCTCCATGTGCTCCACAGCAATGAACTGCCATGCATCATTCTTAAATTGAAATTTCAACGGTCAGTCTTCTCAATATGTCCTTGTATACAACTTTACAACTATGCATGCAATGTCTCACAGGTCTTACTTTTTCTGGCTTGTAGTTCTAGAGTCAATATTTAAGAACCAGCATTCAACTCAACATAAATGTTACTTTTTGACAGTCTCGCAACTTGAATTACTCAGCTTTCAATTGCCTACCACCATGTAGGATTCACAATCTTTGAATACATCGTTGATGGAGGTTATGATATCTTCCAAAAATGGAAGTGTCTTTATTCGTGATTTAAGCAACGTCACTTTATAAACCATATTTGATACATGGTGGGCTTTGTGGAATGTTCGCTTGAAGTGTGCAGTTGCTTGCAATGATTCTAGACATGCACCTTCACGGTTTTTCAATTTGCCCCGCAGAATTGAGGAGACCGGCAGCACTGACTAGTGATAGCAACAGTTCTGGGTTACCCGGCTGTGGTCAGGTTTTGGAACTGGACTGGAGGGCTCAGACTAGTTTGTGACCCGGACTACACCTCAAACCGCCGGGTTTGGGTCCGGGTTAGAACTGGACTGCAGTTCCATCTTGCAAGTTCTTCTGCTTTCACCTAAATTAAGTATTTGAATTCTCATTATATTGCAACATAATGAATAAGTGAAGTATGTAGTTTGATGAGCTCTGGCATCTCCTGGCCTCCGTTTTGCGATCGGATCAATATTCATTGAGCCCCATTGAAATATAGCTGAAAATTTGGCGAAAATGCCCGGCTTTTCATAGTGACTCAATTAATATTGATCCAATTGCAAATCGGAGAACAGGAGATCAAAGAAGCCATCAAAATGCATATTTCATGTATAGATTATGTTGGGATATGATGAGAACTCAGATACTTATTTGCAACAAGACATGGTGACATTTGAAGAGAGTGTTTTGCATGGAAACCCATTGCAACGGTCAAGGTTCGGTCCCAACCCGGAACCGGAACCAAACCCGCAATTTGAAAACTTTCAAAACCCTAGCGCTGGCATCATATGTATTGTTTGTCATCATGTTCATCGCAATGCATCAGAGCATGGGGCTAGCTGAATGGGGAAACACTTCCAGGCAAAAGCACGAATCAAAGTTAACCAAATTAACTGAGTCAGACATTTCCCAATTCACAAGTACAACAGTCGATGAAACAGCATTGGCCATACTGAAGAGACAAAGAAGTCCAGGAATTACAATAGTAAGTTCACAAAGAAAATTCATATTCAACATTTAGGCCTTATCTAGATTAATTCAATTCACAGACAAAATGCTCCAAACTGGCCACTAAAGACTTTGTAACTGCTGAATTTCACCAAGACACCTGGAATCACTACCTCATGCTAGGATTTGTTTAGGCTTATAATCCACGGAACGCTATGTCAAGCCTAGAGCTGCGACAGACATATTCCACATTACGCAGTGAGCTGGTGCTTCCAGCCACCAGAACCCTTAGCAATATTTGCCGGAGGGAGTGCTCACTAACAGTGGATGCAATTGAGAAGCAATTGCCATCAAGAAATAAAGTTAGTTTAGCTTAGATGGGTGAACATCAACAAATACATTAGCCATAATGTCCGTGATTGCTTACTATATGGATCAGAACTGGGCATTGTGAGAAGTACAACTCACTTTCGAAGAGGTTGATAGCCTGTTCTCTTCCCATTTTGAAAGCTAATTAAGGATAATAGGTCAAGGGTCAACATACTGCAGAAAGGCTAGCCAAATGTTTGAAGTAAGTTCTTCATCATTTTGAGCTTACCGACAGCCATTTGCTTGGAATGATCAGGATAACACTTTTTCAAATTACTCAGTGACTCAGTAGCTACAATCAACACTTGAGGCCTCTGGAATAGAGTGGCCTTCATTGAGAAGCCACATACCGTGCATGGCACATGTCATTCAGCTTGCTTTAGGTGCGTTCATGAGCAGTCTCAGTGTAAAAGGCCACACCAAGTCTTGGGAAGCACATGAGCGCGATCAGCAATTTGGACAGAATGAAAGCAGAGACATTGGGAAGAGTCAAATACACACCGGGAAAAATGACCTTACGCGACACGTAACTCATAGAGAAGCTGTTTTTGGCACGGTAATTCATAGCATATTTGACGCGTGGCACTATGAGGTCCTATGGACCTACGCATTGACTACATTACTATGATACGCATGCGATTTTGTGTGCTGGATACAACGAACTTGAAAGCAAGCTGCCGGATGCGCTTCATTCCACGCTCCCGTGTACGCTCTGAAGTATACTCCTAATTGCACTCGATTGCACACTCCCAGCCTGCTTGACGTTACCACCCAATTGCTCTCGATGGCACACTCCCAGCCTGCTTGACTTACGCTGTCAAGTACACTCCCAATTGCACTCGATGACACACTCCCAGGCTGCTTTACTATACGCTTCCAAGTAAGCTCTCAAGACGCTCCCAAGTACACTCCGAGTACGCTTCTAAGCACACCTCCAAGTATGTTCTCAAATACACTCTTGGGCATGCTCTCCAGGACGCTCCCAATTGCACTCGATGGCACACTCCCAGCCTGCTTGACTGTACGCTCCCAAGTAAGCTCTCAAGATGCTCTCAATCACACGCCTGAGCACGCTCTCAAGTACACTCCCAATTGCACTCGATGACACCCTGCCAGCCTGCTCGACTATACGCTCCCAAGTGCTCTCAAGACGCTCTCAATCACACTCCCGAGCACGCTCTCAAGTACACTCCCAATTGCACTCGATGGCACACTCCCAGCCTGCTTGACTATACGCTCCCAAGTAAGCTCTCAAGACACTCCCAAGAACACCTCCGAGTACGCACCCAAGTACACCTCCCAGTCGCTCGCAAGTACACTCTCAAGAGGGAAGTCACTCCCAATCTCACTTGACCATATGCTCCCATGTATGCTCCTGCATGCTCGATCCAGAGACTTGCTGAGTTGTAGACGCCAGGCACTGCGAGGCGTGAGGCTGGTGGCATACGGCAAGCATAGTTTGGCGGACGGCGGGCTGCGGGTGGCATGTGGCGTGTGGCAGGTGGCAGGTGGCAGGCGGCGTATGTTGGCCGATATCATGACGTCGGTCGATATGGTAGTCTGAACCTTATCATTAGCGCGGCTACCAGGACAACATCTCACGATGCCCCAAGGTCATGGTGTTGACAATCGCAGCCTCAGATTCTTCAGGAAATGTAGACAATTGGATCTCAGGAAGAGCAGATGTCCGACTCAGTTTTCTCAATGGCATCAGCAGCCAGTGTCCCGTCGATTTTGGGCTTATGCGTATGCATTCGGTCCGGGGCTGATGGTGATGATAGTGATGGTGCTGGTGATAGTGATGGTGACGGTGATGATGGTGATGGCGCTGGTGATAGTGATGGTGATGGTGATGGTGATTGTACCGAAAGCACTTAGTCAAGTAGGTTGGCTACGTCAATGTCAAAGTCAAAGCATCATCAGACTTAGAGCCTATTAGCCAAAGCTTCCACCAACTCAGAGTTTTCCTTCGGCCAAAAGCTTCCCGTGGAAAACTCTACTCCTCCCGATGCGAGGCTCTCTCAAGAAGGCCCTCACGCAGGCTTTCGAAGAGGCTTTCAATCAGGCTCTCAAGCAGGCTCTCAAGCGGACTCTCAGCGATAGTGCACAGTATTGGTATAGCAGCGCAGATTGCAGGCAGTGAAGACTGGTATAGGTCCATCTCCGGCCGCCAGCCTTATATAGTTCCATAGGCCCACGCGCACATCGCCATGAATCGACTATAGATGAAAATAGGCTGCCCTTCGCGCAGTGGTCCATGGGGACCTTCCTATGAGCTACGAGTGTGCGCGTGTGCACGTAGCGCAGTCTATAGTCGATTTGCACCTTTGCTGATGCAGCGAAATGACGGCAATGCATCAGCAACAACTCTAGTTTCCGTCAGAAACACCCGGGTGTTCCGGACGGCTCTGACGGCTCTGACGGAACCTCGTACCCTCTGACGGAGAATTACACGCGACCCGTCGCCCAGGCGACGGGTCGCGTTGCATACATACCTCCTTTACTTTGTGGTGACGTTTACGCACCATCAGAAGGACAAGTGTGTTACACTCTTCGCAGGGGCTGCAGTTATGCTGAAGCCGTTTACACAACGCTTGGCGATATTAAATCATAGCTACTACTTATCGTTCAACGATTTTCAAAACTTATGCATTCAGTTTGTATTCTCATCTATGTATCTATATAGCTACCTATCTACAGACGGTATATCTGGACTGGCAGCACGCGGTGATTGTCAGCAATTCGAGGTGCGCCTGAAGATGACGATCGAGTGAATTCAGAGATACACTCCGAGGCCGTGATCGAGCGAGTTTGGAGATGCCCTTGGAGGCCGAGATGGAGTGAACTCAGAGATGAACTGGGAGGCCGTGATCGAGTGAGTTTGGAGATGCACTTGGAGACCGAGATTGAGTGAACTCACAGATGCACTTGGAGGCCGTGATTGAGCGAGTTTGGAGATGCACTTGGAGGCCGAGGTCGATTGAACTCAGAGATGCACTTTGAGGCCGTGATTGAGCGAGTTTGGAGATGCAATTGGGGACCGAGATTGAGTGAACTGAGAGATACACTCCGAGGCCGTGATCGAGCGAGTTTGGAGATGCACTTGTAGCAGGCTATTATCAAGCGAGATTGGAGGAGTACTTGGAGGTCGTCGATCTGGAGGCGGTCGATGGGAGGCGCGCCAGGTGCTGAGACTCTATTCATCTGTTAGTTAACTTGAAACCGTGGGAATGTGACGAGGTGACTTTACCTTTGAAGCTCTTATGGAGAACTGGCTGGTGGCGGTCGATCGGTAGGGAGGTATGCCAGAAGCTGAAGCTACATTCAGGGGTCAACTCGAAATCGAGAGAATGATGGGACGACAGACAATCTTAGGTGTATGCTGTACTCGGTGGATGCTGTACTCGGTGTATGCTGCACTCGGTGTATGCTGCACTCAGTGTTAACTCATGATCATGGCATGGAGAGATAGAGAGGGATGACTTAACTTTGTGTTCTTGCGATGATGGTAGAGCTGTGGACAGGAAAGGGAGAGATGGGAGATGAAGATGAGAAT
>Ga0307515_10000868_pt1 | contig 69407 bp, 74 predicted proteins | sample 17_EM_MG_FD_194513 | JGI IMG/M metagenome (GOLD analysis project Ga0307515, IMG submission 194513) | Populus trichocarpa ectomycorrhiza microbial communities from riparian zone in the Pacific Northwest, United States - 17_EM | ecosystem: Host-associated > Plants > Roots > Unclassified | place... | reverse complement strand
ATTGGCTGCTACCTTCTCGACCACTTTTCCCAGACAATTTAATAACGTTATCACCCTATATGCTTTGGCGACTCCGTAATCTGGCTTATTCGGTTTCGGTATAACAACTCCCTTCGCTTCCTTCCAAGCTTGTGGGTGTATTCCTAACCTAAATGACGTCTTAACAATATTAATTATCCTTTGGGAATCCCATTCCCACAATAATCGTATTGCCTTAAAACCCAACCTATCTGGTACAGGTGCCTTTTGAACCGACTGATTGAACAGAGCCTCTCGGATGTCTTCATCAGTGATCTTTTTCCACATCACTCCTCCCTCTTCTTGGGCCTTTCTCTCCACACCCTTCAAAGGTTTCGGAAATGCTTCTTCTTTTATCAACTCCGCCTTATCCTCCCAGGACTCCGCCACTTCTCCAGTCCTAGATTTCAAAGTCTTTGTTGTTTGTTGTCCGCCTGGTTTCGTATATCTCAACGCCTGCCAAACTTGATCTCTTGTGGCCGAAGTTAAAAACTTCCTCCACATCTCCGTTTTCGACTGCCGGACCATTCTTCTCAGGTTACTTCGCTGCTTCCTAACTTGTTGCTGCGACGCTTCCCCTCTCTTTCGAGCTCTTTTTATCGATCCTAAAATTTTTCGGTTTTCCGCAATCTCCCCCGTCCACCACCTCTTGGATCTTGCGCAAACCTTTATCTTTTTGCAATGCCTATTAAGATGATTAACGAAATTCCGCTGTATCCACTCAGCTTCCTTCTGTAAATCCTCTTCGCTGCTATTCTCATCCAGTATAGATCTCTTTAGGCTCTTATCCTTCCACTCTTTTTGTGCTTTTTTATAATTTTCTTCCTCCTCCTTCGACTTGAGCCCATCGATATCCCATCCTGTAATCTTTCGCGACACTTTGGTTCCTTCCCCTTCGTCCCATCTTAACTGGGCGCACACAATCGCGTGATCCGAAGTAGTTGCCAAATCTGTTGAAATCTCTAATCTATCGGCCATCGAGGCTTTAGTAATAAAGAAATCAATGAGCGATCCCGAAGTTTCGCCGTTTCTTATATACAAATGGGTTTCTTCCCCGTCCGTAACATCGATCAAATCGTATTCAGCCATAAGATTTTCCAAAAAGATCGCATCTCGTTTTGGTGGGCACTGAGGATCCCATCTATCACTGTGAGCATTCCAATCTCCTCCCAAAAGAATCTTTTCCTGCTCCATAATCTCCCTCCATCTTGCTGTCTGTGCCGGTCTGCCTTGACTTCTCACTCCTCCCTCTTGTCTCAGCTGATCATAAATATTCACCAATCTCATCTTTCTACCCGACGTGTATCTTATATCAAACACCTGTACATCTCCATCTCCCCCCTTATCCACTTCCGAAAACTCCAGGTGTGTATCTCTTCTTACTGCTGTCATCGTTCTTCCTCCTCTGATCAGCCTATATCCTGGGTGGCTGATGTTGTATCCTTCTCTCTCCACATACAGTTCTTGCAACATCACAACATCAGCCCCCCAAACAATTCCTGTTTCCAACGCTCCCATAGTCGCCTCGTACCCCCTTCCACAATTATGCATTACGCATTTCACCATTACTTCATGGGGGTTTCTCGGGTCCCTGCGTTAGAAGATTCTCCTTCCATCCCTTGGGTCGCTACGACCTGGACTTCCGGTTCCTTATCATTTTGCTCATCATCCTGAGCTTTCTTTGCCGCTTCTGCGGTCGATGGTCCCCCATCCTCTGTCTGATCAGGCTTCTCTTGTTGATCCGTGGTCACATTTCGACGTTCCCCCTCTCTCTCCTTCCAGGTACGTCTTTCTTCCCTCGCGACTTTAATTGCCTCCTGCTTCTTAACACAACAGTTGGCCTTCGCGATATGATTTCCCTTGCAATTGACACATTTGTCGGCATTATGGGCGCAGTTCTGTCCTGCATTAGCCTTGCAACCTACAACGTTGCACTTATGATCGTTCGTTAGATGTCTTCCCGCACACAACATACACGCCGGCATCTTCAAAGATCCACATTTCGCATCAACATGTCCCCATCTGCTGCACACCCCACAAAAGGAATCTGGTCCGGCATTCACAAACTTCTCCACATCATACTTTACTCCTGCCGCTCTCAAACCTCCTTTCAAAACTTTTTCGGCCATTTTTCTTCCCTTGACCGCAAACACAACCGAAGATGCTTTCTTTCCTTCCGCCTTCTTCTTCTGTACATCTTTCGGTCCTCCAATCCAGCTGATGGCGAGGGGCAACACCACCCCCTCGTTCTCAGCCTGCAATTCCTGCCTCAATTTTTCAAGTCCACCTCCTGTCTTCTTCCCCAAATACCTATCAAAATTGACGCCGTGCATTTTTACTTTTTCCCAAAGTTCACTTGTCTCGATGTCCACAATTCCTGCGTCCACCTTCCTTGCCGCTTTAATTACAATCTCCCTATACCGAATCAACATTTCGGCCGTTGCTGTGGGGGTCGTAATCGTCGACAAGCATCCCCGGGTGTTCTTCGTAACTCCCTGAATGCGAACAAACTGTGGTACCTTTGCCTCGAAAAGTGCTCTATTCACTTCCGACGAAATGTCCAATTCTTTCTTCTGAGAAAGTGGGAGGCCATTATCCCTCTTAAAGGTGACTCTCCTCTTCTCCATCGAATATTGTCCTGGGGGGACCGGCTTCATCTCTTCCGTCTTTTTCTGTCTCGTCACTTCGACAAAACCATCCCCCTTCTTCTTCTGCTGCTGTCCCGATTGCTGTTGTTGTTGTTGTTGTCGCTGTTTGGGTTGCTTCTTTGGTGGTGGTGCCGCGGCTGCCCTCTGCTCCCACGTTTCCTTCTTCTTTTCTTCCGGTTTCTTAACTTCCGGTTTCTTAACTTCTGGCTTCTTGACCTCTGGCCTTTTAAACCCCGCCCTTGGTCCCTTTGGTACCGCCTCTACCTCCGGTTTTTTCACCTCTTTCTTTTGCTGTTGTGGCACCGCTGGCGCCACCGGTTTCTTCTTCAGGATTGTAACCTGCCCCACCTCTAGGCGCGGAAATTCCTGTCTAACTCCTCCGGGTGGTATAACCGGTGCATGCTTGGATTGCTCCAACCGTTGCTCATCCACCTCCATCTCAGCCCTAACGACTCTTTCCACCTTCCTATTTTCTTCCATGGAAAAAGTCGCTCCTGGCTCAAACTCAATATCACTCATCTCTTCCTCCTCAGGGGTGGCTTCTACCTGTTTCCCCCTTCAGATTTCATCCTTCTTCCGGCTCTCTTCCGCCGCATCCTCAGACCTTTTAACCACCCTATCGGTTAATTGATCCACCATCTTTTCCATGCAAGCACTCATTGCATTTTCAATTGTTTTAGCCATGTTAACCGGGGCAAACTTGGCCACCTTTTTCACAATCTTTTCCAACCTCTGGTCGAGTTTTTCCGCCCTCTCCATCTCATACTCCCTACTCAACTCAACCTCGGTCAAAACCTTTTCCGACGTCCTACGAATGGAGGTGACCCCCGCATCCGTGTGGTTCTGTCTTGCCGCCATAAATTCTGCCTGCTTTAGGCACCACTCATCATATCGCTCGTCATGCAACTGACTCGTGGCCATATAATCCCTCAGCCCATTAGTGTTCCGAAGATACTCACTAACAAAAGCTTCCAGATTAACTGGCCCATTCTCATTCGTCAAAGTTTCTGCAGGCTTGGCCCAATCGGCATCCAACTTTTTCCTGCTTGGCGTCTGCGGCATATTCGGGATTGGTCGTTCGGGCGTTACCGGCCTCCTAACTCCCTTCCCCTTATTGCGCTTTTTTCCCTTCTTGGTTGGCGTCATGTAGGGCGACTCATCCCTCCACTCCACCTCCGTCATCATATCATCTTCGTTGTCGCTACTATCGCTGACTTCGAATTTTCTCGGAATGGGTGTGTGAGCTCTCAGGGTCTCTTCCATTCCCCCCTCTTTTTCGGCGTGTTGTGAGGTATTTTCCTCCGACCGAATATACCTGCGCGCAATAATTCCAACACTCGCCTTGGGAGTCAAAAAAGGATCCTCCGTCATGGCGTTTAGAGTGCTCACAGGTAGCCCCCTAAGGCTTCCCTCGTAATTCGTAGATGGCAAAGGGGATGCGACCCTCTCCCTCGGCGTTTGCGATGGGAAGGAAATTTCACTTCACCCGTAATTCGTAGTCGGTGGCGGCGACAATGAAGAATCGTCGTCGCTCGAAATCGTGTGAACTGCGTGACCGCGCCTGTTCCCATATTCATCAATAACCGAATTTTCCCTCCAAATCGGCTCAATAATTTGACTCAAATGCCCCTCTGCCATTACTTCGGCATTATGAATCCTCACTCCATGGTTATACTGCTCTCTGGTCAAGGTAACCGCTGCTGGTTGCTCCCCCAATCCCAGATAATCGCCTAACTCCTCCCGACCGATCTCGGAAGTTGTAGCTGTCCCGTCTGGATCCGTAGGAAGCGGTCCAGTCATTTCGTTATGTCTGTCAAGGATGTCCCCGATATGACTGCTGGATACGGCCGAAGTAGTAGTCGACTGCGCGCTCGACCCTTCCTTCGCCATTTTTTCTTCTGCCACTCTCGCTCTCGCCACGGCTTTTTTGAAAGTGGTTGTTGCTCCGAAGAGACTCATCGTGCTTAGCTTCTGGAGGACTGAAGATCGTTCAGCTGAAAACCGAAGCTAAAATTTTCTCGCGATGTCAAGCCTCATTGGATAAAATCGGTCTTGGCAAAACTACAAGGTGGTGTGGTGTGTTGTCGGAGGTGTAAGAACTGTTGTTCTCTCCTGCTGATCTTGGAGAAGTTCGAAAGGTTGCACAGTATGTAGATTTTCAAAAAGCTAGACCTCCAGAATACATATACTATCTTCCCCATTAAGGCAGGTGACAATTACAAGACTGCTTTTTGCTCCCAACATAGCCAGTGTGAGATCTGGGTTGTGGCAGTTGGTTTGAACAATATACAAGCTACCTTCGAAGCTGATACCAACAACTGCTTTCATCTTTACACTCATCCATTTGCTGTGAACTATCTTGATGATGTACTTATATACTTGACCAATATGAAGAAATATGCAGGGCAGATATGAACAGTGTTACACCAATTACAAGAATCCAATCACCAGGGCAAAGCCACCTAACATGCTGTTAAAATGTCACAATACAGTATACTCTTATTTGTTGCCAGTCCTGACAGGATCGAAATAGATGTGGACCACAGTCCCACAATGGCGGACTGGCTGACCCAGTATTCTGTATGGGACACATTAACCCAATGTAAAACCAGTAGAAAGGTATAACTGAACAACTTAAGAAATCTAAACCCCCAGACCAATTTTTCCCTGTGCTCCTAGCTGCTCCCAGTCAGGCTATATGTCAAGCTCACTGCTCTCAGAAACTCTGAGACTACTCTCCGGTTCTGCTTACTCCGTGAGGAGTTGTGGAACCAAATACAACAATATTCCGATGAGTGTATAGTTGCCTTCAGAATTCTGCAAAAGTCAGCCAATAAATTGTTTAAATATTTGAGCTGTTGGGAGTGGTGGCTGTATCCCCAATTGTATTCAGGCGGTTCTTCAACCGCAAGCCATCCTCTCTGGGAGTTGGTTTTGTAATGTATATTGATGATAGTACAATTCAATAAAGCCTCTTACTCGTACTTCTCCACCCCTCAATAGAAATTGACCGACAGTCCAGTAGGTAACTTAATCTACATGAAAATAGAGAAGACCTACACTATGATAGATTTTGTCTGATGCGGCATTCTCTTGTGCCAGATGTGCCAGACCAACTACTACTCCAATGGGGGCAAGATGAATCATATTTGTCCATTTGACAACCTGGATGCAACCGCAATCATAATCAGCTCAAATGTGCAAATCTTTGTACTGTGTTGGAATCACCACTGTATATTGTTCAGTGCAAGTACATACTACCCAGTGTTGAGTCTCCTTGCACCAATTAGATTATGTCAATATGGTTTTTCCAGCTGACAGGTGGTCCTGAAATTGGAGGATGTGGTTTGGCAGTGTCCACCTGAAGTATAATACTGGGAAAGATGGATGTTGGCCTTGGAAGGTGTTATGGAGGTCATTCTCTTCACTTTCTGTATATTGGATGCAGATGTTGTGGGATTCAGAAATGATCCCTTCATTGGCATTGGTATATTCTACCTTGCAAACAAGTGCCAGACATTTAACAGAAGTAGGGCAGTGAATTGGTTGATAGTTGAATAACAGCTTACTCTGAAGATTAATAAATATGCTGCCTTGAAGTACATTCTGAAAAGATCTGAATACCAATCCAGTAACATCGAGTCCCCAGTCCTAATCAAGTTGTGAAAGAAACGGCTGTTGAATGTGGGAAATCCTGAAATGAACTGTTGGATCGCTGGGTGATATATAGTTGACAATTCCACACACACTGTTGACATGAGTTTCTCTCATATGAGCTACCTGTTGAGATACAGGGTAGAGGAATGGACCATCCTGAGAATGTTGGAGATGTTAATGATGGGTGCTGAATGAATGTTGCTGTTTATCAGTAGCCAATGAGAGGTTGAAACATTTTGCACAGTCAATATTTTATGTGCCGTGAATTGCAAGATATGACAGTGTGTTCTCCATACAGTTAAAACCAGTGCACGAGTCATTATCACTAAATATCTTTCAACTATAATTGACTTGGTTGGTAGCTTGATATGCCTTTGCACATTGCTGATATGTAGCCATTCAGAAATATAAGTGATACAATTGTAACCAGAACCTGTTTGGCAAACTGACTCTGATATAAGGCTCACAAACACAATCTTAGGATATCCAAAATATATTACTGCCATTTGCATGGTTTTTGGGAGCTTTGAAATGCCAAATCACTTCCAGAAAGTTTCAAACTTGGACATGCGGTTGGATTGTTCCTTCTTGAAATGCTTCTGCTCCAACCAGGTGATGCCATAAATCCCTCATCCCAGAGAGTCTGATGTGGTTCTGATCTGCAATACTTCAAAAAATGAATTCTATCTCAGCATTAGGTAGATGGACCTGACATTTCACCTGTGCCAATAACTCTTTTGACTTCTGACAATCAGCTTCAACTTGTTTTCTGGCTGCTTGCCATGCTCAACCATGTACTCCTGAAATTGCCTATCTTGTGTTATAGTAATCTTTCCAGCCCCATAGACACAGACAGCCACTGCAGCATGACTTTTATGAATCTTTTATTCACTTATCTGATGGGATTCTATTGCCAACTGTACATCCACTTTGGCCATTGAAGACATTAATATTTTCAGCTGTGAAAAATCACCCCCACTGTGCCAAAATCTCATTTGTGAAGTGTCTAGTCCATTGAGGGATTGATCAGAGTGACTTTGTTGGCTAACAAGTACAGTGAATTTACACTATACCTGCACTGCTATTATTAACATTTCATCACAGGCTATTTCTGATGCAGCTTTCCCATCATCCTTGGAGCAGAAATGAATCGGAGTGCAGCTTACTGTGAGGGATTGGATCATTCCACTGATCACATTTTCTTGCCACCAGCAGCTTGTCAACGAATTCAATTGTATAGTGGGGTGCTGGAGGCCCAGAAATTGACATACAGATGTCAATCAACTTTCAAATTGATCCTTTACATATTAGGCCTTTAGGTATCGAAGCAGCCATTTGAATCTATCATTAACTAATCTCTGGAGCAGGTGATGGAATTCATCCGGCTACCAAAGCCGATAGACAGTGCAGAGAGGGTATTGGCAGAACTCATTTCGGATTGGGTAAACACCAACAGTGTGCAGGGCATTGATATCAGTGGCTTCCAGAAGGTGCAAGTAACATCGGTGAACTGTTTAGTTATTGAGTGGTTGCAATGTTGGATGCTCCATCCCCACAACTTTAGGAGTTTTACACTCTAGGCATGAGACATATGAGACTTAGGAAACCCTAACTAGATTAGAATGATCCCAGACCAAGGTAGCCAACAGAGGGTACAATTGCCTCTGGAATCCATTAGGGCAGTTGTACCTTATGCTGCAACCTGTTACATTAAGCTTCCTGAGTGGTGACAGCACCGTCCCAACTGCATTAAGCCATACTTTGTCAGTGATTTTGGCACCTTGCATGGGACATGGGATCAGCCTAATGAGAATGCTGGCGCACATTTTAGGTATTTGGTGGATATCGTTTGAAAACTACCAATTGTGAGACACAATGGCCAGGCATGCTGATTACTCTCAAATTTGGTCAACTGAGTCTTGTGGGATGTACAAATGCCAGGCTAAATCATTGCCATAACTGGATATTGATCGTATATCTCCCCCAATCATCTGCATGTGTTTGAATTGCTGAATATGCACCCTCACTCTGAGTATTTATGGTGTACTGATTCACAGTTGAAGTGAGTCTGAAATGTGAGATGTGCTAAGAGGCACTGTATACATTCAGTAATATCCCTGTGGTAGAGTGTTCCAAAGATATGAGAATGGTCTTCAATCGAAGGATCATCGCAAAGCCCATTGTCTTCATCTCAATGAAGTGTTTGCAGAGTATATACAGGTAGGAATGATGCAATTATGAAGTATCTCAGTCCTTGCCTCAGATGTTGATCTATCCACAATTCCATGTGCTATGTGAACTGCTCAGCATATTGAAAGTTGTGAGTGGAGCATAGTGTTAGCAATGGTTCCGGACAGTCACTTCGGGTCCGGGTCCGGGTCGAACCTGAACCGTTGCCAAATTGGCGGTCCAGGTTGTCCAAAAACCTGAACCTTCAACTCGGGTACGGTTCGATGGTAAACTCCCAACCCGTCTGAATTGGGCGGGTTGTCAGTGGGTCCATCCATTGATTCAATTAAGGCTCTTGCTTTCGGAGTATGTGAATTGTATCTTAGCAAAATCGCATTTGCAACAACCAAGGATACATTTTGCATGCTTTGCAGCTTGCAATATCGATTAATTTGGAATCAGTATTGTATCTTGGATACATTGTATTGTTGTCCATCACGGCGGTCAATAATTCCGTTATGAATGCGGAGATCAGCACGATGCCTTGATTACCAAATATGCAACAACTGAAACTGTTGACACAGTGTTGACGCTCATTTTCAGGATGCGGCAGGGAGCATGTCACTGTTGTTTTTGCCAGTAAAGGCTGCCAATATTTGATAGATGGATGTCTGCAATCAATCGGAAGATAAATTACCCAAGATTCGAAGCTAAAAATAGTTGACGCTCCGTTGACACTCATTCTCAGGATGCGGCAGGGAGCATGTCGCTGTTGTATTTGCTGGTAGAGGCTGTCAATATCTGACAAATAGATGTCTACAACCAATCGGAACATAAATTACCCATGATGTGAAGCCAACCATTGTTGATGCTCAGTTGATGCTCATTCTCAGGATGTGGCAAGGAGTATGTTGCTGTAGTTTTTCCCAGTAAAAGCTGTTAATATCTGACAAATGGATGTCTACAGCCAATCGGAACATAAATTACCCAAGATGCGAAACTAAACATTGTTGACGCTCCATTGACACTCATTCTCAGGATGTGGCAGGGAGCATGTCGCTGTCTCATTCGCCTTTAAAGGCTGCCAACATATTGGTTATGCATCACAGCGACCAAATTGTTGTTTAATTACCGTACTTACAAAACCACAAATCGTTGACGCTCCGTTGACGCTCATTGTAATGTATTGTCAATTCAACTACTGCTTCCATCGTTAATAGTTTTCATCATGATTTGACCATAATGCTAGTCTTTCTGCCTGATTGAGACTTGGCCTTGTGACAAAGCCGAGCGCAGTAACATTCTTGCACTGTTTGCACTCATACGACTAAAATTTATGTATCTTGCCAAAAGCTTCATTGCGCCGGCTATACATTGGTTTATCAACCGATATTGACAAGCTACTGCTCACCATTCACCCATAATATATCACTAACTAAAACTCTATTTCAAGATACACAAAGAAGCTGGTGAAACATTGACGCATTCTGTCCGACTTTTTTTCACTCCCTTTATCCTCCTCATTTCGATTGCATTGAAAGTCATTAACACTGTTTCAGCCTGTTTTTTTGACTTCAGTGTAGACCGAATCAATCCGGGAACATTTGGCGCGGCGCTCACATCCCGCTACCCTGGGCAGTCAGGATCCTCGATACTATTGTCTTGCTCTATATCAGATTCAACGTCCGCCCCGCAATAGTCTTGGCTGTCATTTGGATTATGTAAGCCCCCATTCCAGTTAAGCCAATCTTCAGTGTCCGAAATGCTTTCAGGTGCGTTGTCCGCATCACTTTCGACTCGATGAGGGTTGATTCTTCGGCTTCGACGGACATTCAATATTTGAGTTCATCATCCAGGGACGTCCTTCGCAGACAAAGGTGGTGGCAGTGGAGCTCTTTCTGACAATTCAAATGCAGCTGCACCATCATGTTGAAAGAGTGACCAGGATGCATTGATGATCTGTTCTGTGTCCGAAATGTATCCTGTGGCGGTTATCTGCGTGTTTTGAGCGCGAGATTCCTTCTGGGTAGCACATAGGTTTTGGCTGCCCTGCCACATCTCCAAATAGTCGTGAACCTAGGCCATTCTGTGCAATTTCCTTTCCTCTGCCTCTTTCTCAATTTCCGAGTCGTTTTCTGTGTTCATTGTATCCAATTCTGGGTCAGCGCCTGCCAAAATCCCGTTATTGGCTCGAGCAAACTGCCTTACAACAACTTTTTGACAAAATGCCTCGCCTGTGGTTTTTGACTGCCTTCCACCGATAACATCACGTCCTAGGGAAGAACTGGCCTCCACTGCGAGACCATGTGGTATGATGAAGAATATGGCGCGTGCCACATTACAGCGATCGGGGTACTTCATCAGCAAAAAGTGTCTCCGTCTGGGCGGAATGGCTCCATCAGAGTGGAAGCGCTCAGTCGGAGCTGTCAGAGACACCCCGGTGGCGGATCACTCCGCGTCACATATCGCCCTCCGATCGCTGTTTCGCCCTCTCTTCCCGCTCTGATGGTGTTGTATTTTAAACAAACACTCTGGCGTTGTGGCCAACTGTGACCATACGTCGGAATGGGTTCATTGGGTACACGCTTGCATCAGGATTGCAATGCAATGGGTGCCGCTGCGAAAATCTCTCCTCGCGTTCCTTCTCCATTAAGGTCGAGGAGTGTAGGACCGTGAGAAGATATGGTACGACCTGGCCGTGAGGATCCACGAAATCTCGGAAAGAGCAAGTGAGACCAAATGTTGGGAAAGATAGAGTGTGAATTTGCATTGTAAGATAAGAGGAGATGGAAATGAGATGATGTCTATCTACTCGGGGGTCTGCCAAATATATACTCCCTGTCACTCTGTCCACCTCCGTTACCTCTGTATCTCCATACAACTGCTGTCGCTCGTTGAGGATGTACTTGATTCAACGTGTTTGAGATGCACTTGGAGACGGAGATCGAATGAACTCAGAGATGCACCTGGAGGCCGGGATCGAGCGAGTTTGGAGATGCAGTTGGAGGCCGAGCTCAAATTAACTCAGAAGATGCACTTGGAGGCCATGATCAGTCAAGTTTGGAGATGCAGTCTGAGGCTGTGACCGAGCGACTTTGGGGATGCCGTTGCAGGCGATGATCGAGCCAGATTGGAGGAGTACTTGGAGGCGGTCGATTTGGAGGGAGGCGCGACGGCAGCTGAGATTCCATTCAATGGTCAACTTGTAATTGTGGGAATGTAGAGAGTTGAGTACAAAATCCGCCGAGAGATGAGCAACTGGCTGTGAGCGGGAGACTGTCGATCTTCGGATGATGCTGTACTTGGTGTATGCTGTACTCTGTGTTAACTCATGATTATGGCATGGAGAGATAGAGAGGGATGACTTAACTTCATGTTGTTAGGTGATGGTAGAGTTGAGCACAAGAAAGTGAGAGATCGGGGGAAATCATCATGAGAAACTGGGACTTAGAGAATTTCGTGTGCGAATCAATTGACCATCCCCGATACGGCAGGTACAAGTCCCAATTATGCGCGAACTAAAACCGATACGAGGTCTTCCCAACTGAATCAGGCAAGTCATACTCCTGATTTCTCATATCCGCTCGTATCCTCCATATCATTCTCATCTTCATCCCCCATCTCGCTCTTTCTCGTCCACAACTCAACCATTATGGCAGAACTCAAAGTTTAGTCATCCCTCTCTATCTCTCCATGACATGATAATGAGTTGACACCAAGTACAGCTTACACTGAGTACAGCATCCACCCAGAATTGATTGTCTTCCCTTCATTCTCATGATTACGAGTTGACCCCTGAAAGTAGCTTCAGCTTCCGGCGTACCTCCCTTCACAATTGACTGCCATCAGCCAGCTCTCCATGAGAGGTCCAAGGTAAAGTCACATTGTCACATTCCCACGGTTGCGAGTTAACTAACAGAGGAATAGAGTCTCATCACCCGGTGCGCCGTCAATCGACCGCCTCCAAGTACTCGTCCAATCTCGCTCGATCATGGCCTCCAAGTGCATCTCCAATCTCGCTCGATCATGGCCTCCAAGTTCATCTCCAAACTCGCTCGATCATGGCCTCCAAGTGTATCTCCAAACTAGCTCGATTATGGCCAGCAAGATCGCACCAGCATGGCCTCAAAGTGCATCTCCAAACTTGCTCGATTATGATCTCGGAGTGCATCTCTAAGTTCACACGATCACTACCTCCAAATGAATCTCCAAATATGCTTGATTACTGCCTCCAATTGCCTCTCAAATCTCGCTTGATCACAGCCTTGGAGTATATCTCTGAGTTCACTTGATCGTCATTTTCAGGCGCACCTCAAATTGCTCTCATGCACTGCCTGCAGCTAGTCTAGATATACCATGTGAAGATGGGTAGCTATATAGATACATAGATACATAGATGAGAATACAAACTGAATACATGACTGTGATTCGAGGTGCTCCCAGACATGTCGCCGGCGCTCCCATGTTCGTTGCAGGCGCTTCCAGGTGCTCCCAGGCTTGTCGTCGGCGCTCCCAGGCTTGTCGCCGGCGCTCCCAGTCACTCTGAAGGCCGGCAGGAATGCCCTCCTAGGGTCTGACACTCCTGAAATTGACGCATCTAAGTTTACACTCCACATCCTCTCAGACACTCCTGGAGGCTTCCAGTGACTAAAATGCATTTTGCTGATGCTATGCAACGCAACCCGTCACCTGGGTGATAGGTAGCGTGTAATTCTTCGTCAGAGGGTATGAGGTTCTGTCAGAGCCGTCATAGCCGTCCGGAACACCTGGGTGTTTCTGACGGAGACTAGAGTTGTTGCTGATAGTTGGAGTGCGTTTGCTCCTGTTGACACCACCAGTCGGATATGTCCGGCAACCAAACTGTACTGCTAATCTCCATTGGGTCGGAGTGGTAATCATTGAGAATTGGATCAATATGCCCCCAGTTCTTTGGGGCTCCAGGCAGCGAATTCAAATAGAGCCTGGCGGCGGTCAATAAGCGTGCTGCGCGCTCGCTTTGTCCTGGTTTAGTCTCAGCCACATTGTTGGGCGTTAAGAATTCTTCATCATCGCTGCACAACTCATATTTATCAAAGGATGATTGACAGGATCCTAAAACCGTTTCGGAGGGGATAGAATTGCTCCTTGGTAGGTTTTCGTGTTGATTGACCAGCACACGTCGATGTTTGGCACAGTATTCATTCTGCACATACTGCACAAAGGCCTCTTGGTATTGGGTAGTATAGGATGTCTCGTCCTCAGGAATAATATCCATTCGTTTGTCCCACTTCCTAAAGGATCGCAACTTCTGGAAAGGATCGAGGATATGTGCAGAAATCAGAATCATGCCCGTTGATGGAGTCACTTCAGTGCGATATTTTGACAGCTTCTGTCCAGGTGACCTCATGGCGAATAATAAGTCTTCCTTCCATGGAGTGTTCTTTCTTAGCCAAAGCTCGCATCACGCCGTCCATGTGATCGAATATATCATTGTACACTGTGATGACATGATGCAATGTGACTGCATGCCACTTCGACATCCATGAGGTCCAATTTTTGAATGGCCTCAACACTTCCATGACTTACTTCGCAATGGTCCAGTCATCTTGAGTGGTGGAGAGTGGCCGGTAATTGATGGATTTCGGGTTATTGAGCCACCCGTGCCTGAATGCATCTGATCGGAAGGCGCGCTTGAGCAACTTCAGTGTCGAGTTCGAATGTGTCTTCACATCCATTATTGGAAGTCCCGCTATGCGGACTTTGGTTTGTTGAAAGTCAATGTACTCGTTTCGATGAGCAGGTGTCAGCATGATCAATACGGCAAGCATTCTCTACTATATGAAGGTCGGTTTCAGCACTTTCAAAATATCTTGAAATACGTACTTTCTCAATTTTCTTTGCTAAACCTGGTCTCATTGCTGACACCTTATTGATTGTAGTGTTGCTCTCTTTTCGAAGCCTTTGACTCTTTCCAATGTCTATGCTTTCATTCTCTTCAAATTGCTGATTACGCTCAAGGGCTTCCCAAGACTTGGTGCGGCCTTTGACACCGAGACGGCTCATGAATGCACCTGAATCCAGCTGTATGACGTGCGCCATGTGACGTATATGATTCCTCAATGCAGGCCACTCGATTCCCGAGGCCTCAAGTGTTGATTGCAGCTCGCGTGTCATCGAGTAATTTGAGGAGGCATTATCTGTCGTAATTCCAAGCAAACGGCCGTCCGTAAGCTCCACATGATCAAGAATGCCCTTCAAATGTATGGCTAGTCTTCCTCCAGTATGTTGGCCCTTGACCTATCATCCTTAACTAGCATTCCAAACATGAAAAGAACAGGCGATCAACCTCATTCAACGCGAGTTGAACTTCACACAATGCCCAATTTCGATCGATATAGTAAGCAATGACTGACGTTACGGCTAGTCTGGTCGTTGATGTCCATTCCGCCAGTGCTAAACTAACAATATTTCGTGACGCCAATTGCTTCTTAATTGCATCCACGCTGAGTGCATATTCCCTCCAGCAAATGTCACTGAGGGTTGTAGCAGATGGTAGCACTAAGTCATCTTGTAACGCCTAATATGACTGTCGTAGCTCTACAATTGATAGAGCGTTTCCTGGAATATGAGCTGAAACAAATCCTAACATGAGCTAGCGATTCCGTGTATCTTGGTGAAATTCGGAAGTTTCAAAGTCCTTTGCTGCCAGTTTGGAACATTTTGGCTGTCATTTCAGGCAACACGGATCAACAGGGATGTCAAATATGATCTTCCTCTGTGTAGTTACTATTGTGATTCCTCGACTTCCTTGTCTTCTGAGAATGGCCAAAGCTGTTTCATCGACCATTGAACTAGTCAATTCAGTGACCTCCGACTCTGTTAATTCGTTCAACCTTGCGATGTGAGCATTTGCCGGCAAGTGTTTCCCCATTGAGGTAGTCCCCTATTCTGATGGATGGCGAAGAACTTCATGACAAATGATACATATGATGCGAGGGCTGCTGGTTTTCTCAATTCCGCAGTGTAGATATAATCCCATGAAGGGGAATGTCGGGAATTATTCCAACTCATAGTCGGCTTCGAGTCTACCTTCATTGAAGCCCACCAAGTATCGAACGTGATTTGTGAACTAAGGTCACCCAAATCACGAATAAAGACACTTTAATTTATGGAAGAGATCATAACCTTGAGCAATGAGGTGTTCAAAGATTTCGAATCCGACATGGTGGTAGGAATCGGATAGCTGGGTAATCCGACTTGGAAGACTGCCGTAAGTAACGATACAGAAAAGCAGACTGCGGGTTCCTCAATAATAACTCTACTGCTACAAGTGAAAATCTCGGATCTGTATGACATTGCATGCATATTTGTGAAGTTGTATACAAGGTTAGATTGCAAAGACTGACCGCGTAAAACTCGATTTAGGAACAGCACAATGCACTTCATTGCTGTGTAGCGTTCTGGGTCTCCACAAAAACTGTTGACACTCTGTGGGCGCTCAATTGTAGAAGGCCGACGCAATATTGTCAGTAGGATTTTTGCTAATAAAGCCTGCTGATGGGTTCATTGTGGGTTATCTACGTTCCATTGCCGTTAGATTATCCATGATGCAAGATCAAAAATCGTTGACGCTCCGTTGACGCCCATTTCGGGACATGGTAACAATCTGGTTGTAAGCATTTTTGCCTAGAAAGGCAGCCGATTGTTCGATTATTGATTAAAGTAGTCTCATAGCCCGTTAATATTCTAGATGCAAGGCCTAAAATCATTGATGCTCCATTGACGCTCATTTGTAGGGCGTAGTGACCAGATCATCAAGAGCATGTTTGCCTAGAAAGGCGGCCGATAGTTCGATTATCAATCAAAGCAGTCTCACAGCTCCTTGATATTCCAAGATAATAGGGCTAAAATCGTTGACACTCCGGTGTCGCTCGTTTTCAGGGCATAGCGATGATGTTGTCGAAATCATTTTTGCCTAGAAAGGCGGCCAATAGTTCGATTATGGCTCAATGTCGCCGTATCTCCCTTGCATTTTCCAAGATGCAAGGCCTGAAGTTGTTGACACTCAGTTGACGTTGATTTTTAGGACATACTAGCGACATTGTCAAAACGATTTTTGAATAGACAGGCGGGCCATAGTTTGATTTTGAAAGAACGTTGCAGCGATACCATCTGGAATTTCCATGATGCAATGCCAAAAATTGTTGATGCTCTGTTGACGCTCACCTTAGAGACATACCAACAGTCATTTGGTGCCCAACAATTGTACATGAAATCCATACAGTCATTTTTGGCAGCCAGTATACCATTTCTATGTATTATCATTCGAATCTGAAATCTCCAAGTCATCTCAGTTCCTGAGCCACCACTATTCACGTCAGTTGCATGATCAATGATGTAGGTCCATCGCGATTCAGCGCTTTCGGCTGGCAATTCACCACATAAAAATCCATGCAGTGATTTTAAATATTTATAGCACAACGTCCTCACCATTCCGTATCCAGCTCATTCTCTTCGATTTCCATGATGGACCATTAGCAATGTTTTGATTTTTCGACCATATGCAGGAGGTCTGAGCGAAGAGTTATGTGCTTGGCTGCATGGATTAATGCAGACCGACAGCTGTCATTCATCTCGGTTTCAGACATTCTATGACCACTCCTGCTATCGGTCGTATGACATCACTGACTTAAACTTTGTCAGTTAATTTCATCTTCAATTTAGGTTGTGTTTTATCATTTAACCGTGACAGGCAACACCATATACAGTTCATTGTTCGTCAATGTACCTGATGTGGTGTCTAGAACATCTGCATGGCCCGTACGACCCTTGCACACACACTGATGAATAATCTGGTCTCACAATTTGGTCACTGAAATGCAGGAAAAGTTGACACGTAACAAAGTAGGTACAAATTGGTTTTATTCGAGATATGTCATCAAAAATACCCATTTGGATATCTATCCTTTGGGTGACGTGGGAGCCGTCACCCTGTCTTTGTCCGAATCGAATTTCTATACTGTAATTTGCTAGTCATGCAATACCCTGGGGTAAATGCTCACAGGTTGACCTGGCGTCGCAATCTCTCTCAGAGACGAATGGGGCCCTGCATCTGGCATGAGAGATACTATGTGATTGTCTGCCTGAGGTTTCTCCGAACCCAGCCTCATTTGACTACTTCCCTGTCGAGACATCACATGCGGCATTTGGGGTTGTCTGGGGACAATATCAGGAACCTGCAAAAGCTCTCCAAATGTTGTCGGTGATGGTGTGGCTGCTGTCGTGTCTGTTCAGGGCTTTACAACTGCCAGAACCTTCAGTTAAGTCATCCTGTACTTCATAGCTCTCTCACAGAAGTAGTCGGCTGTATCCCCCCATCCCGGTTCCATCAGTCCGTCAAGCCTCATCAGCATCTCCCGACAGCTCTCCATGCAGTGCTGTACCGTTTTGGAGATTGTGCCCATCACCCAGCCAGGTTCATCATCTTCGCTCAGCTTGCCAAGCTCTGTAACCTCTTGATCATCATCCTCGTCTTCCTCATCATCCTCATCTTCGGAAGTTGCAAGATCGCTCCGACTGTCTCCGATAGCATTCAACATCTCTCCAAAATGTTGTTTCAGGCTTTGTGGTTGTCGATCGTGCCTTTTCAACATTCCTCATATGTTCCTGCTCTTGCATAATCGCTGTCTCTGCATCTTGAACTCACTTTCTTGCCACTGCTGTATCTCTATCCACATAATCCTCGATCCATTTAGCTCTGTCTTTGTTGCTTGAAAAGTGCGTTTCCCGTCAGTTCTCTGCCCAAAGCTTCGTTTTAGATTGTAAGCTGCGCAATGCTCCCAACACTCGGACCATTTCTGCCTCCAAGCCACTCTTGCCTTTATTCGCTTGATGATGTCGTCGTGTCGATTTCTTTGTCGATTTGCCATATTTGCGCGCCGGAAGCGGCGAAAGTTTCTTTATCGGAGCATTGACCATTGTATCTTGTGTTGACCTTGTTGTTGGGCGAGATGTTGGATGTTGGAAGATATGGACCACATGGAGGCAAGCTGCGTCTTTTATGTCAAGGGTGGCAGGTTACATCAATTAGCACAAAGCAAAATCAGTGTTTTGACCTTTACTTTATTGGGAATAGTAATGCTAACCATACATTAAGACTTGATTGTTAGCGTGTGATTCATGTCAGATCACGGCGATGTCCTGAGACGAACATCACCGGACGTCCTTTCCGTCGAAGAATGTCCCATGTATGTACATCAAAAATGAGATATCAGCTGTTGTTCATCACGTTCTATCCCTGCAAACCGACAAACAACATCGGACCGACTTACTGCAAATCGCGGGACCATTGGAATCCCCTGCAGCTATATGCAGTTCAGATATACGCAGTCAGATTCAGCTTGATTTGAAGGTCCAAGTTGCCTGTCACTCGTTTCATTTTGTATTGTAGCTAACTGTATAATCTTCAGGACTTCCCACTTCTTTTCGTGATCATCTTCTTCACCATTCCACAACCGCATGTCATGGCTCCAGAAATACTTCAACCAGGTGCGATTGAAGCCAAATTGAGCCGAACGACAGGCACCTCAAACAATGCGCCACCCGGTAAAACACAGCAGCAATGCAGACACCAGTTAGTTCACGGCGACGCTGCAATTGTAGCCACTGATAGTATGACCCAGGACGCACATTTGAAAATAGTACGTCAAACCGGAACCAGCATGAATGAGAAGCAGCATGCAATCAGATGCGAGTCGATCCATCTCGATGTAGACGACGGTCAACTAACAGTATAACGCACAGCTGGGGTACGTAGAGATCTACATGACCAATTCATCGCTGCCCTTAATGGGAATCCTCCATGGTCGACGAAGGCATTTGTCGACACAGTCAGTGATATTGAACATCACGATGTTGTCAGTTCTGGGATTCTTGCACACGCATTAGGTGATAAATGTCCCTGGGAATAGACGAAACAGGGTATAAAGACCTCAGAGGAGGCTACCGAGTCATATATGGTTGAGGTAACAGCTGATTCTCACTCTAGAAGCAGCAACTAATTTCTTGTAGGTTTTCAAGATGTCAGCTACTATGGCAAGACAAGGAGGTCGGGTACAGCATGAACAGTCCGACATGCATCTTGCCTTGAATATGGCCAACATGGCTAACGAAGTGTTTTCGCGCGCCACAATTGAGGATATACAAAAACGTATCAAGACACCATGGGCCAAAGTCTGAGAAGAGAAGAAGCGGGGTGTTGTGTTTCCCGGGCATAACAAGGTGAAGGCTGCGATAGAGAGACACCCGGCAATGGTTCGGGAAAATTCAACAGTCAGCTGTCTTCCTTGCCAAAATGGCACAGCAAAGAATCCACAGACTCGGTGGAGGCGCAAAGGCACAAGTGCACCTCCAGCGCGACTGGCACCACCGAGGTCCGGAACGCCACCTGCGCCATCTGATGACAGTGAGAGAACTCAACGCTTCGAAACAGAAGGCGCGCGACCCAGATATTTGTATATACATAATCCGCTTCCCAGCGCTAAATTTTTCAATCTTGATCCATATGCCAAGGATCGCCCGCGCGATAAACATATTATTCCAGATTTCCTCACTGATCAACGTCCATCCACAGATTAGTACATTATCAGCTGCGTGGTAATGCAGCTGACAGCCGTTTTGTAGATGACAGCAGCCTTTTGAGTGAACATGACAGCGAAGACGAGAGTTGACTGAAGGGAACGGGATTTTCAAGTATTATCATGATATACAATTAGCGGACACTTTAATATATATATCAAAGGGTATATTTATATGCATCATTACAGAACAATGTAGTTAGAAAGGAAAATGTACATGAACAGCACAGAACGGCTGCCACAAGACCATTATTGTTATATTATGCCAAACTGAATGGTTCCATATTGCGGTTACGCCTCTGGCAAAATGAGCATCAATGGAGCGTCAACGATTCTAGATCCTGTAAGTCGGGCAATAAAAGCGTGATATGGTAGTGAATACACATAATGGAAGTATTGCCATCCTTAATAGGCAAAAGAGAAAGCAACACGCTCCCTGCCCCATCTTGAAAATGAGCGTCAACCGAGTGTCAACGATTTTAGGTCTTGTTAGTCGGGTAATTATGAAATAGTTTTGTAGTGGTTAAACTTAACAACAGCATTGACAACCTTTAGACGCAAAAAAAAAAGCAAGATGCTTGCTCCCCCATCTTGAAAATGACCGTCAATGGAGTGTCAACGATTTTTGTTCTTGTTAGTCTGGTAATTAAGAAGTAATTTTGCAGTGGTTATACATAACAACAGTATTGACAACCTGTATACGCAAAGAAGAAAGTGAGACGCTCCGTGTCCCATCTTGAAAATGAGCGTCTATGATGCGTCAACGAGTTCTGGTGCTGTAAGTCGTGTAATAAACACCCAACTTGGTAGTGATTATACATAATGGAAGTGTTGCCATCTTTTATAGGCAAAACAAAAAGCAACACAATCCCTGCCCGATCTTGAGCATGAGCGTCAACAGAGTGTCAACGAATTTAGGCCTTGTTCGTCTGGTTATTATGAAGTAATTTTGTAGTTGTTATACATGACAACAGTACTGACAACCTTTAGACACAAAAAAAAAAGCGAAACGCTCCCTGCCCCATCTTGAAGATGAGGGTCAACGGAGTGTCAACGATTTTTGGCCATGTAAGTCCGGTAAGAAAAACGCTATTTGGCAGCAAGTTCACATAATGGAAGTGTTGCCACCCTTTATAGGCAAAAAAAAAAGCAACACGCTCCCTGCCCCATATTGAAAATGACCGTCAACAAAGCGTCAACGATTTTAGGTCTTGTTAGTCTGGTAATTAAGAACTAATTGTGTAGTGCTTGTACATAACAACAGTATTGACAACCTTTATACGCGAAAAAGAAAGCAAGATGCTCCATGTCCCATCTTGAAAATCAGTGTCAAGGGAGCGTTAACAATTTCTGGTCCAGTAAGTCGGGTAATAAAAACGCGATTTGGTAGTCATTTCACATAATGGAAGTGTTGCCATCCTTTATAGGCAAAAAAAAAAGCGACACGCTCCCCGCGCCATCATGGAAATGTGTGGCAACAGTGTGTGGACGATCTTGGGCCTTTGATCATGGTTTATCGAAGCGCGCTGTGGCTGTTTAAGTCCATATACTCAGTTTTGGCCATTTTTGTAGTCTAAAACGCTCGTGAACACATAGTTGCACCTTTGTGAATGAAACAAGTTGTTACTGTTCAGGAGGCTATCGCGGGAATATCATTTGCATATTTGCTCATGAAGGCTGGTAATCACTCGGTTATGGATACGTGCGATCAAGCGCCACTTGGATTACCCAAGATGCAAGACCATGCATTGTTGACGCTCCATTGACGCTCATTTTCAGGATGGGGCAGGGAGTGTCTCTCTATCTGTTTGTTATATAAAGGTTGTCAATACATCAGAAAATGACAATGCAGTACCATACTCAATATTTTGCAATTAACAGTAGGATGTCTGAATGCGGCCATAAAAAGACAAACCCGAAACGCAGAACCGGAGATTGGACCCAACGGGTCTAGCCAAACGCTGCGAAACCCGTGGGTTGATCGGTATGGGGCCAGGTTTGGAGCTGCAAGAAGCTGCGGGTCGGGTTTTTGGACGGTTCTGGAACCGAACCGATCTGTTTTTCCAGTCCAAACCCTGACTGCTGGCGGGTTACCCGGACCCGTTGCTAACACTAGTAGAGCAGACAGATACTATAGATTCCATTGTTCTCAGAACTTAGGATGCTGGTTGTATGATCCAGTTGCTTTTCTGTATACTTTTCATCCGGTATTTTCCACTCCAACTTTTTCCTGATAAGTTATTCTCTTTGTTGGATCAGGGGTATACACCAGATCAGAGTTCTGTGGGTCAATGATTTCTTCTTTGGGGGAATCTACATTAGCAGCAACTTAATCAATCTGGAAGCCATATAAAAATCTCCATGGCATGCTTGTCAACCACACAGGAACACAGAAATGATTTCTGACACTCCCTGACCCCCCTGAAACTAACCGAAATGCTACATGATTGGGCAAGAGAACTCTAAGGCACTCCTGAAAGCATGTACTGTTATGGATGTGTATTCAGAATGTTAGCAAATGTGACTTATGAGACAGTCCAATTTTGGAGCACCTGAGACCTCTGCACAGGCCAGTGTGAGCTGCTGACACCTTCTGCATTGAGCTGCAGAAGCACCTGAAACTGGTATTCTCACAGCAGTATTTCTCAGGACAATACCAATTGATCTATCATATTGGTCTTTGTTTACACATTTGCTTCACAATCACACAATTTGCAACATCATATCATGGCATAGATTAAATATCTAAGTCATTATATATATATATACCTACGGCCAATCTGGAAATAGACAGTAATCAAAGACAATCAGAGGAGCCACTGGACATGGTAATTGAGTGAACCTGGTATTACTCTTGGAGATGCTAGTCGGGCAAGTTAGGGGATCGACTAAGTATTCATGACGGTATTGACTTGCAAGTCATCATTGTCCGAATTTGAAGGCTGTTGTCAAGGGAACTTTGAGATGCACTTGGAGGCCAACATCAAGTGAACTCAAAGATATACTTGAAAGTCTAGAACTTGTGTATTTGGAAATGGATTTGAAGGCTGACAACGAGTGAACAGAGAGATGCACACTGGGGCCATGACCGTGTAAACATTGAGATTTACTTCGGGGCCATGATAGAGGGTATTGGAGATGTACCTGGAGGATGAGATAGAGTGAACTGATAGATGCATTTGCAGGCTATAATTGAGCGAATTTTGAGACGCACCTGGAGGCAGTGATTGTGTGAACACCAAGATGCACTTATAGGCTGTGAGTAAGTGAGCTTAGAGATAGACTCTGAGGCCGGAATACAGCAAGTTTGGAGATCCACTTGGAGGCTATGATCGATCGAAATTGGAGGTCAACTTGTAGGGAGTGGATCTGGTTGTCGTAGATAGGAAGGGAGGTGGGACAGGAACTACTGGTTTATTCATTCGCTAGCTTGTAATCATTGGAATGTAGAAACTGGAGTACAGCAAGGTCCCCCAAGAGATAGAATGAGAGACTGTATGTGAGCGGAAGTGAGTCGATCCTGGGGTGTAGCTGTACTTGGCGTGTGCTGCACTTGGTGTTTGTAGTTCTTCGAGTATGCCGTAAAGTGTGTATGCTGTACTCATTGTAAACGTATGATAATACCATAGAGAGAGAGTGAGGGATGACACAACTGAATGTTTGCAGGAGATAGTAAAGTTTAAGCTGAGAAGTGGGGGGATCCAAGGAGAGTGGCACATCAGCATCGAAAATTGAGATGTATGAGACTTTAATGCGTTGGGCAGTGAACCATTTATGATAAGGCACATATGACTTGTGATCCAGTACATATGAATGCTGGCACAAGGTATTCCAAATCCATTTCGCCATATTATACCCCTGATGTCCCACATACCCTCTGATTATCCATATTGCATCCAAATTCATTCTACATCACTCTATCTTATCTACAAATGTATAATCATCACTGAACACAAAGTCATGTCATCCCTCGCTAAATTACCATGGAATGATCATAAGTTAACACTCAGTATGGCATATACCAAATACTCCACACACCCATGAATAGCACTGTCCATTTATTCTCATGATTACAAGTTGACTACTGGATGGATATAGCTTCAGCTTGCAGTGTACCCCACTGCATGATTGACTGCCACCAGTTAGCTCCCATCGAGAGCTCCAAGAGAATGTCAATGCATTGCATTCCCACAGTTGCGAGTTAACTCAGTGATGAATAAAGTCTCAGCACTCATCGTACCTCCTAGACGACTCCCTCCAACATGACCTCCTCCATGCCCTCCTTAAGTTTTGTCTGTTGTTTCCCTTCAAGTTTATCTGCAAACTCACTAGATCAGGCCCTGCAAGTGAATTACTGAATTCACTCCATCTCGCCAGCCATGTCAATCTCCACACTCACTCAATCGCAGACTCCAAGTGCCTTTCTTTGTTCACTCACTTGCCATGTACTGGTGCATCTCTGATTGCTCAAGTACCACCTGCAGCCAGTCATAAAATACAGTCAGTAAGTAGATAGCTGTACAGATATCTAAATACATTGATGAGAATACACACTGAATAATACATCAGTTTAAAAAGTTGGATAAGGTTAAGTTGTGACTAAGTTGTCCAGGTACACGTGCAGCATTTGCAATGAATATCCGATTTTTCCCTGACTGCTCCACAACAATTCTTGGTGCTCTGAGGCTTGTTGCTGGCATGCACAAGTACGCTGCTAGTTGTCACCAGGTGTCCAAACACCTCGCATAATTGTTGCCTACATTTATGTATGCACCTGAAGGCAACTCCATTGATATAGTGAAAACTGGGATTTGACCACTCTGGGATTCTGGTCCGAGAACTCCCAAATACTCCCAGAGGCTTCCAGTGACAAAACCTAATATTGCTGATCTACAGAGGGTGGTATAACAGGTACATTGTGTACCACTAGATTAAAAGTTGAATAGCTTATCAATGGCTATTCAAGTGAACCTGCCAATGTGAAATGATCAAGGTGCAGGTCGATTGCAGCTGTTATATGGTAAAATCCAGTTGGGAAATTCTCATTCATTTGACTTTGGAGTGATAAAATGGTGATGGTGAACCTCAAACCGGATATTATCAAGTAATATCTTTCTTCTGTTGAAGCATTTAACATGTTTCTGGGAGGTATTGACCATCTTCCAATGATTGTAAGTGTGCATATTTGGAACAGTTGCTATGATTGCTTCATCGGGAGATCATTTCTGGCTGGATTGAAGCATCATGGATATTTGCTTAAAAGCAAGTGGAGTCGAGTTACTATGGCAATATGACAGACACATCGCACCCCATCAAATGAAAAAGACGAGTTAATTACCAATCTTGTTTTGATCAGCTTTGTTTATAAACCACAATATGTGTATCATATTCCTTGCCATACTCATGCACATCATCTGCTGACACTTGTTTGCAGGGAAGAGATGGTTTCATTTGTCATTAACTGTATTCAAGTTTTATTTACTTCATCAGGTACTGCTGTGATCACCATGATCAGCCTACATCATTGCAGCAAAGTAAGTTATACCTATGCTGAAGCCTCCAAGCAGCTAATGATAAACGTAGATTGTCTCAATATAATGAATAAGTGAGTTTCCAAGCTAGCTGTATGCCCATTCAATAATTATTGAAAACTAATTGGGTTGTAGGATATTTTCCACAGTCACAATATTTGAATGGTAGGTGTATCCTGACAAGCAGGACATAGTTTCTAAATGAGCTCAACAGTACACAATCACTGTTACTACTCGACTCACCGGCCTCCTATTGAATGACGTTGCAATGTTACAGAAACATATTTTAGGTGAAATATTCCTAGTCATCCTAATCATGAAACTTGATATTGTTCTTGTTGGGTTTCTGGAGATATCATATCATAACACTTGTATAACCTTTATGGTCATAAACCTCATGAAGGTGAGGATCAACCCATGATTGTTGCCTACCACTTTGCCCATAAAACAGAGAAAGGTAGGTCATGCAATGAAGGTCTCTTTTTGTCAGTAGGGTTTCATGGATCAAAGATACAGTGAAACACCCCAGGGTGTGACAACAGAATGGGATATTAGAGAGCATTATTCCTTCGAAAGTAAGTTGCCACAGTTAATATAATACTCGGTACTCCTGATTTGTTATAAATCACATATCACTGTGACATTTTTTCACCAGTTTCTGTTGTTCACAGGAGCATGGCCAATAACAGATCTGCACCTAATGCAGTGAATATGGCTCTGCAAGGTGGCCAATTTGGCTGGCAACATCACCCAGACAACAATTCCCAATCATTAGATATTATTTCTCGCATTGCCTCTGGGAAAGGCAGTCTATCTGGGAAACACACGAATCAATTTCATCTGGCACCTGGGTACAGTTACGCTCTTTCACAGCACCCATTTCCAGGTGCTCTTCGGTTCAACCACCATGTTCCTGACTATATACCGCAGTGTTTGCACCTAAGCGCCAGGGCAAGGGAAGGATGTCAATGTTATAAGCTACCATGGCAACGATATGAAATCCCCCAACGTGGTTGAGGTAGACCACAACTGTTCCACTCTCCTGAGGCCAAAGGAAAATGGCCATTATTTCCTGATGCCTGTCAAGTAGCTCCTGCACTGCCTGAACACAATTCAGTTATACAGCTGACATCTCCCAGCTTGACTCCTCCAGGACATCCTTCCAGTGCACCTGGGAGACCTCCCCAATGCCTCTCAATGAATAAGTTACAGCCCACAGCAGAACTGCCCAAGTCAGTACTGCAAGCATTGCAGACTTCCCCCCATTAGTGGAACATTCCTACTATGAATATGATGTCAATGAGTTGAGCAACATTTTGCCGGACTTGTGTGGTGCAGAAGCCAAAGCCGCAATCAGCCTGAAGCAAACTGAATGCTCTTGGCAGTAATTTGCCAAATGGATCGAGCAGCCCAACTGTGCATTTAACAAGAGTATGAAAGTATCAGTGGCTGGGTGTCTGGAGAAAATCTGTTGGGGCATTATCCAAGGGCAGAAGTCTTTGAACAAGATGTGAGATGGACCACTGCAATGGCGTCAGCGGTAGCAGCGTATTACACAATATTTGACAACTGGCTGCTCTTTGTGAATTGTGTTATTGCAGAATGAATTTTGAGACAGTGTATCAAGATGTGTTGGATACTATGTTTACATAACGTCTGTGATGCAATGAAGAGAGGATGGCATTGCAACAAGAGACTGGTGACTGATTTGGTAGATTGACCATAGCAAACATCAAGCAATAACCTCCCACATATGCCAAATACATCTTTGATGCGTTTGAATGGCTGGGTGCCAACGATGACCTTAAATTCCCCAACCAACTCCACACCTGGTACACAGATGTGGGGCACTGTGAGGAGCTCATTGATGTCTTTCAAACAGATGGAGGATTGCAAGAACCACACTGTCAATTAGTGACATTCAAGTACACCTTGGAGCAGGAAGAATTGGACACAGATGATATGGGAGTATTTAAATACAGGCAACTGATAGATGCCTCCAGATATGGCCAGATTTCATCCAACTGTTGCCTTTGAAATGCTTTCAAGTTGAAACTGGGACAAAAGTTGAAAGCATTTTTGGCAGAAATGTGGGTAGCTACAGAAAAGGAGGATGCGGAACACATAATTAGACTAGCTAACAGAATCCCTGCTAGTCTTGTGCAGGATAGATATGTCTAACTGCTAATCATTGTGGATTGATATTGGAAGGTTCTGAGGAGGATGAATGATATGAAGGGTGAGGAGGATGGTGGGGAAGAATTGGATAGTAGTATGAACATAAGTTCTTTTTGAAAGAATTGAATTGATTATATTCCACAGATATAGATTGGTTCCAATGCTTCCCTGTGAAATTCATAACATTGTACTCAGGTTTAGGTGCACCGTCGTATTTGCCCAGCAGCCCAATATATTTGGAAGCAACTGAAAGAGATAATTGAAGATAAAAACAAAAAAGACAGAAGGGCAAGGGAGGTTCAGGAGCAAGTGCACTGCAAGGATGTTTTGAATCCTGATACTAGCAGTGTTGTATTGAACACTTTGCTACCATCAATGAATAATGAAATTGAACATGGGTGTTTTGATTAACAGGTGAGGATAATGAATGCCTGTTCCATACACCAATCTAAAAATCCCTGTGTTCCTGGCAACATGTATTCCATTCCAGCCCTACCTGGCACCAAGGTTCTGGTGCAGGAGAATTGGGCAGTATGGATTATTGTGAGCAGATGGGTTTGGGATTCAGATATGCAAGGAGCACTGGCGGCAGAGAAGATGAGTCTTTGCAAGATGTTTACCTTGGTAGCAGTGGCAATGAGGTGTAAAGTACTTACTGCAATCATTGTTGAGTGGTTGCTGGCGACAATTTTGTCCAAGAATACCCTTTGCGAATAGGTGAATATGGTACAGAATGACGCTCCTGGCAATATCAATAAATAATGAGAGTGGTATCTATGGTGGAGATTAATTTCAGTTCACCACTGTCTTTTAGCAATCCAGACAACTCCATTTGTATTACACCCAGCACTGTCTTCAGCCCTTCAACCAATCCTTGTGGTCACAAAGCCTGGAGTCACCTGGACATTCAATTCTGGCATCGACAGGATGTTATCCAATATTGATTTCAATCTTGTGAACACATTAGATGAAGAAAATATGAATCTCACCCATCACAATCTGAACACGAGTATCGATGAGCCAGTTCACAACTAAAGTATTCACTTTGTTTCATATGATATCTTAATATCCAGAGCGAAACAATCAACCAATGGACAAATCTCAGACAGTTCCTGGAGGTTGCGGATGTTTGATGAGTCTCATTGGAACAAGATGAAAGTCAGTGTGTGCAGGTATATTGGGATGAATGGTCGAAAAGCATTTAAGCTGACAGTCACAGCAATTCTGGGACTCCATTCACTCTTTGATTGGTGTTACCTGATGATATGGTATTTGTCAGGTGCGCCTCACAATGCTGAAAATGATACATTCATGGAATTGCATGGTACAGAGGAATTGCACTCAGCAGTGAACAGTATGATACATGCCATCCCGACTGAAGACAATGAATCTGAACAGGATGCAGCACACCACCAAATTGAAATTGTGAAGCCTCTGACAATAAGAAAGTCATCAGAATGAAATGTAGCCAATGGGAATCCATTGGTTCAAATGGTGTAAGAAAATGCGCACCTCACCGATCTTGAGAGGACTGAGGAAGAGCAAGCAAAACTGCGGATGTTTGGGGGACAGATACAAATTGTATGGTGCTTTAGGATTATGCAGGGTTCATAGATGGTGTCTACAAGGTTCATCAATAATTTTGAGAGAATCTCAGGATTGCAATGATTTCTCACGATAATGGTCTTTCAAATGGCATTTCAATCATTGCATCGATTCCACAGTTTTTTGATGGCTGAGAGAGATATATCTGGCAATGCTGATCAACCAACCAGCATAGCTTTCTGAAACTGGCCAATATGAAGCATCAAGTGAGCTGCTACTTTCTGAACTGGAAAGATCTGAAAGTGCGCTCCTTCGTACATCTCCTCCACAACAGGTGGAACATGTTAGTCTTCACCTTGGCCAGGTCCAATATATGACATGGTAGCTAATGAATGATTTTGCAAAGTATTTAGATATATTCTAGATGGATGTGGAAATTGGCAAAATGAACGACCAGAATTGCAGCTTAGATTCTTGAATTCATCCAATTCTTCTGGGTTAAAAACAACAGCCAAAGGGCGCAGGACTGGCCATAATCCTACAGCAGCTAACTATGCAGTCACAACCCAGAAAGTGTGGGTATTAAATTGGCAGCACAGGGCATTTGTATGGGTTGTGTGGCTGTGGCAAAGCAGAGTACCACATAAATATCTATTGAACAAAGGTTCCAGTGGCAATGATAATAGAGTGAGTGATCTTTCCCAGTAGTCAGTAGTGGCCCATATGAGAGTCCTGCATGGTATATCAAGTTCACATACTATTATGTCAGCAATGATATACCCTATCTTGGAGTCTTGTAAGGAATATCCAACAAGGCTAACAGAGAATGGTGACAGGTTGCAGTTAGATAACGATCATGCACAAGAGTCTTAGATCATCCTGATGTTGACAACAAGATACGCCTCTTTAAATATTCAACCAACACAATCTTGTCAATTGACACAAATAGTTAAACTGCATCATCTGTCAGGTACACCTGTAGTTAAATACATTATTTCTCCGTCAGTTTAAAGTGAATCAAGTGTTGGAATTGTTGGTGATTCTGAATATATTATTCAGTCACAAGGAATTTCATTGGCATTGTTGGTTATTGAGTGATGAATTTAACAGAAAGTCAATTAATCTAGACATGCATTATAAAGCGAATTATTGATATTGTAGACATGCCAGTCAAGTTGGGGAGAGTCATTGGAAATATTATTCACAGGCACTGATTGACTGATTCATCCTGAGCTGGGTATTATTTTACATGGTGTAAGATTTGTAAAAATACACCGAACTGGAGATTACAATTGGGGGTTCCAGGTTCTTCCCATAGAAAGATAAGTGCTGACAGCAGAATTAGGATATTCAACATTGCAAATGTGTTCAAAATATTCATTAAAGGAACATTTGAGATGTATCAGGATCATGATGCGAAGTAAACAATTTGCGATCTAAGACACTGAATGTGTGGCCCTTGCAGGTGCACCGGTGAATCCAGCATATGCCTTGAGTCTTGTTAAGACAGATAATGTACTGTATATTCTCCCATAACAATGGGAATGAAAGTAGTTTAGGTGATATTGAGTACCAGTAACAGAATATGAGACACTGTCCATATATTTATAGTTAATCTGCAGCTTTTACTGGCCTATAATTGAAGTTCAGGTACACCTTATAGATCCACAACCCAGAGAGTCAGATGATGAGACATCACATGGGTTTTCAGAGTTAAGCCTGTAGCCAATTCTGCCAGGTATTTCCTCGGTTATAAATGAAGTGCCACCATACCTCAGATCTGCGATCCAGTCAAGTTGGAGGAGTTTTAATTTGGATAAAGCCAACATTAAATGGTCATGAGTTGTTATTGATATATTATTTCCACCCAGCCAGGCCTCAGTGTGTATAACTAGCTACTGAGGTGCATGTACTCAGATATATAATGTGCTTTGAATTTTGTGTTCGCTTAATTTCCAGTAAATTTACTATGACTTTGGACGCATTTGACTGAGTGGAAGTAGCACACACAAAATGCCATCTATCAATGATTCCATATGTCTGAACACAGGTAGCATGTCCCGCAAGGCCCTGCTAATATATGATTCTTTGCTTGATCAATATCTAATGGCTGGCACAGATATGTCTCCAACTGTCCATTTGATGTCAACTTCACCCTTGGTGGATGGTAGCCACTGCACACTAAACCATAAATGCGCATCCCTGGCCAATGAGTCATCTCACTTAACTCGATATTGCTGATGTAGTATGTTTGGAGCTATGCTTTGCAATCCTCATATGGCTTCAGTAAGTTCAGACTCCATCAAAAGAGCTGCAGCTTCAGAGGGGGAAGTTTAAAGACATATTCTGCTCAGCAACTGTGCAGATGGCAGGCAACTCCTGCTCACTCCATGTGCCGGACTTACTCAAAGTGACCAAAGTCCTCAATGCTTTGAACACTGACATAACTAGTAGATTCTGACTAAAAGATAGATTGGGCAACCAAACTGTAAATCTTAACATAGATTATGTGATGAGATTTCGATTAAGTGAGTTTGAAGAGAGACAATCCTGAAAGCCTGACTCTGCTTAGCGACAAAAGTTGGTGATTGGTAACTTCCTGTACACTACATAGCTTGAATGGCTTAACAATATGATAATTTCTAAACTGATTTATCAGATTGCTGCCAACTTTCCACAACCCAAGATTGCATGAACTTCAATTGCTATAAACACTGGAGTTGAGAAGAGACAGCACTGAAGAGTTCAGTTAAACATCGAAGCAGAGAGCGCCGACGTTCCCAGCCATTGCATTGAATCTTCGACTACAATTCCAGCCTCAGTGTACCCCAATTCGCCAGAACTCATGGAGTCATTCCTCTGCCTGCTGTGTGATGACATTTCACAATACACTATACCATCATCAACTGCTTAAAACCCACATATTGATGTTAAGTCAACTATGTAGTAGTGAGACTGATAATGAATGTGTGTATAAATGATGTGTGATTTACTAGATATTAGATGCAAAATCAAATTTCAAGTGAGTATTTATGACCCATTTGCTAGTAATCTTGGCAATGATGAGAGTGTGAATCAATAAAATTACCCCTGAATTATCCATCATATCTTACTATTGTTTCCCTTTGCTTGTATCTCTTCTTTGGTTTACAAAATTCTCTCTTTCCACCATTAACCACAGTATTGTTGTGAAGGATTTCTGCGGACAAGACCCAGAAAGACACATGATAGTGAAGTTTTGCTCATCACATTGCCTTATCAAATGCTAACACAGCTACAGCATCCAAATACTACAAAATACTACGAAAATAATGTACTTCTTCTAATGGATATACCATATACAGAGATTTATATTACTTTCTAATCAATAACATACTCAGTTTGAATTAATATAACTCAAGTGTCACAAACAATATCCCAAATCTATTGAGTGCTACAGATTTTCAATGCTGCAAAAAATCTATGCCATTCAGTCACCTCACTTGTGTGATCGTATATGCATCAGCAAAATGTAAAATGGTTTGGAAGTCACAACTGAACAACTCAGCAACTCTGAACAGCCACACTGATCCTTACAGATGCTCCCAGATGCTCCCAGATAGGCTGAGTGCAAAGAGATGAGCTCTCAGGTGCTCCGAGACGACTTCACCGGTGCTCCTCAATGTTTTGAAAGCTGTGGAACAGAGTACAAGAATATGGTGATGAATGTATGGTTGTCTTCGAAATGCGACAAAATCAAACTGTTAGAATGTGCAAATTTCGGAACTATTGGGAGTATTGGCCACGTCTCCAAGACTATTCCAATGCATCTTGAACTTGGAGCCGTACTCTCCATGAGTGATTATTAACATGTTTATATCAAATAGTATAATTCAATTAACCAACTATCTTCCTCCTGCACACCTTGATTCAGGCATTGTAACTTACTATACAGTCCAGTAGGTGTCTAAATCCACATGATTATTTACAAGCCATACGCTATCGATGATCCTATCGGTTGCAGCATTCTCCCGCACCAAATGTGCCAGTCCAACAATTGCTCCGACAGGAACAATGTGCATCTTATCAGTCTGCTTGACAACCAGGATGAACCCTTCAACACAATCAGCCCAACCATGCAGATCTTTGTACTTTGTTGGAATCACCACTGCATATTCTTGAACTTGAGGACGTAATATCCATTGTTGGGTCTTCTTGCACCTTGTAGAAAAGGTCGATATTGCTTTTGCGGTGGGTAGGGGCTCCAGAAATTGGAGGATCTGATTCGGCGGAGTCCAAGTAAAGTACAATACAGGAAAAAGAGGAACTTGGCCTTGGAAGGTGTTATCGAGGTCACTTTCCGCATATTGGATGCAGATGTTATGTGATTCAAGCATGATCCCTTGGTTGGCATTGGTATATTCTACCTTGCAATCAAGTCCCAGATGCTCAACAGATGTAGGGCAGTGAAATGGTTGATGGTAGAACGACATCCATGAGGAGGTTTGATAAATATACTGTCAAGGAGTACATTCTGATCGTATCCAAGCACCAGTCCACTAGCTTCGTGTCCCCAGACCTCTTCAATTTGTGCACGGAATAGCTGTCGAAAGTTGGGATTTCCAAAATCTTCTGATGCACTTCTGAGTGAGGTTAATTTGACACATCTGCACACTCCGCTGACATGAGTTGCTCTCAAATGATGTACCTGTGGTGACACTGGGCGGAAAAATGTCTTGTTCTAACAATGCTGGAGGTGTAAAGGATGGGCTCTGCAAGTAGTTCGCCGTGACTCGGCAGCAGATAGTAGGTTGTAAACTTTTGCCAAGTCAATATCGTACCAGCCTTGCAAGGCAAGATATGAGAGTGTCTCTTCCATATAGCTAAGTGTGGTAGACCGGTCATTGTGCTTGAGCATGTGTCGAATGCAATTGACTTTGTTCATAGATCGATATGCCTCCTTGGCATTACCGCTATGTAGCTGTTCAGAAATATCAGTGGTGAAATTGTTGTCAGAACCCATTCGCTGAATTAACTGTGATATATGGCTCACAAGATGCATCTTTGGATTTCCGAAATTGATTACACACTATTGAATGGTTGTCCGGAGCTCCTGAACGCCAAATGCTTGCCACCAAGCTTCGAATTTGATCATGCGGATGGATAATTCCTTATTGAACCGCATCTGATGATTCGATGTGATATGATTGATGTCTCTCTCCAGCTGGCTCACCATGCAGTCCGTATCAGCGATATTCCAGGTGGTGGCTTCAGTCTCAACATCGGACAGATGGACCTGAGATTCCACACGCTTCTCAGCAGCCATGTTTAACGCCACACAAACATCTTCTTCGGCAGCAGTCTTCATTTGAGCAAGTTCTTTTCCGAATGTGCTTCTGGGACCGGTTGACTTAGTCCCGACTTCTTGTAATAGTTGTCGCTCATGATGTTGGAATATTGTATCGAAATGCTTGCATTTGACAGGTGTCATCTGATGGATTTCGCGCCCCAATTGCTCCAGTGCCCGCTAGCAATCAGCCTCTGACCATTAGGTTGTCACTTGTCGGGCTCTTTTCAGGCGGACCTGAAATTGCCTTGGTTTTGATGTTGTAACCTTTTCAGCCCCATACACCTGAACTTCCATTGCAGCACGGATTTTATGAATCTTTTGTTCTCGTAACTGATGGGATTTCGTTGCCAACTGTTCATTCCCTTTGGCCTTCACAGGCTTCGACATTTTGTGATCTCGAAAGCCATCCTTTGTCTTGCAAAATCGCTTCAGTGCATTGTCCGTGCTGTGGGGGATAATTCAGAGTGATGTAGTTGGCTGACAATTAGAGAGAATTCACATAATGCCCGCACTGCTCCCATTACCAGTTCATCAGAGGCTGTTTCCACCGCAGTTTTCCTGTCATCCTTGGAGCCGTCAAGATTTGGAGCCCAATTCACTGCGAGTGTTCTCATCATGCCCTGGATCCCTTTGCCCTGCCAGGAGCTGCTTTTCATCGAATCAAATGGTTTAGAGAAGCGCTGCAGGCACGGATATCGTGGTACCAATGCTAATCGATTGTCACATTGATTCTTGACATTTCTAGCTCTCAGGTATTTGAGCAGGCAGCGCAATAAGTCATTGACTAAACCCAGGTATAGCTGATGCAATTCATCAGGCTGTCAAAGCTGATAGAAATTGCAGAAAGGGAATTGCCAGAACTGGATGCAGATTGGATGAACACGAAGAGTCTGCAGAACTACAATATTAGTTTCGTCAAGACGCTCTGAGTAAACATGCTGATTACTTGAGTTATCGAGTGCTCGACAAGTTGAATGCCCCATTGGCGCTCCTCTAGGAATTTCACACATCAGGCATGAGCCAAATGAGACTTGAGGAATCATGACTTGTTCTGGATAATCCTCGACCCAGGCCGCCAAAAGAGGATAACATCATCTCTTGAATCCATCAGCACAATGCCATTTGAAGGTGGGACAAGTTATGTCAAGATTCCGGAGTGGAGACAGCACTGTTCCAAACGCGGAATGCCATGCCTCGTTCATCTTTTAGGCAACTTTCGAGGGACATGGAATCAGCCCAAAGAGAATCGAGGTGCCCTTTTCAGGTGTCCGGCGGATATCTTTTCGAATATTTCCAAATGTGAGATACAGCGGCCAGGCATGCTGATCGCCTGAAAAATTGGTGAAGTGAGTGTTGTTGGATGCACAAATGACTGGCAGAATCGTAGCTCCTGCAGGATGCTGATTGATCCACGTTTTCGTTTGTTGGCTAAATGATCGAGCCTGTTAAAAGTCGTGTGCTGACTGAAACGGATGCCACGGATTCCATTGTTCTGACTACTTTTGATGCTTGTTGTACAATCCAGTTGCTTTGCCATATACTGTCCCCCTTGCATTTTCCACTCCAACTACCTGTCTATGAGCCCTCGTCTTTGTTGGATCAGGGGTACATGGCAGATCAGGCGTCTGGGGGTCTATTGTGTCTTTGTCCGGAGTATCTTCAGGTGGTGGCGGCGCACCAGTTACATTGTCTATGGGTAGATTATTAGTTGACTAGCTCAAGGATGGCAATTCAGGTGCACCGACAGAAGTCGAACCATGATGGCTCCGGTCAATCCCATCCTGCAAGTTGTGAAATCCAGTCAGGTAATAGGTATTCGTTCATCGATATTAGGTGATATTGTTGATAGTGAGCCTCGAGGCAGTTCTTGTCACATTATTTCTTGTTGCAGATACAGCACTTAACAATGTTTCTGGCGAGTGTTGACCATATTGAAGAAATGGTCAGTGAACACGTATTCAAATGCACCTCGACGACGCTTCTTCAGGGGGTGATTCAGGACCTCAGGGATATTGGGTTAGCGTATGACATTCACAGCCGCATTGCACCCCACCAAATGCGGGGGAGGGGTAAAAGATAATCACCCTATGATCAGTTTTCTTCATGAACCAGGATATATGTATCATATCCCGCAAAATAATGATGCACATCATCTGCTGAACATCGTTAGTAGAGAAGAGATGGTTCCTTTTGTCATCACTGCATTCACCACCATGGGCCTTATACTACGTCATTGCAGCATTGTGAGATATCTGTGCGCACACACCTCCGAGCAGCTGATAATGAAGGTAGATCGTCTTTATACAAGGAATGGGTGAGTTTCCTACCTAGCAGAATGCCCACCCAATGATCATCATAAACTGATAGGCTGGTAGGATCGTTGCTTCAGTAACGATCCTTGACCGGAGCGTGGATCCTGAACAGGAAAATATGTTGAAAGAAGGTCCTCAATAGGAAGCATCGCTGTTGCTGCTCGACTCACAGGCCTTCTACTCAATGAGGTTGCAAGGTCGTACATGCACAACTTTTGTGTAATATCCCTAGTTGTGCTAATCTTCATACTCGATACAGTTCTTGTCAGGTTCTGCAGATATCATATCATATCCCTTCTACGACCGTTGAAGACATGGAAGCACATGAAGATGAGCATTTATCCAATACCGTAATATATTAATTCGAGCATATACCAAAGAAAGGTGGGATGAGTGTGATTAAAGTTTCTTTTTCTCAAGCCCGGGTTGGTTTCATGGATCAAAGGTGTAGTGAAACACCACAGTTCGTCACAACAGAATGGAAAATTAGAAGCCTTACATTCCGCCAAAAGTCACATCTACCTACACTATACTCAAACATACTCCAATATATTCTACATCACATCGTGCATCTATAGTAGTTTACCACCACCTGTGTTCACAGAATATGTCGACAAAGGGATCTCCACCGAAGACAGCGACTATGGCTCCAATGGGTGGCCTTGTTCACTCACAACAGCGCCATGACGACAATTCAGGATCCTTGGATAATGGTTCACGACCTGCCACTGGCGAAGACAGTCAATCTGGAGAACACGCTAATCAATATCGACCGCCGTATGGGTATGGTCACCCTCCTTCACAGCAGCCAATTCCAGGCGCTCCGCAGTTTCATCACCATTCTCCATTTGATATGACACAACACAGTTTGCAACCAACCACCAGCATAAGCCAAAGACATCCAACTTATGGGCCACAGTGGCAAGAATATGGCCTCCACCAAGGCGGTTATGGCGAGTCTCAAATGTTTCCCCAGCAGCAGTTCCTAGGACAAGGGCCGTCATCTCCAGGTGCACCAAGTGTGCCTCCAGGACCGCCAGGAAACAATCCAGTCAATTGGCCGACATCTTCCTGCTCTACTCCTCCACCTGGACATCTTTTCGGCGCACCTGGGAGACTGCCCATTAGCCTCCGAACGAAACCATTCCTGTCGCCTGCGGAACTACGGAAAACACATGTTCCGAGGATTCCGGACTTGCCCCTGATGCCGGAGATTTACGATGACGAATATGATGCAGATGATGAGGGCGACGATTTGCTGGACTTGGGCGGTGGAGAGGGTAAACCCCCAGACAGCCTGAAGCAAACTGAATTCTCCTTGAAGCAATTTGCCAAAAGGATGGGGCAGGCCAACTATAGTGCATTCAACAAGTGGAAGAAAGTATGGGTGGTTGGGTTTCTCGAGAAAAAGCATCGGTCCATCAACCAGGGGCAAAACCATTTGAACCAGTTGAGAGATGGACCCCTGCACTGGGAGACAGTGGTTGCAGATCTTTTGGAGACATTCGAGACCTGGTTGCCTGTGGATAATCTCGATAATGCGGAATGGATTCGTCGGCAGTGGCTGGAGATGTTTTTGAAGAACTGTGCAAGCGACATTCGGGAGGCGAGGAAAAAGGAAAAGCGAGGCAACAAGTGACTGGTGACAGATTTGGGACAGCGCGCGAGCAAAAAGGTGTGAAGTAATCTCCCAGAGTTGCCAAATACAAAGTCCATGGTTGTGATTTGCCGGGTGTCAAATGGCAACAATATCATTCTATCCCCAAAGCACCTCCAAGCTGCGTATACTGATGTGAGGCACTGGGAGGAGCTGATTGATTTCATCAACAAACGTGGACGCCCAAAAAAGCCATTCATTCTATCATCGAGATACAATTGCAGCTTGGAGCAGGACGAAATGGACAATGAGTATATGGGAGTATATACAAACGGGCAACTGATAATGGAGCCCATATATGGCCAGATTTCGTACAACTGTTGCCTTTCAAATGCTTTCAAGTTGAAACTTGGACAAAATCCCAAAAATAATTTGATCGAAATGATGCGAGCTACTGGGCAGAATATTGCTGAGCACGTAAATAGACCGGTGAAGGTAATCCCTGCTAGCCATGTTACGGCTAGATGTGCACAACTGCTAATCATTATACATAGACTTTGGTAAGTTCTGAAGAGGGTGGAGGAGAGCCGGATGGTGGGCAAGAGAATGATACGTGTATTAATGTAAGTTCTGATTGAAAGAATAGAATTGATTGTATTGCATCGATATATATTCATTCCAATGGTTACCTGTCTGTGAGACATTTAATATCGTGATGGGTTTCAGGAGCGCTGGAATAGAATCCCATCTGCCCAGCTTACATCCGAGCAACTGAAAGTGATGATTGAGGACGAAAAGACCAGGGAGAAAGGTGGAAGAGAGGTTCCGGAGCAAGTTGAGGATGGTGAGGATGTTCTCGATCCAGCAAATACCAGCTCAGTATTGAATGCAGTTCTCAGTCCAATATACAACGAATGTGAACACGAGTGCCTTGATGAGGCAGTCAGGATGCTGAATGCTCATCCTATTCGTCAATCAACAGATGACCGTGTTCCACGCCAAAAGTATTCAATTCCAGGCCTGGCCGGAACTTAGTTTCTGGCGCACCAGGTTTGGGCCATCTGGTTCATTATGAGGAGGTGGGTTTGGGATGCTGATATGCCAGGAGCACTGGTGGTGGATATGATGGGTCATGGAAAGACTTTCACCTCCGTTGCAGCGGCAATGCTTTGGAAATTGGTGACTGAGAAAGTTGTAATGGGGTTGCCACTGTCCATTTTATGGGGGAATACCCTTCAAGAGTGGGTGATTTTGGCACACAACGCCTTTCCCAGCATTGTCGGTTAAGAACGGGAGTGGTATCCACTCCAGAGATTGAATTGTGTGACCCGACGCATGTTGGAGATACAGACAATACCACCTCACAGGTATCCAGCACTTGTATCAGCCCTTGAACCAATCTTGGTGGTTTCAATGCTCGGAGTGGGAGAGACCATCAAGACTGTCATTGACGAGATGACACATTGAACCGAATTCAAACTGGTCAACTTGTTCCACTCCGAAGATGCGAATCTCACCAATGAGAATCTCAATACCGGTATTGATGAGTTGGGAAACCGATGGAATATGCACCTGGTGTCGTATGATACCTTCACACCCAAAGCGAAACCATCAAGTAACAGCCATCTATCCTACTGTGCATGGAGTTTTGGGATGTTTGATGGGTCCAATCGGTTCAAGACGAAAAACAGTGTGGGCTGGCAAATTGAGATAAATGCAAAAATTGGATTCAAACTTCAAGTCACAGCTACACCGGGATTCCATTCACTCTATGACTGGTGTTATCATATGATGTGACTGTTTTCAGGTGCACCTGACGATCCAGAGGATGATACTGTGATGGAAAAGCATTGTGCAGATGCATTGAATTGCGCTGTGAAGAGTATGATGCATGCTCTCTGGACTGAAGACGAAGAAGCTCAATAGGATGCAGCGCACCTGATGATTCAGATTGCAAAGCCTTGAACAATAAGGAGGTGGTCAGAATCTAAACATGACAATGGAAAACCACTAGTGCGGATACCGAAGGAGAATGCACACCGCATTGATCTTGAGTGGACTGAGGACGAGCAACCAAAACTGATGGCCGTGGTGGAGAGATACACTTCAGGTGGTATTTCGGCAGCATGGAGTGTTCAACGATGGCGGCTTGCATGTGTTGCGTCAGTGCTGGGAGACACAGAGGATCGCAACGATATTGCTGGACAATGGGACGATGAATGGGCGCTCGGTCCTTTGGTGGATTTGCCGGTTTTCCAATCGCTGAGAGAGACATTTCTGCCAATGCTTGTCTACGAACATGCAGAGTATCCTGAACCTGATGAAGACGACCCATTAAATGATGCGCTCCTGCCGGAACATGAGAGACACCACAATGCTCTCCCCAGTGCACCTCGTCCACAACAAGCCATGCTATGTTGTCTTCTTCCTGGCCAGGTTCGTTATTTAAAGTGGTGGATGATGAAGTATTTTGCCGATCATGTGGATATATTCCACATGTATGCAGAAGTGGGCAATGATGAACGCACAGAGATGCAGCTCAAATTCCACGATTCATGCAATCCCTCGGTATTCGTAACGACAGCCACTGTAGTCGGGACTGGCCTTAATTGTACTGCAGCAAACCATGCAGTAGTAACTGAGACATTCTGGGTATTGAATGAGCCGCGGCGGGCATTTGCACGGGTTGTCCAGTTAGGGCAAAACAGAGTACCCCCAACATGGTTACTGAATACGGGTCCTGGAGTCTATGATAACTGCGCGAGTGATCTCCATCAACACTCTGGAGTGGCCCAAATCAAAGTCCTGCACGGCTTGATGAGTCGACAGAACAGCAGGACATCCATGGGTTACCAGATTCTGGAGTCTTGTGACGACCATACGTAGCAGCTGACAGAGAATGAAGACACTTTTCAGTCAGATGAGCTATCATCTTAGATTGTTAAGAATGCTTCATCAAGGTATGCCTCTTTAGACATTCAATCAAGGTAATCTTCTTAACAGATACAAATAGTTAAAAGGTCATTTTTAAGGCACACTATACTACATAAATGAATCCTCTCTCGCAGCCATTTTAAAGCAAATCAACGTTCTGATGTTGGAGTTGTGGTGTCTTTAATCAGAAATCGCTCGAGTGGGATTTCAGTGGCAGTCTTGATTATTACTATGAGATTTCATTGGCGTTTTTGATTGTTATTATTAATGACGAATACAAGATTAAGTCAATTGATAAGCAAAATTACAAGTTCCCGGGCAGGCCTATCTTAGGATACACGGCCGAGTCGAATTTTGACAATGATGCAGCGAAGCGCTTTGAATCATTTGTCAGTAGCGACTTTGAGGTGCACCGGACACCTGTGGCCACGTACACATTTCGAAGTCAAAAGAGTTAACAATGGACAATTCAACCACTTTCAGGCGCACCGGACGATCCTGGCTGAATGCCAGATGTCATGAGTCGCGTTTGGATAGATCGCACACTGCAGATCTGGCAATCCAATCTGGCAATAAAGTAAGTCATGGCGATATTGAATAGCTGTGTCAGAATATGAGACCCTGACTCGGCTGATTCTGGGGAAAGCGGCAGCTTTTGCTGCCATTTGATTCAAGTTCAGGTGCAATGGACAATTATGGGCATATGTTTTGAGTCGTATTATGACAGATCCAGCACCGCTTATTTGCCAATCCAATTTGGCAAGGATACTGTCTAGGCGAGATTGGGTACTTGTGTCCAAATTTGAGCCACAGCTCGCGTATTCGTGGCAGTCCCGCATCCATTGCTGGCTTATGCTCAAAGTCCAGGTGCACCGGAGAGTCCTGGGCATATATTGTCAGGACTGTCACTGCACAATTGCCAACCCCATTCCGCGAGCAACACAGTCTACACGATTATTGAGTTGGTCTGTCAGAATATGAGACATCGGCTCACTTATGCGTGGCAAAGCTGCAGTGTGTGCAGGAATATCATAGTCTGTTGGGCACACCTCAGATCGGCATCCCAGAGCATCGGAAATTGAGGCATGGCTCGGGTATTCATGGCAAAGCTGCACCTTTCGCTGCTGGGTATGTTCTGGCCTATCATTTGGCCTATGATTGAAGTTCAGGCACAACTGAGATCTGCAAACCAGTCCAGAATGATGTTCTTGGATTTCCATGAGGTCAACTTTGGCAAGCTGCGACTCATTATGAATGTGTCATTCCAGGTCAGGCACACCTCAACAGCAATAATATGCCTCCGAAGTGTATGTTCCCCACTTCATAGTGCACTTTGTTTTTCAGTTTGCTTCATTCTCAATATGTTTTCTTCGGTGTTGAATCAGTGGACGCTGTGCACACAGGTCGTCATCTCTCAAGACAATGCACATTCCAGTGCAGGCGGCTTAGCCCACTTGCCCTCTGCAAATATATCAATCGATGCTTGATCTGTATGTGAACGCCACCGCTAAAATGCCATACACTGTTAGCTCCCTGTCAACTGTCCATTGGTGGATGGTAGCCCTGCACAACAAAACCATGAATGCATAGACCTGGCCAATTATCAACATGACTTAACTCGATATTGCCTAGTAGTATGTTGGACCTCTGCGTCCAAATCCTGAAATAGCCTCTGCATCATCGAGCTCTGTCAAAAGAGCTGCAGCTTGAGAGCGAGAATCTCAGAAGACAGATTCTGCTCAGCGACGCTACATGATGGCCGGCAACTCCAGCTCACCCATGCACCGCACTTACTCAAAGAGGCCTAAGTTCTCAATGCCGGGAATGCAGACTTAACTCGATTCTGACTAAATGTATGTTTGGGCCTCCAAAACACGTATCCGACAATCGAATATGTCGAATCATTTCAATCATGAGAGATTGTTGAAGAGAGCCACTTATGAAAGCTCGAGTGAAAAAATGACCACTGCGAAGCTTGCAATCAACTGCCAAAGAGAGGCCAGCCTGCAATCCCCAGCGAATGAATCTTATCATAACGATTTAATCATTGGTGCACCTCAATTCCCCGGCACTGCATGCATGGATGCAATCATCATTCCTCTGCCCGCTGTGAGATGACGTTTCACTATGCATACCTACTATCATAGCACATAGCTTTCAACCTCAACATTCATTTAAGTCTATATTGTAGTAGAGTCTCATAATGAATATGTGATTTAACGGTGTGCAACTTACTAGATATTTGGTGCAAACTCTGAATCTGAGTGAAAATTTATCAATCATTTGTTAGCAATCTTGGCATCGAGGAGTGCTTGAATCCATAAAATTACCCTTGAATCATCGATTGTACCTGACCATATTGTCTCTACGCCTGTATCTCTATGCGTGTATCTCTCCTTCATATACCAAATTCTCTCCCTCCTCCATTAACTGCAACAGTGTTGTGAAGAATATTCTGCAGACACGGCCCAGATGAACACATGAAAGGGAAGGTATGCCTACGATATTACCTGATTGACCGCTGACTCAGCTGCCGCATCCTGACACAATAGACCATCGTAAATATATGTGTGCCCTTCTGTCGGATATACCACATACGCAGATGCATATATCTTCTCGATCAATAACACACCCAGTATGACCCCTTGCAACTCAGGCGTCAATCATCAAGTTCTGCAGATTCTCAATGTTGCACCAATTCTATGCCATGCGGTCACCTCAAATACTCGAGCATTCACGCATAATTACTTCGTATAGAGGAGTCATATTCAGGGGCACCCGTTTTCATTCAGGTTCTCAGTGCTCTAATGGGCCAGCACCAAAGATCAGTCAATGACACGAGTTTTCTTTCGGTGCGTCTCATTCAGGTGCATCTCGTTGTATTCTATGAGCGTTGGCCTTTGCAAACCTCGAATTCTTGCATCCATACAGGGTGTTGTTGATAGGAGTTGCTGACATTCGGCATTGGGAATCGATCCATTCCGGCGCACCTGACAAAGAATCCATCCATTCCGGTGCACCTGACAAGATCCTAAATCGCAACACCGGACTGCCATCTTCAATATATATATGAACCATCGAAGTCATCTCTCCTGGAACCTTCAACACACACCTCAAATTGAATCCTCCTCAACTATGTGCAACCTCTTGCTCCATTTATCCCGTTTTTGTATTGCACTTCATCTTATATGCACTGCTTATACACTCTCTCCCCCATTCCCTAACTGTCTATCTTCATTACAGTCAATGGAACCTACGCCCAGCCAGGTGAGGAATCACTATTCACAGAAGAATCAAGATGCACACCTGGAGAGACCACTTGCATTCAAGAAAGCAGCCAATCTTCATTTCCCATCAAGTGTTTGCCTTCCAATGATCTGCCTTCGTGCATCATATTGCTGATGACTAATAACCCCGATTTCATTAATGAAGCAGGATGATAATACTAATCATGACATCAGTGATGAAGAAAGTGAGGGCGAAAATGAGGACACCGGAGAGTCCCTGTTATCATCTGACATCAAAGAAGATGATTTGGATCACCAGCAGCAGGTCCTACTTCTAGGCAAGGCACGCCGGGACAAGTTATTAAGAACTACAAGGGTTCCATTGCCAAAGAAATGGAGCCGTGCCGTTACTATGATTGCACACCCTCTCCTTCCAAATTCCCGAAAACCACTTGGGTCATTGGCACCACCACTGCTCAAACACCAAAAGTCAGCCCTCCCCAACAAATCATCCGAGTCTGACCGTGCACCATGCACCCAGGTGCAGCTGCAACCCAAGTCTAGTGGAGACCAGAATGCTCCGCAACCCAAGGCCAGTGCCGATCAGAACGTTCCCCAACACCAAAATGCGACTTTTGAGGTAGTGAAAAGGTTCATGGAAGCAATTTTATTTACGAAGATTCCTTAGCGAATATTGTCAGATGACAAGTACTCAATGGGTGAAGAAGCTTGGAAACTTTCCATTGAAGCTCAGGATTGTCACCAGGCATTACCAGGTGCTCCTGCAGGTTCACCATTGGTGTGTCAATTGCCCAGCAGTCCATCTCTTAAAATGGCTCCGCAAACACGTTCAGCTGTAACTTGGTGATTCTGTTTAATGCTCTTCTATCAAATTTACAATATTGACTACACCCCAAATTATACATAGCTGAAACGGAAGATAAGTACGATTCAAGGACGGTTGGCAGATGGGGCACGTCGAACTGTTGTCCGGAGTTACCAGTTAGATTTGCGCTCTGAGACTGAGCTTCGGATTCATGTTTAGGAGCTCCTGTGTGAAAATGCATATCACTCCATGGTTGTTGGTGATAAGAAACCATGGTTCACACGAATGGAAGTGCTTGATCCCATTAATCATCAATTCTCCTTCACAGCCAATAGCTTGGGGCGCCAGCCAGTGACATCCCAGTATTTCCAACCCCTTGCTCCGCAGACTTTAGTGCTGGTAGCTGCAGCTATTCATTGGGCGCTGTCTGAATATGCCAGTGGAAAGAAGGCCACAGTAATGTTTTCTCAAGATGAATATTGAGGTACATGTTGTCCATCCCCTATGATAAATTTTACTCTGGAAGCCACTGCACTCATCAATCATACATTGGTGGTCCGCTTCAAACCCCCCCCCTCCCCCCCACCATGTGCTGCAAACTACGCTAGGATAGGCGCTCCTCAATCCACGTCGGCACTCCTCATCCTAGATTCACTCTCTACTATATCCTTCCACAGCCAATGCCTCCTCATTCAGCACTCCTCCGCAGGGATAGGCACTCCTTAATCCCCTCTGTCTTGATTAGAGCTCCTCCATATCATTCTGCGCTCCATACCCCCATTTCCGTGCTCCTCAGCCTGGGATGGGAGCTCCTCAATTCCCACCGGCACTCCTATATTGTATTCCGCACTCCTTACCCACCCTCCCCCTGTTCGGTGCTCCTCCGCGGGGAGAGCACTCCTCAATCTCCATCGGTGCTCCTCCACCTCGATTGGCGCTCCATTAGTTAATCAATAATCAGCAAATACATGGAGTGCCTACAGCTTCTTTCTGCCGTTGATGAATTATGTGTTCCTGCATTCGTTGCCCCTAATACGATAGTAGAAGGAGTGGATGTCATTGACACCATGTCTGATTGATATCTATTGACTGTTTAGTCCAGTTATTGTGTCGGTGTGCCTGCATTTATGTTTGAATCACTTGCCTTTTCCTTTGGTATCATAATGTAGCGAGGCAATGAATACAGTGTTGAAGAACATGGTAGCTAGTCTGATTCAGAATTGATAATGAACAATAATCCATGCATCATAATCGCCATTGAGGGAAATGGATTGCTCATGGACATCCGGAGAGTCCCAGATAACCCAGGTAACTCTCAGGGTATGTTTGTGATTTCCGCATTGGTTCCCCAACACATCCAGGTATGCCCAAAGTTCTCTCCGGCACTCTGACGTGTTCCCAAACTTATCACAATCACTCCCATGGTACTCCTGTACCAGTCATCAGAGATCCCAATTACTCCTGTACCTGTCATCAGAGATCCCAGTTACTCTGAAGGCCGGCTGCAATGCCCTCCTAGGGTCCGATACTCTCCTGAAATTGATGCTTCTAAGCTTACACTCCACATCCTCTCAGACACTCCTGGAGTCTTCCAGAGACTAAAATACATTTTGCTGATGTGCATAATTAGTATGTTTGTGGACAACATATACAGGGGCTGGTGTTCTCAATCAGGTTCTCAGTACTCCATTTAGACCAAACAAACAGTTTGTTAATAGTACCACCATGTTAATGTGGTGAGTTCTTCTGGTGTATCTGGTGCAAGGTGCATCTGGTTCATTTCGATGTGCCTTGGCTTGGACCAACATCCCATTGTTGCATCCATAGCATTGTCGATAGGAATGCTACCATTGTGGATTCAGTATTCAGAATCCTTCTCCTCTATTTTAAGTGACACTTCTAAATTCCTAACACCAGACTAGCTATTCTTGGAATAAATATAAACCTTAGAAGCTATCTCTCCTGAACAATATCAAGGTTCAGCTTAAATTGTATCCTCCTTGACCTTATGTGATATCTTGCAACATACTTCCCATTACTCTATCTCACTTAATCTTATATTTAATGCTTATATACAGTCTCTCTCTTCTACATTCCCCAAACTGCTATCTTCAATTTCATCAACATGTTATCCATGTCCAGCCAGGTGAAAAAGCAATATTTTCAGAAACATCAAGAAGCACTTCTTGAGAGAGCATGTCAGGAAAAGCTTTGGCATTACCATAAATGAGATTTGTTTTGTGATTAGTGAAGCACTACGATGCAGTGTTGATATTACAGATTTGCCATGGCACTTTGCAGGTATATTACCATGAGTTACGGCATTTTATAGTACATTGGCTTACATTGTCACTGTTTGCAAGATTTTGTGGCATCTTGTGTGTGACAACCTCAACAAATGCACATGATTTTAAATACTGATTTCGATACTGACAAGTTGGTATTCACATACAATGACAGTAAGTCACAATGAAGTGTTGAATCAGTGCAATTATGTCATTAATCAATTTATATGTTACATTTTTGGTGTAGAATCTGTTTAGCTAAATATGTACACAAAGCTTCACTCTTCTACCACTCTTGCAATAGCACTTGACACTCCAGTGAAGCGATCTTGAATGTCAACTCTGTAACATTTTCAAACATCACTGTTCAAATGGGAAATCATATTAGGAGTGGGAGTTGCGGACACTCGACACATGTTCATCAACTCATGGCAGTGTGCAAATACCTATGATAACTTGCTTAGAGTTGTATATCAGCAGTGTGCAACCTTTCTGAGACGAAGAATATCTTTCTGATGAGAGTGGTACAGCAACAACTACGTGGTATTCATCACCGCAAAACAGTGACAATCACGGCTCAGATACACTCTCTGACAGTCGTCATCTGAATAATATGGCTCTGACATGGTCCCTGATAATCCTAGTTATTATAGTGTACTCTGACATAGTCTCTGACAATTCCGGCTCTCATGAATGTGGCCCAGACAAGTGAGGCTCTGACAAGTGCAGCTTTGACATGGTCCCTGGCATGTTCTCTGACAAACCTGGCTGTGATAAACAGGGCTCGGAGAAGTGTACTCTGACGTGATCTGACGATCCCAAGTGCCATAAACGAATTCCAGCTCTGTGGTACTCGGATGGAGATTTTGTTTAACCTACCTCTGTCTCAGACCCTCCATGATTGGATTCCAGATCTAACAAATCTTTCGTTTGCTGGATTATAGAGTATATTATATTGCTAAGTAGATCGGCACTGACAGGTGTGGCTCTGACAAGTGTGGCTCTGAGAAGTGCAGCTCTGACATGGTCTGTGACAAGGTCTCTGACATGGTCTCTGACAATCCCGGCTCTGATAAGGATGGCTCGGAAAAGTGTGCTATGACATGATTTGACCATTACGGCTGCAGTAAATGTGACTCACATGTATGACTCTGAGCTGGACGCTGGCTCTGATTGGCTCTGTTCAGGTGTCAAAGGCAGCACTGGACGAAAGGCAGCCCTGCTGCGATCACAATGTCTGATCAATCTAGTATATCTTGTTTCACGATTGCGAAGGTGCAATATGGTTGAGTCGCTATTGATGATGTTCAAGGCTCGGATCCTGTTACATGGGTGTGAGAACCGAGGAAACATCTACAAAGCATCATACTCTTTGCATCGGAACTAGACACATTATCATATCATGCTTGGTGTTTGGCATCACAGACAATTGATACTCCAAACCCTCTAAGAACAATGGATCACAATGTACTGTCCATCATATTACACTCCCATTAACGTTGGCATCCTCTGAATTGTTTGTAACACTAAAACGAAAAGCGAATAATACATTGGCAGGGCTATAGTCTTGTTGACGTACCCAACTATATTTTCGTGGCGCTCAATCTCCTTGAATGAAAATATTGTAGAACTGAATGCCTAGTCTATGTAACTTCTCCACACATGTTGCCTTTTGAACTACACCTGAATCTGGATTGTTGTGCTGCCAAACAGTGACTGTGATGACATTTGCTTGGAATATCTTATGACGGAGAATGCACAACGCACCGGCTCCAGAGGTCCACAGGTGAAGATTGGTGCATGTCTCCACTTGAAATGTTGAAAAATCTCATGTCAGAGCATCAATCAACTGTGATATGCTGATACCCTCTGAAAATAACAGAGTTGCAATCAAATAGCGTTTGCTCATCACTAATTTGATACAAGGAATCACACTAGGTGATAATTTGTCGGATGCCAGAGAATCCCCCACAATATGTTTTCTGCATATATCTGCCTTCAGCAAGAGGCAATCTGATATAACAATATGCAGTGGAATACTGACTCTTGACATGATATGCATTAGGTGCACTTCCCTTTGTAACATCTGCAGAAAATAGTCAACCTTATTGGAAGAATGGTGGCCATCTGGGATGAGGTTTTTGAGAGGGGCTTCAGATATCTCAGTGTCACTGTGATCGGTAGAGCCCATTTTCCTAATACATTCGATATAGTGGAGATTTGAATGAATTTTTTGTCCCTTTCTGATTCTGTGGCTCATGCGGTATGTGAGAAAGAGGTGGATGTTACTGCTGATGCCACTAAACGCATCCTGTAGTTATTCGAGCACTGTTTCGGTATGGGAGTTGTAGCTCACCATCGATATGCAGTCAGTGACAGATTTGATGACCTGAGAGTGGTTGAGATGCCCTATATCAAGAGGGGCAAGCGCTGAAAGCCAGTCCTTCAACATGGTCTTCGGCTCAGCAATAGTCTATTGCTTCAAGTGGGGGAGTTCGTCTCCAAACTGGTGTATGATACCACAGCAAGGATTTATGGAAAACTGTTCCCCTATCAGGTCCACACCCTTTTCCTGGCCATAAATATCATTCAGAAAACCAACAATTCATTCCCTGGTGTGATCTTTAAATAGACCCTCCAGTAGCTGGTGCAACAGGTCAACACTCATAGAATGATATAGAATACAGCCTGCACAGGCATTGGCGAAATTTGCACAGTCAGTAAACATCCACAGCCCCACCACCTCAGCAGCGGTTGACAAAGGAACAAATCATTCGGGATGGTGGTGCCTGGATCTGCGGGTGAAGCTGGTCATGTCAGCTGGGTATATCTCGCATGGAGGGCACCAACTATTTTGCACCATAGTAATCTTGTACTGCTCTGGGTATGCTGCAAGGAATGACGTAATTGCGGGAAATATGTGATGAGTGCAACTCTCTGCACAAAGAGCCACAATTCCACCATTCGCCGGTCCCTCCAGAGTGTGCAATATCAGTGCAGCTGATTCACAGTAGATACACCTATTGGTGTGGGTGGTTGGTCGATATCGACATTACGGTAATAGACAGATTAGTATTCATGCATTTGGCTGAACTGATTATCACTTCGCCCCGCAGAAGTTTCCGATATTACCATCAACCAGCCGAGCCATTCTGTCACCACTTCGCATTGAGCGCATAGTTATGCCACTGCCGAGTATACTGGGGACAACTGTTGATCCATGTGGCAAAGATTTCTAGGATGGATTGGCAATGAGTAATTAGATTCTGATATCTAGAAAAATGCGGTCAACACTGGAGCTGACACTCTTGACATGCTACCCACTCTGATACAATGAAACTCTGATACAATGAAACTCTGACACGCTACTTCTGAGATGCTCGCTGACACACTCTCTCTGGCAATATGACTCTGACTGTCTCTGAAACGCTCTGACAGGCTCTCTGATATGTTCTTGCTGACATGATCTCTGTGACATGATCTTTCTGACAAAATCTCATAGACACAATCTCTCTTACACAATCTCACTGACACAATCACTCTGACACACACTCTCTCACATGCTCTCTCTGACATGCTCTCTTTGACATGATCTGTCTGACATGATCTCTCTGACATGCTCTCTCTGACACTCTAACTCACCCAAACACAATGAAAATCTGACAAGAAACAATCTCTTTGACAATACAAGGAAACTTGCATGCGTTTTCCACCGCCAATCTGCAGTGCACATCTCAGCATATGAATGGTTGCCACTGGAATCCATTTATTAGACCGGCGAGTGCAACAGATAGTCCATAATCAGTGGATGTCCAAGAATTTATCGTACCACTGCAGTAGGGTTTTGATGCCAGAACAGGATTGCTTTGCCGTCAATAGTAACAGAACTCTCCTTCCTTCCTCAGACAAGTCCATCCATTTCTTCCATGTCTGCAATAAATTGATAGAGCTAGTTGGGGTTATTGGCATTGGCATTGGGTACAATAAGTAGTCATTCGATGATGTTGTTGAGTTTTGTTTTACCTAGGTTAGTATGTACAATAGAATGACAAAGTTGCCATTGTTGGTGTGTAGCAAACACAGCAAGGGGGTCACAGTCATCATCCTCAAAAAAATGAACATGTACTGTGTCACCAATTGGGGCTTCAGTGTTGGGGAATATCGCCACCTGAGGTGGCTGGCTGAGTATCTCTTTGTCATATTGGGGAATGTTGTCTGCTTGATTGTAGTCTAGCCTGTCTGACATAGAAAGATGGCTAGAATTTGAGTCAAGATGCAGATGTGTTGACCTGCGGTGATGAATGAGACCACATTGTCCTGAAAGGACTCTGCCACATAAGGTGCAAATAAAGGACAGCATTGTGGAAGGTAAAAAGTTTGAGATTGAGTGCCCCCTGGAAATTGATCATCATGAGGCTCCTATTACATGTCCCAATGCTGTTCATTCAGCCTACCCTGGATGGACTTGGACGATAGCCTAGCCTTGTGATATTGTTGTACGACACACTATCATCAGGCTTGGACTTTACAATCTTTAGCCCATTTTGTTTCCATGTGTGGAATGCTGGGAAGGTCCACTTCCAAGCAGCATTTTCTGCAGCCCGAAACCGAATGGTGTGAGTTGATCATTTGCCTGAACTCACATCAGCATTTCCATACCACTCAACCCCTCACTTACTGTCTATCCTTATTGTGTTCGGCCTTCCAAAAACTACTGACATTTTTGCATCTACCTATTCCAATGTGTCTCAACTAACTAGCATTTTGCTTTCTCAGCCACTGCTCAGTTCAATCTGCGGTGCTTTCTCAACTGGATCGACTTGCATTTTTGCATCACAGTAGCAATGTGTGTTGTAGTGGTCATCCCATCGAGCATGGGTCAGAGCACATCTGGTACTAGTTGGTATAGATCACATTCAATCCTCACCTATTTACTCAGATCAATCAACATAAACTTGACACCCATTCTATCCATTCAGCGACCCTCATATCCAGACAGCGACCCTCATATCTATTAAATAACCATCATTATGGCACCACCATGAGTTCCATGGCGACGGCCTACCAGCATTTCGGGTTGGACTAAAAATATCACTGACGCAATGATCCAGCAGATCACCCGTGATCTAGGTGCTGTGCAAAGCCGGTTCGCATTCACCAATGGCCTTGCAACAGTGCATGGAGCGAAAACAAAATGTGACAACTCTACTGTCCCTTTATAAGCCACTATCTGATTGTACACAACGGCCCAAGGTGTAACAAAGACACATGAGCAGGTTAGTAAATCCAACTCTGACATTGAGTCTCTGACATTGAGTCTCTGAAATTGGGTCTCTGACATTGAGTCTCTGACATTAAGATGCTGACATTGAGTCTCTGACATCGACTTACATTGACCTGATAAATTGCAGTATACAGACATTTGTAACCTGCTTCTTGATACCTCTTCAGATCTCCTGCAACATACCACAGATGCAAAGTGCAATGATGATGAAGTCCGTACAATGGCAAGACTCATCTTGTGCTTACAATGAGGAGTCACCTGAAGGGCCACCACCACACCCAAGAAAGACCCACCAAGCTCCACCAGCAAATCAAATACAGCAACGAGCCCCACCGCAAAGCCAAAACTGCATCAAGCTCCAAGCCACAGATCACAATAGCTCCTTCATTGGACCATATCCTGGTCCCTCCTACTACACCAATCAAGAAATGCACTTCAGATGTTGGAGTTGGGTCTACTACACTTACAATCTCAAGCTCAAACTCATTGTGACCAACAGGAGATTCAGCACTGCAGGTTAGAAGCATCACGTATGGCAGTACTACACAATCAGCGGTATCAACTGCAATAATGTCTCGTAAGGTTTCTGCCATTTCAGGAGATGCTCAGTTACCCAGGCCAGACCCATTCCAAATCAACAATACTGCTTTGGCTGGAAAGATGTATGTGATTCCTTGTCACTTTCACTTGCAGATCTCCACAGCAGGAGGCCTAAACCTGGTGCAACCTGGTTACCGGCTCAATCTGTTGCAGGAGGCACCTCAGCGGGAAATCGATAACAGCAAGCCAGAGATGACCATATCCATCGTTTCATCACATGCGTGGAAGATGATCACCTGGTAGATATTGCAGAAGATTTGATCAGGCCTCGGGTTCTGAGAGACTTCACAGAGTATCCTTATATGCCCCTGTCTTATGACCAACATGTTCCCTGGAATACTTGGCAGTATGATCTAGGAACCTACTTGTGGGCTGTTGATTCCTGCATGGCGAGCACAACACCCACCCAGTGTGATGGTCTATTGTTCAGATTTGCACTGATCGACAGTCAATCAGACGCATCGAGCTGGTTATGCTATTTGACCTTCACTGAAATTGAAGGAGAGCTCATGGCGACATTCATTACCATCGACATGATGGTCATGATGCATGACACTGACAACGAAATCGAATACATCAAGACGAAACCTCTCATCGTGGGACAAATATCACCATTTATAGTTACACAGGAAGATAAAGATAGTGACCGCTTAGTTATTGACATACTAGACAGTTCCGGACACGAAACCAGTGCCGATTAATTGGATGATATGGAGGAGGAGGAGGAGTATGCAGAAGAGATGATATAGCTACTGGGAATGCCAGATGACCGGGACGATTCCGAACCGGGGATCATTCTGATCAATTGGAATGCACCAAAGGGAAATTCCCTCAGTCACAGTGTCAAACATAAGGACCAAGATTTCGAGACTCAAAATGTGTAGGAATTAGATCATGTAGACACTGACTTTGACAACATTCCGCAAACAAAACTTGTGGGAGCCAACAACTCCGAAGTGCAAGCACAGAAGCGGAACCAGACAGATACTGTTGATGTGGACTAGTGAGTCACTGTCCTTGTCAGCATGGTTGCTGTCTGAGCTGGAGAGCTACTGTCAGTGCTCAGCTGCTGTCAGAGCTGCTGTCTAAGCTGCTATCAGACCCGCTGTCAGAGCTCAGCCGCCGACAGACCTACTCTCAGAGTTGCTGTCAGAGCTCAGCCTCAGTCAGAGCTGCTGTCAGTGTTGCTATCGGAGCTTGGCCGCTGTCAGAGCTGTTGTTAGAGTTGCTGTCAGAGCTCAGCCTGCTGTCAGAGTAGCTGTCAGAATGTTAGAATGAACCGAGTTTTTACTTGCAGGTTAGTGGAGCTGATGGATAACCAGGAATTTCACAGATATAGCTTTGTTAGGGGTTTTCCCTTAGCAGCGGTAATGGTACATGATGAGTGATGATAAATATTTCTAAGGTCACAGACCGAAGATGCATAACGCCTATTTGTGACATGACATTATGTTTTCTAGTCAAGTGATCCGTAGTGGGATTACACTTGAGCTGCATGTTGATTAATTAAGGATTGCCTATGCGGGCCATACCTGCTTCACTTATGATGATGATACTATTATGTCGCCAGAGCCAGAGTGTTAATTAAGAACACCAGTGGTGGGCGTAATTATCATCCACACCCACTATATCTGATTTACTGAGACAACTCACAGTTATATTGCGCTTATGCAGAAGTATGTGTACAGCAGACGTTACCCAATATGCGAGTTAGCAGAAGCTTGGAGCATATCTCCTCAGGAGTGCGAACACCTCACAGTGCTTCCCTGTTATCGAATAGTCGAGACTTCAGCATGATGTGTCTGAGGGATCAACAGCATTGGCTGAAGATATGAGGCCAGATGCGATCCTGTCTATTGCTGTGAGCTATTATGCATCGAAACCTGAAGATGGTGTCATAATCCTCGTTTGCAGAGTATCGGTTGGTCGCCGACTCAATCTCGGATGCAATTGTAGAATAGCCAGATTATGTTGAGGCAATACTATAATTGTGATAAGCACTGAAATCGTACTTGTCATCAGATGTTCCAACTCCTGAACAAACGAAAGCAAAATGTCTATGTTGAAGTTATCAGCTGTCACCTGGGTGCATTTCATATCTTGTTTGAGGAAGGCCCTAGTTGAGAGTATAGACTTCAAAACCACTCAAGTATGAACACGATAACCTCTCAGGAACTATTCGCTATGTCAATTAGGCATTTAGGTCAATGCCTCAGAGATATGCTATCTAACAATCATGGTGTCATAGCAAGAATTCTGATGGAGTTCCATCCTGAAGACATGACTACATAGACCTCACATTGTTCCAGAAATGAGAAGAACAAAGCTCAAGCAGCAATCCACAGTGAGACATTAGCAGTGAAGAACACCTTAAAATATTATTAAGAAATCTGTTCACTATTACTTCATTACATCGCACCACTCTGAGAAGAAGATCTATCATAAAACTTTTTAACGCAAATAGCACCGATCCTTTTACTTTTGATATTGTCATATGCAGTCTCATACACCATCAGTATAGCAAGTATCACGGAATGACCAGGTCTGCCTTTTTGGAGACATATACTTGATTTACCAAACATGCTGCAAAAGTTTGCTCTCAGCATTTGTTCTTCACCTCACATATATTGCCAGTATCGACTATGAAGTCTGACGATACCTCCAAATGGGTTGCCTACCCAACGAAGAATTTGACAATTTTGGTAATCCTCTTGATATGTCGTGTGACTATTCAGCTTATTAGTTTGATCTTGTAAAACATTTCAAGAAGTTGAGTCTTGGGACAAGATGTGGAATGAATAGTAGAACGATTGGTCAACAGGTGGCTGTACTTAGTTCTATTAAAAATTGGATCGAGTGTTGGGATTAAGAACCCCTGGAACAGACTTCGAGGAGTCAATGGTATTGTGAGGCATTACCGTGGAGATCAGAATGTTCAAGCCACTCCACAAACCCACACAGTTTCAACTGACGCATATTATTGCAGTGATTTGGATGGGAGAGAAGGAGAAAAGCTTGGAGAAGAGAGGTTTATTGGCTGATGAGTGCAGTACTGGCAAGGTTTGACCCTGTTGTGCCCTTGAGATATCATGTTCACCACACTAACAATCAACAGACTCGGACAGCACCAGCTTTAGTATGTCATCCGGTAAATGTCTATGATCAAACAATCCAGAATCCACCTCCTGGATTCAACAAATGGGAGATCGATTTGAACGACCAGATAGGGAAGGTTGGATGGGGCAAGATGATCGGAAGGGAGCCACCAAAGCCATGTTGGGTGGTTGACCACCTTACATTCAGTCTATTGTATGATCGGAATATATACCATTAAAGTGACTTCAAGCTAAGTTTGAGATAGCCCTAAACTAATGGTAGCAGAATGGGATGCTGCGGTGACTAAGTTCACTGAATGAAGTACACATCGCCATTACAGCACTTCTTCATGGACGAGGGCATTCCACAGTGCGGCCCTAAATGATAAACCATGCTGAATCATTGTGATCCCGAGCACTGAGACATTCTCCCAGTGGTGCATCCCAGAGGATGCTGACAGTTCGAAATTTAGGGGCCCTGCCATACCTTGTCACATTATCTTGGATAAAGCCCATAGGTTGAGAATGAGCGGGACCCCTATTGGCAAGGTTAGAAGGACTAATGTCATGTTGTTCAAAATGGACTGAGGCAATTACGATTTGCATATGGCGTCCTGTATACTCAGTCTGGAGCCGCAAAACAAACGGATTTCAATAGCATCCCCATTAGTCAATGGCATCGAAGTGTTCCAATGACTCATGTGGTTTCTGGAAAGTTCATCCTGGTTCACCCCACACCTACTGCCAGATACATTTCACAATACTCTCAACAATGATGATGATTGGGTTGAGGATGGGAGTACCATGTCAGGCACTGAATGTGGCACAGGATTCATGCCAGTTGGAGATCTGTAAAGGAAAGGCCCAGAATTCGCATCACTTGTTCACTGCACAACAATGACTTGGGATGCATATATGTTGCCCCTAACTGGTGAAGTGGGGAAATTAATATGGGCCATGCAACATGAAAAATACTAATTGGATGATACTGCTACAAGGGAACTATCGGAATGCAAGCTGCTGCGGCTCTATGCACACCCATGCAAATGCGAACCATGCTGAGCCATATCCTGATCGAGCACCCACAGCGCATTATTAACATCCCTCCTGTGCATGTAACCACCAAACTTGTTCAATATATGAGGTCCACAAGAGCTGGCCAGTTCAACATTATTTCGGTAGATAGTAGCTATGACAGGCTTGGAGAGCGAATGACTGGGGTTGTCTCCAAGCAGATTACATTGATGGGCAAGATGAAGCCTTTTAGCCCTCAATGGTAGTTTATTCACCTTATCTCTGTAGCACAAATTCCTGACTCCCTGGATTGAACCAGAACCATCTTGGTCAAAATGATGATAGACATTACCTTCTGTGCTTGCAGACATGGCAGACCGAACCTCATCATGCTGAGTATGGTTATTTCTGACTGTGCAAAAGCTTTTGCAGAGAAGCCAGACCAAATAATTCAGGCTCAAGAGGTGAAAGGTATGATGTACGATAAGGTCAAAGCTGCATTGCGGTTTGTGGCTCAAAAGTTGGCTTTGCTCACTCAATATCTCTCGAACACCTTGACTGCAAAAGACAATTGAGAGACGATGATTCTGTTGGCAGATTGGTGACCTACCCGGTGGCTCCTTGCACAGGTTAGCACTCCTCCACATTTCCACGTTCTGCCACTCATATCAACTCTGACATGCAACTCTGCCACACTTCAACTTTGGCATTTAACTGTGACATAGACCCTTCGTATAAGAATGATCCTCGCTGTGCACAGCACTGCCACCCCGTAGGCAACAAACGTTTTCCAGTCCATAGCTGAATAAGTGCTGATGTGTGTGCCTCTTTGAAGAAGTCATTTATCAAATGCAGGCAGGTGAAGGTCTTTATCTTGTTCTATGTCAGAAGCAATGAGGGCTTGAACCTTCATTATAAATGCCGAAATTCCGTCATGGCAGAACGGGGTATAATAACCCCATGGGGCATCAGGCATGGTTCCATGTCCCGCAGATTAGTCAGGAGCAAACGCAATGTACAACTCTAATGGTAATTCTCCTCACAATTTATCTGTACAGTGAAATCACCCAGCAGTTGATGCAATCACTAATGCTACATGCACTTGAGGATTTGACTGAATACTGCCAGTGCAGACATCAACCTCGAAGCTGCTCAAGTGTATGATGCCATCATTGGCCAGATTTCCCCACTAAAACACCGGTCTGCTGTGATTGGTCAATATAATGATTCAATAATGGATGTTAGTCAATTTGTGATCATTCTATACTTTCCACTTTTGGGTCTGCGCTGTTTTTGCTTGTGGGTTATTTCTATGATATGAGATCTCTCTTTCAGGTGCACAGTTTTGGTGTCTGCTTGGGTTTCGGTTTAGTTCGCTCGGAGTTTGGTTTGGTTTCCACTCCTTCAGGGTATCTAATAGATATCTTTTTGACAGGATTCAAGCTGAATAGATAACTAGATCCAATGAATGGACTAATTTAGTCGCTAGCTTTGACTGCCGACCATCCCGACTGTGACTCTAATGCCAGCAACTCTGACAGTAGCCACACTGAAAGCAGCCACTTGCACAGCAGCCACTTGGACAGCAGCCACTCTGACAGCAGCGACTCTGTCAGAAGCTACTCTGACAACAGCTGCTCTGACAGAAGCCCACTGACAACAAGTCTGACAACAATCTTACAACTGCTCTGACAGTGACTCTCAAAAGAGTTTGCCATGACCATGTTCTATGAACAAAGAGTCTTCATCACTTAACAATTCGAAATCGCTGGTAATAAGGAATTTTCAATCATCTCACCCAGCGTGTATGGTACAGTCAATGTGACAATGAAAGATGGTTCCGATAGTTGCTCAAACCATATTGAATGGACATTGTGATATTAAACTATAATGAAGTCCTACACTACTGATATAAGCTGAGAGTAACGCCCAAAGACATCAACGAGTGAACATAATCAATATCTACTGTGGAAGGACAATTGTCCTATCCTGTGAGATTTCCATGTCAGCTGGTTGTGGACTCATATGTGAGATTTGGGTGTATTCACTTCGGAGATATTCAAGACCTTCCCAGTGCCAGCCAGTGATGCCACAACGCTGACAAAGAAAGTCTTGACTTGGCATAGATTTGATTGGCTTGGCTGCAGAACTGATATGTAGTGTTAGCAATGGGTCCAGGTAACCTGGCAGTGGGCCAGGTTTGGACTGTAAAAACCTGTCGGTTCAGTTACGCAACCGACCAGAAACAAAATCCGCTGCCTCATGGCGGGCCGAACCCGGACCCGTACCTACAAACCTGCGTGTTTTGCTAGGTTTGGCTCGACCCGTCGGTTCCAATCTCCAGTTCTGCATTTTGGATTTTACTATTTATGGTCACATTCGGATATGCCACTGTTAATCTCAAAATATTCACATTTGTACGTCACTGTTTCTTTTTGATGTATGCATTGCCTCAATGATCAAAACAATCAGAGACACACACCCTACCCCATCCTGAAAATGAGCATCAACAGAGCGTCAATGATTGTTGGTCGTGATTATTGGGTAATCTGGGGGGCGATGAGTTGCGGACAGTCATATACCAAGGATTGGCCACCTTTATTGGAAATAGAGAAAATAAAATGCTCTCTGCCCTATCTTGACAATGAGCATCAATGGAGCATCAAGAATTGTTGGCCTTGCATCACGGTTAATCACAGCGTGATGTGGCCTTTATTATTTATCTACATCAGTTTGACTGTTTTTGTACATTAAAAGGCTCAAGAACACTTAGTGGTAGCTCTGTAAATGAAATAAGTTGTGACTGTCCATGGGGATGTCGTGGGGATATCCCGTGCTTATCCGCCTATAAAACCTGCCATGCCCTTGTGTATGAATGCTTGTGATCAAGCGCCACTCATATTACCAAAGATACAAGTCCAAAAATTGTTGATGCTCCATTGACCCTCAATTTGATGATGGGGCAGGGAGGGTATCGCTATCTGTTATTCCTTTAAAGGCGACCAAAAATTCCTGTATGACTGTCTGCAATTTATTGCCCGTCAGATTACCCAGGATACAACACACAAAATTGTTGACACGCTGTTAACTATCATTTCAGGATAGGGTAGGGAGTGTGTGGCTATAATTTTTGCCTATAAAGGCGGCCAATACTTCGATTGTGTATAACCATAACAAAATCAGTTTTAAATTACCTGACTTACATGACCTAAAATTGTTGATGCTCAGCTGACAATCAGTTTGCTACAGGGGTATCTGCAATATGCAATCATTCGATTTGGCATAGTATATCATTCACATTGCTTTGGCAGCCTTTCTAGCATTTTCATTTACTTTCTCCTTCATCACTACATTCTTCTTTAATAATACATTTCAATATGTAGTTTAAAATATACTTTACAGCTTCCGCTAACTGTAGATCATAATACACCGAAAAATCCCATTTCTTTTGATCAGGGCTCGTCCTCACTTGCGTGTTCTCACAATACACTGCTCTCATCTGCAAAATCGATGTTAGCGGAATTACCACACAGCAGATAGTGTACTAACTAGTGGATGTTCCTTCATCAGTCAACATATCTGGATCAAAATCTGTATCATGCTGGCTATCCAGGGGCAAATGCATCAAGATTGAAAAATTGATTGCTGGGAAGAGGCATATATGAATACACATAACGGGGTGGCAAATTGTCAATTTGGGAAGATTGAGCTCCCTTATATTCACCGTGTGGCGCAGGTGGCGTTACGGGCAGAGGTGGCATCGGTTCAGGTGTCAGCTGGGTGTGTTGGTCGGGTGGAGTTGCACTTGTGCCTTTCCTCCTCCAGTGGGTCTGGGGATTCTTTACAGTGCCGTTATTGCAAGGAAGACATCCGTCTGTTTGGTTTGGTGAAGCATAGTCAGGCGTCTTCATATTGCAGCCTTCGCCTTTCTATGCCCGGAAAACTCCACTCCCCGCATCGTCTCTTCCCGGACTTCAGCGCGAGGCACCTCGATCAGATAATGTGTTTTCTTTCTTGTGGCATGTGGAAATCCTTTTTTGGCCAATTTGGCCAGATTCAAGGCAAGGCACATGTCAGATTGTTCCAGCTGTACCCGACCTCCTAACCTTGCCATAGTAGCAGATATGTTGAAAACCTACAAGAAATCAGTTGCTGTGTCTAACAATGAGGTTAAGCTATTACTTCAACCATATATACCTCCGTAGCCTTCTCTAGAGTAATTGCAACCTGTTTTGTCCACTCTCAGGGATGCTTACGATGAAATGTTTGCATAAAAATCCCAGAGCTGACTACATCATGATATTAAATTTTGTGGACTGTGCAGACAGTTGCTTTGGTTGACAGTGGAGGTGTTCCGTTATGGGCAGTGATAAATTGGTCACGTAGCTCTCTATGTATACCCGCTGTATGTTATATGATTAGTTGATGGCTGATTACCATCATATGGTTGTATTCACATTCAATTTCGTTCTGCTTGTTATACTTGCTGCTTCCAGAACTGATGGATGATTTCTAAATTTGCATCCTGGGCCATAGTGTCGGCTGCTACATTGACAGTGTCGCGGTGGACTGACTGGCATCTGCATTGCTGCTGTGTGCAACCGAGTGACACATTGCATGAAGCGCCTGTCGATCTGCTCGATTCAGATCTGCTCTCTCCTGGCTGAGGTGCTTCTGTAGCCAAGATTTGTTGGAGTGGAATAGGAGAGGAAGATGATAACGAAAAGAAGTGGGATGTCCTTAGGAATATAGAGTCAGCTTCAAGTCAGAATGGAATACGTAACAGCCAACTAGTACATTCTACTCAAGATGAATCCTGCCGCCTATGGCTGCAAGTTGCAGGGGTTTCCCAGCGTCCTGCAATTTGCAATAAGGCAGTATGATGTTGTTTGTATGTTTACAGGGATGAATTGTGGTGTATGACAGCCGAAATCTCATGATTGCCAGATATGAATTGTCGATTCTTCGAGGGAATGGAAGTCTGGTGATGTTTGTCTCAAAAAACCTCCAGGGTATTGCTTGAAACTGACACTAACAATCAAGTCATGATGTACGGGATGCCTAACTATTCCCATTTTAGTGACAGTCAAAACATGGATTTTGCTTTGTACAAGTTGTTCAAATGTACCAACCTTGACATAAAAGACACAGCTTCCCTCCAAATTGTCCATATCTTGCAATATCCAACATCTCGCCCAACAACATAGTCGACAAAAACTATAATGGACAATGATCCGAACCACAATTTTGGCCACATCTGGCGGACAAATACAACAAATCAACAAAGCGTTCGAAATGAAGATGTCATCCAACAAGTTCAGGCAAGACTGGCTTGGACACAGCAAGAGTCAGAGCGCATGGGGCATTGCGCGGCACTCAATCGAAAAAGAAGCTTGCTGCGGAGAAACCACAAGAAACACAGTATGTAAGCAATGAAGAGAAAGATAAATGAATGCAGGATTATGTTGAGAGAGGAACCACAGTGGCCAGAACGCGAGTTGAAAACGCAGCAACCACAACTACCCAGGAACAGGAAGATATCAGGCAAGCTGAAAATGTGGGATTGACAAGCAGAGAGCTTAAAAAATGTTTCAGGAGATTTTGGTTGCCTTCAGAGACTGTCTGAGCGATCTTGTAAGTTCCGATCATGAGTAGGATGAGGCAGATGAGGATGATGAAGATACAGAGCTGGCCAAGCGGAGCGAAGATGGCGAACCCGGCTGGGTGACGAGCACAGTCTCGAAAACGGTACAGCAGTGCATGGAGGGATGTCGGTCAAAACAGATGAAGCTTGACAAATTGACACACCCGGGGTGTGAGGATACAGCCGAAGACTTCCGCGAAAGAGACCGGAAATATGGCACTGTAGACGTGAAGGTTCCTGCTGTTGTTAAACTGCAACCGGATGATAGTGCAGGGGCACGAGGACACACAACATCTGGAGAGCATATGGAGTGACTTGACATCGTTCTCAGAATATCGCAAATACCGCAGGGGACTTCTCGACCAGCAAGTAGTCAAACAAGGATAGGTTCTGGGAAGCCACAGCCAAACAAACGCAACATGTGTCTTCCGCGCGACGTGGAGCACCATTCATCACATATTCACAGAGCGAAGCCTGTTCAACCCATAAGGTTTTACCCCTGCATATTCCCTGCACAGTTATTCACCATAGTGGAATCGGATTCGGATGAAGAAATAGTGACAGCTTCTGCGTCACCACAAGAGTAGAGAGGCAAATTGCAAGTTTTGACATCATATCTTGATCAAAAGCTATTCATGTACCAATTTTGCTATGTGTCAGCTGTTTCTTGATTTCAGTGACCAAATTGTGAGACACAATGATTGGTCTGGACATGTGCAAGAGTCGTAACCACCATGCAGGATTGTGTGAATCAAATTCAGGCGGTAAAACGACCAATAAAACTCGATATTTGTATGCCAATTACTGTTAAGTGGAAAACCAAAACCTGAATTAGTGACAACATGTACTAACAAAATGTAAGTGACTGATGTAATACATGTCATAGAAGGAGTGGTCAGTGCTCAATACACATCTGTCTGAATAGCGACTGTCATGCTGAATTCATCCATGCATCCAACTGCATAACTCTCCGTACAGACCTGATGCACATGGTTGAGATATTCAAAGATGCTTATGGTACATCATGGAAATCGAGGAGAAGGTGCTGGATGAGGAAAGGTGTGACAGTTGGGCTATATTAATCAAAGACTAGTGAGAAGATCTACCTGGCATAAATTGCCAGCTGAAAGCGCGTGAATGTGACAGGGCCATGTCATCCATCAATCCGATAACGTGGATAGTGGTTGATCACAAATTGAGGAGCCACAAAGCTTCTGGATGCAAATGTTAATACCTAGAAACTCTGTATTGGTTGCCAATGATGACTCTACAATTTGTTGCATACACTCATTGAGAGGACAATGATTGTATCGATGTGTTTAATGTGAGCGTCAACGGAGTGTCAACGATTTTCAGTGTGACACAATTGGCGATCAAAGGGCAGCATTGTCATGTCCTTCCAGAGTAAATGTTTTGGTCTGCTTTATGGCTAAAAAGGTAAACGACAAACTTGTTCCCCAATCCTAACACTGAGCGACAATGGAGGGCCAACAATGTTTGGCCTTGCATCTTGGACAATCCAAGGGTTGCGCGATGACATCAACCTATAATCAAACTATCGACTGAATTTCTAGGCAAAAATGCTTGCATCAACATCACTGCTATGTCCCAAAAATGCGCATCAACAGAGCGTCAACAATTTTTGATCTTGCAACATTCATAATCCAAGGGCTGTGCATTGACATTAACCCATAATCAAAGTATTGGCCACCTTGATGGGAAAGAATGCTACTAACAATTCAGCTACCGCCTCCTGAAAATGAGTGTCAGTGGAGTGGCAACAGTTTATGTGGGGTTCGGTATGCTGCCAAGCAACGAAATCAATTGCGTCGTTCCTAATTTGAGTTTTCAACAGTCAGACATCTCACTATGTCCTTGTATACAACTGTACAACCACCCATGCAATGTCTCATAGGTTATACTTTTGTCTTTCGTGTAGCTCCAGAGTCAATATTTCACAACCAGCATTCTACTTAACAATAATGTAACTTTTGACAGTCTCTCAACTGGAATTACGCAGCATTGAAATTCCTACCACCATGTCGGATTCCCAATCTTAAAATAGCTCATTGCTAGAGGTAATGATATCTTCCAACAATGACCATGTCTTGATTTGTAATTTGGATGGCTTTAGTTTACATATCAAATTCGATGCTTGGTGGGCTTCTATAAATGTAGGCTCGAAGCGTCCTGTTGCTTGAAATGATTCCAGACATGTGCCTTCATTGCGTTTCTATTTGCATTGTGGGATTGAGGAGACCAGCAGCCCTGGCATCATATATATTGTGTGTCATCAAGTTCTTCGCAATCCATCAGAACATGGGACCAGCTCAATGGGGAAACACTTGCTGGCAAAAGCGCACATTGCAAAGTCAAATGAATGAACAGAGTCGGAAGTTTCTGAATTGACAACTACAACCGTTGACGACACAGCCTTGGCCATACTAGATGAACAAGGTAGTCGACGACTTACAATTGTAAGTCTGCAGAAGAAATTCATATTCGACAGTTAGATCTTATCTATATCTATCCAATGGACAGACAAAGTGCTCCAAACTGGCAGCAAAGGACTTCCTAACAGCCAAATTTCACCAAGCCACCTGGAATCACTACCTCATGTGAGGATTTGTTCCACCTCACTTTCCATGGAACGCAATATCAAGCCTACAGCTACGGGGGTACTATACAGCATTACGCAATGAGCTGGTGCTTCCATCCGCCCGCACCCTAAGCAACATTTGCCGGAGGGAATACTCACTGACAGTGGATGCAATTAGGAAGCAACCGCTGTCAGGAATTGAAGTTAGCTTAGCTTTGGACCGGTGAACATTAATGAACATATTCACCATACCGTCGGTCACAGCTTACTATATGGATCAAAACTGGGCATTGAGGGAAGTACAACTTACTTTTGACAAGGTTGATTGCCACTTCTTTCCCTATTTTGAAAGCAAATTCAGAATAATACGTCAAGCGTCAACACACAGGAGCAAGGCCAGCCACACATTCCAAGGACGTTTTTAATTGCTTTGAGCTTACCAACGGCCGTTTACATGGAAATACAACTGATAATGCTTGTTCAAATTACTCCATGACTCATGAACTACAATCGACCCATGAGGCCTCCGGAATTGACTGGGCAGCAATGAGAAACCACATACCATGCATGGCGTACGTCATTCAGCTTACTTTGGGTGAGTTCATGAGCTGGCTCAGTGTAAAAGGCCTCACCAAGTCTTGGGAAGCCAATGAGCGTGATGAGAAATTCAGAGAGAATGAAAGCACAGACATTGGGAAGACTCCAAGACCGCGAAAAGGAACCAATGATAGAATCAGCTAGGTGTCGGCTATGAGACCAGGTTTAGCAAAGATTATCAACAAAATACGTATTTCAAGACATATTCGAACACTTGTAACTGAACTTGATAATGCAGAGAATGCTTGCTGTATCGATTACTCTGCCACCTGGTTATCGAAACGAGTTTATTGACTGTCCAAATGCGAAAGTACGTATCGCAGTACCACCTATGATGGAACTGGAAACATGGTGGAATCCGACACTGGAGTTGCTTCAGCGAGCCTACCGATCATGAGAATTCACCCGGCAGTGGCTCAAGAATCCAAAGTACAGTGATTACCAGCCACTCTGTACAACACAGGATGAATGGACCATTGTGAGGTACGTCATGAAAGTGTGGAGGCCATTCCGATACTCGACCCTTTGGACCTCGCAATGGCATACAGTGACTCCGCATCACATCATCGCTGTCTACAATGACATGCTAGATTATATGGAAGGCGATTTGCGAACTTTAGCTAAGAAGATGACTCAATGGAAGGAAGACTTATACTTTAGCATGAAGTTTGTGTGACAGAAGCTGTCCAAATATTATGCTGAAGTAACTGCAAGGACAGGGATGATTCCCATTTCAGCACATATCCTTGATTCTTTCTGGAAGTTACAATCATTCAGGAAGTGGGACAAGGCAAAGGATATTCATCCTGAGGATCAGAATTGTATACTACCCAATACCAAGAGGCCTTTCTCAAGTATGTGGAGAACGAATACTCTGCGAAACATCAACAAATATCTGCCATTATACCTGAAACTCTTCCGGGCCTCAAAATTTTCCCCTCTGCAAAGGCTGGGGGATTTGGTCAATCGTCTCTTGGTACATATGATTTGTGCTGCGATGAGGAAAATTACGTCACGCCTAAAAGCTTAGGTGAAACGACACCCAGATGAAGCGATTACACAGCACTCTTATTGACTGCCGCAAGGCTCGATTTGAATTCACCGCCTGAAGCACGAAAGAACTGGGGGCAAGTTAATCTCAATCTTCATGATTACCACTTCGACCATATGGAGATTTGCAGTACACATAGGTTACCGGATATCACCGACTGGTGGCGTCAACAAGTAAAAACGCACTAGACTTACGCTGATCCGTCCAATGTGACCAGCGACATTGTCTCAATCATAACACATGGTGTCAGAGTGGAGTCCCGTTCATCCCTTGGACGCGACATTATCGGCTGGAGACAGTGTAAAACCACAGGCGAGAAACTTCGGGAAAATGTCGTAGAAAGGCAATTTGCTCTTGCCAATAATGGTATATCAGCCGGCGATTACACAGCATTGGATACCACGGACAATGAAAATGACTTGCAGTTGAAGAAAGCAGGGGAGGAAAGAACATTGCACAGACTGGCCAAGGCCCATGACTTTATGGAGGTGTGGCAGTGGAGCCAAAACCTACGTGCTACACAGATGGAATCTCTCGCTTAAAACTAAAAATGACTGACATAGGATACATTTTGGAGAATGAAGGGATTGTCAAACAATCCGGGTCACTCATTCAACATGATGGTGCGGCTGCATTTAAACTGTCAGACAGATAACCTGTGCCACCAGCTGTGTCTGCAAAGGACCTCCCTGGAGGATGAACTCAAATACAAAATTTCTGCCGAATCAGAAGCATAGACTGTCACCCAGCCCAAAGTGATGAGGATAGTGCACCTGAAAGCATTTCTGACAACAAAAATTGGCTTAACTGGAATGGTGACTTGGATAATGCAAACGCGAGCGAAGACCACTGGGAGGCAGATAATGAATCTGATATATAGCGGGACAATTGCATCAAGGCTCTGGAAAGCCCTGTGCATCAGGTTGTGAGTGCCGCACCAAGTGTGCCTGGATTGATTCGGCCAACATGGAGGTCAATGACACAGGCTCAAAAGGGGTTGATGATGGTCACTGCATTGGACAGAAGGAGGAATCAGGGAAACAAGAAAAAGTACGACAGGATGGGTCACTGGGTTTACACCAGGTTCTATATGTTGGTTGATGGAGAATTTCATTTAGAGAAATTTTATGGCAGAATATTGTGCAGCCACATGTGAATATTTGTTCATAAACAAAAGTATAGAGGGCGAAATGGATTTTTCAGCAAGATATATCAATTGTCGTAGAATGAGAGCGACCCGTGCAAGAATACTACTGGGCTTGGCTTTGCCAAAGGGCTGAGTCTCACTTTGCCAGAAACGCAACCAATAAGTCCAATGAATCATTTATACAAGTATCGATGGGAGCTGATATTGACAAGACAATACATCACACAGCGGGTTGATGGAGCAGCAACAATTTTTGATATTGCAAGCAAGATTCGTTTGAAGTGAGTAGGTCACTGTTAAACATAACCGATGCATTGGTATGAATTATAGACAAAACAGCAAGCGACTGTTGTACGGTGGCGTGTGCTCGAGTAGTCAAGTGTGCGCGGGCGTATGCGAAGGTGTGTCTATTGTATCGTGTAACGAGACATGTCGCATCGACATAAGGTCGATCGATGACTAATGGTGCTAACTACAAAAGAGGCAAGTTACATCATAGTCCTTG
>Ga0307515_10000867_pt1 | contig 69420 bp, 80 predicted proteins | sample 17_EM_MG_FD_194513 | JGI IMG/M metagenome (GOLD analysis project Ga0307515, IMG submission 194513) | Populus trichocarpa ectomycorrhiza microbial communities from riparian zone in the Pacific Northwest, United States - 17_EM | ecosystem: Host-associated > Plants > Roots > Unclassified | place... | reverse complement strand
AACTCTCTAAAAACCTATTTCAATTTAAATAACCAACCCAAATTACCAGCAACTTTCCCTTTGGCCTTATACTTAATTTATTTTATTGCATTTTTCTATTTTTTATTTTTTTTAATGTGCAGACAACGAACAAGGCCGAAGCAGCTCTGCGTCAGCCGATTGTCGACGGTTCAACCGTACCCGATATCCCGAGATATTCTTGGGCTGGTCTTGAGATTGTTACGATATGGAAGTTGGGGAGAACCGTGTGCGTGTATTCTATAGTACAGAGAAGAGAGAAGGAGAATAACTCGAGATATATACAGGAGGCATCGGCCCCTGCAGCAACACCGTGTATCAGACCTGTAACATGTCTCCGGCACAAGTACACTTGTAACAGAGATGTCCCGGGACTTCGTAAGTGAGATCTTGTGACCCTGGAGTAGGGTTAATGGGTAGAACGCAGGTGCGTATTATAAGCACAGCGCGGACTTAGCAGACCTCAATGAGAGAGAATGCGTTTGGTTGGTATCTGTTTCGACAGCGAGGATGACAAAGAGTTTGGTTGTACATGTTCCAGAGCGCCGTTTTTGAGGTTGAGAACTGTCTTGTCGAGCTGCAGCTGCTCGAGCCTGTTCATCAAGGATGGCTTAAGGCAACCTGTGGGTCATAGGGACATTTACTGAATGAGAAGAGCCAAAGAGCATTGAAGAATCATAGAAGAGCGCTCTTCCAGTTTCCCCAACTCACCTTTTCTCCATACAAAACGACCCCGGGCCCGTAGCCCATGAGTTTATAAATCTCAATCTCTTCCAATTCCCCTTCTCTTCCCAACCCCCTCCAGACTCGATCATGAGAGTACTAAAATTACCACTTTCGTTTATCAAGTACTAACAAGAGTACCAGGAGTTTCGGGAATGCCACTCTCTACCTAAAGCGCATCATCCCACTAGCAGAACAGCCCGAATTATCTAAGGCTTTGGATCCTTTATATATATTGGGCCCCTTTGTATGACGTGGTTTGTTCTACTGCCTTCTTGTTCAGTTCAGGTAGTGTATAGGAGGACACCTACAACAGAGCTCAACTTCAAGTTTAGTAACCTTAGAGTTGTGAAGATGGCTCTTACCCTGTTGCAAGGCCTGCGAGGCGTATAAGTTTTCTCTTTGGGGTTATGACTTTCTGATTAACCTATGGGAGGCCCCCAGAAATGCAGTAATGTTTTTGGTTGCCAAAAGGAGCGAGGGAGTGAGATTACTACATTTATCAATTTGCATGGTAATAATAGATAGGCACCGTGTAGCGGAGTCAATAAAACTTGCGCATAAGCCATTTGGAAGGAATTGTTTCTGCCAAATCGCTAGCCCAGCCGGCAGGTGTTGTAACCGCCGTAACCGCCGGGAGCACCAGTTAGACCTGGTGCAACGTCAATTGCTTACTTGGGAATAGGGAAATAATATATACCACCTTCATTCCCCTCTAATGTATCCGCCGAAGCTTGCTCCAGAGAATTCTTCGAAGAAACAGCGTCCACCGGTAATATTAAGAGTAAATGAGTCGCGCGAGTTTACCTCCAACCCACAAATGCAGCCGCCGAACCAGCCCATCTAGACCTATCGCTAACAGTTGTAAGCACCCATGCAACTAATCCTAGCCCGCAAGCCAGCATTGTGTCCTAACCAGTATTGACACAACCCGTTATAGAGTATCGTTGGTGTGGTGTGCACAGGGTAGTTTGTCAGGGACCAGGAAGTCGGGAAATATGACGGGCGTGACAGCTGCTCCGGGGTATAATTTGGGCTTAAAGTTTGATGGCAAGCATTGTGGCAGGCTATTTTTTATAGTGCGTAGCTTCGTTATCTGGCAGACAGCTTTGTGAGCGTATAGATTAGAATAGAGAGAGGCACAGGGAGAGAAGATAGGTGGCGGAGTGAGAGACCATGTTTAAACCACAAAGCTAATCCAGAAAGGGGAGGGAATCAGGGTTAGGTGTCGGTGGTCTCGCTTTCTTTCACGACAAAGTGTCGTGAGTGAAATCGTGAAGCTTAATCTCCTGTACATAGCTTCTCGCTACCCATCAAGCCCCCGTTCACTTCACTCTTTTCTTCGCAAAGTCTACCTCACAGCCACCGACGTCAAGACAGAGTATCTGGGGGAGTACGTCTGCAGTCCCATAGCAAAAGTCTTCGTGATGGCCGCATCCGACTACCTTATCAAAATGAAAAATGGCGATTTTATAATAACTACACAATAGAGAGCTGTAATTGGAAAGATAAGTCCTTTAGATGATGAAGAATAAAATGGTATGCTGCTTTTAAAAAAATTACAACACTGTGGTTACTTTTATAGCCCCTCTACCTACCTGGCTGCTCTCCTAAGCTACTTGAGCCCACCTCATAAACACAACCTCAATATACATAAATAATATACAGACTGTTCATAGATGAAATTTAACACATAGAAGAGTCCGATAAAAAAGACAAATTTTTAAAGTGAGTTGGGAAAGAGCTCTTGTGCAGCGATTGTAAACCCTATTGTACCCACTAAAATATGTGGCAATTGGTGAAGACAAAAAATAGGACCACCTTTCTCCACCACCACAATTCCTAAATTTTTTATACTGTATTTTCCGAATATCCTATATCTAAACTTTCATGTATCCAAAGGCTACATTTTATTTCTTTCTAGCAGTTGTGTGATTGTGGTGCCTATTTTTTCTTAACCAGGATGTATTCTTTCTCTCCATCATCTAAAGGACTTATCTTTTCAATTACAGCTCTCTCTATTGTGTGGTTGTTGAGAAATCGCCATTTTAATGTTCGTGGGGCGCTCGGTTGCGGCTCTTTTTGCGGCCATCACGAAGACTTTTGCTACGGGAATGTACTTAAGTAGAAATGGAACATGTCCCCTACCACGCACATTCTGATGTCGAACACCATCCACAGTTGTAGTCGTGACAAACGGCCTACCCAGCCTAATTATTGTATAGAATTCTGTCATTGGGAGAGTTGCAAGGCCGCCGGAGCGTGTACTATAACAGCTGTACACTGATTCGGGCTGTGGATGCTTAAGAAGGTCATTACAATACTCAAGGTGGGGAGATGGTGATGTTCTAGCGAGGCAAACATTCCGCGAAGTACAAGACCAGAGAAGAGGGTGTTGTATGACCGTGCCCCGAGCCCTAAACCCTAATGCCCTCCACAGACCAAGGAGGGCAATTCTCTGTTCGTTAATACTCCCCTCAGCAATTTGGTCCCAGAGAGCCACAGCCAATATTAGCAACAATTATAAGTGTTACTCCTTTACGTTTGGCAGACCTGCCGTTAAGATTACGTACGTACAGTAAAACGTAAACTGGAATTATCTGAGCTCACCCAGGGAAAATCTTCAAAGGCAACAATCATTCAGCTAAGTAGAGAATTACAGAGCGCTATCTTCTTTAAATTGCTGTACCACTAGGGTAAAGAAACCCCACACATTCCCTCGTCTCTCCCAGCCTTTTCCATCTTCGAGTCCATCTTATATAAACCAACCCGCAAATGAAAAAAAACCCAATCACGCCAACCCAAAACTACAAACGGAAAAAGTCAAACACCCTACCCAACCCTATATACACCCATCCTCTATTTCTCCGCCGTACCCGTTTCCACTGGTGACGGTTCCGCTGCCGGTGAGGTCTTTGCAGCAGCCGCAAGGGCCCGCTCCTCGTTCAGGATACCCTCACCATAAAGCTCTCCACACAGTTCCTCGAGTGTCTTCCGCTTCGTCTCCGGGATCAAGAGACTCGTGAATATACCGGCAAACATGAACACGGCGAAGATCTGCATGACGTGCTTGAGCCACGGGGAGGCATCGGTCTTTGTTTGACCGCGTATACGGAGGGGACCGATCAGCACCTGCGCGATGATTGCGCCAACCTTGCCTGACGCCGCAGAGATACCGTGGGAGGTTGAGCGATAGCGCGTGGGGAAGCATTCGCCGGGGACGATGAAGGTGGTTGCGTTGGGGCCGAAGTTGAAGAAGAATTGGCACAACACGTAGAGTCCCAAGAGCTGGCTCGGGTGCTGCTTGAGCTTGTCGAATGCGAACCCGATTGCGAGGAAAAGGATGGTTAGGAGAGTGAAGCCCATCAGCTGGATTGGTTTCCGGCCGACCTTGTCGACGGTGAATACTGTGAACCAGTACCCGGGGATAGAACCGGCGCATATGAGGATCAGGTTGCCTACGGCGTTGTTGTGGAGCTGTTGGTACACGTCCTTTTTGGAAGAGTATCCGATAGCTGTGAGGATGATAGAGTTATTCAAGCCAAGACCGTAGAAGGCCACGTCCAGCAAAAACCAAGATCCGGCCGTTCCTAGGAGGATTTTGCCGTAGCGCCATTGACCGTAGTGTCCGATGAAGTCGGCCCAGGAAGCCTTAGGTACCTCGAGCTGATCTCGGGTTTGCATAGCCGTGATCTGCCTAATCTCATCGACATGAGCGTTACCACGGGCTCCGGAAGTAAACTGGTCAATGTCGGCAGAAGCTTTCTCGATATCGCGTTGAACATCGAAAGTGTAGCGGGGGGTTTCCGGGATGGTCAGACGGTAATACAGGGCGATGCATGCGGGAACGGCGCCAAAACCGATAATGATTCGCCACATTCTATCGACGGCGGTCTTGCAAGAGTCGTCGCAATTATTAATTGCCTTTCCTTCGGTGTGCTTCTTGAATGCAACGGTGACAATTAGCGCACACAAGGCGGCGCCGAACTGGCCAATTCCCTGCATTGCGAAGACCGCACCCATCATAGCCCCACGCCATTTCGTAGTTGCGAATTCAGAAGTGATGATCGAGGATAGCGGATAGTCACCACCAATACCGATACCCATTATCACGCGCCAGAAGATGAGGAGGCCGACAATGTGCATGGAGTGGGATTCCGAGGTGAGCGCCTGTGCCAAGGTTGCGACAATAATGATTAAAAGCTCGAGACCATACATCTTCTTACGTCCAACAACATCCGCGAGCCATCCGAAAGCAAGCTGACCGATAACCGTTCCACCGGACGTAGAAACCTTGATAGCAGTGTCGGAGTGTTCGGGAATCACGCCACCTTGCCAGTAGACAAGACCCAGCATACCAGTAACCAAGTTGATTGCAAAAATCTACCAAACCGGCGTTAGCAAAACAAACGCACGGGCCATACCGTAGACCGCGGGGTAAATACATCATAGGCGTCGGTAAAGAAACCAATCCCAGCGACTACGACAGCACGGACGTGGTACCATCCGAAAGGAGCTTTATCGATCTCTGCAAGCGCGAGACGGCGACGTTCATTAGGATCCTGGGTACAATCACGTTAGTTGTTTCTTTTCTCCCCCCTGTAGAGGCACTAGTAGTATTACCGTAACGTGAGCGAACTGGTTGTTGAAGTTTTTGAAGGCGGCGTTTCCACCGGAAGTCTTGAAAGCTGCCATTGTTGGCAGACCGTGTTCGTCGAGGCGAATCCGGACTTTTTATTCCAAAAAGCCGGCGGCAGTTGTTGCGGGAACCCGTCACGATATATCCTGACGGCGACGAAAAAGAAAACACGTCAGCCCAAACCCAATGAAATAAAGTGACGGAGCGAAATCTCCAACGCCATTCTAACGTGCATCCCGTAAAAAGCTTGTTCTAACCTTTGTTGAGAGCCAAGAGAAACGGGGCTCGTGGTCGTCCTGCAGTGAGGAATTAGGCGTACGTAGTCGAGTGTCGTACAGCCACCGCCGAGAAGCAACAAGACTTCAAGAAACGAACGGTGTCGTCTTGGTACGGGTCTTGTGGTCTTGGAAGGGATAAGACGTGTCTTGGGAAGTCTTGAGCGGGCGGGGGATGCAGACTTTTAAACAAGCTGACAAGGTGGAAGTGTCCTGAGCTGTTACCGTTTAATTTTATCACTTTTTTTATTAGAGCTCAGAGTATCGAGGTAACTTTTCCGGCGGAGCGACCCAACGAGGTTGTTTCGCCAATCAGAAGTGCAGACGGGGAACACGTTCTCTCCAGATACCCTAAACAACGTCCCCTCCCTCCGAGGGCCATTTTTGGTGGGTGCAGCGGACCGCCGTCTGGATTTAGACAAGCAGCAGAAGCAAGCAACAGCCAGGACAAGGACATGGTATCACACACGCAATGCAGCACACGATCCCCGTACCAGTGATATCCACACAGCACCACCCAGACGGTGGCACCGAATTGCCAAAAATGGCCGCTCCCCCACACGCATTCAGCCTCTTCGAAAGCCAACTAAGTGCGATTACCTACAGCTGCACCCCGATCTGTCGATACGTGTCGGTACAGCTCCAGTCCAATCAATCCAGCACGGGGAGGCCCTGGAATCACCGGCAGCGGTTCTAGCCGAAGTGTGTCTAGAGAGCTTTTCTTTACCTTTCTTTTCTTTTGGGGAGCTTTCTCTCTTTTCGTGGGCAGTTCTCTCGTTGGCATTCTAAGCTCTGGCTTGACCGACGTAATGTACCTACAATCCGATACAATCCGACACTCGAGTGGTGTGGTTTCAGCGGCCTCAAACGCGCGCTCACCCGTCAATCCAGCAGTCGCGTTCTCCGAGACCGCCAACTCCGTACCCTTGAACACACCCAAATGTCGTCTCATCCTATAAACCCCAGCCCGCACCTAACATTCTCCTCCAATACCCACCCACGCATCCCACAAAAAAAAAACCGACGCACCCAAATGCAACAAAAAAAAACATCCACGAAATCAATATATACCCAGCACGCGACACCTCACACGACACATTCCCGCATTCGCGCCCTTCCAAGAGATTGGTCTGTATGCCAAGCTCCCCGAGTCGCTTTCCAAGAGATCGTACACCACGCCAAAGTGAACAGTCGTACTCCAAGAGATCGCCAAGCACGCCGAAGGGTTGCGGAGCGTCGTCCGTACTCATAGCGCCTCGGACGCTATAGGAAACAAGCTCTCTCTTGGCACGCTCCAGTGTGAAGCCGAGATCTTGACGATTCTGTGGCTTGCAGGAGAGAAAGCTTTTCTTCGCTACATATACGGCGATGGCCGTACTAACCCCGCAACAAGTACGGGGAAGGAATGAACCGATATACCGAGCTGAATTTTGCTCGCGTGTGTCATTGATATTAGTAGCTCCATCCCGCAAGGCATACTTGAATTAACGGCTAGCGGAGGAGAGGAGGCGCTTGAATTGAGTAACAGAATGTTCAGAGGTGGCGAGTGAGACCGCGTGTCGTCGAAATATGAAACCCCACCCGCCTGTTCGATGCCGAGGCTGCATATGAAGGCATGCAATGTAAATCTGTAAGCAAGCTGATACAAATAAACGCTGTCAATTACGCACTGCAAATCCCCATTACACTGCAAGTCAGCGCCCTACGGTATCTTCGTCAGGGTTGTCTCGTCCCTTGACGAGAACGCCGGTCTGGGCAGGAGGCGTCTTCCTTTCCTAGAAAGCCCTACATTCGGGTGCGTGCGTGCGTAACCTATCCCCATAGGCTGAAAAAAGCCCCGATTCTCGCCTCTGCAAAAGTATATTGCTACACAAGTATGCATTGTCTTAGGTTCCAGAATGGGGGTTTGTCGAGCACGTGTACGATACGTACAGCAGGGGACCTTCTTTTCCAGGTTTGCGGACGCCACAGCTTTGGCGTTATACTGTACCTCTTGACCTTCTGAGTTACAAGAGAATTCCCATGGGCGGGAGTAAACTGACAGGCTCTCTGGTGTAGAGTACAGCAATCTGGATGCCACCAAACAAACAAGCGGACAAATAGTGGTGGTATTCACGGATAAACTACAGTATCCCCCTACACGCTCTGGTTCCTCAAATTTATTGCCACTTCCAGAGGCGACGATCAACAGCGCTGACCAATAAAATGCTACATTGTGCTGGAAACCAAACAATCATTTGCAGCAAACCAATCTGAAGAAACTGAGCGTAGCCAATCAGCCGTGCAGGGAAGTGTACGGGATCTTCCGCAATTAATTTGATTTTTGTCCTTAAAAACGGACAGTAGATATAAGCAACGAGAACGATCCCTACCGGTACTCTACATAGGAAGCGATTTCCCTACCTCCTAGCAATGCCAACATTTCTGCATATGGGGATTTTCTCGTTGCAGGGAGATGGCATAACGAGTCCCATGTGCGTTTGTATATCTCGAGCAGGACAAGATAGAGGGGACTTCAACAATCTGTAGACAGCATAATAACACAGAGGAACGAACCCATGCAAAAAAAACACGGATTTCTCCGTCCTAGCCCAGCTTTGTATGATGTAGGAGTCACTGAATCTGTGGGGTGGGGTTCAGTGACACTTCTAAGTTCTAACAAAGAAGCTTCTGACGACATTTGGGCATCTATGCACCTTGACGCCTTCTCATTATTAGAGCTAAGGGAGGTCATTAACGAGTTGCGTGTGATTGGCCCGACCGTTCGAGAGCCTGGGGCATGCGACAGTCTCGCGAATTTTCTCCTAGTTCTCGAGTTAGGGTAGTGCGCGGAAGCTACTGCAATCCCAATCACCTACCAGCGATCCCTCGCAGAAACGCCCCACAAACGTGCAAGTGTGCGATTGTAAATTGTACAAGAGCTTCGCGCAGATGCCGAGAGAACCGATGAGTGCATAGTGGTACCAGACATTTCCCAATTTCTGCCTGTCATGTCATGCGTGCAATCAAAACCTCGGATCCATCAACGTGGTGCATGCTTATCGATGTGTGGCGAAAAATATATATTGTGTAGTAATCTTTTAGGGGGGTGGATCGTACATTTTTCCGAATACGTGGGATGACATTTCGATGTGGTTGGGGGAGGGAATCGATATCCTTTGTGAGTCCCCGGTTTATCTATGTGGTAGGGTCCGGAAAAACTTCTAGCTTTGGTTCAAAACATGTGCATGTCATACACGGTAGGGCCTGGGGTTTCAAAGTTATATTGAAATATACCAATATACCCATGGATGAGGATACCCGCAACGGCTGCTTCGCGAGGGGGGAACGGACGCGATTACAGATCTGTGAGCCTGGAATTTCTAGGTAGTGGTACACAATCCCAGGTTCAAGATACCCGTTCCAGCGATTCATCTCTAGCTGACATATATAGAGTATATCGAACATTCCAAGCGCCCGTTGTTCAAGGATTTAATTATTCTCTGTTCCACTAGTTACCCGTGGTTGAGAAACGTGAAGAAGCGAGTGAAATGGCTATCTTTGAGCAGTTTTGGGGGGTATACACATGTACAGAGCTAGAGTTCCAACTGGAGGGAAGCAAACCAAGTCAATCAAAGATCTTCACAGTTCGCCCCGAAGGATTTTAGAAGTTTCCGGGGGCTGCGGGCGTGTGCAGACTGGCGATGTGCTTGAATAATCTTCTCAATCTGATATCCAATCACGGACGCGCGGTTTGGCAAACATCGTTACGACGGCTCATCATGTTAATCGTTCAGCCACAACTCCTAAGGAAGCCTGCAAAAGTTGGGAAATACAAGGCAATGGTTGAGTGATTATCCTCAGATCTTTGAACTAGATACTACAATCGAGGTCAGTATAGATACTTATCGTGACAGACCGGTGCACGTGGCTGTCTCACCGCCGACTATCTACGGAAGTGCTTACTGGTTATGCTAACGATAAATACAGCTTGAATTTCATCTCATCACTGCGGTAAGGGTTTTGAGACATCCGCGGTATCGATCATTACCGTGATGTATTTCACATCCTTCTGGAAGCCTTCGGTGCTGACTGAATCCCTACCTCCGGAGCACGCAAGACATCTACACGTGGGCGAATTACTGGATACCGGTCCGACCGAACGTGCAATGTGCAACGTCCAGTGAGTGATGTCACCATTTTGTCGGGTAGAAAAAAACTCAATATACAATACTAGTATTGAGTGAAAAAAAAAATTCCCCATATGAATTTTTCTTTCTTGCGGGCGGTTTTTTTGTTGGGAGAAGAGGGAGGGGGCAGAGTGCGATTTTGTGATTGAAATATCGTTCGTGGCCCGGGTACTAATCGGCCTCCCGGATCGTGTGTTTCCGTTCCATTTGGGCCCCCACCAACCGAGAACACAATATCGGTGGGAAAGCACAGACTCTGGTACAGTGGCCGTTCGTTCGAATGCACCCGAATAGCCCAATATTTTCTCATAGCACATACGGAGCAATCTGTTATGAAGAGTTCCAAATTACTATTATCTACGGTGACTTCATGTTTCATCAGGAGAACTAAAACCACAACGTTCTAGAATTTCTCTGCTGATGTCTCCTCTCCCTCCTCCCCTGTGAAGCTAGCCTTAGGTGCCGTACACGTGGGATGGGATATTTTGACCGGTACCATAACGCCGGCGGAAGAGAAAGAAAAAAATAACTGTCTTTTTTTACTTAAAATCTCGCAGAAACCGAAAACAATCGGTTGAATTGATGGGATTTGACTGGGCTAACCGGTGTGTTGTGGGGCCAAGTACACGTGTATGTGGGGAGAGGTTTATAATTAACAGGTTTATATTCAAGATTTAGTTGTCGGAACAAGATAATTCGATGCTAAAGAGCCATTTAAAGTACCTGCATAAATATATGGGAGATAACTATGCGTATTAAGCCCACTAGTTACGATCCAGAGGACACTGGTGTTTTTGGGGGGAGGGGTAGGTTTGGGCAGCTGGTACCAGCTCAATGCAAAACCGGGTCGCCTCGGGATCTGAGTCGTACCTACCTGGTAGGTACATACGGATGGGCAGTTTATCATCCTACTTTTGAAGCGCTGATTTTAGACGCTCGCCAGGCTTTGTTTTGGAGATTTCACCATTATACTTTTACGTTTAAATACCTCCTTTTCTTGAAATATACTTCTCTATGGATGAGGGTTGTACCGCCCCGGAGCAGAAACGTGGGTTTTGTTGCGTACTGCAGCTGGGGTTTGCCAGTATGGAATAACTAGATGTGACACTTTTCATTTCCCGATGAGGCCGTTTGGCAGCCTAACTTTTGAGGTTTTATAGCGAAGGGATTTGGATGTCTTACCTATTATGGAGAACCGTTGAGGGATATCAACATATTTAGGCTTACGGCGCTGGAGGAATGAGATTTTGAGGACAAGGCAGAGGTGGTCCCGGAGTAGATTAAGGAAAGCGGGAGCATTAGTAAGTCTTGATGGTAGCTAACAAATGGAACTTTGGGCAGATTTTCCGGTCCGCTTTCTGGAAGTCGTATGATTGACATCCCGAGCCGGACTTCCAGCCGTTCGCATTGGGGCCTAGCCGCACAATCTCCTATTACCTATAATTGTTTGCCGCCTCTTCAAGCCGTTGGGATGTCGTATCGCTCTCAACCGTCATGTCATGTCATGCCTTGCCACTGGTCCTGCCACTTACTAACTCGCGGATCTTTGTCATGATGTAGCCAGGAGCTGTTAGTTCGGGACATTATTGACATGACAAATGTCTGCCACGAATCATCTGTGACTGACACCCGCCATTTCTACGTAATGGAATTGCTGTGTAGCATTTTCTGATAAAATTCATTCATCTTGAAAAGCATCGATGGGCTAGTGTCGAGAGCATCCGAGGATCAATAAGTACTCTAAATGATAGCGCAGCTCAAGTGGAAACATCGAGACCGTCTCTGCTACTATATTGGTTGAATATTGGGCTTGTACTATTACAAATCCTTGTGCCGAGGTGACAGTGGTCTGGGGCAACACGGATCTGAAGCTATCATAGAATGCTGTGCCGCGAGGATACAGGTTCTGCGAATATTTGTTCCGCACGGGTTCCTTTACCGTGGCATCCAAAGGATCTCCTGTGCCGGGCCTTGATCCGTAACGGTTGTGCCGACATAGTTATTACATCGACTAATAAATGGGAAGGTACAGTGCTACCTACGCTATAGAGCTGAATTTCTTGGGCTTTTGTCAGCCCTGCAGAGGACCTAATGCCTACTCTAGTTCTGCCTAGCAACTTCTTCGCGCACGGGGCACACTATCACCCTCAGTTGAACCCTTACCAACTTCGCAGCCTCGCCTGCAATGTCCGAAGCCGCACTACACGGAAACCGCTGTTTATCGTTGCTAACTTGCTGCTAAGTGTGTACATATGTATATGAGGCGCCCATTACATTGTTTTCTTCCTTTCACCGCTCTCATATTATATTATGTCTAAATACGCGTACAGAGGACTAAGTGATCTTAATACCGTGTGTTGATTCTACCAGCCAATTGAATCTTGCTCCGCCTTGGAGAACCCACCAAATTGCCACACTGTTTAATCCCTCACGCATGGCAGGTGCTTATAAGGCGGACCACCCAGAAATCCGTGACTGGTCACGCCACTCGCGGGATGAGGCCTTAGGGTTATACTTGAGATACCCAAACCATCCGTTATTGGCCTGACTCTTAGTTGACTGGAATATACTTCGTTTCTTATGTCTAGGAACTGGTGAACGAACTGGCAGTTGCGCACATGCAAACTAGCAAAAGAGGGGTTCCAAGATACCATCACTTCTCTCTCAGTCTGGCCTTGTCAAGGCCGCGTAAGCCACTGCTTAGTTGACTTAGGGTCTGTTTGGGAAAATCACAAACGGACCAGTGTTCGCTACCGCTTCAACTGAACGACCACTATCGGCCAAAATCGACCATAGCAGAAAGTTCCCCTAGAGGTACTTTGGCGATCGCGGCAATAGGATTTGCGAGACAAAAATCAAAGTTCATTCTAAAATTGACCTCCCGTTCGGAGGATATGAAAGGATACTTAAAGAAATAGATGTTTTCACGACCATCCAAGCTAAACACAGCCCAAAGCCAGCCGTATACGTAACTTTGCATGGCGGTTGGTTGTCATGGTTGCAATATCGTCTCCGACAGAAGTAAGAAGTTGGAGATGTATAGACCACTAAGGACGACGTAGTTGGAATGTAGTGCATTCGCCCAGTGTCATTAAGCGTGCGATCATGAGATAGAGTAGGAATCGAAAAAGCAATGGAGTCCGGATCGTGCGATCTCAGAATCACAACCCCTCGTGCGGCTGACGGCTGTTCATCTTTTTAGTTTCAAGACGGCTCTCGTCCCCGACCTAGCAGTATTCAGCCAATTAAAATGCACACCACGGTCTAGACAGCAATTAACGTCCTCACCACTGTCATCGCATCCTTGACGACTCTTGTAGACTCGCTAAGATTCAGGTTTTGAGTACGACCTAGGACCGAAAAATACTGCAGTGAACGGAGGCCAATTCCTGCAAGTTTATTGTGGGTCCTACTACCCTCAAAATCGTTATCATAATAATGTAGATAGGCAGTAATGGCACTGATCAAGACGGTTGGGCGGCATATACTGCTGTGATGCAGGAGAGGCTTTAGCATGTCATAGTTCGGTCCAGGCATGCAAAAGTGACGCCGAGCCCACGGGGCCCTCAGAGCAGTCCCTCTATCAGGCAGCCAGTAGATCATTTAACATCAAACAAGTGTCTCAATCGGAGGAATATTCATGGAGTTGGCATGGGTGGATGGTGGAGTCGACGGAATCCTCCCTAGTATAACTATCCACTACCCCATGTCAACTTCATCAATTATGATCTGATTAAGACGCTTGTTCGACGTTAAATGATCTATTTGATGCGCTTTAAATGTTTGCGCTCTCAGATCGTGAATTTACTGAGCTGTTCTCAAGCGGCGGCTAATTTTGGTTTTTGGAGCGGATGCGGAGCATGCTTTCTAGAGTAGTGTAGCTAGCATCAACCGTAGCTAGGAGCGTGAAGTCGAGTGCACTTGGGAGCTTGGAGTCGAGTGCACTTAGGGTCACGGAATTGAGTGTGCTTGGAAGCATAGAATTGAGTGCTTGGGAGTGGTGTTCCTAAGCGGCCCGGCCGGCTGCACTAACAGCGGCCTCAAAAATCAGGCCGGCCGCCAAGATCCAAGCCTTTTGTTTACACAAGAATGAACATCCGCCCACAGTCATAATTCATTGTTATGTGACAAAACACAACTGCTACAAAATGAATATACCAAAGTTAATCACTGCCATTGCAGTCTGTGTTCAAAGTAGAGAGATAGAGAAGCTTGATTGTGTAATATCTAAGAGAGCTACAAGGCCATATATATATGAGAGTATAAGTGTGAATGCGTGCGTACACATCTATGTATAGACCCTTCAGGCCGACAGCAATCTTCGGTCATACGAGACTCACCTCCGGCCATACGAGACTCATCTCCGGCCATAAGAAGGCTGAGACCTATCATGCAACAGTCTGCGTGCTTCTGTTCTGCTTCTGCTCTTCCACTCATTCCATCACCCCCATGACCAGTCCTTCCGCTTGTCCAATGCGCTGAGTAGTTCCTGTACCTGACTCCATAGACAATATCAAGATGCTTGTTCATGTTTCAAGCGGATCCATCTGTAGTAGGTGTCTATATTCGAGGACCTAGAGAATTGTAAATAATTGAATATACTAGTATTAACTTGAAGAAATATGAATGGAACTACTCACAACGTGTACAGCACATCTCTACCGCAACTTCCCTGGTGACTCCTCGTATTCGATGCCATTGCATGGGAACTAACAGTATCCCGTTCGATGCTTAGCTCGTTTCTTACATTCGAGCGAGCGCGAAGACTCTGTGTTTATATATAACTTCTTTACACTCAATAGAAGGTCGGCTAATATTGAGGGCAAGCGGTGGTTCATGTAGGCTTTATGAGATGTAGGCTTTGACCGGATTTGACAGGTATTGACGGCTTTGGCAGGCTTTTTAGGCTTCGATGCGGGCTTCTCAGGCTCGCATAGATCCATGCAGGCTTTGTAGGCTTCAGTAGGCTTCATAGATTTAGGCAGGCTTTGCAAGGGTTATTCAGGCTTTCTGCAGGCTTTCGTAGATATACACAGATTTATGCGAGATTATGCAGGCTTTATGCAGGCCTCGAAGATATGCAAGCTGGCCCGACTTTAAAACACAGGCCTGGCTGGGCCGCTTATGAACACCGCTTGGGAGGATGGGGTCATATATGCTTGGAAGCTGGGCATCAAGTGCACCGGGATCTTTAAGTTGCAATCGAGTGCACCTGGAAGCATTCAACATAGTATCCAGCGCCGTGAATAGTATCAAACGCGGATTTGTTCTCGTGTACCATAGTTATCTAGTCAAATGTGCAGGCAGTGCCCACGCGCCAAATTCCCTATGGAATACTATTCAAGAAACCGCTTTTCTATAGGCTGCGCATCGTGCAAAGTCATTTTTATCGGTGTTCATCTCGGTGAATATTTTCGGTGTTTGTCCTGTTTGCGAGGTCAGTGCCTGTTCTCGTTGTGTATCCCGTTTGAGTTCGGTGCCCTTTCATCCAGATAAGAGATTGGTGCCTTTCGTCTCGACATTAGGTAGGTGTCTTATCTAGTTAATGCACTCGTTAGTACCGCTCCTAAGAGCATTGTTCCTTTGGTATTTGACTCGGCTACAGAGTTAGTATCTTCTATTACCTGCTTCTTTTCACGTTTATTCATCTTAACTTGTGGAAATCTTCTTCACCATTCAGTACTCAGTTTTCCGAGACGGAATCTGCCTTTGGGCTCTATTTGTAGTGAAGTGATAGCGCTGGCAGGCCAGAAGGCCTCCCTCAACAACCTTTGCAACGCCTTCTACGGTTCCAAAGGAAATATGTGAAAAAAGGCAGTTTCGACTCAAGAAGTCTAGAAAGAGAATAGGAGATTCTAAACGGATACCAGGCCACGAGAGAGGCTTTCTGTAGTCGAGCGCACCTGGGGATATGAAGTCAAGCTCACCTGGTAGCGTGGAGCCCAGCGCATGGGAGTATGGAATCAAATGTGCCTGGGAGTACGCAGTCGAGCGTACCTAGGAGTTTAGAGTTGAGCGCGCCTAGGGAGCACGAGCTACTAGAATTCAGAGGCCTATTCGTATTAGTGACTAAAATCCAGTAATCATACACTTCGACGTGCGGGAAATTTATGTCGACGTGCTGATGTACTGAATTTCGGCACCCCATGCGTATGCAGGTCTGAAATATAAAGGTAGAATACTGTACCGGGCAAAAGGGATAGTCCACAAATGCTTGATGGCACATAAATTTATTGGTCTGAAGAGTTTCTGATAGCTGACAGGGCCAATACAACACTCAACTGACATGCAAAGACTAGTGCAAAGCGGCGGCATGCATAGCTAGTACTACATGCCACTAGAAGAGGAAATACCTGCGGCGGTCTAGCAAGGACAATTGTCTTCTAAGGACCTTATTCTTGCTGTAGCCTGGTAGATACTCCACTCACATAGCAATTACATGCTTCTGGATTTTCTACAGTTCACTGACACATTTTAACCCAAGTACGCAGCCTCTTCGACATATTTATTAGCCAGTGCTTTTGAGAACGACTTTGGTTATGCCAAGCATGTATACCCTTATGGTTGCGACTAACCTAAGTAATCAATCGCAACCTAGGAGAGAAGAGGAAATTTCGGAGCAACCACCACATTATTTGCGTGGAGGATCTCAGCCGAGGCATAGTCTTCGTCAAAAATGACGCGAATCAGCTTGGCTCCTGGGACGGAGGTAAAATTGCGCGGGTTTAGATAGGTACAGTCGATAATGACCCAGTCGGTCAGCTTACCACTTGTAATGAAGTCGTAGTAACTGCCGCCTGATTCAAACCGCTCACAGTGTTTCGTCAACCGATCGCTATCCCACAAGAGCTCGACACCCCATCCAACGTTCACCGTCCTAAAGTCGATCCTACCCTCGCCGTTGTTGCTCTATTCACTGGACAAGATAATGTTGTCTCCTAGTAGCTTCGTCACGGCATAAAATTCCTGTTGGAACTGTGCTTCCGGAGTATTTGTGGTCACTCCTCTAGTGTTGTAACAAAGCTGATCGCTGATGCGTAGATTCATGCACGACAAGTTTTTGATCACTGCAATACATAGGGATATGATATCTGGGTATTACTGGAAGGGAATTGGCTTTGGCTGTTTTGGGGCAAAGCGGTACTCGGCAAATCTAGAGGACATGAGCATGACGACGAATGATAACAAGATATATTCCAACGGACTTGTAGTGGAGAGGAGATGGGTAGAAACAAACGATGTCCGCTGCTTCGTAGTTAGTTGCCTCCGAACGTAGCCATCCCATTTGAAAACATTCCTTGATGCCGACGTCTGTGAGATCGCGGGGAATACATCGCTCGGTCAGCACACGGCGCAACACCGAGGCAGCCTCGTATAAGATATTCTTGACGGGGAAGCCCCGCCAAACCGGTGATTGTTCCAGCAAGCGAAATACCTTCTCTTCATCATCAAGCGCACCGACAAACATATCCTTGGTGATTACGTCGTTGGGATGGTCCCGTACCCACTTCTTGAACACCTAATAATGTAAGTCAAGTACTCGACATCTCAAACGAGGTAATATCATGCATATCATCACAAGAAACGGATCAACGCGTCCACCGCTCCTGGGCGACCATTAGTCATACTGAACTAGTACGACTTCACCTCAGCCGTAAACGGCAGTGGGTTGCGGAAATCCTTACAGTACGGCTCTATGACATCTGCAAACTCCTCTTGGTTGTAAAAGAGTCCAAACTCTGGGGCTTACTCAATGCCAGATGGCGTGATACCCACACGTTGATAGACACCAAAATGTACCGGCGCTGAGTTGGCGGGGTAGTCCTCGGGATCGGTCGACGGGCTTCCATAGGAGGTAAATGACAAACTTGCGCTCCAGATCTGCCACCCGATAGAGCCTTGATAAAGTCTAGCCAAAAGTTGCTATTGCTAAACGTCTGCTGAACTTCGTCTATAATAAACACAATATTGTAGCTCATTACGATCGAACATCAACTGTTAGGTCTTGAAGGAACGCTGAACGAGTACTTCCTCGTAGTTATCTCCGGATATACCCGATGGCCAAGAGCGTAGCAAGACCACTTTCCGACCGTCTTCAAGGAGACGCCGAGCTAGCAGCACTGCCAGTGTACTCTTCCCCAAGGCGGGTGTACCTCTCACATGTGCGACACGGGTGGTGTCTAGGATTTCAATCAGTTGCTCGACTGTGTCTTTGCGCGGGCACGTAAATGGATCCATGGGGCAGGTGGGGTGGTAGTAGTTGGCAATGGCTGTAAGAGAGAACGGTAGTCAGATAGCAATTCTTGGAGTGGACGGGGAAGGGTACAACAGAAACGAGCGTTGTCGATAGGTGGGTAGCTTGTATTGTCAATCGCAGGAGTTGGAAGGGCGGCGTCAGGTGAAGGGGAAGAAGGCGGCATGTAGGAGTTTTCAGTAGTATCCCCTGATTGGAACAGGAAACCGAAGAGGCCACCAAGAGAAGATCCGCGTCTTTCTAGCTGCTCGGGCATCTTTGGAGACTGGTGAAGGTTTGTGTCGACATAGGTATATAAGTGACGTTGACGCAGGGATCAGGTGTCTGCAGCTTAAAAGTCGCTTATCGCTCATCCCTGCGGCTAACCAGCCTGGCGTTGTGTTAGATCTGTTCGTCTGGAGGTTACGTCCATTCATGTTGTACTACATTTCCGAATCCATTAGAGTATTGATGTTCGAAGAGTTTCATGGAACGGAGGTTGGCGTAGGTTCAAAACTTGCAGGCTTCGTCATTCTTTTACCCCTCTTACCCTCTGATTGTCCGCAGTAAATGGTATCTCGCACTTGTGTAGGATGTCAAGGGTACGTTTAACAGCACCCAATAGAAGGCGTTGGTGGATTTGGCCCGTTTTTGAGCATTTGGTACGATTAATGGTCCCTTTTTTATATATTTTTCCACAGTCCATCAACCTAATTTTCATTATGCACCGGCGAAGAAATAGTCACTACTACATATCTAAAACACTAAACACACGCAAAGGGGGTTCGTAGAGAGGTCAATCGGTCTGTCTAATTCTTCAAGACCATGAACGAAGAGTTCGGCAACAGAATCTTCTTCCCAGCCTCCCCGGCTCCAGTTACCTATCGTCTATCTATCTATTACCCGCCGTATAGCAAAACGTAACAAGAAGCAAATGGTTGAAAAAAAATAACGAAAGTCCTCCCTTCCCTTAACTCAAACAGTTAAGACCCCAGCACGCGCAAAAATATAATACAGGTAACAACTGAACTGACAACTAAAGAACCTACACCGCGCCTAACCCCACCAAAGAAAAGAAGAAAGGAATACCATTAGGTATGGGTGAGGATCCCCTTCGCAACGACACGATGGGCACTATCTAGCATCTGGTACTTGTCGTAAGCCGTGTTAAAGATTATATGAAATAACTCCGGAACGTCTAACAAAAAACTGTCAGCAATGAAACATTCTTGGAGCGGTGAATTATGATGCTACCTCGCTTGGTTTTCGGGGGGAGCAGTGCAAAAGTTCAAGAGAATATACTCTGATACCACTCCCCAAGAACCGTAAATTCCTTGAGGATCGCAGCGATGGATGTATTCCGACATTCTATCTCCATCCTTCAAGGCCTCAATGCCCCATCCCCGGCTTTTTAAAAACAAATCGATGCGGTTGGCAACGGTGTAGAAATAATCGCTGTGTACAATAGATTTGCCGCCGGTAATGTGGTAAAGACACCTGTACGACTCATACACGTATTGTGCCTCTGGCCTGGTGGCTCCAGGGGCGTGATTTAGCTTACACCTGTGCGAGGTGAGAGTAGTCTGTGAGAAACGATTTAGGGCTTCGAAACATAGGTCTTTGAGTGAGGCAAACTGAACGCCATTGTCATTGTCTAGGGACAGAAGCCTCTCTACGGCCCTGGGTTTAATTAGCAAATTAGCACGACCTAAGGTGTAAGCTAGGAAGAGAAGCATAGCAAAAAAATTTGCTTCACAAGCTTCATGAAGCCCCCGAAACCTCATGAAGCGCATGAAGGATACAGTGTTCCCAAGCAGTCAGTCCTGTCAAGCTTTGGCTTCCTCTGGGCCAGACTGCAACTTTGAGAACAAGTGCCGGGCCGGACTGTGCCAAGGGCGGCACCTGCGAGAAGACCTGCAGGTACTTCAGGTACCTGCCGGCAATGAATACTCACTGGAGCGGAAACTCGCTCGGCAGCTATGGTGTCATTAATACCTACAGATCATGATGTCTGCTCATCTGTTGAAAGAAGTAGAACACACGAGTTTTATGCAAGCTCAATTTCATCGCATAGGCGCCAGGTGCTGTAAGCACCGCTGGTGCCTGGAAAATCATGGCGGTTTTACAAGTGCCTGGAAAATCATAGCGGTTTTACAAGTGCCTGGCGGTAACTCCTAATTCATACAACCTCATCGATACCTAGCGGTGCCTATATGCTTGGCGGCTTAGCATTTGTTAGGCCGGGCTTGTGTAAGTATTAAAAAATCAAGACCGAGCCGCTTAAGAACACTAGAAAGATAACCTTTCTTGCTGATGAAGGTGTCTATTTTACCGATGGTGGAGCATGCTCAGAAACGTATATAGTGTTAGTCTATCATCCGCATTGTATATGTTCCGCTCCATACGCGACCCGTGCCCGTTTGCGAATTTCAATGTCCGGTTTGCAAACCGTGCCAGTTCACGAATGGAAGAACAATATGCAACCTTGCTAGATTTCTTGTTAGATTAATGTATACTGCAGAGAAATTATGCAACCCACTGGTCCATATATATGCTAATCAGAGCTTTAGCAATGCTAGAATATTTAAGCAATGATCACTAATGTAGTGTGTATTAGAAGAAAGCTCAATTATCTGTATTTTACCACAAGAGTTCGAACGATTATGATTTTAATATGTTGCAGCTTTAGACTACTTATAGAGCTTTTATAGTGGGAGACACTGCTCGTACACAGTTATAATAACTGTTGTATAGGATGTGCTGACTGTGCAGACATTTCGAAGCAGAAGCTGTTGTGATAGATCGCGTAGTCTTACTTCAATGAAGTTCGGTATTTTGGGCCAGTTCGCAAACATTTCCCCGTTTGCGATCCTTAGCCAGTTCGTAATGGGCCAGGAATATCGCGAACTTTCCTCACCAGTTTGGGAACGGGTGCGCTGGTAGGACGGAACATATACTGCGTGGAGGTATCCCTGTTTGTATGCTCCTGGAGTCCAGGGTCGTCCTCTAGTCCGAACGCCTCTACATCGTGTTGCTGAACCGCACGCTTTAGCGTATTAACTAGATCTTCATTCCTCTTATCTCTAAGCACGCTTCTAGTCGGAAGCGAACGACAGACATGTGCTTCCACACAGGCGAATAACGCCATATCATTATCAAATAACTTGGATGCATGGTTGAGTGTCACTTGTCCGCCTGCCAAAATCGCAGGGCGGACGTCCTGGCCAAATGACAAGAATTAAAACCTGAATAACTCGTGCATTAGGGCTACTCATCTTCTCCTCGAGCTAATCCGGGGTGTCCGTTAGTCAGGATGAATATTCAAGAACATCGAGGTCAACTGTGTATCCACGTTTTCCAACGATCCTTTGACACATGTCCCTAAGCTCCTCGCCGGTGAAGTAGAGCGTGATATCATGGGGCCAGTCTGGTTGTGGTGTTAAAGGTACACGTTGTTCCGTTCCCCGGACCGGCTGCAAAGAAACTCCGACCATTCTTGCCTCTGACGTGTAGGACTGCCATGCAATTGCCATGTCACATCCGGTAAGGCTTTCTGGGCATATGAATAGAGGAGGTTTGACAGAACTGTCTTCCTACAAGCGGGCGTTCCTCGTACTTAAACAACCGTCTGCACCATAACAAACTCAAGGAGCTTATGCACCGTTTACTCCCTGAGCGTATAGTCATACGTAAATGTAGGCTTCGCGTAGCTTCCACCGACAGCACTGATGGCTCCTGTTATATACTGGCGAGAGATGGGAAGAGGGTGTTGAACGATAGCAAGGTCGGTGGGAGACGGAGAAACTGATTCTCTGTCAACATGTTTTAACAAACAGTGGGGATCAATGATCCTACCATAGGACTGCTCATCAGAGAGAAGGCTGTTAGTCGAGTCACTTTCATGCTGGGAAGCAGGATAGGAGCAGGAGAATAGAAGATCTAGATCTAGCGGGATATGATGGCGTAACGTGAAAAATGCTCGCATCGCAAGGGCACCGAAACTTCATCTTGCCTTGTTAAAACATCTGAGTACAAGGGCTAGCTCGCATTTTGATAAGGTCAACCTGACGCAGCGTCTCAGATAGCTCAAGACTTGTCGACGGAGACTAGTGGTTGTAGAAAAGCGAGAAGAGAAACATGGCGGGAAGCAATGGCGGTAGTGATGGGGTTGTGGTTGCTTGCCGTAGTCACCAAGCTAGCAAGCGAGTAAATTTATATGTTGCCGGTCTGCTGAAGCATAGCTCGTTTAGCTATGCAAGACCAGATCGCCTAGCTTAATCGGTGGGTGCTCCGTGCTATAAACACCGTATTCAAAACATTCGATGCTCTAAGCAAACACCTGGTGCTTCAAACACCAGTGCAATTCAAAACCTGCATGCTTCATCAAATTTTGCTCCTCCTGTCCTCTGCAGTTGATATTTCACAATGAAGCAACATCTCGCACGTCATAGACTGTCTGCCAGAGTCGACTGGCAGATAACCAAACCACTGTTCATCCTCACCGCCGAAACAGATGCGTGTAGACATCAATCAAACGAAGTCTGCTGGATCCGGTCTGCGCCTACAATACGCAATTGCGTTCTGACTACTAATCCCGATCATAAGGTCTCACCCGAATTCCGGGACGTTCAAAAATATTCCGCGGTAACTTGTCCCACAACATAAAGAGGTCAGCGGCTATAGAACTTGGAAGTGAATTAGCAACAAACGAATCGATCTGTGCTAAAATCAGGGATTAAAGCTACATACTATTCCTTCGACTTCGGAGTAGGTACTTACCCAGTGCCTAGTAGGTATCTATGTGTGTGAGGAATAGGTAACTTATATTTTAGCGTTGACCCCATCATGCGATACTCACCTAGGCTGCCGTAGGTGGGCGAGTTTAGGGACAACGACATGAATGTGTGGTAGTGATAATTCATGATCCACATAGTGGGAAGGTAGAGTGGGGCTATTGCGGGGTGCAACAAACTCAAGGCCGGTTTGTTTAATACCACCCGGGGCACGAAAATATCCCAAGAAAAACGCCTTCCATTGTAGTAACCCGATCCAGCCCACCGTTTACAGCTCGTCCTTCGCATCCCAAAGCTAACCCCCCTTGTACAATACCCGCCCCTTTTAGCCCAGCCCCGCCTTCGACATCTTAATAACCGCAACGAGAGGTTCCGAAATACCCTGATTTCCTTCAACACCAAGACTCATACCCGCTTTATATCCCATCTTCTCGAGCATGAGACGACCCTTATTAGTAGCACTCAACTCCGGCGCTTCGGCCCCAACCACCATCCCATCTTTATTCCTTCCACCCCTTCCCCCGCCGCCAGCTCCTTTTCCGGCCCGTTGACCACCAACATCCATTCGCTTTGCAAACTTTCCGGTGCGCATGATGGCTTCCACGCCTTCCTCATCGTGCTCATAAATGCCGGAGTGGCTGGTCTTAATGATGGTCGTGAAGCGTTTTTGACCTTTGCCGATCGATTTCGACTTTAGGTTCAGTTTTGTAGCGAGTTCATGAACGGTTTTACGGTCTGCTTTCGACATAGGGGGGAGTGGGAGACTGTAGGGTATTAGCAATTGATTGTGAGGGGAAGGGCCGTGGGAGGGGGGGATTACGTAGTGTGTTCCTTCAGCATGAAAGAGCGGATCTCCTCATAGACCTGCGTCATCGACATGCCCTCCTTGTACTTATCCGACATATTCGCCTTGCCCGTCTTCTTAGCCTTGGCTCCCAGCAATCCCTGTGCTCTGAGTTCCTCGCGGTGTATCTTCCGCAACTTCTTTGATTGGCGATCACGCTCCCATGTGTTAGTAATCTGCGCCTCTAGCTCCGAGTCAGAGAAGTTAAGCTGTGCCATTCTTCCTTTGCCTTTTCGCTTCCGGCCTGTAGCAATGCTAGGACGTTCCCAGTCCATCACGTCGAAGCCGTCGTAAGCAGCCGCCATCTTGGTTGCAGACGGAAAGCGGCCAGTAGAGGGATCAACGATGATATCGGGGATATTCTTGCGGGATCTTCGCTTCTGTCTATTCTTCTTGCCAATGCCCATGGGGAAGAAATCGTCTTTGAGATCCATAATCTCACCAAAATCATCTTCGACACCCATCATCTGCAGTTCTTCATCCCTCTGTAAAAGCTTTGCAAGCTTGGAGTCTTCGTCTTCATCCGCTTCTTCTTCGTCATCGTCGTCATCGTCGTCGTCGTCGTCGCCTTCATCTTCATCTCCAGAACTATCGGAACTCCCAGAGCCACTGGATCCCTTAACCCGTGATATTATTTTTGCGAGCTTCTCTTCGTACTTTTTCACCTTCGCGTCTGAGGATGAATCTAGCGTCTTTGCGAGTGTCCAGGTGGCATCGTCGGTTTCATATCCATCCCATTTGATTAGGTACTGCAGACCGCTTGGCCGTATCCGCTTTCCCAGCAAACAGGCAATCAAGCCTCTTGGCTTTTCATCATCAGTACTGAAAAGTTCGAAGTCTCTGATCCGATCCGAGTCCCAGCCACCGTTCTTATACATCCTCACCGCATCAGAATCAGACACAGCGTCATCTTCATCAGTCGACGAGTCAAGGGGCCAGTCATTACCACCAAGATCACGAAGTAGGCCTATACCATCCATAGAAGTTTCGCCGCCGGCGTCTTCAGCCTCTTCTGCACCCATCTGTGCTTTGATATTTTCCATATAATCCTCGAAGGCCTCTTGGTTAAGAGTCTTGCGGCCACGGTCTCGTTTGTCACCTTTGGGCTTGCGACGTTTGTTGCCCGGAGTAGCGCGCTTTCCGTTCCATTGCGATTGACCGTTAAGTTTGATAAAGTCTTCAGCCTCCACTAGGTCTGAGGGTTTTGCTTCTATTTGGGATAAAGATATAGAGGGAGTAACTGTTGTCGCTTCAGTGGTTCTCACGATAACTTCGGGAGTCGGCTTGATACGGGTGGGTACTGAAGGACTCTTTGTACGTTTTGGTGGCGAGGTTTGCCGCGTAGCTGCCTTTGACTGCGAGATGCCGCCCCGCTTGAACTTGGGAATGAAAACAATCTTTTCACTGGCGGTCGAGGATACGGAAGGGCTGGGCGAAGGCGCTCGGACTGTGGGGTTCCTTATCTTCAAGTCCACGGTGGCGTCTCCAATGAGGTCCAGAACAAATCCTGACACCTCTTGCTTCGGCACCTTTTCCTCAACAGGTCCTAGATTAAGCTTGCCCACATCGATCTGCGCCGTGGTTTCCTCCCCATTCGATCCAGGGTCCTTATCCGTTAACGAAGGACTCGGTTCGGTCAAGTTTGCCGCTAACTCAGCGTTGTCCTCGGCCGAGGAGTCTTTATCTTCTGGGTCCGCGATGGTCGGCTTCAGTAATTCCTCCGGGCTTAGAGTTCCAGCGGCAACGAAGCTGATCCCCATAGTCCGGAGGGGCTCGCTTCCCCAACCGGTATGATGCCGTTCGGTATTTCTAGCTTCCTGTTGCATCGAAAACCCCTTATGCGTCACTAGAGCACAAGCAAAACATACGGATCAGTCGCGTACTCAGAACCAAAGGGTAAGTAGACCACACCATCGCTTCCCCTGCGTCCTCTTCCTCGGGAGAAAAAACTCCGGATGTCCCCAGAAGTTGGTACATAACCATACCCAAACTCTCCGTAGCTACTCCCGCCACGTCCTCCTTGATTGTTTCCCCCTCCTCGATTGTTTCCCCCTCCTTGGTTGTTTCCCCCTCGTCTGGGCCCCCGTGGTGTTCCTCCTCCTCTTCCTCTGCCTTTGTGACGTACCATAACTGTGTGCGAGCGAAATGCTCTCGAGTGGTGTCGTTGGTTGTGCCTCAGGTGTTTGTGGCGGGTGATGAGTCTAGATGACGGTTGGATGCTGTAGGTCGCGAGGATCTTAGGGCGGCATTTGGTGTAATGTAGCAAGATAACGTGGGGCGGGAGGTGGCTGGAAACGTAGTGGAGAAGTGGCTAGAGAAGTGGCCATGCGGGGGTTAGCGGCACAGGTACACCTGTCCACATCCCATCCAATCAACGTCGCAGCTATCCGAAGTGCCTCAACCCAGCAGCAGCACCCGAAAAAAGAAGACAAAAGTGAGTATCTGCGAGTCTTCTCCAGCTCATTCGGCTTGATCCGAGAGTTTTCCTTACCGCTGTAGCCTAACAGTTAACCGCCGTTAAGGACAGCTAGAGAGTGCAGTAGTAGCTTGCCCCTCCCCCACTACGTCCACCTCTCTCCTCTCAGTTCACAGGCTCCACCAATCTCATACGTCAGAAGGGGCCACCACGAGAACTCCCACTTTCTCGCAAAAACAAACTGTGAAGCGCACAGCGAACCCACCCGTATACTTCCGTGCCAACATCACGGCCACTCACGCGGCTCCGTGAAGCTTAGCAAGCTCACTCACGGTGGTCCGCTGGTTGCCTGCCACCCTTCTGTTCGATCATGAATAATATGAACTTTTCCTCCTTCAACAACGGTTTCCAACGCGTCATAGGCTACCTGTGGGACCCCGAACCCAAAAACACCGACTTCATGAACTCCATCTGGCTTCTGGGTCAAGAATACCCATCCGTCTCGCTGCCGCCGCCCCCCAAACCCCAGAACCCCGATGCAGCAGCAGCAACCGCACATACCCCCGAAGACGAACTCTCGGAAGCACAGTCGACATGGCCTCGGGCATTCCTCGAAGACTTCGAATCACGCGTGTGGATGACGTATCGCAACGAGTTTGCGCCGATACCTCGCAGCTCCCAGGGCACCGCCGGAATGTCCATCATGACCGCCGTTCGTAGCCAGCTACCCGTCCATTCTCATGGCTTCACCAGCGACCAGGGATGGGGGTGCATGATACGCTCAGGACAGTGTGTGCTCGCGAACGCATTGTTTGTGCTAAACTTCGGGAGAGGTCCGCTTGGCTCATATCCCCCCATTCCCATCTAAATAGAAGAAAGCTCATCATAATTCGTCACAGCTTGGCGGAAAGGCCAGCGCCTCGACGAAGAGAAGCGCCTTCTCTCACTGTTCGCAGATGACCCCGCTGCCCCCTTCTCAATCCACAAATTCGTGCACCAGGGCGAGCTCCGCGATATCCGCTCGGGTCAGTGGTTCGGTCCCACCCCAACCGCACAGTGTATAAAGTATGTATCCTTAACCCGCTTCCCGCTTGCTACTCACCCCGCCTCCAGAGCCCTCACAGAATTATACCCCCCCGCCAATCTCCGTGTATACATGACCTTCGACGGCAACGTCTACGACGACAGCTTCCACAAAACAGCAGTAGTAGACGGTGTATTTAAGCCGACCCTGCTCCTGGTCGTCACCCGTCTCGGGCTCGACGCCACAAACCCACTCTACTACGAAGCCCTTAAAGCAACCGTGCAAATGCCCCAATCCATCGGGATCGCCGGGTACGCACCCCCCTCCCTCTCCCCCTCCCCCTTACACAACTAACCCCCGCAGCGGGCGGCCCTCAAGCTCCCACTACTTCATCGGCGTGCAAGGCGACTACCTCTTCTACCTGGACCCGCACGTAGTGCGCCCCGCATTCCGCAAGAAGTCCTCGCCGGAGGAGTATACGGCCGAGGAGATAGAGACGTGCCATACGATGCGGCTGCGACGGTTACACGTGCGAGATGTCGATCCCAGCATGATGTTTGCATTCCTGATCCGGGACGAGAAAGATTGGGAGACGTGGAGGCGCGGGGTAATGGAGGTGCAGGGGAGGGCGGTGGTTACGGTTGGTGATAAGGAGCCGAACAATGCTGATGGCGGCGTGGTGAGGGAGGAGGCTGTTGCGGAGGTAATTTCGGAGGATGAGGACGATGAGGAGGGGGAGTTGGTGGGTTAATAGGAGCGGCAGGGAGGTAAGAAGGAGGGAGAGGAAGAGGGGGAGGGGTTGGAATAGGCGGTATCTTACTTTCCTGGCGCTTTGTTTCATGCTTGGTTTTATTGATGACGAGCAAATTCGTACGTTAAACGTAGACATGGGATCATGATACTAGTCTTTTTATCTTACGCTATCCCTATGCTTATCCATAGGGCATTCTTATTTGTTATTTTCCTTCGAGTGAATCTGGAAAACGAGATGTAATTTTGATCAAAGGCAGCATTCATGTCATGTCACTCGAAAATATCAATTCCTAAATTTGAACCCACCCTCAACCATTACACACTACTCTTGTAAACCAGACGCCTGCTGTTGGCAAACTTCGGGTTTGCGAGCTGAGAACAAGAGCATCACCCCATTACAATCGCAGGCCTAGGCTAGATTTGGCAACGTGGTGTTCCCAGCGTCCAAAATTTGCCTGTAGTTATTTCTACGCAGATTACCATACCCCGCCTCACTACTGTCTGAACGGCACCTCAATCTCCAATTTTTTTTAATATTAATCGACAGCTCAACCTTTGCTTCTAACCGTCTAAGCCTTCTTCAACAAACTTCGTCCGGTCATATCCGCGGGCTGGGGCAAGCCCATAACCTCCAGCACCGTCGGCGCAACATCTCCCAACACGCCTCCATCCTTAACCAAGCTCCAGCCCTCAGGCGCATTCGCCATCACGAACGGAACCTTATTGAGTGTATGACTAGTCTTCGGTGTTCCCTCTTCGTTCAACATCTCCTCTGCGTTACCGTGGTCTGAGGTGACAAAGAGCACGTATCCGTGTTTCTTGCAGGCCTCATAGACGACACCAATGGCTTCGTCTGTGGCTGTAACCGCCTTCACGGCTGCGTCGTAGACGCCAGTGTGGCCGACCATATCCTATTCATGTTAGGAGTTAGGAGTGCGGAGAAGGGTGAGGGGGGACATACAGGAGGCGCAAAGTTGTTCATGACGAATTCGAATTTGCCCTCACCGAGACGCTCGGCCATTTTGTTCGCGACTTTGAGGGCGCTCATTGGGGGTTCCAGATCGTACGTAGCAACACGGGGCGACGGAATCATGTCTCTGATTTCGTTCTCGAACTGTTTCTCGACACCGCCGTTGAAGAAGAAGGTTACGTGTGCGTATTTCTCCGTCTCGGCGATGTGGCATTGCTTGACCTTCTGCTTTGCGAGCCATTCGGCAAGGACGTCGTCCATGCGCTGCGGCGAGAAGGCGATGTAGAAGGGGTACTCAGTCTTGTATTGTGTCATTGTTGTGATGTGGAGGTTTTGGGGAAGCTTGAAGTCTGTGTCGGGGAGGTAGGAGGAGTCGATGCCGAGGAGGAGCGTGATTTCGCGGACGCGGTCGGCTCGGTAGTTGAAGAAGAAGAGGGTGTCGTTGTCTATGATTCTTGTCAGTAGTTTGCGGATAGGAAGTGGTGGGAGATATACCCTTAAGACGGCCTTCATCGCCGCTGACAATGATGGGCTTGAAGAACTCGTCGGTCTCCCCTTGTTCGTACTTCTCTTGGATCTTAGCTACAGGGTCATCGGTAGACTCTCCCTCGCCGCTGATGAGACCCTTGAGTGCGACCTGGACACGCTCCCATCTCTTATCTCTGTCCATGGCGTAGTATCTACCAAAAAGTTTAGCCCAAACACCTCCACATCTTGTAGATTCACAGACCTGCCAACAACAGTAGCAATCTTCGCAACGCCCTCCATACCCAATTCCTTGATCTTATCCAACAGCTCCTGCATATACCGGGCGGAGCTCTTGGGATCGGTATCTCTACCGTCACCAAAGAAGTGGATATAGACATGTGGGATCTCGAGTGTCTTCGCCGATCTCAGAAGCTCATAGAGATGCTCATTCTTCGAGTGGACACCTCCATCCGAGATCAATCCGAGGAGGTGGAGTCGTCCGTTGGTATCCTTAGCATGCTGGAGCGAAGCCTTGAGGTTCTCGGTAGCAAGGAATTTTCCCTCCTTCGCGGTTTGGTCGATACGGACAACATCCTGCCAGACGACACGGCCGGCGCCAATGTTGAGATGTCCGACTTCGCTATTCCCCATCAGGCCCTCTGGGAGACCGACGGCGAGAGAAGACGCCTCGAGTTCGGTGTAACCGGGTCCCTCGCGGAAACCGTCCATGACGGGTGTGTTGGCAGCAGAGACAGCATCGCCGGGTTGGTTGGGTCCCGATGCAATTCCCCAGCCGTCGATAACAACTGCGGAGTGTTAGAAACTTCATATCGCGAGGAATTGGGGAGATGGGTGGATGGGTGTACAGACTGAGAGCAGCCTTTTGGTCGACCATTTTCGCGATTGTGGAGGAGTCTATTGCGTGGAAGGAGACAAACGACGATAAAACTGGAAAAACTCAGAAACCGGGTCCTGTATAAATGTCTATCTATCTATCTCTTGCAGAAGCAATGCCTTGGGTGGAGAGCGGGAGAAGAAAAAGTGGCGGTTTGGTGGGGTGTGGGATGGATTTTGGTCCAATGGAGGGGTTATCAGACCGGCTACGTAATGGCTCGCTCTTTCGCTGAACCGCACATCACCGGCGAGATGACCACTTTTATCGCCGTCTTACGGAGAACGAAACAAAGTCCGTGCAAACAAAACACCACGCTTACTGCGCAGATACTTGCGGACGGTAATTGTCGGAACGGTGGGTGCGGCCTGAGGTTGAACCTCATCGTCTGCAGCAAACAGTGCGGGATATCATCGCATCGTCACTTCCCTGCCGATAGAGATTGCTGCGCAGAGCCAAATAGAATGGAAGATCTATCAAACGTTGAAACTGGGCCTTCTAAGTTTCCACTTCGGTAGGGTTAGGGTCTTTCCATCGCGTTGGCGTTCATCTGACCACACCTCTCGGTTTGTACTTAATCCTTCGCACCACATCGCCTTCACACTCCACACCCCACTGGGGATATTGCTACAATCTAGTTACTACTACTGTTATTATCGCTATAATGACTACCGCAAACTCTCCAGACGAGTCTCCGATCCCTCCCAACGCCTTCGACTTTCTCCCCGACCTCCATACACTCCTCCAACGCGTCTATGCCGATGAACTTGACCCCAAAGACGTCGCCCACGAATCCAACCAGATCCGTCTTAAGATTGCCAAGGCACGGAACCTCGTCGCAGGCCTCCCCGATGTCGACAAATCACTTGAGGAGGAGCAAGCCGAGATCAAAGCTCTCGAAGAGAAGATTGCGAAGCAGAGAGCGATGCTGAAGGAAATTGGCGAGCTGGAAGTGGTGAAGAATGCAGCTGAGAAGAGTGAGAGGAGCGGGAAGATGGAAGTTGACCGCTAGGAACGTCAATGGACTGGGTCCCGCTCCGATAGGATGAAGGGTAAGGAGGTCGAAGATGTGCTTGTGGAGGAGACAGTTGTTGTGGAGAAGCCGAGGGAGAAGACGCTCGCAGAGTTGGCAATGGATTATGAGATGGATGACGCTCTGGGAATCAGATTTATTGAGAAACCGAAGCAGAGCCCAAAGCAGAAATCGAAGGAGAGTCCAAAGAAGAAAAAGAAGACGAAAAAGGCTAGGGCGGTCACTCCCGCTGCCAGTGCAAACACTCAACCTCAGCTCGAGGAAACTAGTACTGCGACTAATAAGGAGGTTGAAGCTGCTCTTATGGAGCAGACTGTTGTCGCAGAAGTGAAGCTTTCAGAGGAGGAGCTGAAGGAGCTGACGCTCGCGGAGGCCGTGTCCACTATTACAGGACCTTCTACTATCATTGGACCAGCCAAACCGCACTCGCTGACCCAGCTCATTATCCCGCCCACTGAGGAGACTGCGCAGGCAACCGACAAACCTGCTACCGAAGAAGCTGTTGGTCATCAGGTTGCTGCTCAGCCTTCTGTTCTGTCTATCGAGAAGGCGCTACCCACGCCCGACGTATCACCTGCCAACGATGAAGTCGTTCGACCTCAAATTCCTCAGGTGAACAATGCTGCAGAGTCATCAGTGCCTACTAAACCCTTGCCGAAAACCCCGCCTACTGAGGAGGCTGCGACCTCCCTTGTTGTCCCTGAAGAAGTTGCGCAACAAAAAGAAGCCACTCCTCCTCCAACTACCCCTCAGTTGAGCAATGCCACAGAAGCGCCGGTGCCTACTACACCCTTGCTAAAAAACTCACCTACTGAAGAGGTTGCAAACACCACTCCCGTCTCTGGAGAACCTACGCAACCAAGGAAGGTCGCACCTCGTTCAACCCCTCGTAGGAGTCCCCGCAAGCGCAAGACCCCAGACTGTGCGGGTGACATACCTTCCGGCAGCAACCACAGCAGTGACCCAGATGCTGAAATTTTTACTGGCCCCATTCCCCGAATCAAGTTTATTATTAAGGGTCAAAGTGCGGCAGCAACCTCTCCAGCCAAGCCTGAAACCGCCGCAACAGCCACAAAGCCTAAATCTAAATCTAAATCTAAATCTAAAGACGGGAGCAAGGCTATAATCTCGAACCCGCCGGCCGCTGAAGAACCTTCCGGACCAAAGTCTAAGCGCTCGAAAACCACAGCCCCCAAGAAAGTGACTCCAACCGTTGAAGGCCCTATCCCAACCTGGAGGACCGCCACACTTGCGGCTGCTATTGCCTCCAGATCATCGCCAGTACCAGCGCCTAGCACCCCGACGAAGAAAAAGTCCACCCCGAAACCGAAGCAGGTTGTGAAATCAAAAATCCCAGTTCCTGACGCTACGGTGGCGGCGGCGGTGGCAACGGCAGCGGAGCCAGTTGCGCCAAAAAGGCGTGGGAGGGCTAAGACTGCGGCTCCAGATGCGGTTGCTGCTGGCCCGTCTAAGCCGAAGAAGATGTCTGCTGCAGATGCTGCAGGTCCGTCTAAGTCGAAGCGTGGTGTGAAGGCTGGAGCTGGGGCAGGAGGTGCTAAATAGAGCTAGACTTATAGGGTTTACGCTGAGTTCTCATAGGAGGGGTATGAAGTTGCAGTCGTTTTGTCATTGATCGCATACTATAGTACGCTAGGTTCTCATAGGGATGACGATACAACGTTCCAGACATTATTATTTTTATCATTGATAGTGTGTTATAGTGGTGCATGGATTTCTAGCGTATGGAGGCTTCATTAAAGCTAGTAGGTTTGCTTAGGTATGTCACGTATGTATAATAATACGACATGATTGCTTCACGTCTTAGTTTTTCTGTACCCTGTGTCCCTTCCTTATCTCGAATGGCCCGCTTGCAAGCTGCAGAACAAAGAACAAAGAACAAAGAACAAAGCGTAATTGTGCGTAGAAATGCTGGAAAAGTGATGCCCCATGACTAGGGTTTACCCCGCCAGAAAACATAGTATTTAAGACACGGGAGGGCTTTGTCTTTCGTTCTTCTCTCCTTCTCTTCTCTCTTCTCTTCACACAAAAGCCAACCATGGCGCCACCACCATGAATCAAGAACTACTCAGTCAACTATGACATCCCTCGCTGAACAGCACAGCAAGCTACACAAGCCAACCATAGCATCTTCCACACATCCGCTTCATCTTTTACTATCACCATCACCACTTCCTCACCTATGGCTAGCCAATCTACGGTTCTATAATACCGAGGGAATTACACAAACCCACAATATTAGTAATATCGTCGCGCAGGAGGGTACACCCGAAGGTTACTTACCCGGCCAGAACCTCACTCGAGAATTTGAAGTGTTCCCCAAAGCCAGCACTTCTGGTAACGAGTCCATTGGCATTGGTGCTGGACGGGACAGCCATGACAATGATGTTGATTTCCTGATCTCCGGCCTTCTGCGCCTAGAATCTATGATGAGCAATATCCTGCATGGCGCCGAAGCATAACATAGATGGGTTTCACTTACCAGCTGACGGATTTCCTTCAGCAGCTGCTTCTGCTTCGCAGGAAGACTCTCCATCGCCACTTCCTGTTCCTTCTCATTTTCCTCCTTAGCCATACGCTCGTACTCTTCACGCTTCACGGGATCGTCATAGATCTTTTGAAGCTCCCGCAAGTACTGGCCGTTAAAGGCGGGGCGGCCACGGGGTCCTGTGCCTGCCACTGGCTTGACGATGGCAGCATCGATAGTATGTTTTCCTTCTCGCATGGCAATATCCCAGGCATATACTTTACGGCGTCGTTTCAGCCTTGAAGCAACCGGAGCCATTAGAAGCTTTGATTCCTCCAAAATCTCTTCTGCAGAAAGATTGGTGGATTGAGCCAGCTCTGCAGCTCGTTTCACCGTTTCCTCGCAGAAGTCACGAATGACTGCATCAACTTCGACAGGGTTCTGTGCTGCATCTACGGTGCTGGTCGATATTTGTAAAGTAGACTTAAGCAATAGGATGGGGGGCTCTATCGTCTTAGCTAGCCATAGGTGCACTTCCTCCGGAACCATAGAACCAATTCTCATAATCGTGTTCGTCTTCTAGGTGCTGTGGGACATGGGAAGAGGCCGCCCACGGATACTCGTACAGGATTTGGAACTCACCCTTGGCACAATAACTTCGAATACTGGGTATTCCCCCTTACTCTTAGTTTCAAACACCAGTGACTACACCCTCCTCCCTCCTCTTCTGTCTACAAAACTGAAATCTAACCAGCTCGCAGAAGCCAACTATGGCATCCCTCGTAACCAACAAGCTACCCCAGCTCAAGTAGACAACCATGACACAGAGAGTGGTGGCATATCTTGTCAGTTCCCTCGCCGGCTCCCATGCCCAAACCAAATTGATGGAACGCTACCGGGACCAGAGACGAGCTGCATAAATCGAAAGAGCAGAATACCTAGGAAACAAGCACTGACTAGAAGACCGCTTTGTAATCTAGAAGAAGGAAGGCCTGCTGGAAGAATGGGTAGCCATTTTGGGTTCCCTCTCATCCTGGACGACAACGAGTTGGAGGATGACCTGCCAATGTTCAGTTCGCATGGCATGTGCTTATCCAATCGTCCGAAAACTACTCGGCGATTACACTTCTCTCACCCCAGAATTTCCTCCCGAAGTTGTTAGAGAGAGAAAGTAAGTAATCGATCGCGCTTGGCTGCCGGTTGTTAGTTAGATTGAGGGGCTAAAGAAGTGCCCAACCGTTGGGTGATTGGATTGTATATATACCTGGGCGCAAGTCAAGTGTATGATTGCCTGGCATTCCACGAACTCACACGGGACCTGAACGAAACCCTTTTCAGTTAGAGTTAGGAATATTATCGTCTACACAACATTAAGTACTGTTACGCGTTGCAGCACAGGATTCCGAAGCGGCTAGTCCAGCCGCCGGTCGACCCACAGATTCGCAGATCGGTCAGATATATTCCGCTGCATATGAAGACGCCCTTGGTATGAGTCGATTCAGGAGATACCAGACTGCAAATACCTGTTTGGCATGTGGATATTTGACTGTAACCCCTATCCCAACGATGGCCAGTAATTGTGGTAAGGCCTACTGCAGCAAGAGAGTCTACCTGGTCGTTTACCGGATGATTTATCAATGCAGAATCTCGATTCGCCTTAGCGAAGAAGTCATTCCGAATGGGCATAGTTATTTGTAATGAGATGCTTAATGTTGGTATTACGGAAACCCGACTCAACGACCTTTGAGCGCAATACCAACTACCCACACGCCAAGTTTGATAACCCGCTACTTGGCCATTCATGTCCATTTTCCAGATCCTAGCCCATTGGAAGACTACCATCAGCTCAGTTTCCGGAGCACTGCGATTCTATTCCTCAGCTTACGCTGGCAACATCTTCAGTAGGTATCTTATTGGTTTAAGAATCTTTGATGAGGGTGACAAGTTGGGTATCTCCGGTTTTCGGTATCTTGGGTGCAGTCTTGCATAGGCATCTTCAACATCAGCCGTCTCTGCCTGGTTTACTTTCAACCGTAGAATACGAGTGCACAGCTGCTATTCAGTCTGTTCGACATCACCGTTAACATTCCGGAAGGGGGTCGCAATGAAATTCATATATTTCATCCTCCTGGATATGCAAGGAAATGAAAGGAAGTTAATTGGCTTGCATCCTTTCGATGTGCAGTTATCAGGCGAACAAGGCACTAGTCTTACCAAAGTATGGTAATTGACCCTATCAATGAAGATGTATGCACTGTAGATGACGATACGACGGATGCTAGAGTTGTGGCTTTCTAAAGATATTCACAGATCAAACTCTTCTGTCGGCAGACATAAGGATTTCGTATTTGGAAAGGGAATCTATTAAGCCGTTCTATGCTCACTCAAAACTATACCAAACAAGCGCGTTAGACAAACGCACGAAACTCTAGAATGACTTCTCAACTACGAGCGCGACGACCAACCTGTTCGGTAAATTTAGTCCTCACATCAAGCTACTGAAGTTTGTCATGTTGGATCTCGGATCGAGCCGGTAATTAGTGTCCATATCGTCCCTCAAGCCAGAACAGAGAACTGGGAGTACGTACATCGTCGAACACAAAATCTTACCACTGGTCAGTTGGGTGAGAGATGGCAAGGGACTTTTCCAGAACTGATTGAAGGTGTATGATCAATCGGTATTTCCAGAAGTCTGGCACCGAGCAGGGGGAGCACACCAGATATCAAGAGAATATGCGAAGAGTTGACAAAAACCATGCGCAGCATCGAAATGACCTACGTAAAAAGCTCATCCGCAAATTAGCCCAAGAGAAGGCGGAATATATTCAACAAGCTCTTCGAAATGTCCTATACGATGCGGATTCCCCAGCAGAAGTCTGATGATGTTTAGATCTGGCAGTTGCATAGTTGGCTGCAACAATATGGAGGCTTTCCAGCTTCATGTTCATTGGAAATAAAGCACATATTCCAATCTCGGGAATGTTTTGGTCTTTACCACTCTCTTGCAGAATTTGGGTGGCCATAAGTTCATCATACGGAACAGCCCAATCAGACAGAAACATCATCCAAGAGGTGCACCGGCAACCACCAAGACATCCAAGTCCCCAGCTCTACCGAGCTACCTTGGAATGCGAGGACCCCCAGGACCTGAGGTTCAGGATCCTTGGTTTACAGATAAGCAAGGAAACATCCTATTAAACCACCTATCACCGCTGAAGTATCACTATTCGGCGGATACCGTTGAGAACATGATGTGGAGGGCCGGAAATGGATAGCGGGTACTGAGAGAAGTTCAGAAGCAATACTGTTTCTTACTATCTACCGGTCGCTCTATATACATAAAGACAAGGCCGAATTGGTCGCGCTCTCTCTCTGCAGTCACAAGTTGTTGGGCTACCGGACGCTGGGCCAAGCAGATTTCCAACTGGGGGGGCAGGATGGGGATGAGGGAAAGGATCAAGGTGCCAACAAGAAGGTGGCAAAGGCATGGTCCATAGGTACCGGGATATAGTGTGAGTCAACGATTCTTTTGAAAGTGCAAGATGGAGAGAGTTTGGAGAGAAACTGCACGGGAACGGGTCGAAGTCTTTACAAAAGTAGTGGCGAGGCGACCGAGGATAATGGGCCTTTGAATGTTGGAGAGATTGGCGTTGAAATCGAGTGAATATTAGAATTCACGAGATGTTATAAGTGTTCCGACTTCTGCGTCAAGTACGTCGCTTTGTAAATAACTCGGATTGTTGGTCAAGAAGTCAACTTTACATATCAGCCACCGCGATTGGCAAGCAAGTCAACTTACTGATAAAGTATCTCTTTCTTAATATAGAAGTCAACTTCAGAAACAAGAAGCTAGACAGATACAAATAAAAATTCTTCACTGTGACACTGCCACACTAACATTACCTTCTGTACTTTCATATGCTGAACCAGAAACCGAAATCATGTTCCCCACAAGAGTTACCGCGAGTTCCAGAACAAGAATGAGAATCAGCAGATGCACAACTGTCTCCTCTGGCTTCTGCAACAATTGGTCTCGCCGGCGGTGTTGGTGGCACAACGATAATTCCTTCATGCAGTATCCGCTACAGAAATGCACAGTATTGTGTGCAGGGGTTGTTATTTCATGCAACTACAATGGAGAGTGTGCAGGCCATTGTTGGTACACGGAGAGTCAGGCCTATCGTTTTGTTCACTACCACTCAGACGAGAATAGCTGTGGAATTTGACATGAATATATTGACAACTTGAGCTGAAATGGCATTGGTGGATCATACACTTCCAGGGCAGGAAAAGAACATGGAGGAGGAGGACATGCGGGTGATTAGTGCAATGTAGGAGGGACACCTAATTCAATTTGTACCGGTGAATTTAAATGGACATGGAAAATGCGGGCTCCAGACTGTTATTACACTTGTAGCCTCTCGTAAATTACTTGTGAAGTTGGCTTATTTGTCAAGGAAGTCACTTTACCAGTAAGTTGACTTGCTTGCCAATCGTAGCAACGAATATGTAAAGTTGACTTCTTAACCAAAAAACCGGCCTCTTTACCATACGGTCGACTTATTTACAAAGCGGCATACTTGACGCTGAAGTCAGAACATAGGCAAGTATATTTAGGAAGCTTAGGTACCTGAATTCAACACATCTCTCAATCTCTCTATCAAGGACAAGGCGCCCCTCCCATTTAATGGACAAGTTACAAGCGCACATGAAGGGAGCTACCTATATGAGTTAGAGATGAAAGCTAGTCGTCAATGTTTACAAATTAGAATTCGTGTTTGAAACCCGCGTTGGCGGTTTGGAATTCTAGCATAGTCCAAAAATGGTATATTGTCTCATCAGCACCAAAAAACCGCAGCTTCTTGCCCTCAGCCCGCTGACCTCAGTAACAAAGATGGCATAACACACATTCATCAAATGATGTCTTGTGATATTCGGACACCGTCATTCAATAGTCTAAGACCTGGGTAGGAAGGGGTGGATTAGGAGTACCGGTCTAGGCGCGACCATGGGAGGTGCAACTTTGCGGACAGGGTAACTTGGACGAAGCATCAGGGGAGAGGGGGGGAAAAGGTACTTGTACTTATATGTCATGTCCACTCGTGGATGGCCGGCTAGGTAATGACACTGGGTACCCCTTTGGGGTGAATACATAATGATTACAAACAAACAAAATAGTCTAAGACCTTTAACCGCTGTACACGTCGAGTGAGATTGCGAGACCAGGTGTCTGTACAGACAAGCGCAGACTTCAGTTGCCCCTGGAATATCTTTGGATGCGGATTCCTTTCTTCCAAACAAGCAGACCTCAGCTGGCATATTCCTAGATGCAAGACAATGAAAGGAGTTGACCGAGCGGCAGAAATGATTCTGATATGGCAAGAGCTGGTGGAATTTTGTAAATCTTGTAGCTGCTCTCCATATTTGACTCATTCTGCGCTAAGAATCTACTGCAAACAGAGCCCGAAGAAAACCGAGTAGAGGCCTTTTCGCGTTCGTAAGTAAGTCGCGAAGTTGGAGAGATTGGCGTAGACATCGAGTGGAGTGAATGTTGGAATTCACGAGATGTTATAGACAAGTATGTTTAGGGAGCTTAGGTACCTGAATTCAACACGGTCCCTGCTGGTGCTTTCCACACTCCAAACCAAATTCCATTATGACAAGTAGTAAAAGTTATTTCCGTGCACACCTCGCCACAAACATGCGGGGGTATAGGCAACCACTAACCTCCTTCCAGAACCCTCTCGATGTTGTCGAAACCACGCTGACCAGCATAACGTTGGGAACGATCCTCTCCTCCCTCCGGACAACCCGTAGTGCGTACAGGGTCGCCTGGGCAGTGGGAGGGAACAGTTTAACACACAGATTGTGTCTATAAGTAACATCCAGATCCTCATTTTTGGGTAGCTCTTTAATCCAAAAACACAATGGTAGACATTTACAAGAACATCATATCCCACGCAGGATGTCCTTGAAGGTCGATGCCGCTCTCGGACAACAAGGGTGTAAGTATTCCAAAAGAGGTACTGCTTTGCACAATTTGGGTATTTCATCTAGTGTTTTCTACGAGACCGACGTCCTAGGACCAAGAAGATCTTTGATGAGACGCCCTAGTAATTATTTAGCAATTCCCGGTACTCCGCAAGTGATACCCTATGATGCATGCGGATACGGGGGCGGGGTTGGTGCGGGCAATCTCATAATGTGTCTAAACTTCTTAGATAGTGCAACGTAGATAGTTTGTGGATATAACGGCGGCGTTGGTGGGGATTGCGATAGGGGGCAAACAAGTAGGTGCTCTTTCAGTCACGTACAATGGAAGGAATGGCAGCTATGGAGGGGAATCCAGCTCACAGGTATGGAAACGGGAACGATTGTATGGGAAGCGAGAGAGCTACGGGAGGAATGAGAATTGTGTACCTAGTGACACCAACTTACGGGACCAATCCATCGAGATGACGCGTTGAGGGTGTCTAGCTTCAATTTCACAGGTTTGCCGCTTGATTTCTAGCTTAAATCTCTCTATTGAAAGGTTTCTAGTAGAAAACCAGCCCAAAGTCCGGTCTCACCTAAAATACCCAGAAATCGAAGGAAGGAATTCTAAACATCACATTGTCACCACCAAAGTCCCAGAAAGAACGCCTAAGCTAACACCCGGATATAACAAAACATCCACCTCAAAAGCAGAATCCCTAGCTCTAAAGCTCTATAAATCTAAACAGTCCAAATCCTCGCAACACCCCTCACATTTCCTTCACCCCATTCACCCCCTCCTCCCTGTACTCCTTTCCAAACTCCAGAAGATACGGATCATGCAAGAAGCGGCTATACGCCGGACGTTTTAAGCTCTCAACACCAACGCGGATATCCATACGGATATCATCGATCAGCGCCTCCTTGCTCACATAATCAAACTCTGGTCGTATCCATCCGAGTATACACAGGCGCATCTCAACACCGTAAAAGTCCTCAGAGAAATCGTGGACAATATGCACCTCGACACTGCGAACTTCGTTTTTGTAGAACGGATTCCAGCCGATCGACATAACCATCGGGAATACGTTGCCGGCCTTTAACTCCTCATCCGTGGTCGTGATGGTAGTGGGGAGGTCGAGTGATGCGAACCCAAAGTATACCCCGGACTCAACGTTCTGGCAACCGCCAACGGAGAGCCCCGAGATCGGGATGTTTGCAGTCGGGATTTGGAGCTCTTTCGAACCTCGCCCGAAGCCTTTGATGACGGGGCCCGAGAGGCGGAGTGGGAATGGAGGTTCTGGGCCGTTTTCGGGGCCGACAATGAGAGATCGCTCAGTAGCTGGGGCACGCATGGTGGAGGTGTGATGAGGTTGGTGGTGGGGTGATGGTGGGGGTGATGGAGAGGTATATATTAACAAGTTGATTTATAAGCTCATCTCCAACCTCCGGGAGTGCAGCGAATTTCGGCGGCTGGTTTACGAGCTTAGTAGATCTAGAGCCGCATCGGAGTTTGTCAGGGTTTGCCCTCGCCTACAAAAAGCATTTGAACTTTGTGAAACCGCGCACTGCAACATTACGAACACGAAACTTCCTACGACGACTCGCTGCCCCGATACCCGCGATCCGCAAGAAACGAATTACGAAGAAGCCGAAATGACGACCCAGCCGATGCCTGCCGATTCGCGGCCCGAACATATCGATAACATCTTGTCCGGGCTGGACCGATACAATCCCGAGACGGTTTCGACGTTTCAGGACTATGTCCAGTACCAGTGCGAGCACCGGACATACGATGCATTGGCGAATTTAGCGCTGCTGAAGCTGTGAGTAGGCCTCTCTGCTTTTTTTGTGTGTGGTTGAGAGCTGCGTTGCTTGGTTTCCGCGCGGTTGAGGAGAGCGGGGTTTTTATTTTTTTACTTTGATGGTGATAAAATGATGAACATCTATCTCAACGTTTCCTATTAGCTGAGCGAGGGAGTAACGCCCCTCGATTCATGAAGCTACTTCTTTCGTTTCTGATTTAGAAGAACAATCACCATTCACACCACATTCCTTTCTACCTCTCTTATTCACGAACCACGCTAACTCTCCCGCGACCTTACCAAAAACAGCTACCAATTCAACCCCCACCTGACGAAAGAAGAAACCATCACCAACATCCTCGTGAAAGCACTTCTCGTCTTCCCAAGCCCCGACTTCAGCCTCTGCCTGCACCTTCTCCCCCCCAACATCCTCGACGCCACCACCGCAACCGACGCTCTCTCCGACGCCGTCCGCAAACTCGCGCTCCTCAACGAACTGATCGAGTCCGGCAGCTACCGCGAGTTCTGGGCCGCCTTCGATTCCGAGGATCTGTACGCGGATCTTGTTGTCGATTGTGCTGGCTTCGAGGAGTCGATGCGTGATGCCATCGCCGTGCAGACAAACATGATCGCGCGTGAGGCAAAGAAGGAGATGGTGCAGGGGTGGCTCAATGTTTCGAGCGAAGATCTGCCCGCCGTCGTCGCTAGGTACGGATGGACGGTTGAGGGCGACCTCGTTAAGGTTCCGATCAATAAAGAGAATGAGGCGAAGACAACGGTGTTTAGGGAGAGTGTTGCTTTTAGCCGTAAGTTATTATGTTGTGTATTATCGGGGGGCGTGGATGCTGATAGATGGTGGGGTACAGAGTTCCAGAACGTCATTAGGAGAGGCTTCGAGCAGGCTGTTTAATTCGTGCGTGTTTTTCGACATAGGGAAATGCATTCATTGTATATAGATTGCTAGTAGTCCATCGGTTCGTGGGTGGGTGGGTGGGATAAAAGGGCTGGGGATCACGGGCGGGGGCTCTACAAGACGATTCGGGATCGCATCGTTGGGATACAAAAAAGCTTCTTTGGAGTTGGGGAGTCATACTGGGACCGGGAAACAGAGAATACATACCTTCTCGAATAGCTTCGCCTTAGCCCTAGAGCTGTGACGGGTCTTCATATGGCTCATAGTGTGTCCTTTCAACTCCATCACCGACCAATAATGGCCACCCACTAGATCTCAGATGGCACTGGGCGATAAACATAAAAGTAATACTCGTGAGGTACATTCCCAAATCCATCTTTTCAACAAAAAAATAAACCAAGCTCGACTAAAACACCACCCAGCCCATTATCCGCAAGTTTAGGAAAAAGTCCTCTTGTCTCCCGCTAAAACCACTTCCCCGTAATCCCCCCCAGCAGCGCTTTCCGTTTCTGCTGGCTCACATACTTACTAACATCCTCCGCAAAACTAGCCGAGCTCTCTTCGAGCCGATCCATTGTATCCGTTGTAAAACTCAGCTTCTCGGTCCTCTCCCTCATATTCCTTGCCATATTCGCAAACACCCCTTCTCCACTTCCGCCCGCACCACCATCTGAAGCTTGCCCCCCGCGTTTCGATGCCTCGCGCTCAGCATTTGCCGCCGTCCGTGCCGCTTGCTGCTGCTTCTTGCTCATAGGACGATCCGGGCCGCCGATCAGTAGGTCCAGGTCCTGAATGCTAACGTGTTGTGTTCCCGAGAGCCATTGGAGATTCGAGATGGTCGGACGTGGCAGGGGAGGCGTAGATGGATTGTATAATGTGTCTGAGGGAGTATCTCTGGAGCGAACGCCCTTACCCCATTGGTAGAGCAGGCCGATCTCGTGTTCGCCTGTCCATCCCAAGATATGTCCGCTCTCGAGCACGCGGGAAGCACTCATCCTCTCTTTCTCAAAGACATGGCGGAGCGAGAGTTGCGCACCGATTGATTTCAGCCCGGGGAGGGAGTAGCTCACCAACATTCCCGACTCCACAACCAGGGTGAGGCAGATACCGTAGTCCTCTAGTTCTGTAACAGCCGCAGCATAGCAAACGAATTCATCGCTCCAACTTTTATGTGCGCCGCGGGCATAGGGTGGTTTAAAGATTCGCACTTCATTTTTAGAGACAGCGACGACGGCACTGGGAGTTTTAATGCCTTCTCTCAGCTTTGCGACGGCTTGAGGTGTGGCCCATGATCGACGGCCAGAATCGGAGTTGAGGGGGGTGATGGAGAGGATGGGAGAGTCATCGAGGTTGTTGGAACCCACATAGATGCATGTGAAGGCGCCGCCTTGTTGCGGCAAGAGCTTAAAAGTTAAGATTCTACCCAGAGAAGTGCCGATGAAGAGGGCGATCGATGAGTACTCTGTTGTGTATTAGAAGTAGGCGAGAGTATGCAGTGAAGGACTTACCGTCACCCTCGAGGGTTAATACACCGAACTCGAGGCAAGTAGCTTTTTCTGTCGCAGTGGGGAGGCTTGGTTTTTTAAAGCTGGTTCGTTTAGATTCTTTCATTAGAGAGGATACGCTTTGATGGTATATCACTGCTGGTCCCTGAGTGTTTCGTCAGCTCCTAAGCTTCGAAGGCTTGAGAGGGATACATACCCTCATATCCAGCACACAGAAATGCCCAGTCTGATACGCCACCGCGCAGAACCCAACATCGCTCATCTTCAATGCAATGACAGACCCGCACTTCTGATCAAGCACGCAAACGGGCAACAATCCTTCCTTAACCTCCGGATCTGCTCTCATCTTCACATCTCTAATCTCATCACTCGGACTTTTGCCTGTAACAGACTTTGCCCGTTTCAATAATTCCTCGTCTTCAGAAGTACGCCCAAAAAAGACGTTCTTAGCCCAACGGAACACTATCACCTCGCCCGTTTCCATTCCAACTGCAGTTTCCGCCGAAACACCAGCCAGGGAGACACACTCGACTTTCAAATCCACACCTCGTTGAAGCACGCGGGACACATTTAACTCCAAAATTATGTCGTTCTCAACTTCATCCCCATGTCCCAGATCCCAAATCCGCACGGCCCCGTTTGAGTGAGAGCTCTGGACAATGGTGCGGTTTTCGTATCGTCTCAGAGGTTTGACGTGTTCTATTCCTCCCATTATCATTTCTCGGGTCTGCTGCGGTCTGATCATGCTCAGCCACCTCTGTCTGTTGACTGCTGAAACATCCACTCGATTAGCAAACGGATGCGCAAGAATGAGCGATGGGTGAAGCAGCATTGCTGGTGAAAGGGGCTGCCCGTCCGGAAAACTCAGAGTCGTCAATTCTCCAGACGCCAACAATGCTATGACAGCAATAGGATCATGTGCACCACCATAATGTGGACTCAACTTCGGGATGAGACAGAAGTCGACGACATCATGCTCCGTAGATATGGGTAGAATCCGTTGTCTCCGAGGGCTTGCAAAATGATCGGCCACAACTTGAGCAGAGGAAGTAAGCATATTTGGTGTTGGGCCCAGATCAATAAGGGTAATTCTCTTTGTCGGCATCGTCATTGGATTTCCCCCCGCAATAAGCAGTGATGTATCATCCGGATTACTTGTAGAGCACCACGCAATCTTGAAAATCGGTTGTTTGATTGAAATACCCTCCATATTGCTTAACGTTGCCCCAGGAAGGTTTCCAGGTAGATGTACGTTTGAATCCTCGAGAGTCCTAGCTTGTACAATTGATCCGTCCTTTGGATTCCACATAACAATAACAGAGTCTTCATGCGTTGTGCAAATAAATGTTCCGGTAGGATGCCAAATTGCAGAGAGAATATGCGGCTTTCTAAGGGTCCGAATCATTGCCAGCTCTGTGTCGGCGCCCGGCGCTCCCGGAGGAATCTGAAACTCCAAATAGTGTAGAACCGCGTTCTGCTTAAACGAATACACAACCGCACCCTCAGAGTACCCAATCAGCAATGACCCAACATCCTTTGGGTGCAGCGCCAACGACACCACTGGTAATAGCCTCGCTTTCGGCGATCGTTCCCTCCAGAAATTCGGTATCCGAAATGGTGACAAAGTTTCTCGATCCATATCGTACGCAATGACCTCTCCCGTCTGTAGCCCCAAAAACACCCAGTCCAAGCATGGATCAGTCCTAAGTGCCGTTACCACTCCCGGCGGAGAGTATCCCATCCCCGGCGCTCCAGGCGTTTGCATATCAAAGACCGTAACATCATTCTTCGAGTCAAGAACTACAATGTTCGAGTCACAAAGCTGTAGGATCTTGACAGAAGCATTGCGCGGAAGTTTGAAGATAACATGGACTCGCTTCTGACCAAAAACGTGGACTTCGCCGGATGCATCCGAGTTCTGGTGTGTTCCCACAGCGAGAAGAGATTGTACAGGATCATATGCAAGTGTAGAAACTGTCGAAGTCAGTCCAAATTTTACAATCTAGAAATTTCGGAGCACTATCAGCATTGTACTCCGGCTGAGTGAGGGGAGAAGGTGGGGAAAGACGGACTTCATCGAGAGCAAAAACATCAGGAGCATCTGCCAGAGTGCTCGTGAAATCGCGCTGGACTCCAGACTGTTTAGATCGAAGGAAATCCATATGTTTGATGGTGTGTCTCGGTAAGAAACATCTGCTGTCGGTTTGCTGTGTGATACGGATGGGAGGTTGCCTGGGCGGAGATGACGTACCCGTGTCCAGGGTTTATTACTTAGTACCAGTGCTTTGTATCCACAAGGCTGACGGGACGTCATGTGATAACAAGAATAGATCATGACACACGGCTTTGATACAATCCATTTACTGGCGAGAACGAAAACTGGGAATGACCCGATGGTTGATTTCACTGTAAAGAAGGATATGCAACATCGGCAGGCAGTTAAGAGCAAAGACAGAGAGCAGCTCCCAAACAAATACAGGCAAATACAAACACGATCAAAAACAGTAACCCCATTGTTGCCATTGCTCTCCTCTTTGAGCAAAAGTAGCGCCCCATTTCCGTACAGTATTGGTATTGATTGTTTCATTCCACGTAAATCTTGTCGCTATCGTATAACATGTCTCAAAAGGAAACAACTGAGAATACACAGGAATTCTAAACTCCAAGAATATTCGCCAAAACTATAACCTTCTATCTGCCCAAGAGTAATTTAGGCGGCGGTGGGGGGCTTGGGGGCAGCAGCAGTCGCCTCGGTGGGGGCAGCGTCCATGGGAGCGTCTCCCATCTCAGCATCACCCATCTCGGCGTCCTCCTCTGCTTCAGCCTCGTCCTCCTCATCCGATTCGCCGCTGCTCTCAGCTTCGAGATCCTCGGATTCAGCGCCCTCGTCGATCTTCTCGGCAGCTGCGGAAGGACCAGCGGTTTCCTCAGCACCTCCCATCTCGACGTCCTCGCCTTCATCGGCAACTTCAGCCTCGGCCTCAGCCGCCTCAAGAGCAGCCTGGATAGCAGCTTCGTCAGCTCCATACTGATCAGCATCATCCTCTGCCTCGTCAGCCTCAGGCTGGTCAGGAGGGAACTCTGCTGGTGCCGAATCCTCGGAGTCCCTATAAACTCGATATCAGCATCGATACATCTCGCGGGTAGCAATTGTAGTTATATACCATTTAATAGCAAACCTCGTAACTCTGGGCTTTTCCGTCAACATGTTGCGGACAATTCTGTCGAGGATGGGCTGCTTGGGTGGCTCATTCTGCAGCTCAGGCGTGTCGTACTCGTTGCTCACGTAGTATCCAACGCGCACAAATTCGCGGCCATCGTAGGCACAAGTGAGCAGAATGACGGTAACGCCCAGAATCTCTGCAGAAGGGAGCTTGGAAACATTCGGAGGGTCGGCCTCGAAGAGAAACTTGTTAACTCCGACGGGGATAGGGCCGACAAGCAAGTTATCGAGTTCCTGGTCGTACTCAGAGCTGCAGAGGTTGGTGTGTGAGTTTAAGGTAAACGTCTCTACGGCGTGTTTTGCACTTACGAGTTTGCGGATCCGACATAAGTGAGCTTCCATTCGAGATCTGTGAAAACAGGTGGTTAGCGAGCCGAAAGCCTGTTATGAGGTATAATAGATAAATTACCTTTGGTCAGGGGCTCAAGGCACTCGAAGGTGATTTCCAGCTGATATTTATCGGTGAATTTAGCTGGGTTGTTGACAACACTGACACCGAGCAACGAAACGACGGACATGTTGATGGATTTTCGATTGAATTGATTGGGAGAAATTGAAGAAGGAGACAGAGATGAAGAAGAGAGATGGAGGGGTGGATGGATGGATGGATGGGTAGATGAAGCAAGATGAGATGAAAGAAGACGGATGGCGGCAGAAGGGGCAAGGGAGAAGGAGAGATGTATGGGAGCAGTTGAATGTTTTGGCGACGCGATTTTGAGGGGACCACGTTGCTAGGCGGCTCACGCACCCACCAGGCACTCAAAGCCAAACCCGATCCTCAATCTCAGATTCGCCGCTATACTGTCACATATAGTGCCCAACCTACCCATCGCTTGCAGTCATCCCAATTGATCATTCCAAATACACAGGCTCACATTCGAATTCCCAATGGCAAATTGACCAGTCGCGAAGTTTGTTCGAAAACCCTTGCAACACTGCCCCGCAACAAAGCTTTTCCCGCCAAGCCGCTATTCCGAAACACTTGACTATTCCCCAAATACCACCGCCATTCTCCATCCACCTTCCTTAAAACAGTGCCTCGCAAAAATGGGAACAACCATACCAAAGGCAAATACCGGCACAAGTCCTCCGACAAGTACACTGATTTCTGCAACAATGCCGACGTCAAAGGCACCGCTCCGCCCATCCACCACCTACACCTGGCACCACCAAACTCACCCACCCTTCCTTCCAGCTGCATCTCGGAACCTGGACCACTGCAACCCCAAACACTATTCCTGCAAGAAACTCATGCTTCTGGGGCCGGCCCGTTAGCTCTCAATCAGCCTAAGAGCAGTGGAATGATCATCATGCCGAGCGAGAAGCGGTAGTCCCACCTGCCGACCTACCCATACTCCTCCGATACTGCGCCCCAGCTATGGAATGTTCGTGGCCAAACTACGAGTACAGGATAATACCATATCCTTCGTGTCTGCTCCCACATTCCACACCCATATCCACCAACTCATCCGCAACAAAGTTTCAATGTGCTTCCTTGGTTTGGACCTTCATGAGAGCATCCGCAACGTTATCATTGGTGGCGACATAGGAGAAGCCATCTATAGTTGCAGCGACTGTCAAGTGATGGGCTTCGAAGATTCAGTGCTATGAATCCATCACTCGAAACTCGCGAGTCAGCTTCCGGCTTTCCGGCTTACCAGTCGTGCTCAAGTCCCCTTGCTTACGGGAGCAGTTGCAGAAACACACATTCCGGAAAATTACTGTATATAAAACGACGGATAAACTCGCCACCGCAATGGAAACTAGCGACTTCCTGTGGTCTATCGTCGCCGTTCCATCAACAACAGCTCGAAATGACTATTACACAGAAGTGGTTGGATACGTTCTAGAAATAATAACTCAGAGCAGATGCAGTTCCACCGATCCTACCCGTCGAAGAATAAGATCTTACCCTTGGGGGCCATCAAGCCCACCTCACAGATGTCGCAATCCTCATTGGGAGTTATCACTGCTATGTTTTAGGGATGGCTTAATGACTGACATGGCTGAGGAATGAGGTTTGGTTTATATGTGTAATGATGTTCCAGCCGAAGAACCTAGCGTGATACATGTTATGTACTAAGTACCTACCTTAAAGCAAGGAAGGAACGCCTAGGTTCGGATAGGTACAACGAACGAGCTACTTTGGGCATGGAATAAGCATCGAAACTTCTGAGTGATATGAAGATATTGTCTCGTACCCAGCCTCTCGTGACTAAGCTCGCAAGCTCGCTCATCACGACTGAGCTACTAGGGTTTGGGGATGAGACAAATGAAGATACACAGTTCAGATTACTGGTTCGAGTAAGCTTCATCCACTTGCATGTTTTGATGCTTTATCCCTTTACGAGTATTCTGGCAAGTGACTTCTAATAAATTCAGAGACTACCCTTTAATGGCAGACTTGAGAACCGCTACTTAATGGAAAAAACCTACAATTGAAATCCACAAGACGAAGTACCTGTTCTAGCAGTACCCATGTAATTATCTTGAAATCCTTTTGTAATAATATATGAACCTAGGATACCCAATGTACTGTTGTTGGCCATGCTTGCTTACCAACTATACCCATCGTTCTTCCGGCTAGTTTGGAGTAGCAACACAAAGTGCGTGATGATACCGCAATGCCACTGAACCGAGTACACGAGCTTCCACCGGCACGCACGAGCCGATACTGACCAAGGAAATATATATAGTGATCCACCAGTAACATAGCAGATTGTTCAAATGCTACCTTCGTCCGCCTAAGGCCGTAGATCCAACGATACCCAGCGTGCACAATTTGTGACTTTCACTTATTTTTCTTATCTTTTGGCCTTGTGTTGAGGATACTGTGATGAGGGATTATTATTATTTAACCTCTGTGTCATTTGCAGAGTTGGGAAAGTAGGGGGGAGAGCGAACCCACCGTACTCGGTATAAGAAAAAGGTGTTGAGATGCATGAGCCAAAAGAAAGAAAACAGACAAGTACACTTTTGATGGATTTCCTAACAACGAGTACTCTACTTGCGAGAAAAGCAAATAGTAGCGTTTGCATTTCAACTCTTTTCCCTGTACCGAACACGACATAAAGTGACGTGTGTGTGATTAGCACCCAATAAAGACTCGCCAGGTATCAGGTTGCCAAATACGGTAATTTACGACTGCGCGAACGCGCGACATGTGCGATCTTTCCATAAAGGAACACTCGCTCTACCTGAGGTAGTTTACTATTTGCGTTCATCATGAACCCTCACCCATCCAACCGTAACACTTCCGTCAATCTCAATAACACCCAAAAAAGGGCCTCTAGGTGTTGGCCATGCACTCGCGATCAAAAAAAGGTACAAATAAATGCCTTTTGAGAAGATCAAACTAAATTTTTGCAGTGCACTGCTGAAACCAATTCACTGAGCCCTTCCCCATGCCAGCGCTGCCGAGATAGACACCGTGAGGACGAATGCTCTTACTCGCCCCAAGAAGCGTCTAGAAGGAAGCAGAACAGGTTAAAATGCATGAACTGCAGAGAAAAAAGACAGGCTGTCTGTGGGGCCGTTTCTTTGATTTAGTGAAAGTACTAATGGTATACAGTGCAACTTCGAAAATGGCCCATATCCCAACATATGCCAGCGGTGCAAATACAAACAGTTGGTTTGCTCGGGGCCCACCAAGACCAAGCGGCAAAAAGAAAAAGAGAAGGCCAGGAATGATGGTTCAGGGTCTCAGATGATGTCTGCACCGTTGTCTAGCTACACCGGTGGTAGGGGAACTTTCATCCAGTGGATCCCTCCCAACCCCATATTATCAACTGAACACGACATCTGCACCCCGAACATTATGGCTACGACTATTCGAGAAGAGGGGGGCGAGGATGAAGTGAATGGTGAGGAGAAAGCGGAGAGCGAGGAGGAAGTGGAAGGCTTGATATCATCTCCCCAACATCAGCATATTCTAATCCTAGAGCCTGTAGAACTGGTGGCTGACTGGGCCGAAGATTCTGTTGGGCCTGACAGAATCCCGCAAGCACCGGAACTATATCTAGAAGATAAAACGTTGGACCCTGACGACCCGGAATGGGACGACCCGGAATGGAACTGGTCGTATTGAAAACAGTGAGTGTTATGGTTATTGGAGTTAGAACAGAACTTTGCTTTCTTTGATATATAATAGCAAGGGAGAGGCGGTAATGAATTACGACTTTTTCTTTGTTTGTGCTTCCTTGAGTTCCGCTTTGTTTGTATGTAGGTTTGCATGAGGTGAATGACGGAGAGAGGTATAGTCTGACCTGATGATGGAGGTGATCCTCGAACCTGGTATTCCTGTTTTGAATCTTTGTACGTTCACTTCTCTCATGTTAGTCTTGTCAGGCCAAGCACCAAATAAATTCCCTGGATGAAGACTGGTATTAATACACCCTGCTACAGGTCATATAGTGCAATTCCCAAAGCCTCCGAACTTTCGCTCAAGAAATGGTGAAGTTCCGACTACGGTAGCTTGGAGCGGCCTTCCGTTGATGTGTTACTTTAGATGGTTTCCTTGATTGTCTATCTAACGTAGCGACAAGGCCATAACATATGGTAAGCCCTTATACGCAACAACGAGTGTTGCATATATGGTCCACCTCCCTGGCGTACGGCTTATGGGCTGATGCTGGGCTGATGCATAATCTCCTTGAGATGATGGTCGTTCCAGACTCAGCTGGAGATGCCAGCTGAGTGCGCATGCATGCGTACAAGACATACTCTGAATGCCGTATATAAGATCACGAATGTACCTGTACTTTAGAATACAAGCTTCTAGCAACCAGTACTTTTCAACAATGAGGTTGCAACTTATATGAGTGATTTTGTGTGACAACTAGAACTAGAGTACTCGACTGCAATGCTGGATGACTATCCAATAAGATATAATCTTATCCAAGTCATCTAATTATCAACAGGGGTGTTCAGAGACTTGAAAATATGACGAGTAATGCTCGTCTTGTGATCTTTCTACGTTCACCTTCATTCTACCTAACGCCTGCGGCTGGCCTGCTGATTTCGTGGTTACTACGCAGTTTTAGAGGCCACTCTGGGCTGCTGCACCGAATTGATAAATTGTATATTTGTGCTGAAGATTAATAGCATGAGTGATATTGGATATTCTATATTCAGCCGCCAAACCAGTACTTTATCGAGCATACTATACTAGTAAAGTCTTGAATTTTTTTTGATGCAATTACAGCTCTGCACTCGCAAACCAGCATCTGCCTCCTTCGCAATCTCAGTGTTTTAGGACTGAGCTAGCCGACTGACGGAAACGTTTCGGCACGAGAGCATTACAGCTCTGCAACTTGTTACCTTTGTGGCTAATCGAGACTAGCAATAGCCGTGGCCCGATACCTACTTTAGCGGGGGTCCTCCGTTTCGTATAAGGCTCATATGAGGCGCATATGAGGTTGGCCTTGCAATCACCTTGATTTGATTTTGCGTACTCATGACAGTACTGGCACAGTTGATACCAGATAGATTTGCAGTGGTTGCAGCCAGCTGCAAGCATGGCTCTCCTGGTGGTTGGTCTTGCTTGCCAGGCTCACATCAGAATCTGATAGGATTTTGATAACTGCCCTCACAGCCATGCTTCAAGCGTCAGGTATACGTAGGTACACAACAGCACACACCTTTACCGTAGCCTGTAGGTCCATGACAACCATTATTAACATTACCATTACCATTACCATCACTATCACCATCTACACTATTTCTACCAGCATTACCAGCATTCTGCCAGTACTGCCACTGCCACCACCTCAGCAATATCTGCGTGTTCAAATCTTGGGTGCAGCGGGAAATACTAGGCTAAATGTAACCTCAAGAAGTGACAACCCCATCACAGAATATGTTATGAATGTAAAGCGGATGAAGTCTATTCTACTATTTAAGGAAGAAGCTTGGTCTTTATATACATGAAGGCTTGGAACTCTATGGAACTCTATGGAAGGTTACGATTGCAAATACTAGTGGTGGTGATGAGTGAATACTCGTAGATGAATTTACAACTGTGAGTTCACAGTCTGTAAGTCAATTTAACAATATCAGTATATCAGCAACTTCCATTGAGACCATATTGTAATACTTCCCCCTTGTCACAATGCAAGATACAAGTGATGGGTAGTGATACTGGCGATGAATGATAGAGGAAAGTATGGAGAATGGTTGGTGTTGCAGAACATGTGAACGGCATGAGGATTATGTATTATAATGGCAAGATTCTTTAATATGATGAGGAAGTAGTCTGATGTATTGCAAAATTGAGTAATGTGGCCTAGTTGTGTTGAAAAAGAAATAGTTGGTGGTGTGAAAGATCGCAGTTGAGGATTGAAAAGGTATAATGAACCATAGAGAGTGATTCAAAGATAACTGGTGAATTGTATATAAAGAGAGGTTGTTAGATGTTGGAGGATTTCCTTTTCTTCTCTCTTTACTTATTCTCTTGTTTATAAACGCAGCATCGGCAAAAGTGCAAATCGACTATAGGCTGCGCTATGCGCCCACGCGCACACGCGCAGCTCATAGCAAGCTTCCCGTGGACCCCTGCGCGACGCGTAGCCTATAGTCATCTATAGTCGATTCATAGAGATGTGCGCGTGGGCCTATGGAACTATATACGGCTGCCGGCCAGAGATAGACCTATACCTGCCTTTACTACCTGCAGTCTTCGCTGTTATACCGGTACTGTACACACTATCGCTGCGAGTCCGCATGAGAGCCCGCTGGTGATTGAAAGCCTGCTCTAGAGCCTGCTTGAAAGCCTGCTTGATAGCCTGCTTGATAGCCTGCTTGATAGCCTGTTTGAGAGAGCCGCGTTTGAGAGAGCCGCGCTTCGGGAGGAGTAGAGTTTTCCACGGGAAGCTTTTGGCCGATGGAAAACTCTGAGTTTGTGGAAGCTTTGGCTAATAGAAGGCTCTAAGTCTGTGGAAGCTTTGATGCTAACGTTGACGTAGCCAACCTAATTGTCTAAGTGCTTCTGGTACTATGATCACCATCACCGACACCATCACCATCGCCATCATCACCATCAGCCCCGGACCGAATGCGCATACATACGCCCACAATCGGTGGGAAGCGGGCAGCAGATTCCTCTGAGTCGGAGATCTGCTCTCCCCAAGATCCAATTGTCTACCTTTCCTGTAGAATCTAAGGCTGCAATTGTCAACACCATGACCATGAGGCATTGTGAGATCTCGTCGCGGTGGCCGCGCTAAAAATAAGGTTCAGACTATGATATCGACCGACGTCATGATTTCGGCCACCGCCACCCGCCTCCCGCCACCCGCCTCCCACCTCCCGGTGCCTGGCGCCTGCAACTCAGCAAGTCTCTGGATCGAGCACCAAGGAGCATACATGGGAGCATATAGTCAAGTGAGATTGGGAGTGTCTTGCCTCTTGAGAGTGTACTTGGGAGCGTGCTCGGGAGTGTACTTGAGAACGTACTCGGAGGTGTACTTGGGAGGGTATTCGGAGTTTACTTGGAAGCGTCTTGAGAGCTTACTTGGGAGCGTATAGTCAAGCAGGCTGGGAGTGTGCCATCGAGTGCAATTGGGAGCGTCCTTGACAGCATGATTGGGAGTGTACTTGAGAACGTACTCGGAGGTGTACTTGGGAGCATACTCGGAGTGTACTTGGGAGCGTAAGTCAAGCAGGCTGGGAGTGTGCCATCGAGAGCAATTGGGAGCGTACAGTCAAGCAGGCTGGGAGTGTACCATCGAGTGCAATTAGAAGCGTCCTTGAGAGCATACCCGGGAGTGTACTTGAGAACGTACTCGGAGGTGTACTTGGGAGCGTACTCGGAGTGTACTTGGGAGCGTCTTGAGAGCTTACTTGAGAGCGTAAGTCAAACAGGCTGGGAGTGTGCCATCGAGAGCAATTGGGAGCGTACAGTCAAGCAAGCTGGGAGTGTGCAATCGAGTGCAATCAGCAGTGTACTTCAGAGCGTACATGGGAGCGTGCAATGAAGTGCATCTGGCAGCTTGCTTTCAAGTTTGTTGTATGCAGCATAATGTATAGTATCCAGCGCGCAAAATCGCATGTGTATCATAGTAATCTAGTCAACTCGAAAGTCCATAGGACCTCATAGTGCCACGCGTCAAATATGCTATGAATTACCGTCCCAAAAACAGCTTCTCTATGAGTTACGCGTCGCGTAAGGTCATTTTTCCCGGTGCAAGTATAGTATGGTCGAGTAAGCATCATCAGGTTGAGCAAGTATAGCAAGGCTGAGTGAGTATAGCCGGCCAAGTAAGTATTGCAAGGCTGAGTGAAGCAAGGCCGAGCAAGTGTAGCAAGGCTGAGCAAGTGTAGCAAGGCCAAGCAAGTGTAGCAAGACCGAGCGAGCAATACCTAACATGAATTACTAAAAATCGTGAAATCCACAATTTCCCTCCCAATTTAGTCCACGAGTTTTGGTCCAATCAAAAAGTGTTTTATACATGAAATGTGCATAACTATGTGTACTTTCACCTCCCTATCTCTGATTTACAATATCTCCAATATTTGGTGTGTTGCTTTAGTTTTGGCCAAAAAGACTACTGAAAATAGATTGTTTCGCACAACAGCACAATGAATATTTGGGATATCGTTAATTGGAGATAGGGAGGCGAAAGTATGCATAGTTCTGCATATTTTATGTATAGAACACTTTGTGATCGGACCAAAACTCGTGGACTTAATTGGGAGGAAATGTGGATTCACACTAATGCCTAGTGCAATAAGATATGTACCCCCAGTCAACCAATGAGAATGCTTCGTGGTGACTGCATATTGATGACACCCACGTCTATATACGTATTATACTAATCCATACCTGGCAAAAATAATGTGAATGTCTGATATGTTGGGCAGTGAAGCATGCGCATGCGCAGTGAATCATGCGCAGTGAAGCATTCAAAAGGCATAACTTCGGCATTCTCCCAGACGATTCTGGGGGATTGTAGAGTTGTTTGCAACCTGCTCAATGCCACGCCTGGTAGTCCAGTAGCTAATAACCGGGGCGTTTTGTACTTAGACTATATTAGGTAGTAAGGAACAATATCGCTTCTGGACTCACTGCGCATCTCCAACAGTCTTCTCAACCAAGCTGGTGCTACGTCGGGTACCATTTCCAGGACACGGTTCAAGGCTTCCTGGGGTGTCATAATTATGTCTGAAAGGTACGGGTAAGCCGGTGTAGCTTTGGAGGTGGGAAATGGTGAAAAGCTGTTCAAGAAGGGGCTTGTCTGCAAGAGCCCAAGCTGTGTGTTGCTGTCGCTTCATCCCCACTTCTGCTACTAACTGACCATATACATTTCTGTTTGAGCCACTACGCGTTAGGAGTCCAAAGATCCCATGATGATTCTCATCGTATGGTACTTTGTATCTTCTAGGCCCTAGTTAAAGCACGGACGAGACTGGCATCCTCGGCGCTTTACAACGGAAAAATGTCTTTGTGGTAGTCCAGAGAGCACCCGTACGCGTACGCGCGTGCTCAGGCTATTCTTGATATGGTCTTCCTTGGTTGAAGATGCTTACATCTTTTTCCATTTCTACCCCAACATTTTTACTCCAACATATGTGGACAGGTGTGAAGTATCCACCCTGCCTGTGGGAAGAAGAGAATCGCGTTGGATAGGAATTGGCGCTCCCCTGCAGTTGGCCGAGCTTCTAGTTACTCAGTATAAAAATAATATAGAGCAATTAGCAATTGGGATAAGTAGACGAAGAATTATTCTGGAGCGGGGGTAGTGTCTAATGAACCGCCGCACCAAGAAATTGCGAGACCAGTAAAATCCCCTGTTCAGGTCAAGATTACCTTTGGAAGTGATTGAACTGAATTGGACCGGGCTTTTGGTCGCTTGCTATAGTCTCGGAAGTGCGCACCAACATCCGACTGTTCACATACCGCACGTGATTAGTGCCTTCCAGTTCATCGATCGCTCTGACAGCTACTGATTTATTTTATGCATGATTGTCATACAGAAATTACTTCATTCACGCTTCCAGCGACCACCACCTCCCTCAGTCACATCACCATCCAGAATGGACCCTTTAATCTCTACACTTCCTAGCGACACTACAACCTCCGACTTCCAGTCGGACCAACAATTACCTCTCCCTGCAGCGCCTACAAAGCGCTCGACACAGCTCACCATCGAGTCGGCGCTCAGATCGGACTCTCTACTTTTAACCTTTCCCGTAGATGCGCTACAAACCCAGCTACACGTTAGAAACAGAGAACCCCGATGTTGGTCCTGTACCATGGATAGGAAAAGGGTAAGAATATTTCAACGATAAGCTTCCAAATACTAATACAGAAGCCAAGTGTACAATTGAATTACAAGAATCAGATCGAGCTCCTTGCCAAAGATGTCAGAGCTTGGGACACGATTGCTCAAATGACCCAAAGGAACGGGAGCGGAGAAAACTAACTTTGCTAAAATGCGACGGTTGCCGAGAACGAAAGCAGAAGGTCGGTCTTATATCAACCGTGGTTGTTGGGTACTCACAAGCTGGTACAGTGCGAGTTCGATAAACCATGGCCTGAGAAATGCAGGCTATGCAGGATGCATGGTCGTCCATGTTCTGAACCCCGAGTAGCAGCCCGTGGAAGAGCAAGGTCAAACGCAAATTCCACAACGTATTGTCCACCCACAGCCCCTGGATCGCTTGCCTCGCACAGCCCATCGACAGCAGTAGTGCCAAGCTCCAGGTCTGTCGGTACCCTCCCAGTGCCACCTTCAGGTTTAGATGTAGACCATGCCACCTCTGCACAACATTCTACCCCGACCACCCAGCCAAGTAGTCCGGGACGCAGTCTTTCGAACCGCATGGCATTGAAACGTAAGGCCGACGGCTGTTTAACGTTGGATTTTTCAAGTCCTCCGTCTCCCGGGGCACCACAGTACGACATATCTGCATGTATACTCTATACGTACTGGGCTAAGAATTTGTAATAGCGCAGTTGAGCGGCCCCAGACCCAGCATAAACGACAAGCTCCGTTCCCGTCCAGCAAGTTTGGTAGACCTCTTTCAATTACGTCGCCAGATCCATCGCAGTCTTTTGAATCTCGTGCGGATGCATCCAATCCACTAACAAGCTTCTCGATTTCTGCGAAGCAAGGTCAGGGACCCGAAGCAGCTCGGTGCATATATTGTGGTGCTACATTTCGGGGTTTAGCGCGGCATGTACGGGAAGTGCATAAGAAGAGAGCTCTAATAGATTGCCCGGAAGAGGATTGTAACAGGAAGGGATCAAACGGGTTTGGAAGACCGGACAACCTTCGCCAACACCTTCGCCTTGTCCACAATGTACCAGTCCCGAAGTCTTCTAGCGGGACCAAACGCAAAGTCGGCTCCGATTAGGTCCGCGTACAGGTGGATGATTTGTATCCGCTAAAAACATGCTGTGCTAACATGCTGCTCGAGAAGCGATGATGTTAAACGCTCACAAAGCTCAAATAGCAAGAACCCAATCACAGTTATACATTCCAAACCTGCCCGAAACTGCGAGGTTCAACCCATCTACTTCTGGTGCCTTCTCGGATAATGAGCAACATTATCGGGTTATAACTATTTCCCGGTCGATTAAACTAGCATTTGTCTTCTTCCGATCTAAAGTCCCCGGAATAAATTTCTACGGATTGTTTGATCTCCGGGAATCCTTAGAAATCGCGACACAAGGAGGGTCGAAGGCCTCCATAAGTTTTTGGCGAGTTAGCAACCGCACCCGCCAATCACGACAACTTTTAAACGCCTGTTGAGTTCGAGGCGGGGCGGATGGTCTAATGCCTAAAGCTTTGGTGAAAAGTCCATCTGAGGGTTTTCGGGGTGTAGTCGAGTCTGTTTCTGCACCGCATGGATTATTTCGCCAATCGGATCCGAAACAAGCCATAGTTGTGGAGAAATAAACGTTTTGGGGGTTGGTGACGGTGAGATACGATGGATATTACGATGGATGTTGGCATGCATGGTGGGAGATGGGGTTGGTGTTGCGGCTCTTTGTGTAGATAGCGTTCGGTTGCCGCAGAAACATCGGGAACTTGTGGTTCCACAGCATCTAAGTCAGAGATAAATACCATGGAACCACAGTTCTGAACCTCATTCACCGGTTAAACTGCAGGAGTTCAACAACAAAATTTAAAAATTCCAAGACTTGGTATTTTATTTTCTTATGCCTAGCCGCAGGAGCCTGGGCACAGAAGAGGTATTTTGCATCTGAAGATATTGATTTAGCTCCTTGCAAAGTATTGTGCTTCTAGATCTTTTGTTGCGGCTCTATAACTGAAATTGTGTGGGGAGACTTGGAACGTGCGTTTTGATGGTGTAAAAATGCGCTGGAACTGTGATTTGGCTACCGAACGCGCCCTCAGATTCTGTAACCATCTTAATGTAGCAGCCGAATACCAAGACTAAGAGCCTGGAAACGAAGGAGCGGTTGTACCTCTCTCCAAGTACTTAGCCCGAGAAAAATAGCTATCTGGCAAACTACCATCCTTGTGTTTTATCGCCGCACAGTGGATGCTTGATTAACCGCTACAGATGCCCACGAAGCATATCTTGGCATTTGACCAATTTTTCGACACCAAGTCGCTAGCTCCAAGTGTCAGAAACTCCTTTACGTCAATCTTCGCCGTCATCCACCCACCTCTATCCAACAATGCCTCGCAAAAACGGGAACAACCACACCAAAGGCAAAGACCGCTACAAGTCCTCCGGCAGGCAAACCGGTCTCCGCAACAACAATACCGACGATCCCACGTATGTCCGCGCTCCTTTCAAAGGTACCCCTCCTCCACTACCACCGGCATCACTAAGCTCACCCCCCATTCCAGCCGCAGCCTGGGACCTAGGCCACTGTGACCCCAAACGCTGTTCCGGCAAGAAACTCATGCGTATGGGGCTGATGCGCGAGCTCTCAATCGGGCGCAAGAGCGGCGGTGTAATCATCACACCGAACGGGAAGACTGTAGTCTCGCCTGCCGACCTGCCCATACTCCTCGAACACGGCGCCGCAGTTGTTGAATGTTCGTGGGCACGACTTGCCGAAGTCCCCTTCTCCAAGATTGGTGGGAAGCACGAGCGGCTACTCCCATACCTTGTCGCCGCCAACTCTGTAAACTACGGAAAGCCCTGGCGCCTTAATTGCGTAGAGGCCCTTGCCGCATGCTTTGCGATTTGCCGACGGCCGGAGTGGGCGGAGCAGATCTTGGAGCCGTTTACATATGGAGAGGCATTTATGGAGATTAATCGCGAGCTGTTGGAGCGGTATGTGGCGTGCGAGGATGCGGATGAGGTGAAGAAGGCGGAGGAGGAGTGGATGAAATTGTTGGAGAAGGAGTATGCTGACTCGAGAGCTACGGGAGGGAAAGAGAAGGTTGGGAATCTGAACACCGGTGAAGACGATGAGGAAGAAGAGAATGAGATTAGAAATGGTGATCTACCACCGACCGATGATGAGGATGAGGATGAGTACCAGGAGTACCTGCGACAAAAAGTACTATCTTCAAAGGCGTTTGCGGATCCGGAGCCAATCCAGGGCACAGATAAAAAGGGCAGCAATAATGAAGCTGGCTACGGCGATAGTGATTCGGATCCGAACTACGGGAGCGATGAGGACGGGGACGATGGGATTGTCGATGCCGTTCCGGTCCACAAGGAAGAAGGGCCTTCGATCATCCAGCCTTTCACCAAGGATCCGACAGGAGAGACACTATCGGTAGTGTTCTCGAGACACACAATTTCGGCTCCGAAGAGGGGTATAGGTTCATGAGGGCTTTGCATTGCTTCGCTACCTAAGTCATGATTTATATGCTGTATATGAAATGCTTGCGGCGTTTGGGATAGAAAAGTACACAACACCCTAACACTCTAATGCTCAGTGAGCAAGGCAAGTAACGCGATTGTCATCCCCATCCCCTCATCCATTGGGGGGAGTACTTAGAGGCCCTGATGCTATACAAACTACCAGATCTCTCACGAGACTTCATCTCATACCCAGACTAGACTGCAGTCATATCTCCCAAAATCTTAAGCGGTAAACCGGCATGTGCGGTATATAGTACAATACAGGTCGCAGTCTGAAAGTAGCAGTCGTTTTGCAAAGCGTAACTGACGCTCAGTCCCCAGCAGCGACCCTGCCCCACTCAATTCAAACATATTACCTCCCAAGAGTACTCGATCACGCCGCAGAAGAGCAAGAGACTAGTACACACCGTTCTTAGTAGTTATTAACAATATCGAGAGCCTTGAGGTTAGCATAGTGTTCGCCATGAGACGAGATCTAGGATATATTACACCTCGTCTATTTCGCGGAGTCTCGCTCAGGGTCCTAGGACTAACAAGAAGCCGCTTCATAATTCATAGACCTTCTAGGCCTGCTTTCTAATGACTTCCTCCTCCTATAACCTCCAGCTACAGAGACCGGCAGCTAACTAGTCTTCAGTCATTAGACATAACTTATGGAACCCCGCCGTGGCCAGCAAAATATCAACCCGAATTCGCGTAGGTTAGCTAATTAGTTTCGGGAGTTAGAAAATCTCCTGTAAGCGGTCTTAGGGAATTTTTACTATGTATTCTTATGTCTGCCGTCTTTCTATCAGCGGTAGGATGACGTTGCAAGCCTTCTCGTTTCGAGGGCCGGGGCCTTGAATTATCATTTGCCTCCATCTCAAATGCAAAACTGTTATGAGCACTGTGATTAAATTATCCGTCAGCGGCAAGAACAGTAGGAAATAGTAGAGCCTAGTGTTTGTCCATACGTAACTGTACCCAAATTCGATCATGGCATATCACTCGAACGATATCACTATGTGTTCTATAGACAACCATATACACAAACTTCTGCTTATACCTTTTCAGAGTTGGTGTCATCGACTCTACAGGAAGATTCTGCATTATGGCCGCAGGTTTGACGGAGGTCTACTTGCCATATCCGCTGCGATGGCACACATGACCGGCGATAGTTTTTCATAGCTTCAGCCAATACTCATCTTCTAAAAAAAGTCATGCTAGAGACATTAATTAACTTGACCCAGCCGAAATACTACAGTTATAGATCCGCTCGTTCTCCTACCAGAGAATAGAAGAACATTTGTTTGCCAATTTCTAGGTTATTGCTAGTTCTAGTGGTCCTCCGCTCGGTTACAAAATTCTAGTTGTACACATATGATCTCAGAAAAACACTTCAGTGATAGTTCAGTACACGGTGAGTGAAAGTTCTTTCGAATATCTTAACATCCTTTCTTGCTCTCCTACTTTCCGCCTACACTGCATACATGTCTCCATTTCTAGCTGCTCGACTACAGGAATGGGATGATGGCCAAAAGTTACTGCCCTGACCAGCGCTAGCGAGGAGCATGCGAGTCGGTCATAATAAGGTGCGGCTCAGTGCACGTGGTGGTTACGCTACCGCTAATCAGCGGTACGGCTTTCTTAATCCATGGCAGCGAGCGATTCACGGAAGATGTCGACGTCCTAGGTGACCCTCTTGCTCTCTACCACCTATAGGAGGCCATGAATGTGGATACACGATCAAACGTTCCGCTGGAGGGGAGTGGATGTATACATCCTCCGTCTTGATCACCTCACTGTTGAATTTCTGGTGATGTCATCCCAACGCGTTCCTCCCGCCTATAGGTAGCCTTCCGGATCTCACCCTTTCGAAGCTGTTTGCTGTTTTAAGAGGAGCGATGAGAAAGATATGATGGGCCTCATCTGGTGTTTGAACAAAATAATACCAAACAGCATGATCATGTCCTTGGTGGATGTGGAAGCGCTTATATTAAAGGAACTGAAGGGGCCGAGCGGAGGGGAGATCGCGCTGGTATTGCAGCTCTTGGGAAAAGTGGGTGTTTCGGTTTAAAAGGTATGTCATTTCTGTACATAAAATACAATAAGCTAGGAAACTGATAGGTACATGGAGTTAGTAACATTATACAACACGTTGTCGGTAACCTTTGCTCTGTGGTTACGTGGTGGGCTGCAGTTTTAGCTTCAAGATTGCAGAAATTGAAAGTATTTGGTAGGTGCGGGTGCTCATGTGTCATGTAACTGTGAGGAAAGGCAGGTATGAGTAATTTCTCCTGCTGTTCTTTCTCTCTCTACTCTATTTTAACCAACCAATAAAATACAACATCCTCAATCCATCCTCTTTCATCTCTGGATTATATAAAACCACAAACATACTGTCTCTTGTGACTTGATGCTCTCAATGTTTTAAACTCTGCTATGACGATCCTCGGGAAGCAATGACACAAGAGATGAAAGACCGATTCTCCTATCCCCTCCTTAACAAGCAACAAGATTTGTCATGCGTTATGCTCATAATAATGTTCTTTGCTTCAGATGGCTGCGCAGCTCAGTATTCTCACTTCGGATTGATCTCCCGGAGTACCTAGGCGAGAAAAATCACTATCACACTCTCGATGCTCGTGCAGACTGCCGCTTCAATTGTCGCCCCTGCAAGATGAATTCAAGTCAGACACCAATAATGTTGATTACTGGTTTTGCTCTACAATGTGTGGATCAATATAGGTATGAGAACGTATAAACTGAGTGAAACGCTCTTAAATTACTCTCTACTATATGTGAAATCTTTCGATCAGTATAAGTTCCGCCTGTACATTATGTCCCAACAACTACGCGTCCATATTTCCTCTTCCTGTTACACCTCTCCCCTCCACGCATCATTAAACCAGTCCGTTTATCCGTCCTTACATAATCGTCCAGCTGCTTGCACAGATATTCCCAGCTCTCCCCCTTCACCTTATCCACCAGCTTCCTTCTTTGCTCTTCCCGCTCAAGGAACAGATAGCGGATGACCAGACTAATGTAGTACCTTGGTCCCAGACATTCAACAGGCGCACACTTCCTCTTTTCCCGTCTACAGCACGCCTCTAGCATGCCAGCCACCGTGGGAACAAATATATCCACCTCTTGCCATCTCACTGTCGTCGTGATAGGCGTGTCAAACGAATCCGACTTGGGCCATTTTGTCGTACTATCGCTCAGTAAAGGCGGACCACAAACGCACGCAGGATCTATCTCCACTTCCACCAACACGCGGTTAACTGCCACAAAGTCTGGCACCTGAATCAGTGGTCCGTCAACCGAGAGACCACTATAGGCTGTCTCAGGCCATAGAGTCAGCTGCGAGTTACCGTCGGTAGAGCGGAGACGAGTAACGGCTGAAAAATCTTCTGGGAGTAGATAATTGAGGTCCGGCTTGTCGCAGAGACACTAGAGTGTGGAGGAGAGTAGGTCGGAGATGATGGGCTCGGCGATGGTGGGGCGGATGAGGAGGTCCAGGGCGTCAGAGAGTGGTGGACGCTCCCATCCATCTGAGGGCGTGCATTTCGACGATAACGATAGGGTGCTGCTGTGCAGCGAAAGCTGAAATCAGAATGTCGATTTGTTTTGACATATCTAGAGATTCTGAGGTGACTGTTTAGTGTGTGGCATGTGAGTGCTATGAAATAAAGTTCTTTGACTTCAACTCCACCTCAACGCTTCTCAACACCTTAATAGACCATCCAACGAAACATAACGAACCACAATAACCAGAAATATCTCACAACCACGGCCACTCCTGCAACATCAAAAGTCACAATCACAATCACAGCCATAGCGGAATGCATTCCCACGACGGTAAAAAACGCCGCATCGAATCCCAAGTCATTTGCTGATCAAACCCAGACGACTTGACCCTGCCATCCAGTCCTCGCTGTACCGTCACATCAAATTCAACAAGATCATCACCTTCAACGAAGTAACCCCCGGGCTCCGGCAAGGCAATCATCAAGAAGACCTGGGATGAACGCCTGGATACCGCTTCCACTCTCGAAAGTGTCGCCGACGAGTAGCTCCTCATTACGTCCCGTCAGTGTATATATCCCATCACTGCTCGAATACTAATCCTCTCCTTCCTACAGCTTCACCGGCGACGTTAAGCTCCACTCCGCGTAAACCCATCTCCTTACGCCCCGTGGACTCTAAAGCTCTTCACCAACAGCGACGATCCCGACTTCGGTGCTGCGGCAGATACTCCCACCATCCAGACTCTCGAGCCGCCTATGCAGCAGGTCCCTATTACGGGATCGAAATCGAAGTGGAAATGGAGGCGGGAAGGCAGGAAGTTCAGGGTCGGAGGCCTATCCCAATGAAGAGCAAAAGCCCCTGGCAGCAAGGTACTACCGATAAAAGTATGGGCATACATCGATAGCGACATATCTCAAGCAGTTCAAGCAGAAGGAAGATGATCAGTGCTGGTGGTGCCAGAGGAGCTCCACAGACTCGGGAGCACCTTCCGCCACTGCAGGCAGTTGAAGAATGAACAGCGGGAACTTTGGAAAGCGGCCGGGCGAGCAACGGGATGGAAGGCGGGAAGGCGTCGGCATGTGCAAATATCTGAGCTGGAGAAGTGTGACCAGGCGGGGATGGACTTCCTCGCTGCCACGGAGGTGGGGAAGTTTCCCCCGCTGCCGACTCGGAGATGATGTCAGGATTGAACATTTGTCTTTCTCTTTCTCTTCTTTGTTGTGGTCGGTCATTTTGTGTTGGTTTGTCTTAATTTAAAGGGGAATAAGGGTAGAGGATGGGGATCTCCCCCACTTAGCCGGTCAACCAGAGGGGGGAGGGGTTACTAGGCATTGTCATACTCTAGATAGAGTGAATATAGTATGACTAAAATAAAAAAAAGCTGCCTATGCAGCCGCCGGGAGAGGAGTTGATGGAGCTCCCGGTCAAGCGGGCACTATTCAACAGCCACCATCCCATAACCTTATTCATCGAGGACAACCATTCGAACGGCCACGAGTCTGAGCTATCTCGGGTTCAAAGGGGATTTCACACAGTTGATAAAGGATCCCGTTGTGACGTTTTACAAGGCCGCCGCGAACCTTGCGGAACTATAAGAATTTTGTCCCCGAGACGTAGTATGGAAGTATGGGTATCTAGGATGGATCTGGCGTTGGTTTTTTCTTCTTCTGTGGGGTTGATCACGGCGTAAAGGCTGGGTATATCGGATGGCTGAATCTGCTTTGAGTTTCTTTTTCTCATTGATACATGTATGGCATGGTAATAAATGGATGGGCCGCTGTGGTTGATGGGAAAATGAGACATTCCTATTGCAAATTTTCTGCTTGAGACTCTGGAATTGATTAAAGATAGCTCCGACAATTCCCCGCCGTCCTCAACAAGCAATTTAAACTCGAATAGTTACTCGATACAGGATGAAGAGGTGATAAGAATTTAACGTAGCATCTGGCAATTGCCAAGAATATTGCCGAACATTCGGCCCCAGCCCTAAAAGTTCGTCCAACGTCGCGTCAGTCTGCGTCCTGTCCGGACCTCGAACACCAGGTAAAAGCCTCATGATTAATCGAGTCTTCCATGCTCTGTAGTACATGATTCGACATGCCATCTTAAAGAGAGTCATAATAGCCACATCATACCACCTGCTCACTCTGCTGCTTATCCTTTGCAGCTCGTTTGTTTGAAACCCCGCCGAACGCTCTATGAAACAGAAAACCCAAATACCACCAAGTGCTTGCGGGCACTCCAACACGTTTGTTCCGATCAGCCTCCTGCAGTTGCATACCCCTAACCTTCCATGCCGCGTCGGAGTCCTTCAGCATCTGTTCCTGAAGCCTCGCAGTTTTGCCGCGTAAGCTGTGGAAGATGATCCTTTCCCCGTTTCTGAGGTTGAACACGATGGAAAAGGTGATAAAACATGCCACCGCAGTCGCAATTAAATATGATGCTAGATTTGCGTTATTGAAGGCATTCATTCCGTATATTGACTACGATACGGGAATTAGTGCGAGGTATGCGGTAGATGGTTGGCATTGCTTACGGCTAAAAACGAGGGAGGCAGATATGCGATGGTCACAAGAGTCAACATCCTGATGTTGGAGTTCTGGTCGGCAGCGATGCGTGCTTCAATTACAGATGAAGCCGAGAAGAGCTGTGGGTTGGATACAGTCATTATCAATGTTTAGCAGAGACTGCAGGGTGCTCACCCCATCGCTCAGACCCTGAATTTCCTGCCGTTTCCGTTCAATCCTCTCTCCAATGGCTCCGAAACGAGTTGTATGCGACTTTAATACGCGCTCTTGCTCTTCATTGCTGAAGTTATTGTTATCCATGAGACTGAGTGTATGGATGATTCCAGGGAGCGAGCGAAGGGTGACCTCTATTTGTTCGCCGAAGAGGCGGAGAGATTGAAGCGCCCAGAAGTATCTTTTGGAGTTGGTGAAATTGTCGTCTTCAAAAAGGATACTTTGTCTAGTTTGTTGATCGAAAAGTATTGTACTCTAAGATCACAGACAAACTATAAGCTCAATTCTACCTGAGGGTCAAAGGGGGCATATAACGCACTGGAAAGCTTGTTTGTCTATCCAAAGCGTCCAATACTTCTTCCCACTTCCACCACATGCCCCTGAAGTTATTGTCAACCCAGCTATAGACAGGGTAGTGTTGCATAGATTCGTTGTCATTAATTCTGGGAAACAATGTATTGAAGGCAGCTATTAAAGAAGGTCCGGTCCAATCACAGGTGGTCCATGAAAAGCTGAACTTTTCCTCTCGAATATACCTTCCGTCTGAACTGCTGACACCAAACAATCCGCTCGGCATCAATGGAGCAGCATCGACCGCGGGCTCTCCGTCCGTTAAAGCGAAGTATGTGACTGCAAACGAGAGAATCTATAAACAGAGTATATTATGAGCAATTAAGTTGCACTTGATAAACAAGAATAAAGATGATTCACGAACATGCCGCGTAGATGTCGATCCATCGTCAAGGACATTGTCAAATCCATGGCCCATATAATAATTTCTATCAGCGTTGCTGGTGCTCAGGTGCCTTCTCAAGGCAGCGTATATGGTAGAATAGTCGTGATGGTCACCCTTTGCACTGCTGAGCAAAACAGCGGCTAGGGCACTTGGGGTAAACGCGTTGATTTCGCTATAAACGTGGTCAGTGATGTCGCAGGTTACAAACGCGACAAGGTGCATATACGGACATTACCCTTGTGTGAGAGCTGGTTGTTGATCTCTAGTGAATATCCTCCATTAGCTAATATCACCCATAATTATGGGGCATTATACGGAGGAGAACAAAGATCCGACGGCTCCATCAGGCTTAGAGTTGCTGCTTGACTGTTGCTCTGGGCTCGTACGTCTGGTGGTATCTCGTACGAGCTGCATATTATGGTCAAAGTCAAGAACGACAAATGCCGTACTACTATCATCACTAAGAACGTTTCTGGCTGCGCCAGGTTTCTTAAGAGCACTGAGATCTCTTTTGAAAGTAAACTGGCCGAGATCTCGGAGCACCGTGGAATCGATGAATCTTGCAGCAGGGTCTTGTAGGTTAACATTGGGAAAGCCTGGCCTCGCATGTTAGTAACTGATCTCTTAATGAGCATAAAGAAAAGCGAACTTTTCCACTGGTCTCCGCCACATCCGGGATCACAGATACGTTCCTCGATACGCTGGTGTAATAAGTCGTTGCCCCATTCCGCGTCCCACTCTTTCGGGATTAGGCGCTGTGCTTGGTTGGGGAAAGGCTGGGAATTAGCACTTGGGCCTTCGTTTGGCGATGATTTAGCTGGGTCTTTGGATTGCACGGACGAGCCGGGAGACGCAGAGTGATTGGTCACCGGCAATGCGTCTTCCTCAATATCGATATCTTTGTCATCGACACCGATATCTTCAGATGAAATCCCGTGTAACGCCCGTAGGCATCGTATCTCTGCAGCTTGGTGGGCTTCGAGTTTGGCGATCAATTTGCGTGCTTTGTCTTTGTCGCGCTGGGCCATTCTGATGGTTGTGAGATGTTCAGCTGGATGTAAGCGGTAGACTTATAGCGCGTCGTTGAGGATGTTTAATAGCCCTGCATGGCCGCGTATACATGCTTTGTTGGTCGAGAAAGTCGGTCGGGAAGTCTGCAATATGCTGACAATGTTCCACGAAGCCGCCCTCATCTCCGGAAGGCGACGTACCATCAGGTAATATTGGTGCTTACTTAGTTACGCATTCAATTTGGGAGACACTGCCATGCGATGCCGCACTTTGAAGCAAAAACCAGGTGATAGCCTTCATGCCAAGTCTCGCGTAGCAACCTTGCGCGCATCTCCCGTCGTCCGTTTGTTTGTTTGTTTGTAATCATATTGCATTCGGCCGCATAGCGGCCATGGCATAAACTACACTTTTTATAAATACCACAACTTCCCCTCCGCAGCCGCTTCCGCGCAAATGAAAACTCAAAGACCC